>QWCE01000188.1_pt1 | contig 117735 bp, 114 predicted proteins | sample 1972531 | NCBI WGS metagenome assembly QWCE01 (sample SAMN09866716, study PRJNA288562) | Human gut metagenome isolate term4_stool, whole genome shotgun sequencing... | reverse complement strand
AACTTATTGGAAATGATCCTTCTGACAGCAGAAGTGTTAGAGTTAAAAGCTAATCCAAACCGTAAGGCACGTGGTATTGTCATCGAGGCAGAGTTAGACAAGGGACGTGGTCCGGTTGCGACTATTTTAGTACAGAAAGGTACCTTAAAGGTAGGAGATACGATTACCGTTGGCAGTGCATATGGCAGAGTTCGTGCTATGTTGAATGATAAGGGACAGAGCGTGAAAGAAGCAGGTCCTTCCCAGCCGGTTGAGATTCTTGGTCTCAATGGTGTTCCGGCAGCAGGTGAGATATTCATCGCAACAAAGAACGAGAAAGAAGCACGTTCCATGGCAGAGACTTATATTGCATGTGATAAAGAGAAGCTTCTTGCCGAGACAAAGGCAAAGATGTCGTTAGATGATCTGTTTTCTCAGATTCAGGCGGGTAATGTTAAGGAGCTTAATTTAGTTGTTAAAGCAGATGTACAAGGTTCTGTAGAGGCTGTTAAGCAGAGTCTGTTGAAGCTATCTAATGAGGAAGTTGTCATTAAGGTAATCCATGCCGGCGTTGGTGCAATCAACGAGTCGGATGTTATCTTGGCTTCAGCATCCAATGCAATCATCATTGGATTCAACGTACGTCCGGATGCACAGGCAAAGGATGTTGCAGAACGTGAGAAAGTAGATTTAAGATTGTATAAGGTTATATATAACGCGATTGAGGATATTGAGGCAGCCATGAAGGGTATGTTGGATCCTGTATATGAAGAGCAGGTAACCGGACATTTGGTTGTTCGTCAGACATTTAAGGCTTCAGGTGTTGGTACGATTGCCGGATGTTTCGTATTAGACGGTGTAATCCGTAAGAAATCCAGTGTGCGTATTACCAGAGATGGTGAACAGATCTATGAAGGTCCGTTGGCATCCCTTAAGAGATTTAAGGATGATGTGAAGGAAGTAAAGAATGGTTTCGAGTGTGGTATTGTTCTTGAAAACTTCAATGATCTGAAAGAAGATGACCAGATCGAAGCTTATGAAATGGTGGAAGTGCCTCGTTAGACTAGAGTGTAGAACAGATTGGAGAGTATATGAGACGCACAAGTATTAAGAATACAAGAATTAATGGGGAAGTGCAGAAGGAATTGTCAAGGATTATCAGCCGTGAGATCAAAGATCCGCGGATTCATGCCATGACTTCTGTTACCCAGGTTATAGTCACCCCGGATCTTAAAGAATGTAAAGCGTACATTTCGGTATTAGGGGATGAGCAGGCCAAAGCCGATACCTTAGCGGGTCTTAAGAGTGCTTCCGGATATATCCGGAAGGAACTTGCCCGCAGTATTAATTTAAGAAATACCCCGGAAATCAGTTTTTACATGGATGAGTCCATTGAATATGCCATTAATATGTCAAAGAAGATAGATGATGTAATGAGTCATGATATGGCAGCTCATTCGGAAGAGAAAGATTCAGACGAGGAGTAGAATGAACGATTTTATTAAAGAAATAGAAAAAGCGAAGGATATTGTGATTCTGGGACACATGCGCCCGGATGGAGATTGTGTTGGTTCCTGCTTAGGTGTTTATAATTATGTATTAGACAATTATCCGGATAAACAGGTGGATGTTTATCTGGATGCATTCAAACAGGAATTTATGTTTCTGCATGGAGCAGATCAGATATTGCACGAGAAAAAGGATCAGACTTATGACCTTTGTATTTCTATGGATAGTGGTGATCTGGACCGTCATGGTGATTATGTATCGTATTTTGATACAGCAAGGCGAACGATGTGTATAGATCATCATATAAGCAATCAGGGATTTGGTGATGTCTGTTTTCTGAAGACGGAATGTAGTGCGGCCGCTGAAGTGGTATATACGTTATTGGAAGAAGACAAGATATCGCAGCAATGTGCGGAATGTCTGTATCTTGGTATAGTACATGACACTGGTGTGTTTAAGTATTCCAATACGACAAGACAGACTATGGAGATTGCAGGACGTCTGATCGAGAAAGGCGCCAGAAGTCAGTTGGTGATTGATGGAACTTTCTACCAGAAGACGTTCAAACAGAATAAGATGCTTGCCAAAGCATTAGATGCTGCGTTTTTGATGTTTGATGGAAAAGTGATTGTATCCTGCTTGAAAAAAGACGTATTTGACGAGCAGAATGCAACCAACTTAGATACGGATGGGATTGTGGATGCCCTGCGTATTACAGAAGGTGTCGAATGTGCTTTGTGGATGTATGAGTATCCGAAGAAAGGAACCTTTAAATGTTCCCTGCGTTCGAATGAGATTGTGAATGTCAGTATGATCGCAGGTTCACTTGGCGGTGGAGGGCATGTACGTGCTGCCGGTTGTGAAGTAGAAGGTGACAAAGATACGATCATTTTGAAAATAACAGATATGATCAAAGTGCAGTTAGACCATGCAGAAACAGAATGATGACTTCTGCAACGAAAACTGACAAAGAACAGAGGATAGGCAGAATGTTTGATGGTGTGATTAATATATATAAGGAAAAAGGATTTACCTCATTTGATGTTGTAGCAAAGCTTCGTGGTATTCTGAAACAGAAGAAGATTGGTCATACAGGAACGTTGGATCCGGATGCGGAAGGAGTCTTAGTTGTCTGTTTAGGGAAAGCAACCAAATTGTGTGATGTTCTGACAGATAAGAACAAATGCTATAAGGCAACCATGCAGCTTGGAATAACAACCGATACCGAGGATAGTTCCGGAACGGTACAATCTAAGAGTGATGTTACGGTATCGGAAGAACAGGTTCGGGAAGCAATCTTATCTTTTGTGGGAGAATATGACCAGATTCCACCAATGTATTCTGCGATTAAGATAAATGGTAAGAAGTTGTATGAATTAGCAAGACAGGGAAAGGTGATTGAACGGGAGCCGAGAAGAGTTGCGGTACATGAGATTCAGATTGAATCGATCGACCTTCCATATGTAAGATTCATGGTTAGCTGCAGTAAAGGAACTTATATCCGGAGTCTTTGCCGGGATATTGGTGCTAAGCTTGGATGTGGAGCAATTATGGAAGCCTTAGTGCGAACCGAGGTTAATGCAGAGAAATTCGGAGCGGTTTTTACATTAGATAAGGCGATGAAGTTATCGGATGTGGAACGGGCTGTTGAGGATGGAACGATTTCTTCCCATATACTTCCGATTGATCAGATGTTTCCTCATCTGTTACACTATACGGTGACGAATGCCGCAAATAGCAGATTGTTGAATGGAAATCTGTTAAGCAGGCAGGATTTTGCAGAGGATGTTTCTGATCCGGCGGATGGAGAACAGGTGCTTGTTTATGATAAAGATGGTACGTTTAAAGCAATATATCGGTATCAGCAGGATAACGGTGTCTGGAAAGCAGATAAGATGTTTTTATGAGAACGGACATAGCGGGCTTAGTTAGAACAGATAAAGGATGTTAGGACAGCATGATATATTTACGGGATGAAGAAGCAAGACAATTTCATACACAGGGAACGGCAATTGCACTTGGCAAGTTTGATGGCATTCATCTAGGACATCAGATGTTGATGGATGGACTACGGAAAGAAAAGCAATTCGGTAGAATCGCATTAGTATTTACTTTCGGTAATGTTCCAAGTTCAGTACTAGGTGGACGGGTGCATAAGAGTATCTATACGCAGGAGGAAAAGGCACATTATTTTGAAGAATTAGGAATGGATGTAGTGTTGGATTATCTGTTTACGAGAGAATTTGCCGCTTTTTCTCCGGAAGAATTTGTTGAAAAGTGTCTGGTAAGACAGTTAGGTGTGCAGGTAATCTATGTTGGTGAAGACTTTCGTTTTGGCAAGGGAAGAAGCGGAAATGTAGCATTATTGCAGGCATTAGGAGAACAATATCATTTCGAAGTACATGCGATACCAAAGAAGACATTGCATGGTAAAGTGGTGAGCTCAACGATCATCCGTGACATGTTGGAATCTCATTTTTATGTTGCAAATGAAATGCTTGGAAATCCATACTTTGTGTATGGTGAAGTGGTACATGGACAGCATTTGGGACATACGATAGGTTTCCCTACCTTGAATCAGAAGATTTCGGAGCAGAAGCTTATTCCGGCATATGGTGTCTATGCAAGCCGTGTCAGCGTGGATGGTATTGAATACAAAGGAATCAGCAATTTAGGTAAGAAACCAACAGTAGATGGAATTCATCGGGTTGGATTAGAGACGCATCTGTTAGATTATATAGGGGATTTGTATGGTCGGTGCCTGAAGACGGAATTATTGTATTTCATTCGCCCGGAAGAGAAATTTGCAAATGTGGATGTCTTGAAGAAACAGATCCATACGGACATCCAATTGATGTTGGAACAGGAGTCGGATGGTAAATTTTTCAGAAAATAAGAGTAATGATAACCGATATGATTGATTTTTCATAAAAAAGAGGGAATGTCAAGAAAAAAGACTTGACATTCCTTTTGTCTTTCTGTATACTAACGAATGTTGATGTAAAGAGAATTTACTTTACAAGGAAGGAAACAGATGGAAAAGATCGTCAGACAAGCATTGTTGTATGATTTTTATGGTGAGCTTTTAACGGAGCATCAGAAGTCGGTCTATTCTGATATTGTATTGAATGATCTGTCTTATTCCGAAGTGGCAAGAGACGAGGGAATCAGCCGTCAGGGTGTCTATGATCTTGTGAAGCGATGTGATAAGATCTTAGAAGAATATGAGAGTAAGCTTTTGTTAGTCGAGAAGTTTCTTGATACGAAGGAGCGGGTAAGTAAGATACATGAATTGGCAACGGATCTGAAAGGGATGACACAGAGTCCGGATCTTCAGAAGAAGATCAATCAGATTGAAGAGATATCCAAAGCGATTTATGAAAGTTATTGATATAGACAGCAGGTTCTGTCCGGAGGTAATGTATGGCATTTGAAAGTTTATCAGATAAATTACAGAATGCATTTAAGAAGTTAAGAAGTAAGGGCTCTTTGACGGAAGCGGATGTCAAAGAGGCAATGAAAGAAGTTAAGCGTGCACTATTAGAGGCGGATGTTAACTTCAAAGTAGTGAAACAGTTCATCAATGCTGTCAGTGAACGTGCTGTTGGTGAAGATGTTCTGAAAGGTTTGAATCCGGGACAGATGGTCATTAAGATCGTGAAGGAAGAGATGGATAAACTGATGGGCTCTGAGACAGAAGAGATTAAGCTCCTTCCTTCGAATGAAGTAACTGTGATCATGATGTGTGGTCTTCAGGGTGCAGGTAAGACAACTACAGTTGCAAAGTTAGCAGGTAAGTACAAGGAACGCGGTAAGAAGTGTTTGCTGACCGCCTGTGATGTGTATCGCCCGGCTGCAATTAAACAGTTAGAGATTAACGGTGAGAAACAGGGCGTTCCGGTATTTACGATGGGAACACAGAACTCACCGGTAGATATAGCCAAAGCTGCAGTAGAACATGCAGCGAAGAATAACATTCAGATCGTATTCTTGGATACCGCCGGTCGTCTTCATGTTGATGAATCCATGATGGAGGAGTTACAGGAGATTAAGAATAACGTAGCGGTTACTTATACAATCTTAACCGTGGATGCCATGACCGGTCAGGATGCGGTGAATGTGGCAACAAGCTTTAATGATCAGATAGGAATTGATGGTGTGATCCTTACGAAGTTAGATGGCGACACCCGTGGTGGTGCGGCACTTTCTATCCGGGCAGTAACCGGTAAGCCGATCTATTATGTAGGTATGGGCGAGAAGTTATCTGACTTAGAGCAGTTCTATCCGTCAAGAATGGCAAGCCGTATTCTTGGTATGGGAGATGTCGAATCCCTGATTGAGAAGGCACAGAATGCCATGGATGAAGAGAAAGCAAGAGAAATGGAACAGAAGATGAAGAAAGCATCTTTTGATTTCAATGACTTTTTAGATAGTTTGGCTCAGATGGAGAAGATGGGAAGTATGCAGGATATGCTTTCTATGATTCCGGGAATGGGCAATCAGCTTAAGAATGTAGAGATTGATGAGAAGCAGATGAACCGGCCGAAAGCGATCATTTTGTCAATGACAAAGGAAGAACGGTCGAATCCGGCAATTATCAATCCAAGCCGTAAACGCAGGATTGCGGCAGGCGCCGGTGTGGATATCAGTGAAGTGAACCGCCTGATCAAACAGTTTGACCAGATGAAGAAGATGATGAAACAGATGTCCGGTATGATGGGCGGCAAGCGTGGCAGACGATTCCGGATGCCGTTTGGATTCTAATGGATGTACAAACCAATATGGTTTAGACATATAAGTTATAGCAGTACATGTATGTACAGAATATGAAGGAGGTGAAACAAGACAATGGCAGTTAAGATGAGATTAAAGAGAATGGGATATAAGAGACATCCTTTCTATAGAGTAATTGTAGCAGATGCACGTTCTCCAAGAGATGGTAGATTCATCGAAGAAATCGGTACTTACGATCCTAATCAGGAGCCAAGCGTAGTTAAGATTGACGAAGAATTAGCAAAGAAGTGGTTAGCTAACGGTGCTCAGCCAACAGATACAGTTGCTAAGCTTTTAAAGCAGGCTGGTATTGAGAAGTAGGACTTGGGAGGTTGTTCGTAGATGAAAGAATTGGTAGAAATAATAGCAAAGTCCCTAGTTGATCACCCGGAGGATGTTGAGGTAATCGAGACCTCTAAAGATGACGCCATTTATATTGAACTTAAAGTTGCCCAGGAAGATATGGGTAAAGTAATCGGTAAGCAGGGTAGAATTGCAAAGTCTATCCGTACAGTTGTGAAAGCGGCTGCTTCAAAGGGTGATAAGAAGGTAATTGTTGATATCAAGTAGTGGTATCACGTCACATGGAAGGGTTGTCACACAAGTATGTGTGATCATCCTTCCATTTTTTCGGATCTGAAATCGGATGAGTTTGGAATATGTCGGGAGAAAACAGATAAAGTCCGGGTATCAGGCCGGATAAGAAAGGATATGAAATGGAAGATTTATTACAGGTTGGAGTGATCACTTCGACACATGGTGTTCGGGGTGAAGTAAAGGTATTTCCGACAACAGATGATAATGCAAGATTTAAGCAGTTGAAGGAATGTTATGTGGAATATAAGAACGAGATGCAGCCGGTCAAAGTACAGGGTGTTAAGTTTTTTAAGAATATGGTGATATTGAAATTTGATGGAATTGATAATATCAATGATGTAGAGAAATACAGACAGTGCAAGTTATTCGTCGACCGGGAACATGCAGTTGCATTGGAGGAGGATGAGTATTTCATGACAGATCTCATCGGATTGCATGTAGAGAAGGAAGATGGTACGGCGTTAGGAACCTTGACTGAGATCATTCCAACCGGAGCAAATGATGTCTATGTTGTTACGGGTCAGGAGAAGAAGGAATGGTTATTTCCGGCAATCAAAGAGTGTATCATGAAGATTGATATTCCGACAGGCAGGATGGTTGTTCGTATGATGAAAGGGATGGAGGAATAAGATGCATTTTCATATATTGACATTATTTCCGGAGATGGTAATGGATGGATTAGGAACCTCTATCACCGGACGGGCAATGAAGAAGGGAACCATATCAGTAGATGCGATCAATATAAGGGATTATGCACAGAATAAGCATGGTCAGGTGGATGATTATCCATATGGGGGAGGAGCCGGAATGGTCATGCAGCCGGGGCCGGTGTATCGTGCATATGAGGCAGTAAAAGAACAGATTGAACAGCGTAAGAAGTTAGATGACACCTCTTTTAACAGAGATGAGACAAGGAAAGATTCTGCAACGGACAAAGGAAGACAGCTCCGGGTGGTATATATGACACCACAGGGAAAGGTATTTGATCAGACGATCGCACGTGAATTGGCACAGGAAGAAGATCTGGTATTGCTCTGCGGACATTATGAAGGTATTGATGAGCGTGTATTAGAGCGTATCGTAACAGACAACATATCGATAGGGGATTATGTTCTGACCGGTGGGGAATTACCTGCCATGGTTGTGATAGATGCTGTGTCACGTATGGTTCCGGGAGTACTTCATAATGATGTCAGTGCGGAATTTGAGACATTTCATGAGAATCTGTTAGAATATCCGCAATATACAAGACCGGAGGAATTTATGGGCGAGAGAGTGCCGGATGTGTTACTGAGCGGGCATCATAAGAATATTGAAGCATGGAGAAGGGAGCAGTCGATTGCTCGTACGAAGGAACGTCGGCCGGATCTGTGGGAGAAGAGCCAGCAGGCAAATTCGTAGAATCAGGAGTATGGATCCCATAGATGGGGATGACAATTGCAGAAATATATTTCGGAAAGGGGAGAGCAATTTATGGAGATAGGTGGTTATGGTTACGACAAGCCGGAATATGTACGTTTGGCAGAGCAGATCTATCAATGTAAGAATGATAAGGAAGCACTGGAATTAGAACTGAATAATACGCGGTTTCATTATGATTACATCAAAAAACGAAAAGGTCTGGTCAAGCATGAAGTGGTGTTACGTTTGTTTTATATTATCGCATTGGCCGTATTTCTGTATATATGCATGACTTCTTTTTTTATTTTTGCGACACCTTTTGTGCTTTATGGAGAATGGAAGCTGATTACAAGAGAATGTAAGATGCTGTTTATGCTTTCCTATAGCTGGAAACCGGAGCGTATGAGAGGAATTGCGGAGCGTTTTGATATTGACACGTTTCAGAATGATACGATACGGACGGAGAAGAAGATACAGGCATTAGAGTCCCGGATTGCGGTTTGCGAGAAGGAACTTCAGAAATTAAATGAAACCAGGAAAGAACTGATTCAGAAGAGACAACAGCAGGAGGATGTGCTTCGAAAGCATGGAATTCTGTATGATAGCGATCCTAAGAAACAGAATGATAGTAAGTTCAGTCTGAAGGAAGAGGATGGATGGGTTAATGATATACAGGAATTGGATGAATATTACCGCAAAGAGGAAGAATATCTGAAGCATTTGATCTCGCATGTAGATAATACGATTGAACGGTATAACAGGGAGATCACAAAGATTGACCAGCAGTTTGATTCCGCAAAGAAGATGCTCATATTTGCAGCTATTATATTCGTTCTGATCGTGGTGATACAGAATGCATTACAGGGTGTTGCGTATACGATATCAAGTATTATATGTGTGATCGTAAGTATTATTGCCATTTTGTATTTAGAACATAAATGCAAGCAGCCCATTCTTGCTTATCTGGTAGAACAGAATAAGCCAATTGTGGAAGATTACGCATTTACGCATGGATTGGTTCCGGTTGCTGAGAAACGTAAGGAATACATAGAGAACAAAGAAAAGTACGAAAAGGAGTTGGCGGAAGTGCGGAAGAAACGCCGGGAACTGGATCAGTAGGCAGATCATTCGGAACAAATATAATCTTGAACGATATTTTCAAAAAAGCCTTGCAATTTCATGGGCTATATGGTACATTAAATAAGTTGTGATTTCTTTCATAGAAAGAATTGCATATATTAAGGATGGTCCTCTGCAAGTTTACGAAAACGCGCCCTTCTGAATCTGGTGCAACCCTTGCAAGAACGTCTTATATTCTAAGGAGGTTCGTGATGAACGATATTATTAAGAACATTGAAGCTGCTCAGTTGAAAGCAGAAGTTGCAGACTTCAAGGTAGGAGATACCGTTAAAGTATCTGCTAAGGTAAAAGAAGGAAACAGAGAAAGAATTCAGGTATTCGAAGGAACAGTTATTAAGCGTCAGGGCGGAAGCAACCGTGAGACATTTACCGTTCGTAAGAATTCTAACGGCGTTGGTGTTGAGAAGACCTGGCCATTACATTCTCCAATCGTAGAGAAGATTGAAGTTGTTAGACATGGTAAGGCTAGACGTGCTAAATTATACTACTTACGTGACAGAGTAGGTAAGGCAGCAAGAGTAAAAGAATTAGTAAAATAATCTTTTCAGAATGAAGGGCTGGAGTATTTACTTACTCTGGCCTTTTGTTCTATTATGAGTTAGGAGGTCTGTATGAGACGACGCAGAAGATACCGGAGCAGTTACGACCGGGAAGAATTTGATATGAAAGATTTCCTGTCAGAGGTAGGGCATTGGGCAATCTCTATTTTGGTTGTTGTCATTTTGGCATATAGTATTGTAACATTTGGTATGCAGACGGTTACTATGATCGGTCAGAGTATGAATCCTGCGTTGTCGAGTCAGGATGTATTACTTCTTAATAAGGCAGCATATACATTTAGCAGCCCGAAGCGTTATGATATTGTTGCATTTAAGTTAAAAGATGATTCGGACGGTTATTTTACCATTAAGAGAATTGTAGGTCTTCCGGGAGAGACTGTCCAGATTAAGAATGGAAAGCTTTTTATTAATGGAGACGTGCTGACAGATCTTCCGTTTGATGATCTGATTATGACAGAGGGTGTTGCATTAGATGGAGTCACCCTTGGGGATGATGAATACTTTGTGATCGGGGATAACTGCAATAACAGTGAAGATTCCCGTTATGTCAATATTGGCAATATTTCAAGCAAAGAGATTAGTGGTAAGATTGTGTTCCGTATATTCCCGAGGAGTGAATGGGGATTTGTAAAATAAAAGAATACATTCCGGAAAGGAGTTAATATATGAATATTCAGTGGTATCCCGGTCATATGACCAAAGCGAAACGTATGATGCAGGAAGACATGAAGTTAATTGATATTGTGATCGAGCTGTTAGATGCAAGAGTTCCGTTGAGCAGTCGTAACCCTGATATTGATACGCTTGCCAATAATAAGTATCGTTTGGTTTTACTGAATAAATGCGATCTTGCAGACCGCAATATAACGGCAGCATGGGAGAACTATTTCAAAGAGAAAGGAATTCTTGTGGTAACGATCAATGCCAGAGATGGCCAGGGTATGAAGTCAATCACTGCCAAAATTCAGGAGGCTTGTAAAGAGAAGATTGAACGGGACCGGAAGAGAGGAATCCTCAATCGTCCGATCCGGGCGATGATCGTGGGAATCCCGAATGTCGGAAAGTCGACATTTATTAATTCGTATGCAAGGAAGGCTTGTACAAAAGTAGGAAATAAACCGGGCGTAACAAAAGGAAAACAATGGATCAAGATTAACAAGAATGTGGAATTATTAGATACACCCGGAATCCTGTGGCCGAAATTTGAGGATGAATCTGTAGGGGAGCATTTAGCATATATCGGTTCGATTAATGATGAGATTCTGCAAAAGACAGAACTTGCATGTGATCTGATTACATTCTTAACAGAAGAATATCCGAATCTGTTGCATGAACGCTTCGAAGTGGATGAATCACAGGCTGCGTCTGATATATTACATGGAATTGCGTTGAATCGTGGTTGTCTGCTCAAAGGACAGGAACTTGACTATGAGAAAGCCGCAAGTATTTTATTAGATGATTTCCGCAGCGGTAAATTAGGATCAATTTCAATTGAACGTCCATAAGTATATCAGAAAGGATAAGGGATTACAGATGGCAAAGAAACCGAATAATAACGGAGCGGCACAGGAGATCAGTGTTGTGAGAGAGCTGGTGAGCATGCTGCTTTACATTGCATTTATTATTCTTGCAGTATGGTTCATTCTGACGTTTGTCGGACAACGTACGCAGGTGAGTGGAAGCTCAATGTATGACACATTAGAAGACGGGGATAATCTTTGGATCGACAAACTGTCATATCATTTTAAGGATCCACAGAGATTTGATATTGTTGTGTTCCCATACCAGGATAGTGATGTATATTACATCAAACGGATTATAGGTCTTCCGGGGGAACGGATCCGGATTGAGAAGGATGGAACTATATATATCAATAATGAACCGTTAGAAGAAGATTATGGATATGAGACGATTGCAGAGAACATGATCGGAAGAGCGAAGAGTAATATTATCTTAGGGGATGATGAGTACTTTGTAATGGGGGACAACCGGAATGACAGCAAAGATTCCCGTTTTGCAGAAGTAGGAAACATTCATCGGGATGAATTGGAGGGAAAAGCGGTATTCCGAATCTGGCCGCTTTCAAAATTTGGAAAGATAGAGTAGGTGAATTATATGAGCAGAAAACATAAGAAGACGGAGCAGGATGGAAATCAGACTGTTTTAAAACAACAGAAGGCATCAATGAAGCAGAATGGAACAACGGATCAGGATGTAGCAGACAAGCAGAAAAGTATGAAGAGGGAGATCATTAATACTGTATTATATTTTATCTTTTTGTTTGTTGCGGTATGGGCCATTGTGACATTTGTCGGACAACGCACGGTTGTCAATGGGGTATCAATGTATGATACGTTGAATGACGGGGATAATCTGTGGGTGGATAAGTTCTCCTATCATTTCAAAGATCCGCAGCGGTTTGATATTGTTGTATTTCCAATGTATGACGGGGAAGAGTATTTTATCAAGAGAATTATTGGACTTCCGGGTGAGACGGTGCGGATTGATCATCAGGGAAATATCTATATCAACGGAGAAAAATTAGAGGAATCTTATGGATATGAGACAATCGAGCCGGAAATGATCGGACGTGCTTTTGACGGAGTGACACTAGGGGATGATGAATACTTTGTAATGGGAGATAACCGTAACGAAAGTGAGGATTCCCGGTTTGAAATTGTTGGAAATGTAAAACGGAAGGATCTGATGGGTAAAGCGGTATTTCGTCTGTGGCCTATCACTTCATTTGGCACGCTTGATTGATCATAGGAGGTTTGTGATATGGGGATTGGTGAGATTCGGGAAATTGCAAAGAATGCAACGATAGAGGAATTGCGGGAATATATTCCTGTCTGGGAATCGGATGAGCGGGCGGGAGTTGTTAAGATTGCAGAAAGTGCTAAGAAGAAAGTTGCAGCATTTGAAAAAGAAGCAGAACGTACATATGCGATGCAGGAGTATGAAAGAAAACATGTAGAATGTCGATATATATGTGGAATAGATGAAGTAGGGCGGGGACCGCTTGCAGGACCGGTGGTGGCTGCAGCCGTTATATTGCCAAAGAATGTGGATATTTATTATCTGAATGATTCCAAGCAATTATCAGAAAAGAAACGGGAACAGCTCTATAAAGAGATTATGGAAAAAGCTGTAGCTGTTGGAATTGGATTTGCAGACGAGAAGTGTATTGATGAGATAAATATTCTACAGGCTGATTATGTTGCAATGCGGATGGCACTCAGTAAGCTTACGGTAAAGCCGGATATCCTGTTAAATGATGCCGTTACTATTCCGGAAGTGACGATCCCGCAGGAAGCAATTATCAAAGGAGATGCGAAAAGTGTATCTATTGCAGCTGCAAGCATTGTGGCGAAAGTAACAAGAGACCATTATATGGTGCAGATGGATTCGGTATATCCGGGTTATGATTTTGCAAGTAATAAGGGGTATGGGAGTGCAAAACACATTGAGGCATTAAGAAACATCGGTCCTTGTGAGATTCATCGCCGGACGTTTATTGGTAACTTTGTGTAAGGAGGAGTTCTATGCAGATTGGACAGCGTTTGATAACTGGATACGATACCCGGTTACAGAATGCCGGACAAACAGAGCAGACGAATCAGGCAGAATCTGTGCGGGCTTCGGCAGATATTGCGGGATTGAAAGAAGGTGCAGTATTCCGTGGTGAGATTCTGGATATTGTGGGAGAAAAGGTTACCATTTCATTAGAGAATGAAGCGAAGCTTATGGCACGTTTGCAGTCCGGGGTAGAACTCGGCGTAGGTGATCAACTACTCTTTTCCGTTAAGGAGAATACGGACAGTCAGATTCTGATCAAGCCGATGTTCGACTCATTATACAGTGCACAGACACAGGTGTTAGAGAAAGCATTAGATGTGGCCGGATTATCTCCGACAGAGAAGAATTTTACAGTAGCGAAGGAATTGATGGATGCCGGGCTCCCGGTTGACAAAACCCATATGGTAAAGATTCTGTCACAAAGTATGAAGTTTGAGGGTACTTCCTTGCAAACACTGGTATCCCTTTATAAGATGGATATTCCGATCACACAGGAGAATATTACGCAATATGAGCGGTATCAGGGGATGCAGCATCAGTTAACCGGAGATATTGCAGATGCAGCAAAAGGAATTGCTGATTTTGTGAAGGCATTTCCTACAGATACGGATGGACAGACGCTGCTTTGTACGGCAAAGGAGATTGTGAATCTTTTTGCAGGAGAATCAGATGCGTCCGTGACAGAGCATATCGACCCGGTCGATCCGAAGGGGGCAAATAATCTGCACACCGAAGGAACGGTGACGAATACGATAAATGGGAATACGGTATCGGATGCCGTATCCGGTACACCCCGGGAAGGAATCTTAACACTTGACAATACGGCAGATTCACTGGTGGTGGGGCAGGAAGAGAATGCCCAATCGCAGGAAGTTATATTGCAACAGAGCATAGATACATACATGAAAGAAACAGATACCGGTCTGACCGGAAAAAATGTGTCACAGCTTGTAGATAGTATGCGTCAGGCAGGGGTATCCGAGACGGATATCATGTCGGTATTTCAGAAGTCAGACTCCGATCCTGCATTATTACAGAATACTTTACATCTGCTGCAGAATGTGTCTGTAGCAGATGATGTAATCCGGCAGTTTTTGCAGCAGGATGGTTTTCAGAATGTACTATCAGAGGTGGTAAAGAAAGCATTTTCACTCAACCCGAAGCAGATGAAAGAACCAAAAGAGATTGATGAATTATATGAATCTATCCTGAAACATACAAAGTCTTTTGAAGATGCGGTAGCATCGAATGGCGGTAATCCAAAAGAGTTTCAACAAAATTTTCAGAATATGCGTCAGAATCTGCAGTTTATGAATGAGTTGAACCAGCAGATGATCTATGCACAAATGCCGGTCAAACTGTCAAATAAGCAGGCGAATTCAGAGCTTTATGTATATGCAGATAAACGTAAGCTGCAGCAGAAGAAAGATGGAATCAGTGTGATGCTGCATCTGGATATGGATCATTTAGGGGCAACCGATGTGAAGGTGACATTGACAGGCAGTAATGTGCATGCAAGATTCTATCTGAATGATCAGGATAGTGTAGATATTGTAACGGAGAATATGAATCAATTAACGAAGCAGTTGGCTGATCGTGGATTCTCCCTGACTAACGAGGTGGTGAAACGACAGCCACAGGAATCTATTAATAAAGTTGTAGACGAGATCATTGATGAGAATGCAGAACGAAGCATCAAGCGTTATACATTTGATGCAAGAACATAGATCAGAGAGGGATGGCAGCATATGGATAAGAAAAAACGAAAGGCAGTTGCATTAAGCTACGATCCATCAAATCAGGCGCCACAGGTAGTGGCTTCCGGACAGGGAGCAGTTGCTGAACGGATCATCGAAAAAGCAAAAGAGAACGATGTTGCAACCTATCAGGATGAAGGATTAGCCGATACATTGCTTAAGTTAGACCTAGGGGAGATGATCCCGCCGGAATTGTATGGTGTAGTTGCAGAGATTTTGGTGTATGTCGATAAGATGGATAAGATCAAGAGTAAGTTGAAACGTTAGTAATGGGGGATATATGCGGGAACGGAACAAACGAAGGATCGGAGCTGAGGCGGAACAACAGATCAGAAAGTACCTGTCAGAGCATGGATATACGATATTAGAGATGAATTACCGATGCAGGCAGGGTGAGGTCGATATTATTGCAAGACACGGGCAATACTATGTATTTATTGAGGTAAAGTATCGCAGTTCTGATAGATACGGTATGCCTGAAGAGGCAGTCGGACCGGGTAAGCAGCGTAGGATCAGCCGGGCTGCATTGTATTATCTATATAGTCACCGACTGTCGGAGTCAACACCGGTGCGGTTTGATGTGGCAGCAATCTATGGGAAACAGATTCGGTATATTCCGAATGCATTTGAGTATCTATATTAGCTGTGTAATGAATCTGACAGAAGAAAAAGGAGATAAGCGTGGAAAAGATTACATATATTAATGGGAATCATAGTACGAATATCAGGAAAAAAGAAGATGTAACGTATATTACTTTTCCAAAGTTAGAACAATATGAAAAGGACATGATACATGGTTTTTCCACCCGGTTAGGCGGGGTATCAGAAGGATATCTCGGCAGTATGAACCTAAGCTTTACCAGAGGAGATGACAGAGAACGTGTGTTAGAGAATCACCGTCGTTTTGCTAAAGCACTTGGATATGATGAGAACAGACTGGTGTTCTCGGATCAGGTTCATTTGACTCATTTCCATAAAGTGACAAAGGAAGATTGTGGCAAAGGAATCACAAGGGAAAGTGATATTATAGAGATCGATGGATTGGTGACAGATGAGCCGGACATTCCGATTATTACGTTCTATGCGGATTGTGTGCCGTTATTCTTCTATGATCCGGTGAAACGGGTGATCGCTATGGCGCATTCCGGATGGAGAGGCACAGTCGAGCGGATTGGCAGTAAAATGATTACCTATATGGAAACAGAATACGGAAGCCGGCCACAGGACATTATATGTGCCATTGGACCATCTATCTGTCAGAGCTGCTATGAGGTAAGTGAAGATGTGGCACTGCATTTTCTTGAAGTGTTCGGGGATTCTTATGGAGATTCCCTGTTATACCGGAAGGAGAATGGCAAATATCAGTTGAACCTGCATAAAGCATGTGAGATCACGCTGTTAGATGCCGGCGTGAAAGAAGAACATCTGGATGTAACGGATCTATGTACTTGTTGCAATCCGGAATTGTTGTTTTCACACCGTGCCAGCAACGGACAACGTGGGAACCTGGCCGGTGTTATGATGTTGCGGGAGAAGCAGAGTGTATGAGGAAAGTCTGAAAATACAATAGATAAGGCTTTACAAATAATTGTGCCTATTGTAAACTAAGTGAAGTTCTAGACGAATAGAAGGAGAAAGACAATGAGTAAACCAATCGTGGCTATTGTTGGCCGTCCGAATGTAGGGAAGTCAACGTTGTTCAATGTATTAGCCGGCTCGAAGATATCCATTGTAAAAGATACACCGGGGGTAACGAGAGATCGGATCTATGCAGATGTGAACTGGTTAGACTATCATTTTACCATGATCGATACCGGTGGTATTGAGCCGGAAAGTGAAGATATTATTATTAAAAGCATGCGTGCACAGGCACAGATTGCAATGGATACTGCAGACGTTATCATATTCCTGGTGGATGTGAGACAGGGGCTGGTGGATGCGGATCACAAGGTGGCAGATATGCTGCGGCGTTCCCATAAGCCGGTTGTATTGGTAGTGAATAAGGTAGATAATTTTGATAAGTTCATGCCGGATGTATATGAGTTCTATAACTTAGGGTTAGGAGATCCATTCCCGGTATCAGCAGCATCCCAGTTAGGACTTGGTGATATGTTAGATGAAGTGGTATCACATTTTACGGACGAGATGAAGATAGAAGAAGAGGATGATCGTCCGAAAGTTGCAATTATCGGAAAGCCGAATGTAGGCAAGAGCTCGATCATTAATAAGCTGTTAGGGGAAGACCGTGTTATCGTATCAGATATTGCCGGAACGACAAGAGATGCAATAGACACCGTTGTAACAAGGAATGACAGGGAGTATGTCTTTATTGATACGGCAGGACTGCGTCGGAAGAATAAGATCAAGGAAGAGATTGAACGATTCTCGATTATTCGTACCGTAACAGCGGTAGAACGTGCGGATGTGTGTGTGCTTGTCATTGATGCAACGGAAGGTGTCACAGAGCAGGATGCGAAGATTGCCGGAATTGCACATGAGCGCGGCAAGGGAATGATCATAGCGGTTAACAAGTGGGATGCGGTTGAGAAGAACGATAAGACGATCTATAAGTTCACAGAGGATATCCGCAGAATCCTTTCTTTCCTGCCATATGCAGAGATTATCTTCATCTCAGCAAAGACAGGACAGAGAATGCCAAAGCTGTTTGATGTGATTGATATGGTAGTGGACAATCATGCACTGCGTATTGGTACGGGTGTATTAAATGAGATTCTGACAGAAGCAGTTGCATTGCAGGAACCACCGTCTGATAAGGGTAAGAAGTTACGGTTATATTATGTAACAGAGGTTGCAGTGAAGCCGCCTACATTTGTTATCTTTGTGAATGACAAGAATCTGACACATTTTTCTTATACAAGATATATTGAGAACCGGTTCCGGGATGCCTTTGGATTCAAAGGTACACCACTTCGGTTCATCTACCGGGAGAGAAAAGAGAAAGGTTGATAGACACTATGGAAATTCTAATACGGATACTTTGTATTGTTATTGGTTATTGTTTTGGCTTGATTCAGACGGCTTATATATATGGTAAACTTCACGGAATTGATATCCGGGAATATGGAAGTGGTAACTCCGGCACAACGAATGCACTTCGTGTACTGGGAAAGAAGGCCGGACTGATCGTGTTTCTTGGAGATCTGCTGAAGGCAGTAGCGGCATGTGTATTGGCAAGGATAATTGGAACATTGTTCTTTCATGATATCCTTTATCCGATGATCCTGTGGAGTGGTTTGGGGGTTGTGATCGGTCATAATTTCCCATTCTACATGAACTTTAAGGGTGGTAAGGGAATTGCGGCTACAGCCGGAGTAGTACTTGGGTTATTAGACTGGCATATTATTGCGGTATGTCTGGCAGCGTTCATTATCTGCGTTGCAATTACCCGTTATGTATCACTTGGATCTTTGATCGTAGTAACTCTGTTCTGGATCACTTTCTTTGTACAGGGTATGCATGGGGCATATCTGGATCCGGTAACCCATGCAGCATATACGAACAGTCAGTTGATGGAATGCTATGTGATCATCTTCCTGTTTGCAGCACTGGCATTTTACCGTCACAAAGCTAATATTGTGAGACTGATACATGGACAGGAGAATAAGATATTTTCTAAGAAACCGGAAGAAGTTACGGATAAGACAGAGTAAGGATCGGAGGTATTGAGAATGAAGAAAATATGTATTTTGGGAGCAGGGAGCTGGGGAACGGCATTATCCATTCTGTTAGCGGGCAACGGACATGCGGTATCCGTATGGTCGATCGATCCGGAAGAGGTTCTGATGCTGAATAATTACCGGGAGCAGCGTGACAAATTACCGGGCGTCATTGTTCCAAGTTCAATAGAATTCACAACGAATATGCAGGCTGCGATTGATGGGGCAGAGATGGTTGTCTGTGCAGTACCTTCACCGTTTGTACGTTCTACGATGAAATCTGCATCGGAATATATTGTGGGTGGAACGATTGTTGTAGATGTGGCAAAAGGTATTGAAGAGCATACGGATAAGACGATGACTACCGTTATTGAGGAAGAGTGTCCACAGGCAAGAGTGGGAATTCTGTCCGGGCCAAGCCATGCAGAGGAAGTAGGACGGAAGATTCCTACTACTATTGTGGCAGGATCTAAGGAGAGAGCCGTTGCAGAGACAATTCAGGATGTATTTATGAATGATGTGTTCCGTGTCTATACCAGTCCGGATGTGATCGGAATTGAACTGGGTGGCTCACTTAAGAATGTTATTGCCCTTGCGGCAGGTATTGTAGACGGATTAGGGTTTGGCGACAATACAAAGGCTGCACTTATGACAAGAGGAATTGCAGAGATGAGCCGGTTAGTGATCGCTATGGGCGGTCATATGGAGACATTGGCAGGTCTTTCCGGAATCGGAGATCTGATCGTAACCTGTACTTCCAAGCATTCCAGAAACCGGAATGCCGGATATCTGATGGGACAAGGGAAATCTTATCAGGAGGCAATGGATGAGGTTAAGATGGTTGTAGAAGGAGTCTATTCTGCCAAATCTGCCCTTGCACTGGGTAAGCAGTATCATGTATCTCTTCCGATTGTAGAGGCTGTCAATGAAGTATTGTTTGATGGAGCGGATGCACGCGAAGTATCCATGAAATTGCTCATGCGTGACCGTACCGCTGAATCAGAGAATCTTCAGTGGAATGAATAAATAGATCTGTTTTCCCGTTCTTTTCTTATGAGATAATTCACTACATAGATGTGTCTAATTCATAAAGAAAAGGACGGGATTTTTTATTTTAAAGAAAAGTAGTTCATTGCGGGGGAATTCCGCTCGGATGAGAAAGAGTCGCAAATGACTCTTTGTTTTTTTGGGGAATAATTTGTGGCTTTGTGCATATATTCTTCTTAGGATAACTATGTGATTGAGCGTAGGGTTTGAAGGAGGATATTATGAAGGAGCAGTTTGATGTATATGAGGATATCAGCAGGCGTACCGGAGGAGATATGTACATAGGAGTAGTCGGACCGGTACGTACCGGAAAATCCACATTTATTAAACGGTTTATGGAGACATTGGTGTTGCCGGGAATGGCGGATGGAGCAGAGAAACAGCGTACGATTGATGAGCTGCCGCAAAGTGGCTCCGGAAAGACGATCACAACAACGGAACCGAAGTTCATTCCGAAGCAGGCAGCAGCCATTGCGTTGAATAAAGAGACAGAGGTGAATATCCGGTTAGTGGATTGTGTCGGTTATATGGTGGACGGGGCAACCGGACATATGGAGGAAGAGAAGGAACGGCTGGTTAAGACGCCATGGTATGATTATGAGATACCATTTTCAAAGGCAGCGCATATCGGCACGAAGAAAGTCATGACCGATCATGCAACAATCGGTGTTGTAATTACCGGAGATGGCAGCTTTGGAGAGATCGGGAGGGAACAGTTCTATCCGGTGGAGAAGGTATTCGTGCAGGAAATGAAATCCCTTGGCAAGCCATTTATTGTTATATTGAACAGCACGAAACCGCAGAGCCCGGAGACGGTAGAGCTTGCAGAAGAACTGACAGCACAATATGGTGTGAAAGTATTACCGGTTAATTGTGACCAACTGCATGGTAAGGATATCTTAGAGATACTCAAACATATTCTGTTAGAATTCCCGATCAGTCAGGTTCAGTTCTTTATTCCGAAATGGGCAGAAACATTGGATATGGATCATCCGATCAAACAGGCAGTCGTTGCATATGCGAAGCAGGTTATGAATAATCTGCAGGGAATGAAGCAGGTCTACCAATTGCCGGATACGGATTCTGAATATATCAAAGAGGCTTCGGTTATACATGTAGATCTCAAAGACGGAACGGTCAATATCAAGCTTACCATACCGGAGCAGTATTATTATGAAATGCTGACCAATCTGTTAGATGCTCCGGTGGAAAATGAATATGATTTTCTTAACATGTTGAAGGAGGTAGCAGGCAAGCGCAAGGCATATGAGCATGTTGCCGCTGCAATGAACAGTGTACAGCAAAAAGGTTACGGTCTGGTCATGCCGGATCGGGAGAATATCACATTAGCAGAACCGGAGCTGATCAAACATGGCACAAAGTATGGCATTAAGATCAAGGCAAATGCACCATCCCTGCATTTTATCAAGGCTAATGTGACGACGGAGATTGCACCGATTGTTGGCACGGAAGAACAGGCGAAGGATTTCCTTGCCAACATGAAGGAGCAGTTAAAGACCTCGCCGGAAGCCTTATGGAAGATCAATATATTCGGCAAGACAGTAGAACAGATGGTAGAAGAGGGCTTGATCTCGAAGTCGAACAAGATCAATGATGATTCGCAGATCCGGTTGCAGGATACGATGGAGAAGATCATCAATGACAGTAACGGTGGAATGGTGTTTATTATCATCTAAGGTTGGTTTGCTTCTTGGGATTATGAATCATAAAATGAATGGAGACTATTGTCAGAATGGATTGGTTCCGATGGCAATAGTCTCTTTTAATTTGTGATATTGATGTTGTAAATTTATATTCATATTATTTTTTTCGGTCGAAAAATGCAAGACAAATACATAAATTCGGTTGAAAAATGCAATTATATATAGTAAATTCGGTTGAAAAATGCTAAAATGGATATATTATAAGACAAAGGAGCTGCTATATGGAACGAAATGCATATCAGAATCTATTGAAATGGAAAAATCGATCAAAAAGAAAGCCTCTTATTGTTACAGGAGTTAGACAGTGTGGAAAGACTTATCTGATCAAGGAATTTGGAAAAGCGGAATTTTCCGATGTTGCATATTTCAATTTTGATGGTGAAGAAGGACTGCAATCTGTTTTTGATTATAACTTTGACACGGAGCGAATACTTGATGAGCTTGGAAGTGTGGTTCGTGGTAAAAAAATAACGATAGGTGAAACACTTGTAATATTTGATGAGATACAGGCATGTCCGCGTGCAATACAATGTTTAAAATATTTTTGTGAAAATATTCCGGAACTACATATTATTGCAGCAGGTTCTTTGCTTGGAGTTGCACTTAGGGAAAAGGGAATTTCATTTCCGGTAGGTAAGGTAGAGCGCCTTGAAATGTATCCGATGAGTTTTGACGAATTTGTAAAAGCGGATAGTGGGGAGAAATATCTTGACGGGCTTAACAAGCTTGCCAGAGAACGGGAAATTCCGCAATTGTATACAATACCTTTAGAAAAATATTATAAAAATTATCTGATTGTTGGAGGAATGCCGGAAGCCGTACAGGTCTGGGTTGATACGCATGATTACCATGAGATTGAAGAGGTGCAGGACAGAATTTTGAAGGATTATGCAGACGATTTTGGAAAGCATACAGAACCGGATACGGCGACGAAGATTAGGATGATATGGGATTCTATTCCAACGCAGATTGCGAAGGATAATAGTAAATTTATTTTTTCTCATGTGAAACAGGGTGCTAGAGCAAAAGATTTAGAGGATGCACTGGCGTGGCTGGTGAATTCGGGAATTGTACTTAAACTGGATTTGGTTTCTACACCAGAGATTCCGTTATCGGGGATGGCAGATGCCACCTATTTTAAGGTTTACATGGCAGATGTCGGATTGCTTAGAAAAAAGGCAAATGTGAATTACAGAACGATTCTTGAAGATAGTAATGCATTTGTTCATTTTAAGGGAGCACTAGCGGAGAATTATATTTTGGTTCAGTTAAAATGTATGGGAATTACACCGTATTTCTGGAGAACCAAAGCAGATGCCGAACTGGATTTTATAACGGATTATGAAGGCGAATTAATACCAATTGAGGTGAAATCGGCAGATAATACAAGAGCAAAGAGCCTGCATTTGTTTTGTAATCGATATCGTCCTAAGCTTGCATTCAAATCATCTCTCAAAAATGTGGGAGATAATATGGATGGAGATACGCATGTATGGTCAGTGCCTTTGTATGCGTTTTATAAATTTAAGAATTATGTGTATAAAGAATTTGGCTGGTAGAGTTTACGATAGCTTGGTATTGTGAACTTTTGAATAATGAAATCGACAGAGATTATTGTCAGAATGGAGTGATTCCGATGGCAATAGTCTCTTTGGGTTTGGCTGAAAGTTTGGTTTTGAATTGATGAAAGGTTTGCTATACAAATGAGTGTTACTCCATTATAATGAAACATAGGATAATCATGAGGAGAGGGATGAGAAGGATGAAGCCGGTAATACAGATTTATGATTCTGAGGAGGATGTACTTTGTACTTTGGCAACAGCCGAGAAGGAAGGACATTTAACAGAGACCATTATAGAGGAATTCGTGAACAAACTGTTTGCAATGCCGGTTTTATGGAGGTGCCGGAAGTATTTTTATATGCTGGATGAAGATACTTTGCGGAAGATTCCGGTACTTGTGACACATATGGCATTGATCTGTGCGATGGACGGCAGGCTGGATGAGGCAAAGGAATATGTCAGCTGGTTGGGAGACACACCGAAGGATCTTAAGTTTGATAACTTCCGGCTTCTTGATGTTCTACGGATCAAAACAGAGCTGGTTATGCCTTATACGCGGGATGCCATGTTCTTTCGGATTGTATTTTTTATCGTAGGAAGGGATGAGCTGGCACCCGTCAGGGATCTTACTCTTTCTGCCTGCAGGCCAAGCATATTGAATGGATTCCGTGATTTTACCAGATATGGCAGATACTTAGAACAGAATAAGCAACTGATTACTGAGACTGCAGTCAGACTGTATGGAAGTGTCGGTGAAAAGGTATACGAGATTGCATCTGCAGAGTGGTATTATCAGAACAATGACTGTTTCCATGCGCTGATCCTTGTTACAGGAACGATACCACTGATCGAACAGGAGAAAGATATGCGCTGTCTTTTTGTGGCATTAGCACTGCAGATGAAGATTCTTATGATGAACGGACAGGCAAGAGCAGCACATCCGCTGGTGCAGAAGATCCGGCAGAGGATTGAGACAACCGGATGGGATGAACTGACCTCAAGTCTGAATGCTTTGGAATGTCTTGCGGCATGTTATGACGGTCGCAGAGAGGATGTTATAGACTGGTTAGAGAAGAAAGCACCGGATGAAAATGACGGTCTGTATATGATGGATATGTATGCATGGCTTGTCAAGATACGTTGTTACATACAGACAGGTAAGTATATGGCGGCTTATGTATTGGTAGAACAACTCATTACGCTTCTTACTCAGGGCAGACGCTATATGGATTTGTGTGAATGTTACATGCTGTCGGCAATCATCCATTACAAGGCAGAAGAACAGCAGTTGATGTGTGAGGCACTTTCCAAGTCTATCGCATTGGCAAAGAGATATGGCTATATCCGGCTGTTGGCGGATGAAGGAACATGCATGGTGCAGATGCTCACAATCTATCAGGAGGAATATGGAAGAGACGATTTTACAGAGCAGGTCAAGGAACTTGCAAACTCTGTAGGAAGATACTTTCCGGATTATCTGAAGTCACTGGTGGAATATTATGAACCACTGACAAAGACAGAACAGGATGTATTACGGCTGATGGCACAAGGCATGGGTAATGATGAGATTGCAGGACGATTGGAGAAGAAGACAGGGACGATCAAGTTTCACAGCAATAACATCTACCGTAAGTTACAGGTGTCCAACCGGCAGGGGGCGGTAGAGCGGGCGAGAGAGATTGGAATTATATAATTTAACAAAGTATCTATGCAGAAAAAGGAGGAAAAGATGAAAGGGTTAAAAAGAGAATTACGAGGCAAGAGAATAAGTCGATATTTGTTTGTATTACTTATAATGTTATTTGTAATAAACATAAACAGATGGGGAAGTATTACTGCAAAGGCGGCATCGGATATCCCGAAAGAGTTAATTATCACGGAGGCGGATGGTAATGAAGTACAGGTTATCCAAAATGGAGAATATGTTACTACGTCTGGAAAGGGTTGGTATTTTGAGACAGGAACAATACCGCCATATCTTGTACTTAAAGATGCTGAGATAGAAAAGATCTATAGTTCTGGCGGTGATTTTAGGATTGTTTTGTATGATGATAACACAATAGATGGTGATATTATCTTTAACGCTGGCGAAGAGGAATGTACACTGACTTTTTCTGTGATGAATGGTTATGGTAGTCTTACCATGAATGGTGTGATTAAAGCATTGAGTGAATCAACAGGTAGTGCGAATATAGCAATACCATACGGGTCAATTATTAAGACTTCGGGAATTCAGTGTTCCGGTAAACTGAGTATAACGAACGGGGATGTTGAGATTATAGATAATGGTGTGGATGCAATCAGTGCTAAGGAAATAGAGTACGGGGATGCACTGGTTACAGAACAAACAGAAGGAACAAAGAAGACCACAGTTCATGGAACATTCCGTTTAAGAAAAACACTTACCATTGCAGATGGTAATATACTGAATTTTATAGATGGTGCAAAAATATGCAATATGGAAAGGCTTGAATTAGCCGATGGTGCGATCCTTCAGGTAAATGGTAATATACATATTCATAACTCAGACGGAGGTATGCGTTATATAAATAAAGGCAATGATTATCATGTAAAGGGGCTGGCTTGTAAAGGATGTCCAATTGATTATGGTAAAGAAGAGAGAGAAGCACATAATTATAATACAGATGGCTTTTGTATAAGTTGTGATGGTTATCAGCAGGCTGCACTTACAAATGATCAATATGATATCAATGGGGATGGCAAGAAGGATAATGTCTATGAGATATCAAATGCTGGTCAGCTATATTGGTTTGCGGCTCTTGTTAATGGAAAACTTCCTGATACAGAGAAGAATGCAAATGCAAATGCCATCCTTAAAAAAGATATTATTGTGAACTCTGATGTTGTTGTAGACGGTGTACTTGGTAAGGATACAAGCGGTTTTAGAAGTTGGACGCCAATAGGTGATTATAATTATGGAGGTATCTTTGATGGACAGGGATATACAGTCAACGGATTATATATCAATGACACAAATAAGAAGTGGGTTGGATTATGCAGCTCGCTTCTTAAAGATGGTTGTATCAAGAATTTAGGAATTGAGGATTCTTATTTTAACGTAAATTATCAAGTTGGAGGAGTAGCAGTTGATAATTACGGAACTATAACAGATTGTTATTGCAATGGGGTGTTAGTTGCGAATAACACGGTAGGAGGAATCGTTTCTTGTAATTATGGAATTATAATGAATTGTAATGCCGTTACAAAAATTACTGCCAAGAATGATGCAGGAGGGATAGCAGGCGTTAATTCCGGAACAATAACAAATTGTTACAGCATTGCAGAAATTACTGCGGATCACGATAAGGGAGAGATAGCAGGTTCTAATTATAGAACAATAAAAAATTGTTATTATCTCTCCGATGAGGAAACGAATGGAGATAATGGCGTAACCGGAAAGACAAAAGAACAGTTTGCTTCTGGCGAAGTAGCATTTCGTTTGCAAAATGAGGAGAACGAAACGGTTTGGGGGCAAGCAATCGGAATGGACAGCTATCCGGTATTGGGTGGAGAAAGAGTATATAAGATTGGTACATATAAAGGATGCGAAGGAGCACCAGGAGAAAAGATAACAGATACATATTCGAATTCCGATAAAAATATATACGAACCGCATACAGATGATGGTAGTCAGGGTGGAACAGCATATGATAATAAGTGTGATATTTGTAATATGGATGCACATGCCTTTAATGAAAACGGAATTTGTGAAGATGAAGGATATCATAAAGGTATAATAAATAATAATTCTTATTCGACAGAGATTGTATATTGTGGTCATGATACGAATGCCGCACCTGGAGTAGATGCTTTTGAAGTGAATATCGGAGTAACACCCAAATATACATGGTATCAGGGGGATGTGACAACTAGTGATTTGAGTGGTGGGCAATCACTCGGCGAGACGACTCCAAAGGAACCGGGAACTTATACATTGGTAGTGACTGCAGACGGTGTGAAACAAGAAGACGGAACCGTATATACAGCAGCAGAACTGCGTGTAAAGGTTACGATTGTAAAAAAAATACTGGACGGGAAGGTATCCCTTGCTGGAACTGCGAAATATGGTGAGAACTTAACAGTTATAACAAAGAAAATTACGAATGAAAAGCCGGGGACTTATTCTTATCAGTGGTATCGGATAGATGAGGATGAGAAAGTAACAGAGATTGCCAATGCAACAGGTGAAAGTTACACACTTACTACAGAGGATATTGGCAAGAAGATCAAGGTGGTTGTTACCTCTGCGTATTGCGAAGGTTCTCTTGAAGTAGCTACAGACACTTTCGTTGATAAACTGCAAGGTACAGCAACGATTACTTCCGCATCTGGTCAATTATCAAAAGATTGGGATGGTGAAACAATTGTTATTCCTTCGTTTAAATCAACGAATGAAACAGGTACTAACAATGAAAATGTAATCTTTGAATACAAAAAGAATACGGAAGAAGCTTATACGCAGACAGCACCAACAGATGCAGGTACTTATGATGTGAGAGTAAGGGTAAAGGAAGCTGCAATCTATCATGAGGCGGTATCAGAACCGGTAACATTTACAATTGCTAAGGTGAATGCAACAGTGAAGATCGCCCCAATAGCAGCAGTAAACCTGACGTATGATCAGGAAAAGAATATTACATTGATCAATGCAGAGAATGCATCCGTTACCGGAGGAGAATTACAGTATGCATTCAGTGAGGATGGAACATACAGTACTTCACTTCCAACCGCAACGGAAGCCGGTACATATAGTGTGTATTATAAGGTGGTTGGTGACCGGAATCACAACGATACCGAACCTATTAAGATTAACGTTACGGTGAGTAAAGCAGTTCCGTCTTACCAAGTACCAACAGATATCTCTGCAGTATGTGGAGTTAAGTTATCGGCAGTGCAGCTTCCAACCGGATTTGGATGGACGGATGAGGATGTCACATTAGAAGCCGGTGACACAGCGACAGGAATACAGATTATCAAAAAAGCAAAATATGTTCCGAAAGATACAAAAAATTATGAAGAAGTAACAGATATTGCAATCACAATTCAGGTTACACATGATTCTGAAGTGAGAGATGCAGTAGACCCAACCTGTACTAGCAAGGGATATAGCGGCGACACTTGTTGTAAGCATTGTGGAACGAAACTACAATCCGGTACGGATGTAGATGCTCTCGACCATGAATTTTCAAAAGACTTTACAGTGGATACAGAGGCAACCTGTAAGTCTGTCGGAAGCAAGTCAAGACACTGCAACAGATGTGAGGAAAAGACGGAGATAACAGAGATTCCAAAGAGTGATCATGCATGGGATGATGGAAAGATAACAAAGGAAGCGACTGAAACGGCGGAAGGAGTTAAGACATATTCTTGCAAGGTATGTGGTGTAACTAAGACTGAGACAATTCCAAAGAAGGATGCAGTAACTACGCAGCAACCAACAGAAGGATCAACTGTTTCACAGTCGCCAAAGAACGGAGATACTATTACAGATAACAAGTCAAATGCGAAGTATACAGTAACCGATACGGTTAAGAAGGAAGTAACCTATAATGCTCCGATTAATGGGAAAGCAAAGGATATTACGATTCCTGAGACAGTTGTAATCAATGGCGAGACCTATAAAATAACACATATAGACGAGAATGCCTTTAAGGGGAATAAGACAGTAACGACAGTTACGATTGGAAGCAATATTCAGTCGATCGGTAAGAATGCCTTTAAAGGATGTAAGCGGCTCAAGACGATTATCATTCAGTCCAAGAAACTGAATATGAAGAAGATCTCGAAAAAAGCATTTAAGGGAATTTCTAAGAAGACAGTGATTAAAGTGCCGAAGAAGAAACTTGCTGCATACAGGAAGTTATTGAAGAAAAAGGGATTATCTTCTAAGAACAGAATAAAGGGATATTAATTATATCAGGAAGGTATGTACATAACGAAAGGCGAGATTTCTCGCCTTTCTGTTATATTAGTAATTAATTTTATCATGATATTTATTCCGAAATGTTGATAGCGCTCATAGATATAGACAATTGAAACCATGAACACTTGTCTTTCGAATCAAATTATACTATAATACTATAGGCGTTTTGCAAGTATAGATATGAGGATGAAAGTATGGAGATAGCGTACAAGCTGAATGTATTTGAAGGTCCATTGGATCTTTTGCTGCATTTGATTGAGAAGAACAAAGTAGATATATATGATATTCCAATCGTAACAATTACGGAACAGTATCTTGCCTATGTCAGTGAGATGCAGGAACAGGATATGGACGTAATGAGCGAATTCCTTGTGATGGCAGGAACTTTGCTACAGATCAAGTCTAAGATGCTGCTGCCAAGAGAAGAGACAGAGGAAGAAGAGGAAGAAGATCCAAGAGCAGAACTTGTAAGACGATTGTTAGAGTACAAGATGTACAAATATGCAGCATTAGAACTCAAAGATATGGAGTTAGATGCTTCGCATAATCTATATAAGAAGCCGACCATTCCCAAGGAAGTAGAAGAATACCGGGAAGAAGTGGATCCGGCAGAATTAGTGGATGGCTTAACACTTAGCAAGCTGAATGATATCTTCCAGTCTATCATGCGTAAGCAGGTGGATAAGATTGATCCGATTCGTTCGAAGTTCGGAACGATTGAGAAGGAAGAGATCAATATTGAAGAACGCATGGTACAGATCAGGGAGGAAGTCCGGGGACTAAAAGGCATCAATTTCCGGACGTTGCTAGAGACACAGCCAACAAGAATGAACATTATTATTACATTTATGTCAATCTTAGAGCTGATGAAGGTAGGCGCAATTATCATTCGTCAGGAAGAGACATTTGGAGAGATTGTAATTGATTCTTTGGATGAGATAGAAGTCACATCAGAGAGTGAGGACCGGTTAGAGGATGAAGTGACTTTTGCTGATGATCCGGACGAAGCGGCAGTTACGGAAGAAGAGAATCAAGAGGCAGACAGGTAGACAGGAGAAGAATAATGGAACAGGATATCAATGTAATAGAAGGAAGAATTGAAGCAATCTTATTCTCTGTGGGTGAAGCGGTTGAACGGGATCGGATTGCCAAGGCGTTAGAGATGGATACCGATACCGTTGTGAAGATCATTCATAACATGATGGACAAGTATGACAGCGTTGACCGTGGGGTAAGAATTATCGAATTAGAAGATTCCTTTCAGATGTGTACGAAGGCAGATTATTATGATACCTTAGTAAAGGTTGTGAACATCCCGAAGAAACATGTACTGACGGACGTATTGTTAGAGACACTTTCTATTGTGGCATATAAGCAGCCGATCACCAGGCAGGAGATTGAGGCAATTCGAGGTGTGTCATGCGTACATGCCGTGAACAAGTTAGTAGAATACAATCTGATCCATGAGGTAGGACGTTTAGATGCTGCAGGACGACCGATCCTGTTTGGTACAACGGATGATTTCCTAAGAAGCTTCGGTGTACAGTCTACGGATGAACTGCCGACGATCACACCGGATAAGATTGAGGATTTCAAACAGCAGGCAATGGAGGAAGCACAGCTTTCCTTTGCTCCGGTAAAGGACTGATAGATAAGAATATATTGCAGACGATCGTCATATATTGAACATGATAATAGAGGATATAGGTGAGTATGTCTTTCTTTCGTTCAGAACGGTGGCAACAGATAAGAGGGATTTTTTTTGGTAAGTACATAGAAGATCCGGCAGCATTGTGGTATTTTGCATGTTTTGTGGTGCTTGCCTGTGCGATCATTTATCCGTTAGACAAGCGGATGGCGGCAGATACACCGGCAGTAACCGTAACACATACAAAGAATCTATATGAGATTCTGTATGATAAGACGGATGATTCCTATCCGGTTAATGCTGATGTTACAGTGGAAGAACCTTCTAAACTGTATGCAAAATATGCGTTATTGATGGATGCAACGAACCGTCGTGTGCTTTATGAAAAAGATGGTTATGAGCAGGTTCCGATGGCGAGTACGACCAAGATTATGACACTGCTGGTGGCATTAGAGCAGACCAATCCGGATACGGTTGTTACGGTGTCTGATTATGCAGCCTCTATGCCGAATGTCAAGCTGCATGTGAAAAAGGGAGAACAATATCGTCTTGGTGATTTGTTTTATTCTCTGATGTTGGAATCGCACAATGACAGTGCGGTTGTGATCGCGGAAGCGGTAGGTGGAAGTGTAGAGGAGTTTGCACGGCTAATGAATGATAAAGCAAAGCTATTAGGTGCAACACATACGAACTTTGTAACACCCAATGGGCTAGATGATGAACAGCATTATACAACAGCGTATGATCTTGCTTTGATCGCAAGTGCTGCCATTGAGAATCCGGAGTTTTGTAAGATTATTCAGACACCATCGTATACCTTTCATGAGCAGACGACAGGCAGAAGCTTTACGGTCAATAACAAAGACCGTTTTCTTACTTCTTATGATGGAGCGATCGGTATTAAGACCGGTTTTACAGGCAATGCCGGATATTGTTTTGTGGGTGCCGTTAAGCGGGAGGACAGACAATTAGTAAGCGTTGTATTGGCAAGTGGCTGGCCACCGAATAAGACATACAAATGGAAGGATACGACACAGTTAATGAATTATGGAAACCGGGCATTTCAGATGAAAGAGGTTGTGAAGAAGGGAACCCAATTCCAGCCGATACCGGTAACAGACAGCATAGAAGGGGGAAGTATAACCCCGTATGCGGCAGAGAGTGTGGCATTGTTAGTCGGACAGCAGGAAGAGGTGACATTTGATATCAGTCTTCCGAACCAATTAGAGGCACCGGTTAAGAAGGGCGCCACAGTTGGAAATATAGCAATATCGATTGATGATGAACCTTATAAGGTCATTTCATTATATGCGGCTGAGAACAAAAGCCGCCTGACATATGAATATGTATTAAAAAATATATGTCGCAGGTTTTTTTCTTGGATATGCGGTTGACTTTTGGACTTCAACGTGTTAAACTGCTAAACAGAAACAATAATAATACACAAAGGAGATTTGATTATGGGTTTACATTACATTTCCCAGGTACCATCTGCGGAGGAGATCAAAGAACTATTTCCGATGAGTCCTGAGCTTACGAAGATCAAAGAAGAAAGAGACGCTGAGATTAAGAAAGTCTTTACCGGCGAGTCAGATAAATTCCTTGCAATTATTGGCCCTTGCTCCGCAGATAACGAAGATGCGGTATTGGATTATATTACACGTCTTGCCACGGTGCAGGAGAAGATCAAAGATAAGATTCTTATTATTCCAAGAATCTATACGAATAAGCCAAGAACGAACGGCTCCGGTTATAAGGGAATGTTGCATCAGCCGAATCCGGAAGAAAAACCGAATTTCATTGAGGGTTTGAAAGCAATCCGTAAGATGCACATTGACTCAATCGCACAGACAGGATTAACTGCGGCGGATGAGATGTTATATTCAGATAACTGGCCATATATGTCTGATATTTTATCTTATGTTGCAATCGGTGCCCGCTCCGTTGAGAACCAGTCCCATCGTCTGACAGCATCCGGAATTGATGTTCCGGTTGGAATGAAGAATCCGACCTCGGGTGATTATTCTGTTATGATGAATTCCTGTGTGGCCGGTCAGTCAGCACACACCTTTATGACTGCAGGATGGGAAGTGAAGTCAGATGGTAATCCGTTGACACACTGTATCCTTCGCGGCTCCCTGAATCGCCATGGTGTATCGGTTCCGAATTATCATTATGAAGATCTCATTCGTTTACATGAGGCGTATGAGAAGTTCTCTACTTTGAAGAATCCGGCAGTTATCGTAGATGCTAACCACAATAATTCCGGTAAGAAATGGGCGGAACAGCCACGTATTGTGAAGGAGATTCTTCACAGCATGCGTCATAGCGAAGATGTTGCCAAGTTAGTGAAGGGTGTTATGGTAGAGTCCTATATTGAGGATGGTAATCAGGCAATTGGTGCCGGTTGTTATGGCAAGTCTATTACAGATCCTTGTCTTGGCTGGGAGAAATCAGAGAAGTTGTTATTAGAGATGGCAGATTTGTTATAAAATGCATTACGGGGACAGAAACATCATATCTTTATGTATTGGCTGTGTATGGAAGGAGTATCTATATTGGATACTCTTTCTTTTTTGAAGAATATTTCATATTCCGACATTGTCACACATTTTCTCCGGATATCTGCGTTTTTGTTGACGGAAAGATGGGGAGTAGGATATACTAAGAATATGTTTTGGAGAAGTTATATATGGAGGGATGCTTATGTTTAAGAGAGTGATATGGATCATTATTGATAGTGTGGGGATTGGAGAAGCACCGGATGCGGCGGCCTTTGGAGATGTCGGAGCAGATACCATTGGTAATATTATTAAGACAAGAGGACATCTGCATGTTCCCCATATGGAGAAGATGGGATTATATGCGATTGAAGACACATCACTTCCGAAGAAAGATACTGTACCGGTTGGAGCTTATGGTAAGGCAAGAGAGATCTCCATGGGGAAAGATACGACAACCGGGCATTGGGAGATGACAGGAATTGAGACGAAGCAGCCATTTCCGACATATCCGGATGGATTCCCGGAAGAGATCATGCAGAAGTTCTTAGATAAGACCGGATGCAAGGGATATCTCGGTAATGTAGTGGCAAGTGGAACGGAGATCATCAAAGAATTAGGGGATGAACATGTTAAGACCGGATATCCGATCATCTATACATCTGCAGATTCTGTATTTCAGATTGCAGCACATGAAGATGTAATTCCGTTAAAGGAATTATATCGGATCTGTGAAGTAGCAAGAGAGATATTGACCGGCAAAGATGGCGTAGCCCGTGTGATCGCAAGACCATTTATCAAAGAAGAGGGCAAATATGTCCGTACCCCAAACCGGCGGGATTTCTCCCTAAAACCATCGGCACAAAGTCTGCTGCCATATTTAAAAGATGCAGGATATCGTGTAACAGCAGTTGGTAAGATTCACGATATATTCTGTGGTGTAGGAATTGGGGATTCCGTGCATACGAAGAGTAATGTAGACGGTATGGATAAGACAGTGGATTTCATGGATACCCAGCATGAGGGCTTGATCTTTACGAATCTTGTGGAGTTTGATTCGACTTGGGGACATCGCAGGGATGTAGAAGGCTATGCACAGGGATTAGAGACATTTGATGAGGAATTAGGCAGGGTGCTTACGAAGATGCATGACGATGATCTGTTGATCATCAATGCCGATCATGGTTGTGATCCGACTTACAAAGGAACCGATCATACAAGAGAATATATTCCGGTATTGGTCTATCACAAGAAGATGACACAGGGGGTGAATCTTGGAATCCTAGACACCTTTGCAGATATCGGGGCTACAATTGGAGATAATTTTGGAGTGCAGAAGCTGCCAATAGGCACCAGTTTTAAGAATAAGTTATGATAGGATAAGGGTATTATATTGCATGTTAATATGTTTATGATGCGGAACATATAATAGATTTCGGATGGGAGACAGGAATATGAACACATATGATGTGATTATGAAGAAGCGTGACGGTCATGTACTTGATGAGACAGAGATTCAATACATGGTAGAGGGGTTTACAAAAGGAATGATTCCGGATTATCAGATGGCAGCATTTCTGATGGCGGTATATTTTCAGGGGATGAATCATGAAGAGACTACGCAGCTTACAATGGCGATGGCAGACAGCGGAGACCGGTTAGATCTGTCAGGAATCCACGGAGTGAAGGTAGATAAACATTCTACCGGAGGAGTAGGCGATAAGACTAGCCTGATCGTTGGCCCGATACTGGCGAGTCTTGGTGTTCCGGTTGCAAAGATGAGCGGCAGAGGTCTGGGACATACAGGAGGAACGATTGATAAGCTGGAGGGAATTCCGGGATTTCAAACTGCGATTTCTGAGGAGAATTTCATACGGCAGGTGAATGAAGTGGGACTTGCTATTGTAGGACAGACAGCGAATCTTGCTCCGGCCGATAAGAAGATCTATGCATTACGGGACGTGACTGCTACGGTAGATAACGTCAGTCTGATCGCAGCAAGTATTATGAGTAAGAAGTTAGCGGCAGGTGCCGATGCGATTGTTCTGGATGTAAAGGTAGGAACAGGTGCCTTTATGAAGACCATTGAAGATGCAAGACTGTTGGCAAAGACTATGGTAGCCATTGGAACCCTGGCAGGCAGAGATACGACAGCAGTTATTACCGATATGAATGAACCTTTAGGCAATGCGGTAGGTAATATTTTAGAAGTGGAAGAAGCGGTGGAATGTCTGAAGGGACAGGGAGAGCAGCGTTTGATGGAAGTATCTAAGACGCTTGCCTGCTATATGCTGCTTGCTGCAGGCAAAGCCAATTCCATTGAAGATGGCAGAATATTAGTAGAGGATGCAATTGCTTCCGGTAAGGCGTATTCCAAGATGAAGGAATTTGTAGCAGCACAGGGTGGAGATGCCTCCTATCTGGATGATTTTAACCGGTTTGACCAGGCAAGGCACAGAGTCACGGTATCCGGATATGATCTGATGCAGGTCAATGGCATGGATTGTCCGAAGGCTTATCTTGCCACCTGTAACAATCAGGAGATTGGAATGACCTCTCTTGTTCTTGGAGGCGGCAGAGAGACAAAGGACAGCGAGATAGATCTGACCGTGGGAATTCGTCTTTCAAAGCATCTTGGAGATGCAATTGTACCGGACGATTGCGTGGCAATACTTTATGGTAACGATGAGGATACATTAACTGCAGCTAAAAAACGCTTTATGGGTGCATACACGTTATCAGTAGACAAACCGGAGTTGAATCCGATTGTATATGAGGTGATCACAAAGGATAATCGTTAGCATATATTCGGATTTTTCGGAATACAATGGAACAAAGCGGATATAGGCAGCTATGAATGGAAAGATATAGACGGAATACACTGAAAATTGTGATAGCAATGACGATCATTACAGCTTGTTTATTGTGGATATCAACCGGTGCTACATTGGCACAGACAGCTACAGAGCAGGTATCCACGGAACCGGCAGTTACGGATGAGGAATACGTTACAAAGAGTGGGACAGAGTCTTTGGATGCAGCAGGGGCTATTGATATTACGTCACCTTCTGCACTCTTAATGGAGTTAAACAGCGGGCAGGTACTTTATGAAAAGGATGCAGATACGCCAAGACGTCCGGCATCGGTTACGAAGATCATGACAATGCTTCTTGCATTTGAAGCGATTGACGCAGGTAAGTTTTCGTTGGAGGATACGATTACGGTGTCAGAGCATGCGGCAGGCATGGGAGGAAGTCAGGTATATCTGGAAGTAGGAGAGACACAAACTGTTCAGGATATGTTGAAATGCATGATCGTATCCTCCGCTAATGATGCAGCTGTTGCAGTCGGAGAGGCAATTGCAGGCAGTGAACCGGCTTTTGTCAGTATGATGAATGACAAGGCAGCAGAGCTTGGAATGACAAACACACATTTTGAAAATGCATGTGGCTTAGAAGCAGAGGGGCATCTGATGAGTGCAAGAGATATCGGGATTTTGTCAAGAGAATTGTTATTGAAGCATCCGGAAGTAACGGAATATTCGACGATCTGGATGGATACGATCATTCATAAGACAAAGAAAGGCGAATCGGAATTCGGTCTGGCGAATACGAATAAGTTCCTTAAGAAGTACGAGGGAGCCAACGGATTAAAGACCGGTTATACTTCGGCAGCAGGTTTTTCCATGTCGGCAACAGCAACCCGTAATGGCATGACGTTGATCGCAGTTGTCATGGGTTCCGAGACGAAGGATATCCGATACGAGGATGCTGCAAAACTATTGGATTACGGATTTGCCAACTGTAAGATCTATGAAGATGATAAAGTATTAGATGGCAAGGATAAGATTGCGATTGACGATGGTGTGGAACGCTATGTTACAATTGAAGCAGCAAAACCATTTCAATATGTATTTGTCGGTGCGACGAATACGGATAATATTACCAAAAAGATTATGATCATTGATAAAGAAGCACCGGTTAAGAAGGGTGAGATAGTGGCACGCATGGAATATTCACAAAACGGAAATGTATTAGGCAGTGTGGATCTGATTGCCGTGAAGTCTATTGAAAAACAGAAATATCGTCATGCTTTGATCCGGATACTGGAACGGTATATAAACATTTATTGAGTCATAAGAATATATAGGTTATAAGATATATACGGAATAAGCATGTATCTTAAGGCTATTAGGAGAACAGGATGAAATTGTGCTTGAACATATTAGTAATAATTAGTATACTTGTAGTTGCTTGCGTAGTTATCATTTGCGTAATAAGTTATATCGAGAACCGCAAACTGGTAGTTACGGATTATAGGATCCGTGATAAAAAGATTCCGAAGGAGTTTGACGGTTATCGGATCGTGCAGTTGTCGGATCTGCATAATGCCTGTTTTGGCAACAGGAATGAGTATTTGATCAACAGGGTACGGGATTGTAAGCCTGATGTGATTTTTATAACAGGGGATATGATCGTAGGAAAACCGGGGCAGGATGTATTGTTTGCTGCAGATACGATGAATGATTTATGTGAGATTGCACCGGTATATTTCAGTATGGGGAATCATGAATTGCGGGCAAGCATCTATACAGAAACCTACGGGGATATGTGGCAGCAATTTCATAACAGATTACGACCGGAGATTCATGTGTTGCCGGATCGGACGGAGAAGATAGTGAGCGGTCACGAATATATGTATGTACACGGCGTGAATCTGACACCTGCACTATATAAACGAGTCATTCGAACTCCAATGGAACCGGATTATTTGGATAATATTTTTGGAACATGTGATGCAGACAGGTATCATATATTTTTAGCACATAATCCTGATTATTTTGAGGAATACGTATCCTGGGGAGCCAATCTGACGTTTTCGGGACATGTACACGGAGGGATGATCCGTATTCCACTGTTAGGTGGTGCATTATCGCCAATGATACATTTTTTTCCGAAATATGATAAAGGTGTATTTGAACACAAGGGACATTATATGATCTTAAGTGGAGGACTTGGTAATCATACATTTAAGTTCAGGGTGAATAATCTGCCGGAGATCATTGTGGCAACATTAGTAAGAGAACCGTAGATCTGACTTGTGTATTTGTCAGATGGGAATATAGATACAGGGAGAGTAGGAATGGAAGATAAGAAAGACATCAAAGATGTTACAAAGGAGACAGAGAACCTGAATACAGAAGATAAGAAAGAGACGACTGCAAAGGCAGATGAAAAGCAGGCAGATAACACATCCAGAAAGAAATCTGAAAAGAAAGAAACAGGGAAGGAAGAAGAATCAGAGAAGAAGGTCGCGACTGAGAAGGCAGAAGAACAAGAAAAGAAAGCTGCAACTGAGAAGACGGAAGAACAGGAGAAAAAGCCTGCAACCGAGAAGAAAGAAGACAGTGCAAAAGAGGATAAAGCTGAAAAGCCAGACCGGGCTGTGATAGAAGAAGGTAAGAAACCGGAAGATAAGAAAGTGACCAATAATGCTGTTACACAGAGTAAGCGGATTGCAGAAGCACAGGCGGCTGCTAAGCAACAGCAGGAGAACTCTTCGAAAGATAAGAAAACGGCAAGATCAGAAAAGAAAGGTCGCAAAGGAATTATTGCAGGAATTGGTTGTGTGATCGGCTTGCTCCTGATTGCTTATATTGCAGGTGTTGTGTATTTTTCCGGACATTTTTACAAAGATGTGACGATCAATGGAATTGAAGTATCCGGAATGAATGAAGAACAGGCAAAGACAACATTAGATCAGTTCTATTCCAATTATCGTCTGACACTTAAGACTGTGGATGCAGAGGATGCAGTGATCGAGGGTAAGGATATTGATATCCGGATTGCACTGCATGATGATTTTGGAAAATGTCTGAAAGAGCAGCAGTCATTTATCTGGTTTGTAAATTATTTTGAGCATCATGAATATCAGGTAGGAGCGGATGTGACCTGGGATGATGCACTTTTGAATGATGTCTTTGATGATATGAAGATCTTAGATAAGAAAGAGATGACAGCCCCGGAAGATGCATATGTCGGTGTAAAGGACGGCAAATTCGGAATTGTTGATGAAGTCACAGGTAACACGATAAAGGAGAAGACCTTTAAAAAAGCAGTCAAAACCGCACTTGCCGAAGTACAGTCAGAGCTTGATCTGAAAGACAATGATTGTTATGAATTACCAAAAGTGTATGCGACAGATAGGGAACTTCAGGAAGAACTGGACGCATTAGGCAAGTATGCAGATTGCAATATTGAATTGCAGTTAGATGATCTTACCATTGAACCGGGCATGGATCTGTATGAAGAAGTATTGGAAAAGAAGAATGGTACGTATGAGCTTTCTGAGAGTAAGGTGAAGTCTTATGTGGCAAAACTTGCGAAGGAATATGATACGTTAGATACAGACCGTACATTTACCACTTCATTTAATGATAAGAAAGTAAAGGTTTATGGATCTGCATTTGGATATAAGATTAATCAGGAAGAGACGGAAGCGGCATTATTGAAGGCTTTGAAAGCCGGAAAGTCTGCAAAGGTTGATGTAGTATTCGAAGATAAGGGATTTACCTTGCAGGGTGAAAATGATATTGGAGACACTTATATTGAAGTCAACCTGTCAGAGCAGAAGGTCATCGGCTATAAGAACGGTAAGAAGATTGCGGAAGGAGACTGTGTATCAGGCAAAGAATCTGCAGGAAATGGTACCTGTATCGGTTTGTATAAGATTCAGGACAAATTGAGTCCTACTGTGCTGCGTGGTGAGAAGAAACCTGTTACCAAAACAGAGACAAAGAAGAACAAGAAGGGGAAGAAAGTCAAGAAGACAACAACTACATATGAGTATGAATATGAATCACCGGTAACTTACTGGATTCAGTTCAACGGAGGGATCGGATTGCATGATGCAGCAGGATGGAGAAGTCAATACGGTGGAAGTATCTATTATTATAGTGGTTCCCACGGTTGCGTAAACCTGCCGTTAGATCTGGCTAAGACATTATATGAGAACTATGAATTAGGTGATCCGGTTGTCGTATATTTCTGGGATAATGAGAATCGTAAATAAAAGATATACATGCTAGGAGGGATTTGTATGGGCGAGGTTATGGACAGAGTGGAACAATGTCTTGCTTGCGTAAGAGCAAAGACGGCATTTCAGCCAAGAGTAGCTTTGATACTTGGTTCGGGACTTGGTGATCTGGCCGAACAGATCGAGGTTGAGGCTGCGATTGATTATGCTGAGATTCATGGATTCCCGCAGTCTACGGTTACAGGTCACAAAGGACGTTTCGTTCTGGGTTATATGGACAAGACTCCGGTTGTGATCATGCAGGGACGTGTGCATTATTATGAAGGCTATTCCATGGAGGATGTGGTATTACCGGTACGGTTAATGAAGGCGATGGGAGCTGAGACACTATTTCTTACCAATGCAGCAGGCGGATTGGGTGATAATTTTGCATGTGGAGACCTAATGGTAATTACGGATCATATTGCGTGTTTTGTTCCAAATCCGTTACTAGGTCCAAATGAGGACAAGTTAGGGGTACGTTTTCCGGATATGAGCGAGATATATAACCATTCTCTGCAACAGATCATTCATTCTACAGCGGATGAACTTGGAATTACGCTTCAGGATGGTGTGTATCTGCAATTGACAGGACCAAGCTACGAGACACCGGCAGAGATACGGATGTGTAAGATACTTGGTGCATCTGCGGTTGGAATGAGTACGGCAGTAGAAGCCATTACGGCAAATCACATGGGAATGCAAGTGTGCGGTATTTCATTTATATCCAATCTGGCCGCAGGCATCAGTGCGACACCTTTGTGTCATGAAGAGGTGAAGAAGGCAGCGGATGAGGCGGCTCCGAGATTTCAGAAGCTGGTTAAGAGTGTGATTTCAAAATTATAAAGGGTGTGATAAGTATGCGGATACGGTTATATCATGCAAGAATAATTACAATGTCGGAGGAGCATGATTGCTTTTCCGGTGAAGTATGGATCAGGGATGATTGTATTGAAAAAGTGATCCGGAATGAAGAAACGCAGGATATCTCAAAGGAACAATTTGATCAGCAGATTGACTGTATGGGAAATCTGTTGCTTCCCGGATTCAAGAATTGTCATGCACATGGACCGATGACCTTTGTTCGCTCTTTTGCAGATGATCTTCCGTTACAGGAATGGCTGCAAACAAAGATCTTTCCGGCAGAGGCAAGATTGCGGGAAGAGGATATCTATACGCTGATGCAGCTTGCCATATTAGAATATATCCGAGGTGGAATTACTACGAGTTTTGAGATGTATTTTCATCCGGAGCAGATTGCAAAAGCATGTATCGATATGGGATTTCGCGTGGTGCTATCCGGTACGGTGTTTGGTGCAACACCGGCTGATGTAGAGAGTGCAATTGCCACATTGGAGCAGGATTATAACAGATTTCATGCAATGTGTCCGCTTGTGGATTACCGCTTGGGATTCCATTCGGAATATAGCTGCTGCAAGGAACTGCTTACGGCAATTGGAGAATTGTCGAGGAGATATCAGACACCGGTATATATGCATAACAGTGAGACAATTCGGGAAGTAGACGAATGTATGGCAAGATATCATACTACGCCTGTGGCATTGATGGAATCTCTTGGCATGTTTGAATATGGTGGTGCCGGTCATCATATGCTCTATACAAGCGAGGAAGACCGCCAAATTATGAAAAAACGAGGACTATATGTAGTGACAAATCCGTCATCAAATCTTAAGTTAGCAAGTGGAATTGCACCAATCAAGAAGTATTTGGAACAGGAAATACCGGTTGCAATCGGGACTGACGGACCGGCAAGTAATAATAATCTCAATTTCTTTAAGGAGATGTATCTGACAACAACCTTGCAGAAAGTAAAATATCAGGATGCGGCAGCAATTGCGCCGGTGGATGTTCTTACTATGGCAACTGTCAACGGTGCGAATCTGTTAGGGTTAGAGGCGTGCAACGCGATTGCAACCGGTAAACAGGCTGATCTTGTTCTGATCGATCTGTTGAAGCCGAACATGCAGCCGATGAATCATTTGATTGATAACCTGATCTATAGTGGAAGTAACGATAATGTGCTTATGACCATGATTGCGGGCAGAATTCTATATGCTAATGGAACCTATCATTTACCGGTAGATACATTGGATATATACGAGAAAGCAAATTGTATTATCAGACGAATTGAATTAGAGATGAATTAGTAGTAGATTCCATTCATACATTAGAGGTATGGAGGGATGCTATGTTGAAATATGCCCGGAGAAAACGGTATCTGCGACAATTTCTGATCTGTCTGGTCGTGATGGGGATGGAGATATGTATAGTGACAGGATTACAAGTCTATATCTTTGTGCAAATTGACAGACAGGAAGATAAGAAACAGACTGCAGGCAGGGTGCAGGAAGCAATATGGAAAGATTTGCAATATTTTCCGATTCCCGCTGCCTATCAGGAAGAAGTGACCTATGAGGATTCTTATGGAGCTGCAAGGGTACAGGGTGGTCATGAAGGTTGTGATATTACGGATGTACAGAACCGGGAAGGGTATCTTCCGGTGATCAGTGCAACGGACGGAGTGATAACTAATGCAGGATGGATTTATCTTGGAGGGTATCGTGTCGGAATTACCGCAGAATCCGGTATTTATTATTACTATGCGCATCTGGCGTCATATGCGAATGGGATAGTGGCTGGAAAAGAGATTCATGCCGGACAACTGATTGGATTTATGGGAAGTACCGGGGAGGGCGAAGAAGGAACTTTGGGAAAGTTTCCGGTGCATTTGCATTTTGGAATTTATGTGACAACAAAGAATGAAAAAGAATATACTGTCGATCCTTATACGTATTTGTTGGAATTGGAAGAACGGTAATTCTTTTCTTTTTAGGGTGTTTATGATACAATAATTACAATTGTGCAAAAGATATATAATGTGTGAGAAAAATATATAAGAGGTGACGTTACTATGGAGATTCAGCTTTGGAGGGAAATCTTAGACCCTTACCGGTTAGCTGTAGACGAATTGATCGTAAAGTTTAACCATATTATCGAAGAGTACCGGAATGCAGGACTGTACTCACCGATCGAACAGGTTACAGGACGAGTCAAGAAGATTTCAAGTATTTTAGATAAGATGCAGAAGAAGAATATTGCAATCGAAGAGATTGATGATAGAATATCCGATATGGCAGGAATCCGTATTATGTGCCAGTTTGTGGAGGATATTGAAAAGGTTGTAGAGATCATACATAACCGTACGGATATGGAAGTGATTCAGGAGAAGGATTATATCCATAATATGAAAGAAAGCGGCTATCGGAGTTATCATATGATCATTTATTATGATGTGTATACTTTAGATGGAACGAAACGAATTCAGGCAGAGATACAGATTCGTACATTGGCAATGAATTTCTGGGCAACGATTGAGCATTCTTTACAGTACAAGTACAAGGGCAATATGCCGGAACATATCAAAGAACGATTACTGAGTGCTTCGAATGCGATCATTACATTAGATGAAGAGATGGGTTCTGTACGGGATGAGATTATGGATGCACAGAATATATTCCAGATTAAAGCAACTTTAGTATCTGATATTTTGATCAATATTCAGAATCTGTTTAAGGTTGCCAATAAGAGAGAAGTGCTTAAGATTCAGGATGAATTTTACAAGGTATATCAGACAGGAAATCTGGAGCAGTTAGAGCGTTTTTCCAAGCAGCTTGATATCATTTCTGAAGGCTATAAAGCACAGAGTCTTGTGTAGAATATACAGTTGGAGGACAGTATGGAATTACCAATTGCATTTGAACAGAAAATGAAAATGATGTTGGGGTCAGATTATGCAAATTATCTGGCCTCTTTTGAGGAAAATGCCCACCAGGGTTTACGTGTGAATACAGCCAAGATATCGGTGGAGGAGTTCCTGAAGCTCTCTCCGTATGCATTGAAGCCGGTTCCGTGGTGCCCGAACGGATTTTATTATGAGAAACAGGAAAAACCTGCGAAACATCCGTATTATTTTGCGGGTCTTTATTATATTCAGGAACCTTCTGCCATGACAACAGCAAGCCTGCTTCCTGTTAAGGAAGGTGATGTGGTGTTAGATCTGTGTGCAGCACCGGGAGGCAAATCAACCGAATTAGCAGCTAAGCTCAATGGAAGCGGACTGCTGATCACGAATGATATCAGCAATTCCAGAGCAAAGGCTCTTCTTAAAAATATAGAGGTGTTTGGAGTCGGTAATGCACTTGTGACAAGTGAGCCGCCGAATACGTTAGCAAAGCGTTTCCCGGCATTTTTTGATAAAATATTGATTGATGCACCGTGCTCCGGTGAGGGTATGTTCCGGAAACAGAATAATATGACCAAGGCATGGGAAAGCAACGGGGTTGATCTGTTTGTTGGATTACAGCGTTCTATTCTGAAGGAGGCAGTTACGATGTTGAAGCCAGATGGCATGATCATCTATTCGACTTGTACTTTCTCGAAAGAAGAGAATGAACAGTCGATCGAATATCTGCTGTCGCTTGACGATTCTTTAGAATTAGTGGAACTTCCGAAGTTTGAGGGCTTTGACGAAGGACATCCGGAATGGGGCAATACGGGTAATGAGGAATTGCGTAAATGCCGCCGCCTGTGGCCGCACCGGATTGAAGGAGAAGGCCATTTTGTGGCACTGGTTCATAAGAAAGTGTGCGCGGATGAGCCGGTTACAGCTCCGGTATCTGAATATGTGTTCACTAAGGAAAAGCTGAGTAAAGAAGCAGAAGAATTCATTCGCAGTTTAGCCTATCCATTTGACATGTCGAGGTTTGATATACAGAAAGAGCGGGTTTTCTATATTCCGGAGAAGATGCCATATGTAAAAGGTTTGCGGATTTTGCGATGTGGACTTTATATGGGAGATATGAAGAAGAACCGGTTTGAACCGAGCCAGTCGCTTGCCATGTTTTTACATGAGAATGAATTTCCGAATGCCCTTTGTCTGCCGGTTGGGGATGATCGTGTAATCCGTTACCTGAAGGGTGAGACGATTGAATTGTCAGAAGAAGAAGAGGAAAAGGTGGAGGATGGTATCTGTCTGATCTGCGTAGACCGGTATCCGTTAGGTTTTGGCAAGAATAACAGGGGTACCATTAAGAATAAATATCTGCCAGGCTGGAGGTGGATGTAATGAGCAAGTCAATTGCGATTGTAACCGGTGCTTCATCCGGTATGGGGTATGAATTCGTCCGTCAGTTAGATCGTAACATCCACCATATTGATGAGATCTGGATGATTGCCAGAAGAAAAGACCGGTTAGAAATGCTTGCTGAGAATATTACCCATTGTAAGACACGTTGCTTGGGAATAGATCTGTGTAAAGAAGAGGATTTAGAATATTTGGAGGATGTACTTTCTGAAGAACGACCGGATGTACGTATCTTAGTAAATGCGGCTGGTGTAGGATATGCAGGAATATTTACCGGAATCAGTGGTAGTGAAGCGTCCGGTATGATAGATGTGAATGTAAGAGCTTTGGTTGCGGTAACCCATATGGTACTTCCTTTTATGTCGAGACACAGTCGCCTCATTCAGTTGTGTTCTGCATCTGCATTTTTTCCGCAGAAAGAATTTGCAGTTTATGCCGCATCAAAGTCGTTTGTGTTGCGCTTTTCTTTAGCATTGCATAAGGAATTACGGGATCGTTGTATTAGTGTTACGATTGTCTGTCCGGGACCGGTTGATACGGAATTTCTAGAGATTGCAAATAAAGGACAGAAACCGAAATGGTTTAAAAAACTTGTTATGGTGAAACCGGAACCGGTGGTGCGGAAGGCGCTAAAGGATGCACGGGACAAGCGGCTCATGTCCATTTACGGATTACCAATGAAAGCGGCGTATGCAGCATCGAAATTATTACCACATATATGATTGATAGAAATATATAATAATGATCAAAGCATTTTGCAAATTTTAATTACTGCTATGTGAAATCTGCATAGCGATTTTGTATCGTGTTAATTTGAAAGGGAGAATTTTGCGTATGCAGGAACTTTATATTACAACAGATCATGAAGGACAAAGGCTTAACAAGTTTCTTGCCAAATATCTAGATGCTGCACCGCAGAGTTTTCTTTATAAGATGTTACGGAAGAAGAATATTAAGTATAATAAGGCAAAGGCGGATGGCAGTGAATTACTGCAATGTGGAGACAAGATACAGATTTATATGACAGACGAAACGATTGCTAAGTTTCGCAAGGATGGGAAAGTATTAGTGTGGAACGGGGAGCAGGCAGATTCCAATCCGGCAGGTGATACCGAAAGAAAAGAATCCCCATCAAAGATAAGAAATGAAAAGAATCCGCTACAGGATATCCCGATTCTGTATGAAGATGACCATATTTTAATTGTGAACAAACCGGCTGGCGTGTTATCACAAAAAGCGGTTGCTTCTGACTACTCACTTAATGAACAGATTGTAGATTATTATCACTGGATTGGCAGACGTGACGCAATGTTTACTCCGTCGGTATGTAACCGCCTTGACCGCAATACGAGTGGAATTCTGTTAGCAGGATTATCCCTGCCGGGAACAAGAATGTTATCTAAGATATTAAAAGAACGTTCCATTGACAAATATTATCTTACCATTGTCAGAGGTATTGTAAAGGAAACGACCACGATCAAAGGGTTTCTTGCCAAGCGTAAAAATCATAATCAGGTAGTAGTCTTTGATTCAAAGGAAGAGGCAGCAAGACAGGGAATGGATCAGCCTGCATTTATTGAGACAAGATATGAACCGATTACATATGGTCATAGCGGGCAGGAATCATTTACCCTGCTCCGGGTGAAACTGGTAACAGGCAAGACACATCAGATCCGGGCACATCTAAAAAGCGTCGGACATCCGATCATTGGGGATGGTAAATATGGTCTTAAGACGGTCAATGCTTATCTGAAGAAAGAATATGGATTACGGCATCAGTTATTACACGCCTATTATGTACGTTTCCCGGATGAGCTGACAGAGAATTTTGATTATCTTGCCGGCACCTCATATTTTGCGATGCCGGATCAGGAGTTTAGCACAATTGCGGATGCAATACTAGAAGAGAAAGAGGGAAGACAGTGGCGACTTGGAATTCAAGAGGGCTTCGAGGTTCCACCTTTGAAGAACTGATCAATGCAACAAATGATGTCTATATCGAGAAGGGGTTAGCGTTAGTGCAGAAGATTCCGACCCCGATCACTCCGATCGAGATTGATAAAGCAACCAGACATATTACATTAGCGTATTTTGAGAAGGATTCGACCGTAGATTATATCGGGGTTGTACAGTCAATTCCAATCTGCTTTGATGCAAAGGAATGTCACAAGGACACTTTTCCCATGCAGAATATTCATGAGCATCAGTTAAAGTTTATGGAACGATTTGAACAGCAGGGTGGTGTCAGCTTTTTATTGATATATTTTACGACACACAATGAATTCTATTATCTGCCGTACCGGGTATTGGCTGAATATGTAGAACGAATTGACCGGGATGGACATGCAAAGAATTTCAAATACGGGGAGTTGGATCCTAAGTATTTTATTCATTCCGAGGGGGCTGCATTAGTACATTATCTCGAAGCAGTGAATACAGATCTGATGGAACGGGGATAAGTAGTTATACGAATCCGGTTGCGGAATTTTATCAATAAATGAATTGATATGCACTTTACTTGAATATTTATTTAAGATTTGGTATTATGTAGGTTGTTCTATGGCGAATTAAAGTGAAAGAATAACGGATGGATGCCGTTTGGATATTATGAGAAGGAGAATAGATAACATGTCAAAGATTATTTTAACAGGAGACAGACCGACCGGTCGTTTACATGTAGGGCATTATGTTGGTTCCCTGCGCAGGAGAGTAGAACTTCAGAATTCAGGTGAATATGATAAGATCTATATTATGATCGCAGATGCACAGGCACTTACCGATAATGCGGATAACCCGGAAAAAGTACGCGAGAATATCATTGAAGTGGCGCTTGATTATCTTGCATGCGGAATTGATCCGGAGAAGTCGACGATATTAATTCAGTCACAGATTCCGGAATTGACGGAATTGACATTTTATTACATGAACTTAGTTACGGTATCCCGTCTTCAAAGAAATCCAACGGTGAAGTCTGAGATCAAGATGCGTAACTTTGAGGCCAGTATCCCGGTGGGATTCTTTACATATCCGATCAGTCAGGCGGCAGACATCACGGCATTCCAGGCGACAACCGTGCCGGCAGGAGAGGATCAGATGCCGATGCTTGAACAGACAAAGGAGATTGTACATAAGTTTAATACTGTATATGGCGAAGCACTGACAGAACCAAACATTCTGCTTCCGGAAAATGAAGCATGTCTCCGTCTTCCGGGAATTGACGGTAAAGCGAAGATGAGTAAGTCACTCGGTAACTGCATTTATCTTGCAGAGGAAGCGGATGAGATAAAGAAGAAGGTTATGAGTATGTATACAGACCCGGATCATATCAAGATCACAGATCCCGGTAAGTTAGAGGGGAATACTGTCTTTACTTATTTGGATGCATTCTCAAAACCGGAACAATTTGAACGGTATCTGCCGGAATATGCGAATTTACAAGAATTAAAGGATCACTATACAAGAGGTGGACTTGGTGATGTGAAGGTGAAGAAGTTCCTTAATGATGTAATGCAAGAGGAATTAGAACCGATCCGTAACCGTCGTCATGAATATGAGAAGGATATTGCTTATGTATATGACATCTTAAAGAAGGGCAGCGAAGAGGCTGAGAAGGTTGCTGCCGAGACTTTAGCAGCAGTGAAAGATGCAATGAAGATTAATTATTTTGAGGATAGTGAACTGATTGCAAAGCATATTGCCAAATACCAGAAATAGACGAGAGAACCATACAGAAGAAGGAGATTAAAGAGATGGAAAAGTTATTACACACTCCGGAAGGAGTAAGGGATATCTATGATAATGAATGCAAGAAGAAACGGAAGGTACTTTCTAAGATGCATCATGTCTTATCTCTTTATAGCTATAATGATATCGAGACCCCAACCTTTGAATTCTTTGATATATTTAATCAGGATAAGGGTTCTGCGGCATCCAATGAGATGTATAAGTTTTTTGATCGCGATAATAACACATTAGTACTGCGCCCGGATATTACACCGAGTATTGCCAGATGTGTTGCCAAGTATTATAACGAAGAGGATCTTCCAATCCGCTTGTGTTATCAGGGAGATACTTTTCTGAATACACATAATCATCAAGGTAAGTCGCATCAGATCACACAGCTTGGTGCAGAGCTGATCAATGATGATTCATCTGCGGCAGATGCAGGAGTGATTGCAACGGTGATTGACTGTTTCTTAGCAGCAGGGCTTACTGAGTTTCAGATTGAGATTGGCGAAGTGGAATTCTTTAAGGGTATCTTAGAGGAAGCGAATCTTTCGAAAGAGACAGCGGAAGAGATTCGGCAATGTATCCACAACCGCAATTTCTTTGCATTGGAATCACTGGTAAAATCGTTAGACTTACCGGACGCTGTTAAAAATGTATTGTTAAGCTTTGATCAGTTATTTGGCGGCTGCGAGATGTTAGAGCGTGCCAGAACATTGGTGAGTAATGCGACATCTTTAGAAGCGATCAACCGTTTGGAAAAGGTATATACCGCATTGTCCTATTCAGGATACGAGCAGTATATCAGTTTTGATTTCTCGCTGCTTAGCAGATATGAGTATTATACAGGTATCATGTTCCGCGGGTATACATACGGAACCGGTGATGCAGTTGTTAAAGGTGGACGATATAACAACCTTTTGAAGCAGTATGGCAAGGATGCCCCGGCAATCGGATTTGCATTTTATATTGAAGACTTGATGAAAGCAATTACCAGACAGAAGATTGATGTTACAATTGATAATTCTGACAGCATTATTCTGTATGATATCGAACATCAGAAATATGCCATTCATTTTGCCAATCAGTTGCGTAAGACAAACCATAAGGTGGAACTGATCCGGAAGTCGAAGAAGAAAGAAGTCAATGCCTATGCTGAATATGGCAAGAAGAATCATTTTTCGGGTATGTTTTATCTGACTTCGGATAAGACTGTGAATGTATATGATTTTGTTACGGAAGAGATTGGCAGCGCTTTGATCGAAGATATAGAATTATGCTAACGATTTATTAGAATCAGAAATGAGGATGGACATGAGATATATTACATTTGCATTAGCAAAAGGGCGTCTTGCAAAGAAGACGTTAGGTTATCTGGAACAGATAGGAATTACTTGTGAAGAAATGAAAGATCCGGACACACGGAAACTGATCTTTACTAATGAAGAATTGAAACTGCGTTTCTTCTTAGCGAAAGCAGGAGATGTTCCAACATATGTTGAATATGGGGCAGCAGATATTGGTGTTGTGGGAAAGGACACGATCTTGGAGGAAGAAAGGGACAACATCTACGAAGTATTGGATCTTGGATTTGGTAAATGCAGAATGTGTGTCTGTGGACCGGCTTCTGCTAAAGAGATTTTACAGAAGAATGAGATTATCCGGGTTGCCAGTAAGTATCCGAATATTGCAAAGAATTATTTTCAGTCAAAAAAGAATCAAACGATTGAGATCATTAAGTTAAATGGTTCTGTGGAATTAGCACCGATCGTGGATCTTTCTGATGTGATCGTAGATATTGTAGAGACGGGAACCACGCTTCGTGAGAATGGTCTGGAGGTGTTGGAAGAGGTATGTCCGTTATCCTGCCGTATGGTAGTGAATAAGGTTAGTCTTAAGATGGAACAACAGCGAATCCTTAAGATTGTAAATGATCTGAAAAAATTAATATATGAACAATAATGAAAGAAGGATGAGAACATGCGAATTGTAGAGCTGAATAACGAAACTAAGAAGAATCTCTTAAATGATCTGTTGAAAAGAAGTCCGAATAATTATACAGAATATTCAGACACCGTTCAGGCGATTGTAGATGATGTCAGAGAGCATGGGGATGCGGCATTATTTTCTTACACGAAGAAGTTTGATAAGGCAGACATTACCAAAGACAATGTGCTTGTAACCAAAGAAGAAATTGAAGAGGCATATACACAGGTAGATGCCCATTTGGTGGAGGTTATTCGGAAGGCGCTTGTGAACATCCGTACCTATCATGAAAAACAGAAGCAATATAGCTGGTTTGATTCCGCAGAGAATGGAACTATGTTAGGACAGAAGGTGACACCTCTTCATTCTGTTGGTGTCTATGTTCCAGGTGGCAAGGCAGTGTATCCGTCTTCTGTATTAATGAATATTGTACCGGCAAAGGTGGCAGGAGTACCGAATGTGATCATGACAACACCTTGTAATGCAGAAGGTAAAGTATATCCTACAACATTAGTGGCAGCCAATGAGGCTGGCGTGGACGCTATTTACAAAGCAGGTGGTGCACAGGCAATTGCATCGTTAGCATTTGGTACGGAATCCATTCCAAAGGTCGATAAGATCGTTGGTCCTGGTAACATTTTTGTTGCACTTGCCAAGCGTGCGGTATATGGCTATGTCAGTATTGATTCGATTGCAGGTCCTTCTGAGATCTTAGTGCTTGCCGATGAGTCTGCGAACCCAAGATATGTTGCTGCCGATCTGTTATCACAGGCAGAGCACGATGAATTGGCATCGGCGATTCTGGTAACAACCTCGGACGAATTAGCAAAGAAGGTTAGTATTGAAGTAGATCAGTTTGTAGCAAACTTAAGCCGCAAAGAGATTATTCAGAAATCTTTAGATAATTATGGATATATATTGGTGGCGGATTCTTTAGAGGAAGCAATCTCTGCAACTAATGATATAGCGAGTGAGCATTTGGAGATTGTGACAAAGAATCCGTTTGAGGTAATGATGAAGATAAGAAATGCAGGTGCTATCTTTATTGGTGAGTACAGTTCTGAGCCGCTTGGAGATTATTTTGCCGGCCCGAACCATGTATTGCCAACGAATGGTACAGCAAAGTTCTTCTCACCACTTAGTGTCGATGATTTTGTGAAGAAATCAAGTATCATTTATTATTCGAGAGAAGCATTAGAGCCGATTCATCAGGATATTATTGATTTTGCTACCAGTGAGCAGTTGACGGCACATGCAAATTCCATTAAAGTACGATTTGAATAAGAGCTATGTTCAAAGAATATAGTAATTTGACTGAGTGTGTGGTACAATGAGGGGCAGAAATGAGAATCCGATAATGGAAGGAGCGTGCATATATGGCAGGCAGAATTGCTTACATTGAAAGAAAGACAAACGAGACAGATATTAAACTGGAATTACATATAGACGGATCCGGACAGACAAAAATTGATACCGGAATTGGTTTCTTTGACCATATGTTGAATTCCTTTGCAAGACATGGATTTTTTGATCTGAAAGTATTAGCCAAAGGAGATCTGTATGTAGATTCCCATCATACGATCGAGGATACCGGCATCGTTTTAGGGCAGGCGATCAAGAAAGCAATCGGTGATAAGAAAGGCATCAAACGTTATGGTCAGCGGATTCTGCCAATGGATGAGACTTTAATGTTATGTGCATTGGATCTGTCCGGCAGACCGTATTTTTGCTATGATATGAACTTGACAGTGGATCAGGTTGGCTATTTTGATACAGAGATGGTGAAAGAATTTTTCTATGCGGTATCTTATAGTGCTGGTATGAATCTTCATTTGAAACAGTTAGATGGAAGCAATAATCATCATCTGATCGAAGCAGCATTCAAAGCATTTGCAAAAGCTCTGGATGAAGCAACGCAGATTGATCCACGGATGAAAGATGCTGTATTATCAACAAAAGGGTCTTTGTAGACTGATAGTTGAAGGAGGATATTATGAGTTATGTAAAGTTGATTGCAGGATTAAGCCGCAATAATGCATTAGAAACAGCAGCAGCTTATTCCAATGATGGTGCGGATGAGATTGCATATATGGATATGACGGCAATCGAAGATGGACGTGAACCAGATGTCGAGTTTATGAAGAAGATTGCCGAGACAGCAGAAGTACCTTTGATCGTTGGTGGCGGTGTGAAACGATTAGAAGATGTGAAGAAGATGTTATACGCCGGTGCAGCGAAGGTATATATGAAACATGCAGCAAGATTAGACATTCATTTTGTCAAAGAGATGTCGGAACGTTTCGGAAAAGATAAGATTGGTGTTGCTATTGATATCAATGATGTGGACGTAGTGTCTTTTGCCGTGAAATGCGAAGAGATGGGAGCAGGCAATATCTGGTTGTTGGGATTTAAGACCGGAATGGAACAGCGCATTCGTGAGATCAAGGAAGCATTGGATGTTCCGGTTATGATCGATGTGGATGACGCATCAGAGGAACAGCTTGCAAAGACAATTTCAGACAGTACGGTAGATGCTGTATTATATACAGGTACTGAGGTTGTTAATATGATGCAGATAAAACATTTCCTTTCCGGAAAGAATATAGAAGTGAACACATTTGAAAGTGCTCTGGATTTTGATACATTTAAGTTAAATTCCGATGGACTGATTCCTTGTATCGTTCAGGATTATAAGACACAGGAAGTCTTAATGATGGCATATATGAACAAGGAATCCTATGCTAAGACATTAGAAACCGGACGTATGACATATTATTCCAGAAGCCGCCAGAAATTATGGATGAAGGGCGAGGAGAGCGGTCACTTCCAATTTGTAAAGGAACTGATCATCGATTGTGACAAAGATACGATTCTTGCAAAGGTATCGCAGATCGGAGTTGCCTGTCATACCGGTAATCCAACCTGTTTCTTTACACCTCTTGCCAAGAAAGAGTATGATAATACAAATCCACTTACGGTATTCAATGAAGTATACAACACGATTGTGGATCGTAAGCTTCATCCAAAGGAAGGTTCTTATACCAATTATCTGTTTGATAAAGGAATTGATAAGATTCTTAAAAAGGTTGGCGAAGAATGTACTGAGATCGTAATTGCTGCCAAGAATCCGGATCCGGAGGAGATTAAGTATGAGATCTCAGATTTCCTGTATCACTGTATGGTTCTTATGGTAGAACGTGGTGTGACATGGGAAGACATTACAAAGGAATTAGACAACAGACACTAAAGTGTTTGATATAAGGAGGTATGTGTATGGAGTTTTTAAGCGAATTTTTAACATATGCATTTAAGTATGTGGTATTGGGTGCAATTGCGTTTGCCGGAATCATGTGTGCTGTCAGATCAAAGAAAAAACAGCAGGAAGCAACACTGGAGGAACAGAAGACAACACAGGAATAAGGGGTTGCCTTGTAGGGGATTACAATATTTAAGTAAGTGAGGATACGATTGTGAAGAAATACGGTTTAAATGAACTTAGAAAAATGTATTTGGATTTCTTTGAGAGCAAGGGACATCTCAAAATGAACAGTTTTTCATTAGTCCCACACAATGATAATTCATTGTTACTGATTAATGCAGGTATGGCACCGTTGAAGCCATATTTTACCGGACAGGAGATTCCACCAAGAAAGCGTGTTACAACCTGCCAGAAGTGTATTCGTACCGGTGATATTGAGAATGTAGGTAAGACTGCCCGCCATGGTACATTTTTTGAGATGCTTGGTAATTTCTCATTTGGTGATTATTTCAAGAAAGAAGCAATTACCTGGTCATGGGAGTTTCTGACCGAGGTGTTGGAGATGGATCCGGATCGTTTGTATCCATCTGTATATTTGGAAGATGATGAGGCCTTTGATATCTGGAATAAGGATATCGGAATTGCCAAAGAAAGAATCTTCCGTTTTGGCAAAGAAGATAATTTCTGGGAGCATGGTTCCGGTCCTTGCGGTCCTTGTTCCGAGATCTATTATGATCGTGGCGAGAAATATGGCTGTGGTAAGCCGGATTGTACGGTTGGCTGCGACTGCGATCGATATATGGAGATCTGGAATAACGTATTTACCCAGTTTGACAATGATGGTCATGGTAATTATACGGAGTTAGAGCATAAAAATATTGATACCGGTATGGGATTAGAGCGTCTGGCATCTGTTGTACAGGATGTGGATTCAATCTTTGATGTGGATACGATTGAAGCACTTCGCAACAAGGTATGTGAGTTTGCACATACTACTTATCATGCAGACGAGGAAAAAGATGTATCTATTCGCCTGATCACTGACCACATACGTTCGGCTACATTTATGATCTCAGATGGTATTATGCCATCTAACGAGGGAAGAGGTTATGTACTTCGCCGCTTGATTCGTCGTGCAGCCCGTCATGGACGTTTGTTAGGAATCGAGGGAACCTTCTTAGCAAAGCTTTCTGAGACGGTGATTGAGGGTTCAAAGGACGGATATCCTGAATTAGACGAGAAAAAGGAGTTCATTTTCCGTGTGCTGACACAGGAAGAGAACCAGTTTAATAAAACGATCGATCAGGGTCTTGCAATCCTTGCGGATATGGAAGCAAAGCTTGCCGAAAGCGGTAGCAAGACATTGTCCGGTGCGGATGTTTTCAAGTTATATGACACATATGGATTCCCGGTAGATCTGACCAAGGAGATCTTAGACGAGAAGGGTTATGCCATTGATGAAGAAGAGTTTCAGGCTTGCATGGAAGAGCAGCGTACCAAAGCCCGGACTGCAAGGAAGACAACAAATTATATGGGTGCGGATGCAACGGTATACGATGAGATCGATCCGGCTATTACAACAAAGTTTGTCGGTTATGATAACAGCACATGCGAATCTAAGATCACAGTTCTTACGACGGAGGCTGTAGTAGAAGCAGTTGCAGAAGGAGACGAAGCAACCTTATTTGTAGAAGAAACCCCATTCTATGCAACCATGGGTGGTCAGCAGGGCGATACCGGCGTGATCCGGACAGCTGATGGCAGTGAGTTTACAGTAAAAGATACCATCAAGTTAAAGGGTGGCAAATATGGTCATATCGGAACTGTTACAAAGGGAATGTTTAAAGTAGGTGATCCTGTAACACTTTCTATTGATACAATCAAACGTGCAGATATCTGTAAGAATCATAGTGCCACACATTTATTACAGAAGGCCCTTAAGATGGTACTTGGTGATCATGTAGAACAGAAAGGTTCTTTGGTTACACCGGATCGTTTACGTTTTGATTTTTCACATTTCTCTCCGATGACAGAAGAAGAGATTGTTAAGGTAGAAACCATCGTGAACGAAGAGATTGCGAAAGCATTACCTGTTGTTGTCAAAGAAATGCCAATTGAAGAGGCTAAAAAGACCGGTGCGATGGCATTATTCGGTGAGAAGTATGGTGATACAGTACGAGTTGTTAATATGTCTGATTTTTCAGTGGAGCTTTGTGGTGGTACGCATGTAGCAAATACCGGGATGATCACAACGTTTAAGATTGTATCAGAGTCAGGTATTGCGGCTGGTGTAAGACGTATTGAAGCTTTGACAGGAGCCGGAGTATTTGCATATTATAAAGAGATTGAAGAGAAGATGCAGGAAGCGGCTGCAATGTTGAAGGCAACCCCGGATCAGTTGTTAGATAAGCTTAGTCACACATTGAAGGAAGTGAAGGAGCTGGCTTCTGAGAACGAATCTTTGAAAGCCAAACTTGCCAATGAGTCATTAGGTGATGTTACTTCAGATATGGTAGCGGTAGGAGACTTTAATGTTCTTGCTACTTCCGTTGAAGGAGTAGATATGAACGGACTTCGTGACCTGGGAGATCAGTTAAAGACTAAGGTATCCGAAGGTATCGTGGTAATCGCATCTGCTAATGATGGCAAAGTGAACCTGATTGCAATGGCAACAGATGGTGCGGTTAAGAAGGGTGCCCATGCAGGTAACTTGATCAAAGAGGTTGCTCCACTTGTCGGAGGAGGCGGTGGCGGTCGTCCTAATATGGCTCAGGCCGGTGGTAAGAATCCGGCAGGAATCACAGATGCAATTGCCAAGGCAAAAGAGGTTGCCACAAGTCAGTTGTCCTAAATGGCTATTATCGTCAAGCATTTTGTTGGGAAATTCATAACAAAGTGCTTGACGTATGAATATTTTATGCTATAATCTTATTTGTGTTTTAAATAACCCAAGGTTGTATGGCAGACACAATATGCAACTGAAGGGAGGTCGGGTGAGAGAATGTCAAACGTTATTGTTAAAGAGAATGAGACTTTGGACAGCGCTCTTCGTCGTTTCAAGAGAAATTGTGCGAAGGCTGGTATTCAGCAGGAGATTCGTAAGAGAGAGCATTACGAGAAACCAAGCGTAAGACGTAAGAAAAAGTCTGAGGCAGCTAGAAAAAGAAAATTCAAATAATACGAATTTAGCAGGGTTATTGCTTTACGAAGCAATAACCCTTTTTTCTTTGTGTAGAAAAAATTGTCGCGGCTTTGGATAGATGTTTTGTCCCGAATTTGGAAGATTTACTCATATATGATCAATACCATTCATATATTAAAAAGAACAAACGGAATTGGCAGGTAGTGTATTGGAAGTACCGGGTGACGTCCTATATGGTGATGTATTAGTTAAACTTTCCGGTAATCGGGAAGCAATAATTGAAAATTATAAAGGCATTCTGCTATACACAGAGGAAGAAATTGCGATTGCCTGCAAGAGATTCACCCTTCGTATTTGTGGTTCCGGTCTGCATATTCAATATTTTTCCGGTAGTGATATGAAAGTGATCGGAACGATTAACACTATAACATATATATCGAATGGAGATTTATGCTGTTAAAAATATTGCGCTTTTTATTTGGATATATCCGAATGGAAGTATATGGATTTGCACCGGAACGTTTGATGAATCTACTGATTGAAAATCAGATTGTGATCTGGGATGTTGCTACGACCGAGCAGGGGTATGAATTCTACACAGGCAGGAAGAATCTTCTTCTTATGAAACCGTATCTACAAAAAACAAATATGAAGATTAAGATCCTGCATCGGTATGGTGTTCCTTTCCTGATAAAGCGATACCGGAAACGTGTAATGTTTTTAACAGGATTTGTACTATTTCTGGTCGTCTTATATACATTATCCCTGTTTGTGTGGGAAGTCAACGTGACTGGGGAAGACAAATTGGTTGCTGATAGTATACACAAAAGAATTGAGAAACAATATATTCCGCTTGGAACGTTAAAGTCTAAGATTGATTGCGCAAAGTTAGAACAGATATTACGAAAAGACTTTGATGAAATTTCATGGATCAGTTGTGAATTGAAAGGTACGGGGCTTACCGTTTATTTAGAAGAAGGAATGAAACCTAAACAACAGGGTGAAAAAGCACCGGGAGATATGGTAGCAACGCAGGATGCCACGATTACTAAAATGATCACCAGGCAGGGAACTCCGGTTGTTAAAGTGAAGGATCAGGTGAAAAAGGGAGATATTCTGATATCCGGAACAGTATATATTTATGATGATAATAATGAGGTGATGGAAACAAATTATATCCGTGCAGACGGAGATGTATACGGAACGATTCGTTATACATACGAAGACTATGTGGATTTGCAGTATTATGCTAAGAAATATATAGCAAAAAGCAAGAGATATATTACTTTTTATCTATTGGATTATTCTTTTACACCATATATTTCTAAAAAAAGCACAGAAAATATGGATACGTATACACAAATTCATAAGGTGCGGATTCTACAGGATTTCTATCTTCCGTTTGGCTATAAGATTACAAGGCAGACACCATACGTATTGGAATCAAAGACACGTAATGAACAGGAAGCAAAAAAGATATTGAAGTCACGTTTTCAGAAAAAAATAAAAACATTTAAAGAAAAAAAGGTAGAAATCATAGAAAATGATGTTACAATAGAAAAGAAAGGCGGAAAAATGATCGCAACCGGAGAACTGATCTTGAATGAACCGATTGTTGTCTGGAAAGAATCATCAGGAGAACATCTGATTCCGTCATCCGAGGAATAGAGAACAGGAGAATAATATGAGTGCATGTGAGAAAAGCATCATGATACCGGCAGATTGTATTGCAAATGTGTTCGGACAGTTCGATGTACACGTCAAGCGGATTGAACGGACCCTGAATGTGACAATGGTGTTGCGGGATACCCAGCTTAAGATTATGGGGGAAGAAGTATTTGTAAATAAGGCGATAGAAGTTATGGAATCGCTTGTTGGTCTTGCCCAAAGAGGCAATACGATCACAGAGCAGAATGTTAATTATACATTGTCGTTATCGGAAGAACACCATTCGGATACAGTGGTAGAATTAGATAAAGATGTGATATGTCATACTGTGAATGGCAAACCTGTAAAAGCGAAGACGATCGGTCAGAAACAATATCTGAATGCGATCGATAAGCATATGATTGTTTTTGGAGTCGGTCCGGCAGGAACAGGTAAGACATATCTTGCAATGGCAAAGGCAATTACAGCATTTAAGAACGATGAAGTGAACAGGATTATTCTAACCAGACCGGCCATTGAAGCAGGCGAGAAATTAGGTTTTCTTCCCGGAGATCTGCAAAGTAAAGTAGATCCATATCTTCGTCCGTTATATGATGCCCTATATGAAATTATGGGTGCAGACAGTTTCCTTAAGAATATGGAGAAAGGATTGATCGAAGTTGCCCCATTGGCCTATATGCGAGGCAGGACTTTGGATAATGCCTTTATTGTCTTGGATGAAGCGCAGAATACCACACCGGCGCAGATGAAGATGTTTCTGACCCGAATTGGATTTGGTTCCAAAGCCATTGTAACTGGTGATCTGTCGCAAAAAGATATTCCAAAAGATGCAGTAAGCGGATTGGATGTAGCACTTAAAGTATTACGGAATGTAGAGGATATTGCGGTGTGCCATATGACAAGCCAGGATGTAGTAAGACACCCATTAGTGCAGCGTATTGTCAAGGCGTATGATGATTATGAGGCGAAGCATACAAGGAAAGGAAACCGTTCATAGAATCTTGATTTATCCCTATATATCGTATATAATAGATTCAGTTCTGAATCGGGATTACAAGATATAGATTGACGATTTCAGGGAATTATTATAACAACTGTGAATGGAAGAGGAAAGATGACAATATTACTAGAGAATGAATGTGATATAGATCTTGGAATGGATTATGAGGCAATTGCAGCCCGGGTAGTGGAAGCAGCACTTGATTATGTGAAGTGTCCATATGAGTGCGAAGTGAATATTTTATTGACAGACAATGAGGGGATCCGAGCTGTGAATAAGCAGATGCGTCAGATCGATGCTCCAACGGATGTTCTTTCGTTTCCGATGATCGATTTTGAGACAGAAGCAGATTTTTCGATTGCAGAGGCGGATGAAGCATCTTATTTTGATGCTGCAACCGGAGAATTATTGTTAGGGGATATCATGATTTCATTAGAGAAAGTGATAGAACAGTCTAAGCAGTACAATCACAGTGTTGTAAGGGAATATGCTTTTTTAATTGCACATAGTATGCTGCATTTATCCGGATATGATCACATGGTGGATGAAGAACGAATCCGTATGGAGCAGATGCAGGAAGCAATTTTACAAAGTATAGGTTATACAAGAGACATTACAGAATAAGGAGATCATTATGAAGAAGAGATTACTTGCAGCTACATTGGTAACAATTGCCGCGTTGGGATTGTTTGGATGTGGTAAGAAAGAAGAAGCAACAACAGAGAGTACTACGGAAGAAACCACTGAAGCGACAACAGAGGATACTGCACATGAAGGAATGGAATATAATGAACTGACAGGTGAATGGTCAAAGGATTATGTACCACACAGACCGGTTGCTGTTATGATCAACAATCTGAAAGAAGCATTGCCTTCTTCTAGTACTAAGCAGGCAGATATCATTTATGAATGTATGGTAGAAGGTGGAATCACCCGTATTATGCCGATTTTCTCTAATTATGACGGATTAGAGGCTGTTGGTTCTATTCGAAGTGCCAGACATTATTATATCAATATTGCGAATGAATACGATGCCATTTATGTTCATTATGGACAATCTAAGCCGGCTAAGGAAAAGCTTGAGAACCATGCGATTGACAATATCAATGGATTAACGTATGATGCCGGTTTCTATCGTGACAGCAGTCGTGTTGCACCTCATAATGCATATACTTCCGGCGAACGTATTGTGAAAGGTATTGAAGATTTTGGATATTCTACAGAGTATGATGATTCTCATGAAAAAGTATTTTCTTTTAACGAGGAAGATACAGAGCTTGCAGATGGACAGGATGCCAATACTGTACATGTAAATTTCAGTAGTTATTCAAAGCCGTATTTTGTATATAACGCAGATACCAAGGTATATGATCGTTATGAGTATGATGCACCACAGGTGGATGCACTTGCAGATGAGAATGATAATGTACTGACTTTTAAGAATGTGATCATTCAGATTTCACAGTATGAATGTATCAATCCGAAGAATGACCTTCAGGAGTTGACACAGGTAGGAGAAGGAAACGGTTATTACTGTACGGATGGTAAAGCAATTCCAATCACCTGGAAAAAAGATAACAAGAAAGGAAAGACAAAGTATTATACCGAAGATGGACAGGAATTACTGTTGAATCCGGGTAAGACATGGATCTCAATTATCGGTAATGGTGATAATGCAGGTGTTTCTTTTGAATAAATGATGTAATATCATAAGGGGTTGTCCCAATCGGAACAGCCCCTTATACTTTAGGAAGAAGGTAGACATATGACCAAAGAAGAATTGATCGTTTGTGCCAGAAAAGCGGCTACAAAAGCATATGCACCATATTCGAATTTTACAGTAGGCGCAGCATTGCTCACCAGACAGGGCAAAGTATATACGGGTTGCAATATCGAGAATGCATCATACGGTGCAACCAACTGTGCAGAACGTACTGCAATATTCAAAGCTGTATCAGAAGGCGAAAGAGATTTTGTGGCAATTGCAATTGTTGCAGGGGATGGTTCAACTGCATATCCATGTGGAATCTGTTTACAGGTTATGAATGAATTTATGCCGGAGGTTGAAGTGATACTGGAAGAAAAAGGTGATATTGCGGCATATTCCTTGAAGGAATTATTACCAAAGGGGTTCGTATTATAAGATACATGAGAGGGAGTTATGTTTGATATTCTATTTCATATACAATTATTAGGCGTTGTTATCGGATTTGCTAATCTGATTATTGTGAGTATGCAGAAAAGTTCAGAGAATCAGAAGATTTTGATGGCGGCATCAACCTGTGCATTCATAGGAATTATTGCTTACACTTTTGAGATGCAGGCAACCAATGTACCTGAAATGCTGCTGGCAGCCCGTTTTGGGTATATTGGTAAGTCATATGTAATGATACTGCTTATCCTATTTGAATGCAAATATTGTAATGTTAAAGTTTCTACTGTGATCATTAAGGGGATATTTATTTTCAACACGTTCATGCTTTTGCTGGTATTAACTTGTCCACAGCACAATTTTTATTATAAGAATATTACTTTGGTCAATACCGGATTTTTCCCACATCTGCAATTTGATCGTGGGATTGGTTATTATATGTTCATGACGGTTACATTAGGTTTGATGGGGTATTCCTGCTATATTTCACTGATACAATGTCTGAAACGCAGAGGGAATGAACGGAAACGAATCTTTTTGCTTATGCTGGCCGGTGTGTTCCCTACGTTGATCCTGGGTCTTTATCTAAGCGGTGTTATGAATGAATTTGACCCAACGCCGATCGGAATAACGATTTCATGTTGTCTGGTAACTTTGAATGTGTTGAATTATGGCTTGCTGGATACGATGCAGTTGGCTAAAGAGAATGTGATCGAGAATGTCAAGGAGGGAGTTTTGATCATAGACTCGAATTCTAATTTGTTGTATTATAATGAAATTGCCCGGGAGATATTTCCTCAACTGGAGAATTCTAATATGACCGGCGATGTTGTGAATACGGTATTTTCCAAGAATGGAGAATCTGTATATAACATTGGTAATAAGAATTATGAGATCCGCATTTCTCCGCTTGTAGAGGATACAACGATCAAAGGGTATATGGCATGGATCTTTGATATGACATTTATTAATCGTTACACAGATGAGATGATAGTCTTAAGACAAGAAGCCGAAAGAGCAAATCAAGCCAAATCCCTATTTCTGGCTAACATGAGTCATGAGATACGAACTCCGATGAATGCGATCATGGGGTTTTCCTCTCTTGCGTTACAGGGAGATAATATCGATAAGATAAAGGAGCAGATCCGGTATATATATAATTCAGCCAGATCATTATTGAATATTATCAATGAAATACTGGACATTTCCAAAATTGAAACCGGTAGATTGGAATTATCCCAAAGTAATTATGATACAAAAGTATTGTTTTCGGATGTACTTTCTCTTGTTGCATCGCAGATCCATACAGATCAGGTTCAGTTTGACTATAAGATACCTGTTCAATTCCCCTCCGTATTGAATGGAGATGAGACCAAAGTGCGGGAGATTCTGATCAATCTTTTAAACAATGCAGTGAAATATACGCGTAAAGGAAGAATTGTATTTCGAATCAGAATAGAAGATCAGACGGCAGAGAATATTACTTTTACAATGCAGATTACAGATACAGGAATTGGAATCCGTGCGGAAGAGCAGGAGAAGATCTTTGGAATGTTTGAAAGGGCAGGCAGTCAGGAGAATATTAATATTGAAGGATCAGGTCTTGGATTATCCATTGTCAAAGGATATGTAGAATTGATGGGAGGTACATTACAATTGGATAGTGAATACGGAAAAGGCTCCACTTTTTCTGTTCAACTGACACAGAAGATTGTAAATGCTGCCCCGATAGGGCTGTTGAATTCCGGCACTAAAATTATAACAGCTCCGGTAACACTTGACTATTCGGGGTATTCGGCTTTGGTGGTAGATGATAATGAGATTAATCAGATCGTTACGCAACAATTTTTAGAACAATATCAGATTCAGACAGATATAGTAATAAGTGGACGGTTGGCATTAGAGGCTATCCGAAAGAAACACTATGATATTATATTTGTAGATCATATGATGCCGGAAATGGACGGCATAGAAACTGTACATCAGATGAGACGTATGCCCGGACGGTTGGTAAATACAGTTGTTGTTGCGTTGACAGCCAATGCTGTAGACGGTGTAAGAGAACATCTGCTGTCCGAGGGTTTTGATCATTATCTTAGTAAGCCGTTAATGAAGGATGCATTAGAGCAATTACTTCAGGGATGCTTAGGCACCCGGCAAATGCGTCAACAGGTGGCAATTACACAGGATGTTACGATTGAGAAACGTTTACAGACAGTCGGTGTAGATATGCAGACTGGGCTGTCTTATTGTAATGGAGATACCGATATCTATTATGAAATACTGAATCTTGCAGTGGAAACATATATAGAGAAGTGTCAGAAGCTGCAACAATATTACAGGGACAGAAATTTTAAGAATTATCAGGTTGAGATCCATGGCCTGAAGTCTTCCTTGTGGATTGTGGGTGCTACAGAATTAGGACAATTTGCAGAACAACAGGAACATTTCCTACAGCAAGGAAAAACAGAATACTTAGAACAAACATATAATTGTTTTCAAGCGGAATATCATCAGGTTGTACATGGTATCTATGATACCCTTGTGGAGTTTGCTTTATTGCGGGAGGATCTTAAAAACTGTAACATATGATTCCTGAATAAGATATAAAAGTCTTGGTCATACTTTCTCTAGAGAACATATTGGAGGAAGTTATGAAACGTAATATTATATTCGCTGTATTTGCATTATTGACAGGTCTTATTGCAGCAGCTTGTGTCTATGCATATCAATATTTTTATCCAGAAAAGTATATCCGTACACCGGATGGACATTACGAGAACACAGCGGTAGCGAAGGAAAACTCCCCTTTCCCTATCACACAGGAGACACATTTTCAAGTGGAGTATTACTACAAAGAAGAGAATCGTACTCTGACAGAGGATATCGGAAGCATCCCTGCTTTACTTGGCTGTGATAAAACGGGAGTGGAACGATATCTGAAGGATTATATGCAACATCTGTCTAAAGACGAGCAGGAGAAAGGACTTGTATCTTACGGGATGACTTCTTATCGTGATAATACGATATATTTGCGTAAGACTTATCAGAAACCTGTTTACAAGGGGTATTATGCAAAATCTTTTAATGGATATGTTGTAATTATGAATGGAGACGAAAAGACCGTATACGAATATACACAGATTCCCATTCATTTACTTCCTGATGAGATGAAAGAACAGGTTATGAATGGATATTATCTGAATAATGAAGAGGACTTGTATAGTTTTTTGGAGAATTATTCAAGTTGACAGTGCGAAGGAGTTATTATGAAATACGACATTATTATTGTTGGTGCCGGAGCGGCTGGATTGTGTGCAGCCTATGTAGCATCTTGTGCCAACATAAACTTGCGGATTGCAGTGTTAGAGAGACAATCGGTATGTGGTCGGAAGCTGAGTGCATCCGGTAATGGAAAAGGCAATCTGACCAATGCAGATTTTCAATCGGAATGTTATCATTCCTTTGAACAAAAGGATATTGAACAATGGGTGCTGCAACATTCCTATAAAGAAATCGTATCATTTTTTGATCAGATCGGTATTCCGTTATATGAGAAGAATGGATATTATTATCCGATATCGAATCAGGCAAAGCAAGTAACCGGACTTCTTGTTGATAAATGCAGGAAGAATGGTGTCTCATTTATTATGAATACAGAAGTTACGGATGTTAGTAGGAAACGTAACCGGGATAATTGTTATGTTATAACTGATGCGGAAGGTAATACGTATGAGGGGAGTTCTGTTATTCTTAGTACCGGAGGTGCAGCAGCTCCGAAACTTGGAGGCAGCCAATCGGGATATCAATTAGCACGGCAGTTGAAACATTCTATAAGTCCGATTCGTTCAGTATTAAGTCCGATCTATGTTGAAGATCCTTTACTGAAACTTGCGAAAGGGGTTCGTTTGGATGGAGCGGTAACGTTACTGGGGGCAGACGGTGTGATTGCCCGGGAGTCCGGGCAGATTCAATGGAATGAGGATAATCTGTCGGGAATTGTAATGATGAATCTTTCCTGTTATCTACCGTATCAAACACAAGAGATGGAATTACATATTGATCTGTTGCCGGATCATTCTTGGAATGCATTGAAAACGTATCTGAAACAACAATGTGACCGGAATCCCAAACAGACAATACAGACATTACTTTTGGGAATCTTTCCATCTGCAATGACACAATATCTGTTAAGACGCCTTTGTGTAAAAGAAAGTCTTACCGGGCAGGAAATATCTGAAAAGCAGCTGAATCGGATTACATCCAATATTAAGAAGCTGTCTTTCTGCCCGTTATCAAAGGAGGATTATGAGAAGGCACAGGTTACGTCAGGAGGAGTTCGGTTGTCAGAGATTGATCTGACAACAATGGAATCACGGCAAGATCAGGATGTTTATCTGGTAGGAGAATTGCTGGATGTAAATGGATGCTGTGGAGGTTACAATCTGACATTTGCCATGTTGTCAGGAATGCAGGCGGCAAATGCAATTATTGAGAAAAAGGTTAGCGGAGGCAGATATGATCGAGATTCGTGGAATTAAAGTACGTGTTGAGGGGGGACGACAGGAATTAGAACATCAGATTATGCGAAAACTGCGGTGCAAAGAGTTACCGTCGTATACGATATTGAAACGTTCGATTGATGCAAGAAAGAAACCGGATATTTATTATATATATCAAGTGGGAGTTCATTTGCAAAATGAGTTCCGGGTTGTGAAGAAACTTAACGATAATAATATTATGTTAAGTAAAAGGGTGCTATATCAATTACCGGAGAACGGAGAACAACGGATGGAACATCATCCATTAGTGATCGGGGCTGGGCCTGCTGGATTATTTTGTGCTCTCTCGTTGGCAAAGAGAGGATTTTCACCGATTCTTGTAGAACGTGGCTCACAGGTAGAAGAACGGCTTGCACAGGTGGAAGCATTTTGGCAGGGACAACCATTGAACTCAGAGTGCAATGTACAGTTTGGAGAAGGCGGTGCGGGAACTTTCAGTGATGGTAAGCTGAATACGCAGGTTAAAGATAAATATGGAAGAATTCGGTATGTGTTAGAAGAATTTGTGAAACATGGTGCGCCGGAAAGCATTCTTTATGATAATAAGCCGCATATCGGAACGGATTTGTTGATCCGGATAGTTCGAGGAATTCGACAGGAAATCGAGGAATTAGGTGGCTTGTTCTTGTTTAATACAAAGGCTGTGGATTTTCACATGGATGGAAAACGGATTACAGAGGTACAATTATTACATAATGGAACCAGAACCTGGGTAGCATCGAACCATGTGGTATTAGCAATTGGTCATTCAGCAAGAGATACCTTTGCAATGTTATACGAGAAGACATTACAGATGCGTGCAAAAGACTTTGCAGTCGGAGTGCGCGTAGAACATCCTGCACAATGGATTCAGAAAGCAATGTACGGAGAAGGAAAAGCTTCCAAGCTGTTACCTGCAGCCCCTTACAAATTAACTTATCAGGCAACGAACGGCAGAGGCGTCTACTCTTTCTGTATGTGCCCGGGAGGATATGTCGTTAATGCTTCTTCAGAAACAGGTTATACAGCTGTGAACGGAATGAGTTATAGCGGGCGGGATGGTGAGAATTCCAATTCAGCGATTGTTGTTACTGTAAGAAAGGAAGATTATGGTGGAGACTCTCCGCTTGCCGGTGTTGAGTTTCAGAGAAACTTAGAAGCTGCAGTGTATGCACAGGGAAAAGGCAAAGTAGTAGTGCAGCGTTTTGAAGACTTTGAGGCAAAGAAACCATCAGAAAGAATAGGAAACGTTATTCCCCAGATTAAGGGCGAGTATATATGTGGTGATGTTTCGACATGCTTGCCGGATTATGTGACGGATGCTATTATAGAGGGAATACAGCATTTTGAACGGGATATTCCCGGATTTTCACATCCGGATGCGATTCTTTCCGGAGTGGAGAGCAGAACTTCATCACCAGTCAGGATTGAGCGTTCCGATGAATTTCAGTCTAACATTTCCGGTGTTTATCCTTGTGGAGAGGGTGCAGGATATGCAGGAGGCATTATGTCGGCTGCAATGGATGGTATGAAGGTTGCAGAAGCGATCATTCAGAAATATTATAGATGATCGGTCAGAGACCGGTATGAGCATGTCACAAGATAATTAATAACAAGGCAGAGAGGATTTCATATATGGATGATAAGAAAATAGCAAGAATTAATGAATTATATCACAAATCAAAGTCTGAGGGACTTAGCGAAGAAGAGAAAGTAGAACAGCAGATTCTACGGCAGGAATATATTGATTCAATTAAGCGTAATATTCGGTCTCAGTTAGATAATGCCAGCGTTAAGAACCCGGATGGAACGATCACACCGCTTAAGATGGTACGGGAGCGTAACATTAATGGAAAGTAGAGTAGATAAGAAACAACTACGCAAAGCCATGCAACAGCGTCGTGCAGCATTAAGTACGGAAGAACAGCAGTGTCGTTCACTTCAGATTACAAAGCAATTATTCCAATCTGCTTTATATGATAAGAATATACGAATCTGTATCTATCAGGCATTTCGTAATGAGGTATCTTGTGATACAATTATGCATGAGTCATGGAAATGCGAAAAAGAGGTCTTTGTTCCGGTAACGGACGAACAGAATAAGACGATGGAGTTCTATAGAGTGACAGAGCAGACACAATGGCAATCGGGTGCATATGGTATTATGGAGCCTGTGTTAGAAGCCACCGCAAAACCATTAGAGGAACCTGCACTTATATTGATGCCGGGGCTTGTATTTGACCGGAACAAGCACCGGATCGGATATGGCGGTGGATACTATGATAAGTACCTTGCAGAACATGGTATCCATACAACAGCGGCATTGTGCTATGATTTTCAGATCGTATTGGAAGAACTTCCTTATGAGGAACATGATGTTCTGCCAGATTATATCATTACAGAAGATGGCATATTATAAACAAAGACGGATTAGACATCAGCAGACGTTAAGTTACTGCTGGTCAGACTACATATAGAAAAGAGGTAAAGTTATGGAATTAGAAATGATGGGGAAGCTTGCAAAGGAAGCTTCAAGAACACTGAATAAGCTATCAAAACCAATGAAAAATGCATGTCTGCTTACAATAGCCAAGAATCTGATAGACAATACCGAACAGATTTTGGAAGCAAATGCAAAAGATATTGCAAACGGGAAGACAAATAATATGCCGGAGTCCCTCTTAGATCGTTTGCAATTGACACCGGAACGCATTGATGGCATTGCGGAGGGGGTACGTCAGGTTGCGGCATTAGAGGATCCGATCGGTGAAGTACTTTCCATGAAGGAACGTCCAAATGGTTTGATGATCGGTAAGAAAAGGGTTCCTCTTGGCGTAATTGGAATTATATATGAGTCAAGACCAAACGTAACTGTAGATGCGTTTTCGCTCTGCTTTAAGACAAGCAATGCAGTAATTCTTCGAGGTGGTTCGGATGCGATTCATTCGAACATGGCATTGGTTGCCATTATCAAGGAGTCTTTAGAAGAGATGCATGTGACACCGGATGCTATCTTTTTGTTAGAGGATACGAGCCGCGAGACTGCAACCCGTATGATGAAGCTAAACAACTATATTGATGTCCTGATTCCAAGAGGCGGTGCAGGTCTCATTCGTTCTGTTGTACAGAATGCGACTGTTCCGGTTATTGAGACAGGAACCGGCAATTGCCATGTGTATGTAGATGCATCTGCGGATGTCGATATGGCAGTGGATATTGTAAAAAATGCAAAGTTACAGCGGTTAGGAGTATGTAATGCGTGCGAATCTTTGGTGATTCATAAAGATATTGTAGATGCTGTGATGCCTCGATTGATTGGCATGCTTAAGGAAAACCAGTGTGAGATCCGTGGTGATCAGAAAGTCCAGACATATGATTCCGGTGTGGTTCCCGCTACTGAGGAAGACTATGCAACCGAATACTTAGATAAGATCATTTCAGCCAAGGTTGTCAATTCGATTGATGAAGCAATTGAGCATATCAATCGCAATTCGACCGGACATTCCGAAGCGATTGTGACAAAGGATTATGAGAATGCACAGCGTTTCCTCAATGAGATTGACTCGGCAGCCGTATATGTGAATGCATCTACGCGATTTACGGATGGATTTGAATTCGGATTTGGTGCAGAGATCGGAATCAGTACCCAGAAGCTGCATGCAAGGGGACCAATGGGCTTAGAAGCACTTACGACCACCAAATATATTATATATGGTAACGGACAGGTGAGACCATAATATAAGTTTGATTCGATTGATATGAAGGAATATAGATAATATATAAAATCACTTTTTAACTAAAACGCAGTAGAAAAGGAGACGAGAATGAACACCAAATTTACAGGAAGCAAAGATTATGTAGCAAGCGAAGAATTGATGGCAGCCGTAGATATTGCCATTGCTTTAGAGAAACCACTTTTGATCAAAGGAGAACCGGGAACCGGCAAGACGATGCTTGCCGAGGCGATCAGCCAGTCGATGGGAAAGGATCTCTATATCTGGAATATCAAGTCTACAACCAAAGCACAGGATGGTCTTTATGTCTATGATACAATCCAGAGATTGTATGATTCCCAGTTTGGAGAAGAAGGGGTTGATGATATTGCGCATTATATTAAGTTAGGTAAACTTGGTGAAGCATTTAAAGCAGATAAACAGGTGATCCTGTTGATTGATGAGATTGACAAAGCCGACCTGGAATTCCCGAACGACTTATTGTGGGAGCTTGATAAGATGGAATTCTATATTCATGAGACCCGCGAGACGATCAAGGCAAAAGAACGTCCGATCGTTATTATCACGTCGAATGCAGAGAAAGAGCTTCCGGATGCATTTTTACGTCGTTGCATCTTCCATTATATTACATTCCCGGATCGTGATCAGATGACGGAGATCGTACATGCACATTTTGAGAATTTAGAAGAGAACGTTCTGAAAAATGCATTGGATACATTCTATTGGATTCGTTCAATCAAGGATGTCCGGAAGAAACCGAGTACATCAGAATTGATCGACTGGATCCGTGCATTGACGATCAGCGGAATAGATCCTGAACATTTGAGAGAACAGTTACCATTCCTTGGTGTGTTATTGAAAAAGGATGAAGATCTGGAAGCAGTTAAGAAGGCAAAGTTATACTAATTTTAGGTGAGGTAATCTATGTTTCTTGATTTTTTTGATACATTGAAGAGAAAAGGCATTGACGTGTCTATGACAGAATGGCTCACCCTGATGGATGCCTTAGATAAAGGATTGATAGAATCAAGCTTTACGAAGTTCTATTATGTGAGCCGTATGATCTTGGTCAAATCAGAATCCGATTATGATAAGTTCGATATGGCATTTTCCGAATATTTCAAGGACGTGAAGTCAGAGGATGCGGCACTGAAACGGGTGCTGGAATGGCTGGACAAAGGCGACCAGATGGAATTTGACAAACAGAACCAACAGATGTATTCCTTCTCACAGACACGTAATTCGGACGAGGTGAAACGATTGTTCCGGGAACGTCTGGCAGAACAAAATTCAGAACACAATGGTGGCAATCACTGGATCGGAACAGCGGGCGGCTCTGCGTTCGGACATCACGGCAGGAATCTTGGCGGTATCCGCGTGGGTGAATTCGGCGGTATGCAGAGTGCATTTCAGGTAATGGGTGCACACAAATATCAGGATTTTCGGAACGACCGGGTGCTTAATTACCGGCAGTTTCAGGTGGCATTCCGGAGATTACGCCAGTATTCTTCGAGGTTAGATGTTCCTAAGACGGAATTAGATATTGATGGAACGATTGACAAGACATGTGAAAATGGTGGTTATTTGCAGTTAGAATTTGACCGTCCAAGAAAGAATACAGTGAAGCTATTGTTGTTATTCGACTGCGGTGGAACAATGATCCCGTTTATGGAGCTGTGTAACGAATTGTTCCAGGCGGTACACAAGGCGAATCACTTCAAGGATGTGCAGACCTATTATTTCCATAACTGCATCTATTCTAAGGTCTATAAGACAGCAGAATGTGAGATCGGAGAGTGGGTCGATCTTGACTATCTGTTCCGGCATTACGACAAGGATTATAAGGTGATCATTGTCGGGGATGCGCAGATGGCACCGGAAGAGTTATTAGATAAGAACGGCAATTACCGTGGGCCCAATGATGGTCTGTCAGGATATGAATGGTGTCAGTTACTCACCCAGAAATACAAAAAGTGCGTCTGGCTGAATCCTCGTTATCACGGGGAATTAACCCGTATGCATTGGATGGAATCCGAGGATAAGTTAGCAAAACTGTTTCATATGTATCTGCTTTCCGTGGATGGTCTGAAGGATGCAATTACATATTTGTTGAAGACAAAGTAAGGATGGCGGTATATAGATAACATTCCGTTATCATTTAAGCGGCAATAGTAAAAGGAGCGTGATATCGATGATATCTTCTTTGATCGATGAAATGATCGCATATGACAAGGGCGATCCAAGACGGATCCAGCATTTTATAAAAGTACATGACTTTGCACGGACAATTGGCCAATTAGAAGGCCTGGGCGATGATACGTTATATATCTTGGAATCCGCAGCAGTCGTACATGATATTGGAATACATGTATGCGAAGAGAAGTATGGTTCCTGTGAGGGAAAATTACAGGAAAAGGAAGGCCCTGCACTTGCAAAGGAGATGCTGGAACGGTTAGGCTATGAGCAGGAAGTGATTGACCGGGTCTGTTATCTGGTCGGTCATCACCATACTTATACGAATATAGATGGTGTGGATTATCAGATTCTGGTGGAAGCAGACTTTCTTGTGAACCTGTATGAGGATGCTGTTTCATTAGATGCGGTTCACAAGGCATATCAAAATATATTCAAAACGGAGAGTGGCAGGAAAGTCTGCCGGAATATGTTTGGGCTTTAGTGATAGAGCGAGGTAACAGATACATACCAATTGAACAAAGAATATTAGAACAGCCTGGAGCATGATTGCTTCGGGCTGCTTAATACAGGAAACGCAGAGTTTAAGGTTTTCCGACTACAGAGGGGGCTTACATGTTCAATAACAAAGATACTGTATTTTGGAATGGTATATGTGTAATGATCGTGTTATTATCCGGAATGTTAAGACTGGTGTACCATTCTTATTCCGGTATCTCATTAACCGGTATCACATGCATATTATACATTACTGCTATTTTTATCTGGATTTATCAAATGAAACGCCGCCTGATCAAGCCACAGGAGCAGAAGTATTTGATTCGGATCGGGCATATGTTATGTTTTCTCATATTGCTTCGAACCGTAAAATTCGCATTTTTACCTTCTTCTGTTTGGACAAGATATGCGTGGTATCTTTATTATATTCCATTTATTTATATCATACTTTTTTTACTGTCAGCCGTATTACAGATTGGAAAGAACACCGCCAGATCACAAAGTATTAACGGGTTATATGTGATAGCCGCACTATTGTCTGTAGCAGTACTCACGAACGATCTGCATCAGGCAGCCTTTCGATTTCCGGTTCCGGTATCCGATTGGCAGGACGCGGATGGGTATACCTATGGAATTCTATATTATCTGATCATCGCCTGGATTACTGTATTGTCAATTGTTATTCTGGAAATCACCCTGCACAGGTGTTCTTCTTCGGACAACCGGAAGCAGATCTGGAAACCGTTGCTTCCGCTTGGTATCGGGATTGGTTATATTCTGCTCTATCGTTTTCGCCCGGATTGTTATTTTGTATCCATGTTCAAAATGGCAGAAATGATCATTATTATCTTTCCTGCATTTATGGAAGGTTTGATCCAGGCTCATTTATTTCCTGTAAATGATCATTATATGGAATTATGGAATGCATGCTCCTTAAATGGAGGAATATTGTCAGAGGATGGAGAAATGCTGTACACGGCAGGAAGTACCAGACATTTTACGGCAGCCGAAGTGCGCCATGCAGTGAATGACGAGGTACTGCTTCAGAACGGAAATATACTCTTACGAAGCTACCCGGTTCATGGCGGATATGGTTATTGGATGAAAGATATTTCACAAATTCAGGAAATTAACAAAAAGTTGACGGAATTAGGAAATATATTAGAAGAAGAAAATGCCATGTTGGAAGGGGAAAACCGTCTAGCGCAGCAAAGAGAGCAGATCCGGCAGAAGACTGTGCTGTATGATACGATTATGAATCGTCTGCACACAGAATTATTATTGGTAAATTATTTATTAGATACCGTTCCGGATGAAGAAGATGCCTTTATTCATCAGATGCAGTACGCAGCTATTATCAATGCATACATTAAGAGATACTCCAACATGCTTCTGCTGATAGAAGAACATACCATATTAGATAGTATTGAACTATCGCTTGCGATACAGGAAACCGTCTCTTATCTTACACTTTATGGAATACAGATTTATTATGAAACAGATGGGACAATGCAATTAGCCGGAGAAAAAATATTAACGGCATACGCTGTTTTAGAATATGTGATCGAAGAAGCAATCCATACATGCCATGCGATGTTTCTTACGCTGTCATTCCATAAAGATATGCAGATGTATATTGAATTGGATCGCGTTCCATCCGTAACGGATTTCAGCCACTGGAAAAACGCCATCGAACAATACAAAGGGACGCTTACCGTATGCACGGAAGAACAGACCATGTATTTACGCCTTGTACTTCCCGGGGAGGAGGGGATAACGGATGTATTATGAGATGCTTTCTGACATGGAGCAATGCCTGCTCTGTATTGTAATCATGTTTTTGGCTTTTGTCACTCTGCACCGGATGCTGCAGACCATATGGTTTCATATGCCGGTGAAGTATATTCTTTTTTCTGGTTGTGTATTCGGTATCAGCCTGATATATTTCGAGGGGGCATGCGTTGTCATAGAACACATATCGGATCCGGTGAAGGAAGGGTGGATGGCGCGGATATTTATGAATACACCTGTTCCGTTACAGGTATTATTCATCGTCATACTATTAGGAACTGACATTATCTTTAAGCGCATTATACGATGTACCCGGCAACATCAGTTATCCTACGATTGCGTGAAAGAGTGTATGGATGCGTTACCGGAGGGAATTCTCTTTACATACGGAAACGGTACACCAATTCTGGTCAATGAGACTATGCAAAGACTGAATGAAGCATTCACCGGAAATGGAATTATAAACGGAAATCAATTCTGGGATATTGTATCGCAACACCCGGACAGAAAAGAAGATAAGCGGCCAGACAAAGAAAATATCTTTGTGGTAGAAGCAATGGATCGCATCTGGGATATCCAACGGCAGTGTATATATGTCTCCCAACAACCAATTACAGAGATCATCGCAACGGATGTGACCGGCCTTTATAATCTGCACCTTGAATTGAATCGACGTAATGCTGTGCTTGCAGATATCAACCAGCGGTTACAGGATTTTAATCAGAATGTGACTGCCGTAACAAGAGAACAGGAAATCCTCGCTGCCAAGATACGTGTACATAATAATCTGGGCAAAACATTACTGGCATTTCGTACCTATCTTGCAACCCCGCCGGTGCAACGCGATCGACAGGAATTACTCGCAATCTGGCAGGAAACCTTTCACATATTAGAAAATGACGTCGAAAATCATCATACGATTGATATGAAAGACATATATGAAACAGCGCATCTTTTAGGGGTGAAGATCTTACTTAACGGAGAACTGCCGGTTCGCACAGATATCCTTAGTCTTATAATTACGGCAACAAAAGAATGTCTTACCAATACCGTAAAACATGCAAAGGGGACGGTTTTATATTTAGATATCCGAACAGTCACGCAACACGGGATACCTTATTATGAGATACAGCTTCAAAATAACGGAACACCACCGTTAACAAATGATATCACGGAGCATGGTGGTCTCCGTAATCTGAGAAGGCTCATAGAAGCAGAAGGGGGAACCATGCTGGTTACAGGGAAACCACGTTTCCAACTTACTATTTTATTACGACAGAACAAGGAGAAGATGGATGAAAACAAAAGTAATGATTGTTGATGATCAATTCATAGCCAGAAAATTATTCGAGTTATATCTGACAGAAAGTGAACAATATGAAGTAAGCTGCCTTGTTGAATCGGCATCTGACGCTGCCGGATACCTGCAACAATATCCATCAGATCTGATCTTAATGGATATTTTAATGAATGATGTTTCCAACGGAATTAAGGAGGCGGCTGCAATAAAAAAGAACAATCCTTCCGTTAAGATTATTGCAATTACATCAATGCCTGAGGAATCCTGGTTAAAACGTGCCAAAAAGGCCGGAATCGACAGCTTCTGGTACAAAGAAAGTTCAAAAGAAACAATCTTACATGTAATGGATCGTACAATGGCAGGTGAATCCGTTTATCCGGACCAGCCACCTGTGGTTACACTGGGGCATGCCTGCAGTACCGACTTTACAGAACGGGAACTGGAGGTTCTCCGGGTAATGACAAAAGGTGCTTCTAATCTGGAGATTGCACAGGAATTATGTATTGCAGAAAATACGGTTAAACAGCATATCCGGCATATGATGGAGAAGTCCGGTTGTAAAAGCCGGACCGAACTTGCTATTGAGGCGAGAATCAGTGGTGTAGTCATTCCGTTGGAATAAAACATGCGGTTATAACATAAGAATATTCTTGAAAATATGGGAGGTATGGTAACGATATAACACTTTTGTGTCATGTGTCATTCTTCTTTTTACGGTATAATAAACAGACAATCATAATAAAGAGAGGAGAGATGATTATGAGAATGCATCAATTTTTAAAACCATTTACTCTGTGTCTGCTGATATGCGGTCTGTTTCTATTTCCGATAACAGCAAAAGCTGCCGACAGTGAGATCAGCATTAGTGCAAATGTAACAGAAACCATTACCTATGAAGATACGATTACACAATATGATGGCTGGACCATTATATTTAAGAACACAACCAGTGGCAATGTCAAAATATCAGATCTTGCAATTACAGATTCTACTAAGCTGGATTCCTCATCCATCGGAAGACTCAAATTACAAGCTTATATGACCAACGGGTGGAAGGACTATTATACCGGATATTCCGCAATAATTGCTCCCGGTGAAACCTGCAAATTCCTTGTTACTGCAACAGCCAAAAGTTTTACGAATGTCAAGCTGCAGTATACCGCAACCGTATACAAAACTTATAATGTCAGCAATGATGAAAACAAACCAATGCCTATAGTGTTTGATCAGGAAATAACCGGGCCGGTCTATCAGCAAGGATATTATAATCAATATTATTCCTTAACTCTGACCGAAGCATCGACAGTAACGATTAACTTGAATGGAGAATGCAGTTATTATCTTCGCAATAGTATGGGCGAGTATCTTGGGCGTGCCAGTAATCGATTAAACACATCAGGCACGGAGATTTTTAAGCTTGCTGCCGGTACTTATGACATGCACCTTATGGGAGGAAATCAGTCTGATATCGGTAAAGAATATACCTTAAAGGTGTCTGCTGTGCCATATGATTTCGGCACCGTAACCGTTGACTGGAATATACAGGGACTTGTTGGTGCCTGCAATGTACCGTTTACGGTAACACTTACCGGATCACCGGAAACTTATGTATATTCAGCCGGAAGCGAACTTCGTTCTTATGGTGATAAAACACCTACCGGGTGGAGCGGTGTACTTGATAATTCATCAGCAGGTTATCATACACTGCGAGTTGTCTTATATGCAGACGGTTACGGATTTAAGGAATACCAGTATGAATATCATTCTGTACCGGAAGCTCCGACTCTGTCGGCATATTCGTTTAATGTAGGTACCACCAAAATGAATCTGAAAGGTTTAGGACAGATTCAGATGAAGGATGGCAACAAATGGGTAGATGTGAAAAATGTGAAAACAGTGAACGTAGAGGAACGTGTTGTAAGCGGATTAAAACCAGATACACAATATACTTTCCGCCTGATCAATTGTATAGAAACGGAAGGAAAAGAACCTTTATATAGTGCACCTTCCAAGGAAATTAGTGTTATAACCGGTTCCAATAAAAAACCTGCTGTGAAATCAATCAAAGCATACGGATACAAAACAAAATATATTTCACGCAAATACAATAGCGGTTATCATGATACTTTAGGTATATGGCATCGCGGGTATTATACCGGTGGCTATTATACCACAAGCTACAAATTGAAGATCGTACTGAAAAAGAAGGCTCCCGGTTTGAAGACAAAATACCTGAGCGTAAACGGAACTATTTGTAAGCTCAAGGGAAAAAGCTGTATATATAGCGATTATTACAGAGGAAAACGAACCAGGAAAAAGCTAAAAGTAAAAATAGCTACTGCTAAGAGTGATAAATACCGTGGAACAGGAGCCGCAGTTACTAAAACAATTACGCTCCGGTAATACAAATCATATTTGTTGCATATAAGCATATTTCTTTATATCTAAGGGATTTCTGAATTAATTTCAGAAATCCCTTCTCCTTTTGTTGCATTTTTTTAATTTTTTAGGTATATTAAATATGTATGCGTATCGATATCTATCACAAGATATTGTGTTTTAATAATAATTATCATATAGGAGACACGGATGAGAACAGAACCCAATATAAATGAATTAGAAGCTGCAAAACAGAAAGAGATCATGGAACGCCTTAAGGTACGGCTCGCCAAAGTATCAGAAGAATTAGGAAGACCTCTTACCTATTGCAGTGTTTGTTTTGGCTGCCAGATGAATGCAAAGGACAGCGAGAAGTTAGAGGGAATCTTAGAAACGATCGGTTATGTCCGCACGGAGAGTGAAGATGCGGATTTCCTAATCATGAATACCTGTACGGTACGGGAGAATGCAAATCTGCGTGTATATGGCAGATTAGGACAATTGAAGAAATACAAGAAAAAGAATCCACATATGCTGATTGCTCTTTGTGGATGTATGATGCAGGAGAGCCAGGTCGTGGAGAAGATCAAGCAAAGCTATCGTCATGTGGATATCATTTTTGGTACTCATAATGTATTCAAGTTAGCAGAACTGATTGAAGCGAAGTTAGATACAAAGGGTATGGTGATTGATATCTGGGAAGGAACGGATGAGATCGTTGAGGATCTTCCGGCTGACCGAAAATACGACTTTAAATGTGGCGTTAATATTATGTTTGGATGTAATAATTTCTGCAGCTATTGTATTGTTCCGTATGTCCGGGGACGGGAGCGTTCAAGAAAACCGGAGGACATCATTCATGAGATTGAAGAATTAGTGGCAGATGGTGTCGTAGAAGTTATGCTGTTAGGACAGAATGTGAATTCTTACGGTAAGAATTTAGAAGAACCGATATCTTTTGCACAGTTGTTAGAACGGGTAGAACAGATTGACGGTCTGAAACGGATTCGGTTCATGACCTCTCATCCGAAAGATCTGTCCGATGAGTTAATTGAAGTAATGGCAAAGTCAAAGAAGATCTGCAGGCATCTTCATCTGCCAATGCAGTCAGGAAGTACAAAGGTACTTACCGATATGAACCGTCGTTATACCAAAGAAGATTATCTGACCTTAGTTGATAAGATCAAGACCGCAATGCCGGACATTTCTCTTACAACGGATATTATTGTAGGTTTTCCAACAGAAACAGAGGAAGACTTTGAGGATACGTTAGATGTGGTACGCCGTGTACGGTTCGATTCTGCATTTACTTTTATCTATTCTAAGAGAAGCGGTACGCCGGCAGCGAATATGGAATTTACTGCAACCGAGACAGAAATCAAGGACCGTTTCAACCGCCTGTTAAAAGAAGTACAGGAGATTGCAGGGGAAGTTTGCGGCAGAGACGAAGGAAAGACAATGGAAGTGCTTGTAGAGGGATTGGACGAACAGGACGAATCATTATTAACCGGACGTCTATCTAATAACATATTAGTTCATTTTCCGGGTGATAAGGAAATGATCGGCACATTCCAGCAAGTGAAGTTATTAGAGTCCAAGGGATTTTATTACCTTGGAGAAAGAGAGAATGCATAAATGACACCAATGATGCAGCAATACTGCAAGACAAAGGAAGAATATAAAGATTGTATCCTGTTCTACCGATTAGGGGATTTCTATGAGATGTTCTTTGAGGATGCACTTACTGCATCCAGAGAATTAGAGATTACTCTGACCGGTAAGGATTGCGGTATGGAAGAACGTGCTCCGATGTGTGGAATCCCATACCATGCGTATGAGAATTACATGAACCGTCTGGTAGAGAAGGGATATAAAGTTGCGATCTGCGAGCAGGTAGAAGATCCAAAGACCGCCAAAGGAATTGTCAAACGTGAGGTCATCCGGATTGTAACACCGGGTACGAATATGAGTGCGAACAGTCTCAATGAGACGAAGAACAATTATCTGATGAGCATATACCGTGGAGAACGATATGGTATCTCTTTTGCGGATATTACGACAGGAGATTTCTATACAACGGAAGTAGACCGGTTTGCTAAGGTGATGGACGAGATTGCCAAGTTTGCACCGGTTGAGATTCTGATCAATAAAGCGGTGACAGAGGAAGAATACGGTGAACATATGACTCGCCTTGATCAGTTACACGACAAAGAACATACCATGGTCAGTGTAATGGAAGACTGGTACTATGAGTCAGAGATGGATGAGCGGTTGATCAAGGAGCAGTTCCATGTAATGAATCTGGAAGGTTTAGGGCTCAAAGATCTGCCGGATGCTTCATGTTCGGTAGGATGTCTCATATATTATCTAAAAGATACCCAGAAGGGCTGTGTAGATCATATCAATCATATCAGCACTTATCATGTAGAAGATTACGTAGTATTGGATAGTGCCTCCAGACGGAATCTGGAATTATGCGAGACCATGCGTGACAAGAATAAACGTGGTTCATTGCTTTGGGTATTGGACAAGACCAAAACCGCTATGGGTGCAAGAACCCTGCGTGCCATGGTGGAACAGCCATGTATCCGCAAAGATCGGATTGAAGAGCGATTAGATGCCGTGGAAGCATTTAATGATTCTATGATCACGCGGGATGAACTGCGGGAATACTTAAGTGCGGTCTATGACTTAGAACGTCTGATGACAAGAATCACCCTGAAATCCGCTAATCCAAGAGATCTGATTGCATTCAAGAATTCCATCGGAATTCTGCCACATGTAAAGAGTATCCTCAAAGAATTTAATACCGGATTACTAGCACAATATGAATCAGAATTAGACGAATTAAAAGATCTATATGCTATGATTGATGCTGCAATCCTAGAAGAACCGCCAATTCTGATCAAGGAAGGCGGTATGATCAAAGATGGCTATAATGCTACCGTGGATGAATTAAAACATGCAAAGTCAGACGGCAAACAATGGCTATTGGATCTGGAATCCAAAGAACGGGAAGCAACCGGGATCAAGAACTTAAAGATCAAGTTTAATAAAGTATTCGGGTATTATTTTGATGTCACGAATTCCTTTAAGGATCAGGTACCGGATTATTTCATCCGCAAGCAGACACTTGCCAATTCCGAGAGGTATTCAACGGATGAGTTAGAGGATATTGCAGGAAAGATATTGGGTGCAGAAGATCGTCTGTATGGACTAGAGTATGACTTGTTTTGTGAACTTCGTGATAATCTTGCATTAGAGGTAAAGCGGGTACAAAAGACGGCCAAGATCATAGCAGATTTAGATGCATTAGCTTCCCTTGCATATGTTGCGGAGAAGAATCATTTTGTGCGTCCGGCAATGAATGAAGAAGGACGGATTCATATTGTGGAAGGCAGACATCCGGTAGTCGAGAAAGTGTTAGACAACGATTCGTTCATAACCAATGATACATATTTAGATAATGAGTTGAACCGGGTATCCATTATTACAGGACCGAATATGGCTGGTAAATCCACCTATATGCGTCAGGTTGCGTTGATCGTATTGATGGCGCAGATTGGATCATTTGTACCGGCGAAAAGTGCAGATATTGGAATTGTAGACCGTATCTTTACCCGTGTAGGTGCTTCGGATGATCTGGCTTCCGGACAAAGTACATTCATGGTTGAGATGAGTGAGGTTGCCAACATCTTACGCAACGCAACTGCAAACAGTTTGTTGATTTTAGACGAGATTGGCCGTGGTACTTCAACATTTGACGGATTATCTATCGCATGGGCGGTTGTGGAATATATCAGTTCCAAGGATCTGTTAGGTGCCAAGACCTTATTTGCAACTCATTATCACGAACTGACGGAATTAGAGGGTAAGTTAGAGGGTGTGAATAATTACTGTATCTCTGTAAAAGAAGCCGGAGACGATATTGTATTCCTGCGTAAGATTATCAAGGGTGGCGCAGATAAGAGTTATGGTATTCAGGTTGCTAAGCTTGCCGGTGTGCCCGAAGTGGTACTTGCCAGAGCCAAGGAGATTGCGGCAGAATTATCAGAACACGACATCACGGTAACGGCAGCTGCAGATATTATGCCAAAGCTGTTGGAGGAGACGCATAGCAGATTAAAGGGAAAGAGCAGGTCAAAGGATACCGATGGACAGTTATCCCTGTTTGGCAATGCTGAGGAATCCAGTGTAGTTGCTGATATCAAAGCATTGGATCTATCAAATATGACACCGATGAAAGCACTGTTATACCTGAATGATCTGCAGGAACGCTTGAAGTAGATACATGTATATTGAGATATAAGTTTGTGATGACCATACAGATTGAGAAGTCCGGGCGTTATATATAATCATATCCGGACAAAAGTGGAATAGGAGTATATACATGATTAAAGTATTAGACCAGGCTACGATCAATAAGATAGCAGCAGGTGAGGTAGTAGAACGTCCTTCGTCTGTTGTAAAAGAATTAGTGGAAAATGCCATTGATGCCGGTGCAACAGCAGTCACCGTGGAGATAAAGGATGGAGGACTGTCCTTTATCCGAATCACAGATAACGGAGCAGGGATCGAAAAGTCTGAAGTGCCAACGGCATTTGTCCGGCATGCCACAAGTAAGATCATGACAATTGAAGATCTGTTAAGTGTCAGTTCCCTAGGGTTTCGTGGTGAGGCATTAGCAAGTATTGCGGCAGTTGCGCAGGTGGAATTAATAACGAAAACAGCTCATGATCTGACCGGAATTCGTTATGAAATTCATGGAAGCAGGGAGATTGCAAGTGAGGAAATCGGCGCACCGACCGGAACTACGATCATTGTCCGGAATCTGTTCTATAATGTGCCGGCACGTAAGAAATTCCTAAGAACACCGATGACAGAAGGTGGATATATTACGGATCTGATCACTCGTTTAGCACTTTCCAGACCGGATATCTCGTTCAAATACATTATGAATGGCAATAATAAGATTACAACATCCGGTAATGGCAAATTACAGGATGTGATCTATCATATATATGGCAAGGATGTATCCTCGAATCTGCTTCCAATCAAACGACAGGTAGATGAATTCAAGGTGGAGGGCTACATTGGCAAATCCTTTGTATCCAAAGGGAACCGCAGCTTTGAGCATTATTTTATCAACGAACGTTCTATCCGCAATGTAGTAGTAACCAAAGCGATTGAGGAAGCTTATAAGTCGTTTGTAATGATCCATAAGTTCCCGTTTACTGCATTACATTTTACACTAGACTGTACGAAATTAGATGTCAATGTACATCCGGCGAAGATGGAATCCAAGTATGCGGATGGAGAGCGGCTCTTCCAGTTTGTGAAGGATAGCGTACGACAGGCACTCTTACAGGAGGAAATGATTCCGGATGTTTCCCTGCGTACCGCAAAGGAAGAAAAAGCGATCGTGATCGAACAGCAACGTAAGTTGAATGAACATGTCCCGGAGCCTTTTGAGAAAGAGGCGAGAGCGGTACGATATCAGAAGGAATTCGCAACCGCAGCCGCCAGCAGACCGGCTGGCAATCCATCTAAGGAACTGCATACAACGCCGGTTGATGAAAGATGCACAAAGAATGTCATAGAGCAGCAAACAACAAGTTCTAAAAAAGAATACAGATTAGAAGAAGAGAAAAAAACAATCGACCAGGCAGCAATAACAGTAGAATCACAGGAAACGGTTAGACCTCAGGACAATATATCTGAGAAAGCTACTTCACAGGAGACAAATGTTTCTGACGCGGTAACAAGATTGGAGAAGCCTGCCGTACAGGAAGAGGTCGCAAGATTAGAAGATGATGCTGCACCGGAGATAACAACGAAGCCGGAACAGCTTTCTATACCGGTAGAACAGTTTATCTCCAAAGAAGCCAGGAAATCACACCGTGTGATCGGACAGGTATTCAAAACCTATTGGATTATTGAATATGATAACAAGATGTATATTATGGATCAGCATGCAGCACATGAGAAAGTTATGTTTGAACGTCTGATGAAGCAGATGTCGGAGAAGAATGTGCTTTCACAGCAGTTATTACCACCTAAGGTGGTACATTTAGATGGTGCAGAACATGCTTTGGTGATCAGTCATATTGATCTGTTTGAACAGACCGGATTTGATCTCGAAGATTTTGGGGATGATTCCATTGTAATCCGGGCAATGCCGGATGATATTATGGGAGTAGATCCACAGATCTTGTTTGATGCTTTACTGAATGCCCTGTCGGTAGATGCAGGGAGCATTAATATTGATTTCTTTGTGGAAAAGCTGTCCGGAATGGCATGTAAGGCAGCAATTAAGGGTAATACCGAGATTTCTTTACAGGAAGCAGATGCATTGATTGATGAACTGCTGACACTTAAAAATCCATATAATTGTCCACACGGTCGGCCAACAATGATCTCTTTAACAAAAACAGAATTAGAGAGGAAGTTCAAACGAATTCAGAATTAAGGAGCAATAGTATGAGCCAGAAAAAACCATTGATTATATTAACCGGACCAACAGCCGTAGGTAAGACAGCACTTTCCATTGAACTTGCCAAGGCAGTAAATGGAGAAATGATTTCTGCGGATTCCATGCAGGTATATCGCATGTTAGATATTGGAACTGCCAAGATCAAGCCGGAAGAGATGGAAGGAATCAGGCACTATCTGATCGACGTATTAGAGCCGACCGAAGACTTTAATGTGTTCCGTTTTCAGCAGATGGCAAAGGCGGCTTTAGAGGAAATCTATGCCAAAGGTAAGATTCCAATTGTTGTCGGAGGAACCGGATTTTATATTCAGGCGCTTTTGTATGATATTACATTTGAAGAGACAGAAGAATCTCCATACCGCAAAAAGTTAGAACAATATGCAAAGATAAATGGTGCCCATGCATTGCATGAGCAATTGAAGGACATTGATCCGGTATCCTATCAGGAGATTCATGAAAATAATGTGAAACGGGTCATCCGGGCATTGGAGTTCTATCACGACACCGGATATCCCATCTCCACACATAATGCGTTAGAACGGGAGAAAGAATCCCCGTACAATTTTGCTTACTTTGTGTTAAATGATGACCGGCAGAAATTATATAACCGCATTGAATACAGAATCGATCAGATGTTGGAAGATGGTCTGGTGAAAGAAGTACAGTCTGCACTTGCTTATGGTTGTACGAAAGAAATGGTTTCCATGCAGGGACTTGGGTATAAAGAGATCATTCCTTACTTGGAAGGCAATTGCAGTTTAGAGGATGCTGTGTATATACTGAAGCGGGACACCCGGCATTTTGCCAAAAGACAACTTACCTGGTTTCGCAGACAACGGGATGTGATCTGGGTTGATAAGACGGAACAGACAACAACTGAGGATCAGTTAGCATATATGCTTAAGCAATTACAAACACGACAGATAATATAAGATAAGGGAGGCAGTACCATGTTTAATGGTTTACAACAGGCATACGAATCAATGGGAATTTCCAAAGAAGTATTTGCGTTATGCCAGAAGATTGAGGATTCATTAAAAGAACGTTTTGAAGAGATTGATCGGATTACGGAATGTAATCAATTAAAAGTGTTGCATGCTATGCAAAAATACCGGTTATCCGAAGCTCATTTTGCACCGACAACCGGGTACGGATATAACGATATCGGACGTGAGACATTAGAGAAAGTTTATGCGGAGATATTCGGTACAGAAGCTGCGTTGGTGCGCCCGCAGATTACCTGTGGCACACATGCATTATATCTTGCATTATCAGCAAATCTGCGTCCGGGAGATGAGTTGGTATCTCCGGTTGGTAAGCCATATGATACGATGGAGGAGATCATCGGAATCCGCCCATCCCGTGGATCTTTGACAGAATACGGTGTCAGCTACAAACAGGTAGAACTCAAAGAGGATGGGACCTTCGATTATGACCGGATCAAACAGGTGGTAACACCTAAGACAAAGATGGTAACGATCCAGCGTTCTAAGGGCTATCTGACCCGGCCAACCTTTTCTGTCGCTCAGATTGGAGAGTTAATTACATTTATCAAAAAGATCAGCCCGGATATTATCTGCATGGTAGATAATTGTTACGGGGAATTTGTAGAGTTACACGAGCCATCTGATGTGGGGGCTGACATGATAGTAGGGTCACTCATCAAGAATCCAGGTGGCGGACTTGCTCCGATTGGCGGATATATATGTGGAACCAAAGAGTGCGTTGAAAATGCCTATTACCGATTAACTGCACCGGGATTAGGCGGAGAAGTAGGTGCTACTTTAGGTGTTAATAAAGACTTCTTCCAAGGATTATTTATGGCACCGCAGGTTGTAAATGGTGCATTAAAAGGAGCAATCTTTGCAGCAAATCTATATGAGAAGTTAGGTTTCGAATGTACACCTAACGGAACGGAATCCCGCCATGATATTATTCAGGCGGTTACATTCCATGACCCGGAAAAGGTGGTAGCATTTTGTGAGGGAATCCAATATGCAGCCCCGGTAGATTCTCACGTTACCCCGACGCCATGGGCGATGCCGGGATATGATTGTGATGTGATCATGGCAGCAGGTGCATTTATTTCAGGTGCATCAATTGAGTTATCTGCAGATGCACCAATGCATGAACCATATACAGTATATTTTCAGGGTGGTCTGTCATATGATCATGCAAAGTTCGGAATTATGAAATCTTTAGCGAGATTAGAAGAGAAAGGACTTATTCATCTGAAAAATAATTAGCCGAATCTTGTGAATTTGTTCAAGATATGCTATTATAACCTAATGTGATATTTTTATCATGAGAGAATAGGAATGTAAATAAAGGAGTTAGAGATATGGCAGCAATCAATAATACCAGAAAGAACAATTGGGTTCTGCTTATCATTTTATTATGTGGCATTGTACTTGGGGGATATCTTGGAACATTGGCATCTAATGTAGGAGCCTTAAGCTGGCTTTCTTATGGAAAGACCTTTGGTTTAACATCACCGATGGTATTGGACTTAGGAATTCTGGTATTCACGTTTGGTCTGACAATCACCATTAATATTGCAAGTATTATCGGATTGATTATTGGAATTATTGTATATCGTTTGATTTAAAGGAGGATTAACTCTTGAATTTCCATGATAAGAAAGAAATACCACCGAAATACATCTACTTGTTTATGACAGTGATCTGTTTCATATTACTGCTTTTTTCGGTTGTATTCAAGAACAGATTTGCACCTTTACAGACGGTGACAAGTGCAATCATCACACCAATGCAATCAGGCATTAATGAAGTTGGTGCTTCGCTTTACAATAGAATGGTACAGCACAAGGACAAGAATGCCTTATTAAAGGAGAATCAGAAATTGACGGCTAAGGTAGACGAATATTCTGCTGAAATTAAGAAATATGAGCAGGAGAATTATGAGTTAAAGCGTCTGCAGGAGTTATTGAATCTGAAAGAACAGTATGTGTCATATAACACGATCGGTGCACGGGTCATTGCAACAGATTCCACCAACTGGTTTCATACTTTTGTGATCGACAAAGGAACAAAAGATGGTGTTCAGGTAGGATGCAATATATTAGCAGATGGTGGATTGGCAGGTATTGTTACTGAAGTGGGTAAGGATTATGCAAAGGTGCGTGCCATTATTGATGATAACAGCAGTGTCAGTGCAACTATTTCAGGAACAGATTCTCTTTGTACAGTATCCGGTGATCTGACTGCGATCAAAAAAGGATACATTAATGTCGGTTATATCAATAAAGAAGTAAGCGTTGAAGATGGTGCTGAATTAGTAACCTCTCACGTTAGTAATAAATTTCTGCCCGGTTTGTTGATCGGTTATATTTCCGAAGTACAGATGGACGCGAATAATCTGACACAGTCGGCTAAGTGCCTTCCTGTTGTAGATTTTAAAAATTTGCAGGAAGTATTGGTAATATTAGATCTGAAAGCAAATTATAAAACAGATTCAGAAAGTAAAAATATCTATGACAGCATTCAACATACTACCGGTGAGGCAGAGACAGTTACGGAAGAAACTTCTACCGGATCTGAAACATCAGAAGATATAAGTACCGAAACGGATACGTCAGAAGAAAGTTCTTCGCAGGAAGAGACAGACGAAGAAACGACAGAGACATCTACGGAAGAAACAACAAATGATTCAGGTGATGAGGAATAACTATGAAAAGAAGTATTACTATTGGAATTATAATTGTGGTATGTTTTCTATTACAATCAACGGTGTTTCATTTTTTGGAATTGGCAGGAGTGGTGCCGAATCTATTGCTGATCGTTACTATGTCATTTGGATTGATGAGGGGGCGAAGAGAAGGTCTTTTGGTAGGATTCTTTTCAGGCCTGTTAATCGACATATTCTTTGGAAGTATTTTAGGTCCATATGCATTTATATATATGACATTAGGTTATGGCAATGGATTCTTTCACAGGATCTATTATGTGGAAGATGTATTGCTTCCAATGACTATGATCACCTTGAATGATCTGATCTATAATGTAATCGTATATATCGTCTTTTTCCTGATGCGGAATCGTCTGGATTTTCCGACTTATTTTATGGATGTTGTGTTACCTGAGATGATATATACAATATTGATCACATTGTTCTTTTATAAGATTTTGGCACGTATCAATTTACGATTAAAGCGAGTGAAAGAGGCGGAACAGTTATGATGATACGCGAATTATTGCATGCATTGAAAGAATATATAATTGAATATGTATCACACAGATTATTTATTGTTTCCGTTGTAATCTTTTTTCTTTTTGCTGCATTAATAGGACGTTTATTCAAATTACAGATCATAGAAGGTGCAGAACACCTGAACAATTTTACCTACAAATCCAAGAAAACGCTAACGGTGGAAGCTTCTAGAGGTAACATATTCGATTGTAACGGTAAATTATTAGCCTATAATCAGTTGGCATATTCTGTTACATTTGAAAACAGTAATCAGTTAACGGAAGTTGCATCGGATAACGGAGTCAGTGAAAACGAGCTTAAGAATTCCGTTGTAGCGAGGACGATTGAAATTTTAGAGAAAAACGGAGATACATTAAGTGTTGATTTTCCAATCGAATTAAAGAATGGCAAGCCAAGATTTACTACAAGTTCAGAAACTGAGAAACTGCGTTTTCTTGCGGAAGTTTATGGACAATCATCTGCGGATCAATTGACAGATAAACAAAAGAACAAATCAGCACAGGATGTCTACTCATATCTTGCCTCAAAGAAACAATTTGATATATCTGATGAATACAGTCCGGAAGAAACACTTAAGATCATGAGTGTACGTTATGCGTTATGGTTGAATCGTTTCCAACAGTATATGGCTGTCACGATTGCCATGGATGTTAGCGATGAAAGTGTAGCTGAACTGAACGAATGCAGTTCGGATCTAATGGGAATCAATGTGGTTGTAGATTCTATCAGGGTTTATAATGATGCCAAGTATTTTGCACATATCATAGGATATATCGGTGCCATTTCTACCGACGAGATGGAAGAGTATAATGCAGATCTTTCAGATAAGAATAAGTATAGCAACAATGATATGATCGGTAAAACAGGATTAGAACAGAAGTATGAGAGTACCTTGCGGGGAGTAAATGGTGTTCAGGAAATCTATGTAGATAACCTCGGTAAGATCATTGAGCGGACGGATCAACAGGATTCTGTTGCAGGTGAGGACATTCATTTAACGATTGATTCTGACCTTCAAAAATACTGTTATGATACATTAGAGAAAGAAATTGCCAGTGTATTACTTACCAATATCACAGACAAAGAAGTAGATGAAGACAGTACCAGTGACAAGCGTATTCCGATCACCGATGTATACTATGCATTATTTGACAACAATGCATTAGATATATCTCATTTATCCTCTAACAAAGCCGGTACTTATGAACAGGCTGTTAATAATACGTTAGATTCAACAAGAGAATATGTATTATCGCGGATTCGCAGTATTTTAACTACTGAGACAACAGCAATGAATACATTAGATAATGAATATACTTCTTATATGGAATATATTTACCAGACGTTATCAGACCGTGATATTTATGATTCCAAGAAGATTGAAAATACGGACGAGACATATAAAGAATATGTTGCAGGTAACATTTCACTTGGCACTTTCTTAAAATACGCGATCAATCAGGGGGCAATTGATATATCTTCCTTCGAATTATCAAGCGATTATTATGATTCAGAAGAAGTTTATAATGCAATGGTCGATGATATTGAAAATGCACTATCCAATGATACAGAATTCGACAAATTAGTCATGAAATACATGATAAAATCGAACCGTGTAAGCGGAGCGCAGATTATACAGATGTTGTTTGAGCAAGGAGTGCTGAATAAGGAAAACGATGCAGATTATAAGAAATTTGAGTCCGGAGAATTATCGGATTATAAGTTTATCCGCAGAAAGATCAATAATTTAGAGATCACACCGGCTCAGCTTGCACTTGATCCGTGTGAAGGTTCTGTAATCGTAACGGATACCAATTCCGGAGAAATATTGGCAATGGTCAGCTACCCAAGTTATGATAATAACCGTTTGACGAATTCTGTTGAACCGGCTTATTACTCAAAACTTATTAATGATAAGACAAATCCTTTATATAATCGAGCAACCCAACAGCGAACGGCACCCGGTTCCACCTATAAGATGTTAACTACAATTGCCGGTGTGGAAGAGGGGGCAATCGATCTGGACACCAAGATTGATGCAGAAGGTATCTTTACTAAAGTTGATCCTCCTGCAAAATGCTGGTATTACCCAAGCAAACACGGTTTGATCGATATCGAGGAGGCATTAGAGGTTTCGTGTAACTATTTCTTTTATGAAGTCGGATACCGGTTAGCCGGTGGTGAAGACCATTATTCCGATTCTGTTGGTTTATCTAAGTTATCCAAATATGCATCTTTATTTGGACTGGATACCACATCAGGAATTGAATTAGACGAGATTGATCCGAAAGTATCTGATGAGTCTGCTGTCCGAAGTGCGATTGGACAGGGAACCAATGCCTACACACCAACACAGTTATCACGCTATGTAACAACAATAGCCACTAGCGGAACCTGTTATGATCTGAGTATTATCAAACAGATTACAGACAAGGATGAAAACACAACTTACGAGAACCCGCATAACATTCATGGTAAGGTGGATATTTCTTCCGGATTATGGAATACCGTCCATAACGGTATGCGCCGTGTTGTAAAAGATCATACCGATGAGAATATGTTGATCAATCAGATTGATGTAGAAGTAGCAGGTAAAACAGGTACTGCAGAAGAGAACCTCGCACGTCCTGCCCATGCGTTGTTTGTATCTTATGCACCATTTAACAGACCTGAGATTTCTGTAACCTCTGTAATTCCGTATGGCTATTCATCCGGTAATGCTGAGGAGCTGGCAGGTTTTATATATGCATATTATTTTGATCCTGAGAAATTAGAAAATGCATCCATTACAGGTAATGTAAATATGTCGGATTAAATAATGACCGATATACCGGATTGAGGTGGTAATTTATGAAAAATACAGTCATAATTAAAGGAAACAGATACGGTATCTCTATTGTGTTGGATAAAGATATATCCTTCTCACAATTATTAAAAGATTTGGAAGCACGATTAGAGGGAGCCGAAGAGTTTTTTGATAGTGACAAACAGCTTGCTGTCACCTTTGAGGGACGAGATCTTACTAATGAAGAATTAGATGATATACTTTCTGTTATCAAAGGTTGTTCCCGACTCAATATCCAATATGTGATGGATGAAAACAGTGATCTTGAGACCACATTTTTCGATATCATTCAGACTGCTAAGGATACCGGGGATGAATCAGATAACTCAACAGTTATGGAAGAAAGTGAGCCGGTAGAAGTATCCGGTATATTATCTACTATTCATGATCAGACAACGAACACATCCGGATCGAGTCCGGGAGATCACACGGTACCACAACAGACCAGGGCTGATAATACGGGAATGTTTTACAAAGGAACCCTGCGTTCTGGTCAAACGTTAGAATCCAAAGAATCTATTGTGATCATAGGAGATGTCAATCCCGGTGCTTCTGTAGTAGCTGACGGTAACATTGTTGTGATTGGTACACTAAAGGGTACCGCAACTGCAGGAAATAATAATGATACCAATGCCTTTGTTATGGCATTGGTTATGGATCCGATTCAGATTCAGATTGCGGATGTGATTGCGAGAAGTTCGGATACCAAGAGTCATTTTAAGAAAAAAACCGAACCGATGATTGCCAGAATACAGAATCATCAGATCTGTGTAGAACCGGTAAGGTAACAATAAACATTTATTATATAGTGGAGGTTAGTAATATATGAGTGAAGTAATTGTAATTACATCCGGAAAAGGTGGTGTTGGCAAGACAACTACAACAGCCAATGTAGGAACCGGATTAGCCAAATTAGACAAGAAAGTAGTGTTGATTGACACTGATATCGGGTTACGTAACTTAGACGTTGTGATGGGCTTAGAGAACCGTATTGTATATAACTTAGTGGATGTCGTAGAAGGCAATTGCCGTTACAAACAAGCATTGATCAAGGATAAGACTTATCCTAATCTTTTCCTTCTTCCATCTGCCCAGACCAAAGATAAAACATCAGTAACCCCTGAGCAGATGAAAAAATTAGTAGAAGAATTAAAGAAAGAGTTTGATTATATTATATTAGATTGTCCGGCCGGTATTGAACAGGGATTTAAGAATGCCATTGCGGCCGCTGACAGGGCACTGATTGTAACAACACCTGAGGTATCTGCAATCCGTGATGCAGACCGTATCATCGGTTTGTTAGAGGCAAACGAGATCAAGAAAATTGATCTGATCGTAAACCGAATCCGCATGGACATGGTAAAACGCGGGGAAATGATGTCGATTGAAGATGTGGTAGAGATTCTTGCCATTGATCTGATCGGAGCAGTTCCAGATGATGAGAATATCGTTATCTCTACGAATCAGGGGCAGCCTCTTGTTGGAGATAACTCTCTTGCAGGCAAAGCATATTTCAATATCTGCAAACGTATTTTAGGAGAAGATATAGATTTCCTGGATTTGAGCGAATCTGGATTTTTCAAGAAATTATCCAAACTGTTCAAGAAAAATAACTAAGAATAGGAGTGCTTGATTATGGGATTATTTGATTTATTTAACAAAAAGAAATCTTCGAGTGATTATGCAAAAGACCGCTTGAAATTATTATTGGTATCCGATCGTGCAAACTGTTCCCCTGATATTATGGAGCAGATCAAAAATGATATTATCGAAGTGATTTCACGTTATATGGAAATTGATGCAAGTGGTCTGGATATTCAAATCACACAGACTGAATCAGAGGGCGGGCACGGTACGGTTCCCGCATTATATGCGAATATTCCGATCAAGGATTTGAAATCAAAATCTGTAAAATAGAACCGGCAGGAGATTACTATGTTAGAGAATTATCGTTTACGCAATTACAACTTCAAATTGTTAGCGCTCGTTATAATTGCATGTGTATTTGGTACATTAATGATCAATAGTGCCGATAGTTCTTATTTGAAGAAACAGGTATTGGGATTGGTGATCTGTATTATCGGATTAATTACACTTTCCCTGATTGATTACAAATTTGTCAGCAAATTCTACATTATATTGTATGGATTGAATCTGGTACTATTATCTGCTGTACTATTATTTGGTTCGAGTGCAAACGGAGCCAAGCGTTGGTTAGGTTCTCAGGATCTGATCACGGTTCAACCTTCCGAATTTGCCAAGATCATATTGATCATATGTGCGGCTCATTTTCTGGCTGATCACAAAGATACGATCAATACAGTTAAGACACTTATTCAATATGCGGTATTTTGTGCTGTTCCGCTATTTTTGATTGTGTGTGAGCCGGATCTTTCTACAACACTAGATGTTTTTGCAATTTTATTTGTTATGCTATTTGTAGCAGGCTTGAGCTATAAGATTATCGGAATTGTAGTTCTTTGTCTGATTCCATTAGCCGGAAGTTTTATGTGGTATGTCAAACAACCGGACCCATTATTCTTAAAAGATTACCAGCAGGAAAGAATCCTATCTTTCCTTTACCCTGATGAATATGCATCCACAACACAATATCAGCAGGATAATTCCGTTATGGCAATTGGATCCGGACAGTTATTCGGAAAGGGATTGAATAATTCTACCCTGGCAACGGTAAAAGATGCCAATTTAATTTCTGAACAGCAGACAGATTTTATATTTTCTGTCGTAGGTGAAGAATTAGGTTTTGTTGGAAGCACACTTATTATTGTAATATTGGGGTTAATTGTGGTACAATGTATAAGAACTGCCAGAAAGGCAAGTGATAGTAATGGAATGTTTATTGCAACAGGGGTGGCGACTCTCGTTGGAGTACAAACCTTTTTGAATATTGGCGTTGCGACATCATTACTTCCTAATACAGGAATCCCACTTCCATTTATCAGCTACGGACTGTCCTCCCTGGTTAGTTCCTGTGCCGGTATGGGATTGGTAATGAATGTATCTCTACAACGTAGAAAATACTAGATTTGGAGGGGCTATAGAATGAATATTGGGTTAATTGCACATGATGCGAAGAAAAAATTGATGCAGAATTTTTGTATTGCATATAGAGGTATTTTAAGCAAACATGAATTATATGCAACCGGTACAACAGGACGATTAGTGGAAGAGGTTACGAATTTAACGGTTCACAAATACTTAGCCGGGCATTTAGGTGGGGAACAGCAATTAGGCTCAGAGATTGAACATAATGATATTGATATGGTAATCTTTTTAAGAGATCCACAATCACCAAAGTCGCACGAACCGGATATTAATAATATCTTTACACTGTGCGATATACATAATATTCCGCTTGCAACAAATTTGGCAACTGCTGAATTACTTGTAAAAGCATTAGACCGAGGAGATTTAGACTGGCGTGAGATGTTCAAATAGATTCAAATACAACTTATGCATAATGATAACTACGTTGATATGTTGTTCTTTTCTGAGCGGATGCAATTATAATGCATATCCGAAGGATCAGCCACTGCATATCAGTTCCACAACCAATCTACCGATTGTGCGTCCATCCGGACTTGCAAGTGATAATGTTGTAATTCCTTATGACGCATATGTATATGATGATGCTGATTTTGAATATGAAGCAGGTCTGCTGATCAATCAGACAAAGAATTCTGTTGTGTGTGCTGTCAATCCACATAAACAGATCTATCCCGCAAGCATGACAAAGATTCTGACCGCTGTAGTTGTTATGGATGCAATTAATAGTGGTAGCATTTCATTGAATGATACTGTTGTAATTCAGAAAAAAATAGAATTTAATGAAGAGAATGTAACTGCACTTGGATTAGAACCGGGAGATTATATAACCGTTAATGAATTATTACACGGGTTATTAATTTCCTCATATAATGATTGTGCAGTTGCTCTGGCTCGGTATGTAGCGGGTTCTGTCAATGATTTTGTAGATTTAATGAATCAGAAAGCATCACAACTAGGTGCTACCAATTCACATTTTGTAAATCCGCATGGTTTACACGATAATAATCACTATACAACTCCATATGATCTTTACCTGATCTTCAAAGAATTTTTGAGGAATGATACATTAGTGCAGATTGATGCTGTAAGTGATTATGTGCTAACGATGTATCGGGATGGTGAGAAGATCGAGACTACATTGACCCCGACGAATGCATTCCTTTCCAATTCTTTTGAGATGCCAGCCGGTTATCACATTACCGGATGGAAGACAGGGACAACCGAAAAAGCCGGGAGTTGTATCATTTTAGAATTTGTGAATGATGAAACAAATGAAGAATATATATGCCTTGTTTCTAACGCAAAAGATCACGAGACATTATATGAGAATGTCAATGACATGCTCAAACAAATATACTAATACTTAGGAGGCAATAACATGATAGAGATCGTAGCAGGTGAAAAAGGAAAAGGAAAAACAAAGATGCTTATGGCTAAGGCCAATAACGACATTAAAGTAACAGGTGGTAATATCGTATATTTAGATATCAACAATAAGCATATGTATGAATTAAGCAATCGGGTTCGTCTGATCAATGTAACGGAATACAACATTCATTCTGCTGATATGTTTTTAGGTTTCATATATGGAGTTGCTTCACAGGATCATGATCTCGATAAGATGTTTTTGGACAACTTTATGTCCATTGCATGTATTCAGACAGTAGAAGAAGCAGATGCTTTGATCAAAGAATTATCTGTCATTTCTGATAAGTTTGAGATTGATTTTATGTTAGGAATCTCCAAACAGAAGACTGATCTTACTAAAGATCTGCAAAATATGGTTACAATTGCATTATAAGAATTGGATATTAAGAACCTGTCAAGCAAAGATGCAAACATCTGATTGTTGACAGGTTCTTGTTGTATACTGCAGTATTTCTGTATGCAGATTACATTTCACTGTTCATGCGACCGTAATAGGAAATGGCATAAAGTCCGCCAATTCCAACCACGGCATATATGATACGTGTGAGAATAGACATTTGTCCGAACAATGTACTTACCAGATCAAAATCAAAGAAACCGATCAATCCCCAGTTGATTGCACCGATCAGAACAATTGTCAATACTGTATAATCTAATGCTTTCATGAATTAACTCCTTTCTGTATGAAACACATACATCTGAATACTATTATTTTTGGAATATCGTATAAATTTTATGCATAGATATTGTAGATATTTTCAAAAAATGATACAATACATAGATGTAATCTATGGAGGTGGACATTTTGAGTGGTTATCGTTCCCATAAATCTTCCAATGAATTTCGTGTTAATATTGGAACTATAATTTTTGCAATTATCTTTTTATATATCGTTATTCGAATTATCATATCATTACAAAAAGAGTCCTTATCTATTTATGAAGTACAGAATAGCTATATTGATACGAACATCAATGTGACGGCCCTGATCGCACGCGAGGAGGAATTGGTTGATGCAGCCAGCTCTGGTTATGTCAGTTATTATGTCAGAGATGGAGAGAAGATTGGAAAAAATAAGACGGTCTATACAATTGATGAGACAGGCAGTATTTACGCTAAGATCAAAGACTCTGACACTGATGCACTGGCATTATCTGAAGATGGTTTGAGCGAAGTCCGAACCAGAATCTCTAATTTTGAGAATTATTTCAATTATTCTTCTTTTGCGGATGTGTATAATTTCCGGTATGATATTGAGAATGCTGTGTTGGAATTGACCAACGAAGCAATGATCGAACAACTGACTTCTCTTGGAGATGCATCTACTGATGTATCAACTTATAAGAAAGTGATGACAACAGATGCCGGAATTATTACCTATTACCGCGACGGATATGAGAATTTTGATGTACATAATTTCAAAGCATCAGATATTGATAAATCTAAATATAAAAAAACAACTCTGAAAACAGGAGAGATCATTAATGCCGGTGATCCGGTTTATAAACTGATCACATCAGAAGATTGGTATTTGGTAGCTGAATTATCAGATAAACAAGTAGAAGAACTAAAGGATCAGGAAACAGTTACGATCAATATTCACAACAGTTCTAAAAATATACGTTGCGCCTTTGAGATCACTAAGCATGATAATAAGAATTTTATTATCATTTCGCTTAATCAACAAATGGTCAATTATATCAATGATCGATTTATTGATGTAGTGATCATAATGGATCAGAATAACGGATTGAAGATTCCTAATACATCTATCACTCAAAAATCCGTATATAAGATCCCGGTTGATTATTTATCACAAGGCTCGGATTCTACTAGTAAGACACTGCTGAATATCAAAGCATTGGATGATAAAGGTGAAGTTACCATTAAGCAGGTATCTCCGGACATCTACAAAACAGATGAGGATTATTGTTATGTTGATCCAAACGATTTTACCTTGAATGATGTTTTAGTTGATCCTGAGTCCAATAACACACTACCACTAAACACTGCAGAGAAAGCAGATCTTCAGGGTGTATATTGTGTGAATCAAGGTATTGCAACTTTCCGTTATATAGAGATTCTGTATCAGGATGATGAATATACGATCATTAAGCCTGATATATCTTATAGTATTGCATGGTATGACCGTATTATATTAGATCAATCTCTCGTTAAAGAGAATCAAATTATTAAATAAAGAGGTGTTTCAATTGATAAAAGAAAACTACAAGTATATCAAACAGCAGGTGGATGAAACTGCCAGAAATTGCGGACGTAATCCGGAAGATATAACATTGATTGCAGTCAGCAAGACTAAGCCGTTAGAGAATATCGAAGAACTGATTGCAATTGGTGTAAAGGATTTCGGTGAAAACAAAGTGCAGGAATTATGCGACAAATACGAAAATGTATCTGCACCTGTTAATTTTCATTTAATTGGGCATTTGCAAACAAACAAAGTAAAATATATCGTAGATAAAGCCTGCTTGATCCATTCTGTAGATTCTGTTAAATTGGCACAGACAATCCAGAAAGAAGCCGCAAAAAAAGGAGTTATTGCACAGATTCTAATCGAAGTTAATGTTGCAGAGGAAGATAGCAAATTCGGTCTTCATACAGAAGAAGTTCTTCCATTTGTCGAAGAGATTGCAAGTTATCCGAATGTTCATGTGAACGGTTTGATGACCATTGCTCCATTTGTCGAAAACCCAGACGAAAACCGCGGGTATTTCCGAACATTAAAGCAATTATCACTTGACATAGCTTCAAAAAACATTGATAATATTGATATGAATGTCTTATCGATGGGCATGACCAATGACTATAAGGTTGCAATTGAAGAAGGTGCAACTATGGTACGGGTAGGAACTGCAATATTCGGTGCCCGTAACTATAACATTTAAAGGAGAATAATCATGGCAAAAAGCGGAATGAGTAAATTTATGGATTTTCTGAAACTCTCTGATGACGATGAAGATTTCGATGATGATTTATTTGATGAAGAAGAGGATGACGAGTATTACGAACCTCCAAAGAAAAGAGCAAAAGAAAAGCCATCTAAAACATACTACGATGACGAATTTGATGATGACTATGCACCAAAAAAGGCAAAACCTAAGAAAACAGCAAGTCCAAGCAAATTAGTATCTATTAACAGCCGTAATAATAATAGGAGTAGCAGTCAAGTGTTTGTAATTAAGCCACAGGAATTTAACGAAGCGCAGAAGGTAACGGATTATTTAAAAGAAGGTAGAATGATTGTAATCAATATGGAAGGTATTGAAGTTCATGCAGCACAACGCATTATTGATTTTATTGGTGGTGCATGTTATGCATTAGATGGTTCTTTACAGGCTATTTCATCTAATATTTTTATTGCTGCACCAATGAATGTTGATGTAAGCGGTGATTTGAGGGATGAAATCCTTAATGAATCAACACTTTCTCCGGAATTAACAGCATTTTAATGTATATGGGATAATGTATTAGGGTAGGAGGAGATTTGGATGTTAACACCAGTAGATTTACAGAACAAAGTATTTAAAGGCGGCATTGGCTTCGACAAGAAAGATGTGGAAGCTTTTATGCACGGGCTTTCCTCTGATTATGAACAGCTTTATCGTTCCAATGTAGAATTAACTGATAAAGTAGCTACATTGAATGAGAGTCTTCAGCATTATAAGTCTGTAGAAGATTCTATGCAGAAAGCACTGACACTTTCTGAAAAAACTGCAGAAGAGACGATTAATGCAGCGAATGATAAGGCAAGACTATTAACAACAGAAGCAGAGAAAAAGGCAGAGAATATCCTTGCAGATGCAAAGCAGGAATTAGAAGACACCAAGAATGAGATTTTCCGCTTACAACAGCAACAGAAGAAATTCAAAGAACAATTTACACATGTTTTGGAATCACAGTTGAAAATGATGGATGGCGAGATGATTGACATTGATCTCGGAGATGATTTTCAGCCTGCAGCATCTTATGATTCTGGTTTTGGCAATTTTTCCGGCGGTGGCCTTGGATCAGAAGGTGGACTCGGCGGCGGCTTAGGCGGTGGTTACGTTGGAAGTGGCAGCAGTAGCTTTGAACGTACGAATCAGGAACCTGCATTTGACCGCGGAAGTTTAAATATGGATCCCTTTGCAGATGCAGCCAATGGTGGTGGACGTTTCAGTCGACAGACCGGTGGTTCTTATAATGGATCTAAGAAGAAAGCAGCTACGACCAGGTCAGATTCCGGTAAATCTTCACTCAATATGAAGAAAGAGAATCCGGAAGCACGCCGGGTAAAGAGAACTCCGGTACAACAGGCAGAGACACCTTTGAAAGAGGCTACTATTCATACAGCAAATTCCACACCTGTTACGCCGGAACCTCAAGTAATGCCGGAGTTTGTTAACTCTCAGTCAACTACCAATTCCGCAAAAGAACCGGAAGCATCTGCATCCAGAACAACACAGGCATCATTTACCAAGCAGAATACATCAGTGTCACATCCTACTGATGAACCTACTGTGAGCGGAGAAGTCGAAGAGAAAGTAAATGAATCTACTATGCTGGATTCTGAGGATAACTACAATACCGGATTTGATTTTGTGGAAGAGGCAGATACTTCGAATGTATTTGTATCCGATCAACCAGTGTCCGGAGAAGTAGAAGATAAGGTCGATGAATCTACTATGCTGGATTCTGAGGATAACTACAATACCGGATTTGATTTTGTAGAAGAGGCAGATACTTCGGATGTATTTGTATCCGATCAACCAGTGTCCGGAGAAGTAGAAGATAAGGTCGATGAATCTACTATGCTAGATTCTGAGGATAATTATACTACCGGCTTTGATTTTGTAGAGGATGAAGATACAACCGTTTCATCTGGCTTTGCACAGGAAGAAGATACTTATTCCGGTGAAGTCGAAGACAAAGTGAATGAGTCTAATATGTTAGATTCTGAAGATAATTATAATGATGGCTTTGATTTTGTGGTAGGTAATGAGCAGGAAGAAGAGATTCCAACTATCTTAGGCAATGGTGGTGCTTTTACTGAAACAGCTGGTACTTTTCAGAATACCGGATTAAACGGTAGTTCCTTTACAACATCCGAATCTCTCGGCGAGGGACTTAATATTGATCCATTTAAAGAGTCCGCAGCAACTACTACGGACGAGGATGTATTAACAGGTGATGTAGAAGACAAACTGAGCGAATCTACGTTACTTGGTAACGACGATGACACAGATGAAGGATTTAACTTCCTCTAGATTGGAGAGCTATGACTTTGAAGACACAGACACCGGACCAACTAGATCATACAAAAATTGCAGGCAAATTATTGTCTGCAATTCTTTCATTTTTTATATTAATTGGTCTTGATCAAATAACAAAACATTATATTGATACACACATGAACCTATATGATTCCATTTCCGTAATCCCTAATGTATTTGACATTCATTACATCCGTAATGCTGGTGCGGCTTGGGGAATGTTTCAGAATCAACAGATATTATTTTATATCTGTACTGCGATTGTATTAATATTAGGTATCATTTTATACTTACGTTGCCTTAGGATGAATCGATACAAAGATTTGCGGGTTCTTTTGATATTAATTCTATCCGGTGCAGTCGGTAATTTTATCGATCGGATTCGTTATCAATACGTGATTGATTTTTTCTATTTTAAACTGATTGATTTCCCGGTATTTAATGTAGCGGATTGTTATGTTACTGTTGGATTCATATTATTATTAATTATAGTTTTATTTAAGTACAAGGAAGAAGACTTTGAGACATTGTTTTCATTCAGAAAACATAACTAAGATTTTGTCTGAACGAAATCTTTGTAAATGATAGATTAATCTTTCTCAGAACCAGAAAATATCAGATAAAGCAATATGGATATCATTTATGCGGTATCCATATTTTTATGAGTTGTTAAAGGAGCATATATATGGAATACACCTTAGAATATCCAACAATTGCATCCGAACGAATTGATAAATATATCAATAGCCAGATACCGGAACTTTCCCGTTCTTATATCCAGCAATTAATACAGAACAAGCAGGTTCTGGTAAACGCCAAAGAATGCAAATCAAATTATAAGTGTAAACCATCTGACCATATATATATACAGGTAGATGAACCGAAAGAACTAGATGTAATACCAGAAGACATTCCATTAGATATTGTGTATGAAGATGCATCCATTATTATCATCAACAAACCGAAGCATATGGTGGTGCATCCGGCACCCGGACATGAATCCGGCACTCTTGTAAATGCTTTATTATATCATTGTAAGGACTCGTTATCGTCTATTAATGGTGTGATTCGTCCCGGAATTGTACATCGTATTGATCAGAATACAACAGGAATCCTGGTCATTTGTAAGAATGATCATGCACATAAATTGCTTGCAGAACAACTAAAAGAACATTCTATTACAAGAAAATATCATGCAATCTGTTATGGAACTTTCAAAGAACCTACCGGCACAATAAATGCACCAATTGGACGTCACCCGATAGATCGTAAAAAGATGGCAATTAACCATAAAAATGGGAGAGAAGCAATTACGCATTATCGTGTATTGGAACAATTTGATTCTTATTCTTATATTGAATGCACCTTAGAAACCGGACGTACACATCAGATTCGCGTCCACATGTCATCTATTGGTCATCCGTTATTGGGGGATGATGTTTATGGGCCAAAGAATCCCAAAATAAAGGGCTTAGAAGGGCAGACTCTACATGCTAAGACGTTGGGATTTATCCATCCTGATACGAATCAATATGTGGAATTTGATTCTGAATTACCGGACTATTTTGTGAAATTGCTTGATAAATTACGTAAATGATCATAATATAATGAAAACATTAGCCAAGTGCCAAACCTTTGCTATCCTGATATTCCTGTATTATTGATCCGTTGGTGTTGAGTTCTCCCAATATTCGCGTAATTGTACCGCATCTTTCGCTTTCATTCGCTGCCAATCTTCAATATCTGCATAATGCTTTTTGGTAGTGTTAACATCCTTGTGCCCCAAAACATCTGCAACCAGATATATATCGGATGTTTGTTGATATAATGATGTGCCATATGTGCTTCGTAATTTGTGCGGGGTGATCTTCTTAGTTGGTGTGGTAATAGAAGCATATTTCTTTACCATATTTTCTACGCTGCGAACAGAGATACGTTTCCTCTGTGAGCTTAAAAATAATGCCTTTTCATGACCTTCCTGCGCCAATATATCCTTACGTTCCTCTAAATAATCGCATAAAGCATCCCGAGCTTCCTTACCAAAATATACATATGCCTCATAACCACCTTTTCGAACCACTTTAATTCGATCATAATCAAAATCAACATCCTGAATATCTAAGCCTACACATTCTGATACACGGATTCCCGTTCCAAGCATTAATGTTAGTAACGCCAAATCTCGTTTCTTATTTTTTTCATGATATGCCATCTGATGATTGGATAATTTGTTACCATATTCAACATTATCTAAAAATTGTGCAACTTCATTAGCCTCCATACGAACAATCGCCTTGTCCTGGATCTTAGGCATATCAACCAGAAGAGCCGGATTTGAATGTATTTGTCCGTTCTTATATAGATAGGTAAGAAACACCCGCAATGCAGTCAATTTGCGTTTCAGAGCACGTTCATTGTTCGTATATTGACGACCATTCTTGATATACACCCTTAAATAATCCATGTATTCTTCAATATCATCAGCCCCTATATGATCAATAATATCAATTGAAATATCTTTTGGTAATTTTCCTTTCAATGTCGGATTAGTAGCTATAAGAAATTCATAAAACGTTTTAAGATCTCTGGCATACCCAAGTCTGGTACGTGGAGCCTTGGAATATTCAATTGCACGAAAGTATGTGGATACATATTTGGGAAGCTCACTTAATACTTCACGCATTAAAAGTACATTGTGAATTGCTTCCTCCTGATGGTATGATTTATCTGCCATAAAAACATCTCCTTTAATAGAAATATATACAGGCAACAGAAGTATATCTGTGCTATAATAGAAACAATGTAATATAAACAGATATCTGTCTATGCTACAATAATTAGCCAATGCTTATTGCAAAAAACATGCAAACTATTCGTTAAACTTGGGTTTTGCGAATAGTTTGATTCAAAACATACGATAACATATTCTGCTATCCCTGTCAAGTTTGCACAGATTGAAATGAAAGGAAATACAAAAATGGATACACAAAAATTACTTAGTTACCTGCGACAATGTATTCAAAAATATGATATGATTCAACCAGATGATAAAATAGCCGTTGGCCTATCCGGAGGTAAAGATAGTCTGACTCTTCTAAAAGGGTTAAATGAATTACGGAAGTTCTATCCTATACCATATGAACTTGTTGCAATCTATGTAGACCTCGGAATTAGGCATAATGCAAATACTGCCATACCGGTTCTTGAAAATTACTGTAAAGATCTGCAAGTACCATTTTATGCTATTCAAACAGAAATATATCCTATTATATTTGAAGAACGAAAAGAAAAAAATCCATGTTCGTTATGTGCTAAAATGCGAAAAGGTGCTTTAAATGATAAAGCTTTATCTATTGGCTGTAATAAAATTGCATATGCCCACCACAAAAATGACTTTATAGAAACCAGTATTATGTCTTTGTTCTTCGAGGGACACTATTATTGTTTCCCGCCTGTAACACACTTAGATAAAACAGGTCTTGTATTGATTCGCCCTATGCTTTTCATAGATGAACGGGAAATCAAGGGATATACATATAAAAACCATCTACCGGTTATAACAAATCCATGCCCGGCAGATGGATATACAAAACGCCAGGAAGTAAAAGAATTCCTTCAGGCTATCCAGCAACAATTTCCTGATCTGACAAAAAACCTGAACAGTGCACTACTTCATTACTTTGATGATACTGCGGTATAGACAGGAACCATCAGATAACAACCAGCATGGATCTTACCATCTTTCAGGTTATTGATCTCGATTACTTCATTCATGTAATCCTGGTAATCCGCTACAGAAGGTGCAAATTCCTGTGCGATTGCAGATAATGTATCTCCGGGTTCTATCTCAATTGTCTGAAAAGACTTCTCATACTGTACACTTGCATCAGCGCGTACCATACTCATTCTACCAATCAGCATAACGCTTAATGTTAAAACAATCACAAATGTTAACATAATAATATTATTGTCAATGTATATGCGCTCATGCTTTCTATATCCTCTTATACTTCTGTTCATACTATCCTCTCCTTTTCGTTCACTCGAATATTTGTTCGTTTTCTGTATTCTAGCAAACGAACACTTGTTTGTCAATACTATTTTAGAAAATACGTTCGGAATATTTGTTCGGAATATTTGTTTGCTTTTTATTATAGAATATGGTATGATATAAATAGATTTTAAGTGCAGATTATAATATGAGTTTTGCTTAAGTACATAAGGAGGTTTGTTATGCCAGGAAAGATCAGCTCTAAGCAACAAGAGATATTAGATTATATCAAAGAGAATATATTACAGAAAGGATATCCGCCTTCTGTCAGGGAGATTTGTGAAGCCGTAAAGTTGAAGTCTACTTCTTCTGTTCATTCACATTTGGAAACTCTAGAAAAGAACGGATATATAAGAAGAGATCCTACTAAGCCAAGAACCATCGAGATTTTGGATGATACATTTGGTTTATCACGCCGTGAATTAGTGAATGTTCCAATTGTCGGACAGGTAACTGCAGGAGAACCAATTCTTGCAATAGAGAATATAGATGGATATTTTCCGGTTCCACCGGAATACCTACATAACAAGACCACTTTTATGCTCAAAGTTAAAGGAGAAAGCATGATTAATGTAGGAATCTATGACGGAGATCTGATCCTTGTTGAAGAACAACCTACGGCACATAATAATGAGATTGTCGTCGCCCTTGTTGATGATAGTGCTACTGTGAAGCGTTTTTTCAAAGAAGATGGTCATTTTCGTCTACAGCCCGAGAATGATTACATGGATCCCATTATTGTAGACGATGTGTCTATATTAGGAAAAGTAATTGGTTTGTTCCGGACTTTTTAATAAGTCTTCAACAATCATTTTTGAAAACATAAGATAAGCCCGAAGAATAAGTTATTTGCAATCAATAACCTTACTCTCCGGGCTTATCTTTTAGTATGATCTTTTACGCAATGATCACATCGCAATAGAATCCTTCCCGATTCTCTTTACAGGACGCATAGCGATATCTTACCATATTTCCCTCATTAAACCGAATAAAATAGGCTGAATAATGGTAGCGCGTTCGTTCCATAAATATATTCATAACCGATACCGCATTTTCAACAGAATATTCTTTTAGCTTAATATCAACAATATACCGGTTAGATTTAACGAGAATGTTTTCTTTGGCAATATTGGAAATCTCCTGTATTGCCGTATGCAATATACCTTTTGTTACGTCATCGGCAGATAAATGTATCTTCGAGACATATTCATTCATAACTGAAACCATTGTTTCCTCCCACACAATTACAACTCTAATAGATCTCACGGTCAGGCATTGCCTTTAATATCTGCTTGAACTGGTCAAAATTCTCTATAAACAATTTCACAACATCCGGATCAAATTGTGTACCACTATGATTCACAATCTCATTATATGTGTCCTCTAATGACCATCCTTCTTTGTAATATCGCTGTGAAGTTAAAGCATCAAACACATCACATACAGCCATCAAACGGCTTATATAAGATATCTCTTCTCCTTTCATTCCCAAATACCCGGATCCATCCCATCGTTCATGATGTTCCAAAGCAATTGTCTTTGCAATCTGCATAATATCTCCTGGACATTTTGCAAGCAATGCTTCCCCGTATAAAACATGATTCTTCATAATGGCATACTCTTCATCCGTTAATTTGTCCGGTTTATCCAATATCTCTTCAGGAATCATCAACTTGCCGATGTCATGCATCATAGAAGCCACCGACAATTTTTCAATATAATCAGTTGTAAAGCCGGATGCCTCACCTAATACTCTCATATATTCCGCAACTCGACGAATATGCTCTCCGGTTACTTTGGATTTGCTTTCAGAAATCTCTGCGAAGGCATAAATTAATTCTTCCTGACTATGTACCAGATCATGATTCGCCGCAATCGTATTATTCAACATAACCATATTACGATCTACAATATAATAAGAAAATAAAGTAGTAACCAATACTAAAACAATCCTAAGAAATACTCCATAGATCAACGCTTCCGAAAAGTTCGAATATTCTTCGGCTACACTATCGCATAATAAAAAATAGCGTAACATCATTGTAAGGAATACACAAATACAATCAACAAGTGTAGTGGCCACGATCAGCTTACGGTCACAATACAATGTTGCAATTAACAACGGTAAAATAACAAGAACTATGAAATCATATGAAATAAAGGTTGATAGCAAAAAGACAACCGACAGGATACACATAATAACATAATACTTGATCCATTGCTTCTCCAAATGAAGAACATTGACAAGAATTGTCGGGATCATTAACAGTATAATACTGCCAAAGAAAATAATTATGACATTCTGTTTATCATAATCATAATAATCCGATACCGAAAACATAGCTAATGATATTAAAAACAATATCGTAATACGCAAACACTTTGCAGCAACTTTATTCACTTCCAAATTATTCTTTCGAATCAATAAATCTCTATCCATACTTCCCCCGAACACAATCTTCCCTACAAAAAAATATAAGTCTCTATCCTCTTATCGTCCATTACAAAGCATCTGTATCAATTAGCTTGCCATCCAGCCATATCTTCTCCAAATTATAGAATAACCGATCCTCTTCATTAAAAATATGAACAATCACATCATTGAAATCCATCAGAATCCAGCTCGCTGTCTGATATCCCTCAATCTGACGTGGATGAATCTTATTCTCTTGTAACTTCTCTTCCACATTATTCGATAATGCCTGCACCTGATTCCGATTCGTACCACTTGCAATAATAAAATAATCAGCTACAACAGATACATTCGATATATCAATAACCTTAATATCTTTCCCCTTCTTATCTTCTAACGCTGCGATTACAACTTTCGCCATCTCTTTGCTTGTCATATTTCTCTCCTTATTCCTGCCTCAAATGGCTGTAATATTCATAGGTCTTCTTAGTGATGGGGTCGACTGCCGCTCCCTTCTTGCATAAATAATGTACACTATTATGTAGTATATGCAATAAACACTGATCTAAATCAGAATATGCTTCCTGTCGGATCATATCCATCTCAGGCAATTCCGTCCGGTTTGGTTCAATATAATCTGCAATATATACAATCTTCTCCAATGTTGTCATTGCAGGTCTTCCGGTTGTATGATATGTAATTGCAGATAAGATGTCTTCATCCGTCACTCCGTATTTTTCTTTCGCATATACGGCTGACAACTTGGCATGCAGCAATTCCGGATTCTTATATTCACATTCTGAAATCAGAATGCCTCGTTTTTCACACTTGCTGATCTTCTTATCGTTCGGAACATACTTGGCACAATCATGTAATAATCCTGCAATTAATGCTTTCTCATAATCTACACCATGCACAAATGCCATTGTTCCTGCTGTATATTCCACACCAAGAGAATGCTCAAAACGCTTTGCAGGAAGCTTCTCTTTAAGTTTCTCCCTCATCTCTAATCTATCCATTGTAAACGCTCCTATATCTTTCATTCAAGCAATCAATATTATAACAAAAAATGCAGTAGATTTCAACGAAATCACTGCACAATTTTCAGATTACGCTTACATAAAGAAAGTCCTATTATCACTTTCTATACAGCCCTTTATCCTGTATATACCGCAACACAGCCGGATCTAAATATGATTGGATATATCCGGACAGATTATCAGGATTCCCCGCCGCCAGCTCCCGTCTTAATTTGCTGGAAGAACAATCAATCTCTTCGCATCTAAGGATATGAAAAACAGCACAGGAATATAACTGCTCTAACTGCATAATCTTTGTCTGAAGCTGTTCATCGGAAGAATGATCCCTTGCAGCAACAAGAATATGTGCCATCGACACAATTCGTTCCGGATGCACCCATTTATTAAAATACATCAGGGAATCAGCACCCATAATAAAATAAAATTCGTTATCCGGGTAATCCCCCTTTAAACCCTGGAGTGTCTCCCATGTATATGTATTTCCTTCCCGTTGCAATTCATAATCCGATGAACAAAAATACGGAATCTTCCGAATCGCCAGTTCAACCATTGCCAAACGGTCTGTCTCTGATACAAGATGATCCGTTGCTTTGTAGGCCGGTATATGATTTGGCATGAACCATACCGTATCTAAATAATATTGTTCATATGCACTCTGTGCAATCTGAATATGTCCTTTGTGTATAGGATTAAATGTCCCACCCATAATGCCAATTCGGCTCATATTTATCCCTCATTTCTAAAACAGAAATGCTATATAGTTAACATAATAACATTATTGTCAACTATATAGCATTTTAGTTATTGTGGAAGCTCAATTTTCGGCTTTTTCTTATTCATGCGATATAATACAATCTTCTTACCAATTACCTGAACAACCTGTGAATGGGTACGTTCTGCAATTGTTTGTGCAATAATCTTCGGATCATCCAAACAATTCTTCAATACACTGATCTTAATCAGTTCTCTCTTTTCGATTGCCTCATCAACAGAAGTGATTAATTCCGGGGTAACACTTGACTTGCCAACATTAATAATGGGATCCATTGTCATAGCTAAACCCTTCAAATAGGCACGCTGCTTGCTTGTCATATATCTTTCCTGCCTTTCTGTCAGTCTTTCATTATCTGCAATATCCAATCTATTACTCAATCGGTATTGTCTGCATTTATTCGTAATACTCAAATTCAAGATAATACATACGGACTACATCGCCTTCTTCGATGCCTTTTGCTTTCAATTCATCAATAATTCCATTCTCTTTCATGAACTTCTGGAAAAATTCAAAGCCTTTCTCTGAATCCAGATTCGTATAACCAAGCATCTTCTCAATCTTCGGACCTTCCACTATGAATATATGGTCATCGTCTTCCGCAACTTCGACCGTATATGGCTCGTTGTCATCCTCAAAGGTTGGTACATATTCCGGCTCAAATTCTACGATATCCTCCGGTGCCTGTTTCACTAATTCATAAACATACCACAGAAGTTCCTTCACACCTTCTCCGGATACCGCAGAGATTGGGAACACTTTAATTCCCTGTGGTTCAAATTCCTCCTTGAGCATATCGATTACTGTCTCTTTCTCTACCTCTGTCATAGCATCCATCTTATTAGCTGCAATGACCATTGGCCGGCTTGATATCTCAATGTTATATTTCTTCAATTCTTCCATAATGGCATATACATCATTGATTGGATCTCGTCCTTCCACGGATGCGCCATCTACAACATGCAGTAACACTTTAGTACGTTCAATATGACGAAGAAACTGCAATCCCAATCCAACACCTTCACTGGCACCTTCAATAATTCCCGGGATATCTGCAATTACAAATCCGGCGCCATCAGAAAGATTGACTACTCCTAAGTTCGGATTCAATGTTGTAAAATGATAATTTGCAATCTTAGGTTTTGCATTCGTTACTCTGGATAAAAATGTGGACTTTCCAACATTCGGGAATCCCACCAGACCCACATCCGCAATTACCTTAAGTTCTAAGGTTACATATAATTCCTGTGCAGACTGCCCCGGTTGTGCATACTTTGGCGCCTGCATTGTAGAAGTAGCATAATGCATATTACCATTACCGCCTCTTCCACCTTTTAATATAACAACTGGTTCTGTCTTATTCGACATATCCATGATAACTTTCCCGGTTTCAAAATCCTTGATCACAGTTCCTGGTGGTACTTTACAGATAATATCTGCACCATTCGCACCGTGCTGCCTTTTCTTATTGCCCTCTTTACCATCTTCGGCACAATATTTCCGTACATTACGAAAATCATTTAATGTGTTAAGGCCTTCGTCTACAACAAAAATGACGTCGCCGCCATCACCACCATCGCCACCATCCGGACCACCGGCCGGAACATATAACTCACGACGGAAGCTGACATGACCATCGCCACCCTTACCGGAGCGAAGATAAACCTTTGCTCTGTCTGCAAACATCTCTAATCTCCTATTATTCTAAAAAAGGCTGGAGCATTGACTCCAGCCTTATCTGCATGTATCTTATTCGTTAACGGATACAGGGTAGATAGAAACCTGCTTCTTATCTCTTCCCTTTCTCTCATAGCGGACAACACCATCTACTAAAGCAAACAAAGTATCATCTTTGCCTTTGCCTACGTTAGTACCTGGATGAATCTTCGTACCGCGCTGCTTATATAAAATATTACCAGCTTTTACGAACTGACCATCTGCTCTCTTCGCACCAAGTCTCTTAGATTCTGAGTCTCTACCGTTCTTTGTAGAACCCATACCTTTCTTATGAGCGAATAACTGAAGGTTAAGCTTAAACATCATTCACACCTCCTGATTCAAAATTGAAATGTACTTTCTACCATATTTCTGTTCAATTGTAGTGATTCCAAGCATAAATGACCGAAACAATAATTCCGCCTCTGCACTTGGCATATTCTTCAAAATGACGTTCTGGAAATTGATCTTGGTATCACCATTCAACTCCTTCTCATCCTTTGTAAAGCTCTCCAGGGAATTCACTAAATTAATGTACAATATAGATACCGCACTACAAACAATATCTCTTCCCCGTCTGCCGAATTCGGCATGTCCTTCTAACTGGACTCCAACTATCTCATTGTTCTTGTTAAACACAGTAACAGTAATCATAGTCTAATTAAGCATTGATTGCTTTGATCTCAACCTTAGTAAATGGCTGTCTATGACCATTCTTCTTGTGATAGCCAGTTTTTCTCTTATACTTGTAAACAACAACCTTCTTAGCCTTGCCATCGCCGATCACACTTGCTGTAACACTTGAGTTAGCAACTGCCTCGCCACATAACATGTCTTTGTCGTTGTTAATAGCAATAACATCAAATTTCACTTCAGAACCAGCTTCTGCATTAAGCTTCTCTACTTTAATGATATCACCTTCAGCTACCTTGTACTGCTTACCACCTGTTGCAATAATTGCGTACATACGGTTACCTCCTATTATCATTACTCGCCAGATATGGTGGCATCTTATACAAAATATAGACACACTTCGACCTCTCTGTGCGGCACACTAGATTATACTATCAAATATATATTCGTTTGTCAACGAATTTTTCAAGATTTTGCGAATTATTTCCGATCTATACATTCATATAATGGTCTTCGCGTCTTCTTTCTTGTAATCTCATATAATTCCAACGCTGTCACATCCACAAAACGGCTCGGCACCTTATCTTTCCGTAATGCTGCCTTCAATGTATGGATCAGCCTGTCCCTGTTTTCTGACTGTTTCATATTAATAAAATCAACAAGAATAATTCCAGATAAATTCCGCAATCGTAATTGCTTTGCAATCTCTACGGCAGCCTCTTCATTTACTTTCAACAGATGCTCTTCCTGTCGTTTCTTCCCGATGGATTTACCGGTATTTACATCAATTACAACCATCGCCTCCGTCGGTTCGATCATAAGAAATCCGCCAGATTTCAGCCATACCCGCTTATCTAACAAATGCGAGATTTCTGATTCAAGATTCAAAAGCTTATATAATGGGTATTCGTCCTCGTAATACAGAAGCTGCGGTTGATATACTTCTGATTCATTGTTTTGAACATGATTCTGATCGGATGGTGCATTTTTTGACGTGACAAATTTCTTCGTTGCATACAATTCCTTATATATCACCTTATTATCTGTCTGAACCTCATCAATCCGTGTCCATCCATATTCTTCCATTATGGCAAGATATTCCGGTTTACCTCCTTGAATCAGCCCGGTATTCCGCTCATATTCTGCCCTGTGCATAATCTGATCCATCTGTGTAGTTAATTGCTGTAATTCAGCCTGAATAGCGTCATTCTCAGCCTGTTCGCAGGCAGTTCGAAAGATCACACCATATGGCATATCCGCAGGAACTATTGCTTTTAATTCTTCCGCTCGTTCTGCATTACGAATCTTATTCGATACTCCAACCATTCCTTTCAACAGATCCAATGCCGCATAATTGCCCGCCAGACTGATATTGCCCGTTACCCGTGCCTGTTTCATCTTGAGGGATTCCTGCTCCACCTGAACTAATACCTTGTCACCCTCCGCAATAGAGGTTAGCCCCTTTGGCAGTGTACGGTTCAATACTCTTGCCGGTTTATCATTTAACGGCAAATAACCGACATGGTCCTCGTCTAACCGGATAAATGCAGACTGAATGTTCTTCACGACCTTTTCCACTCTGCCAATATAGATACTGCCAATCTTGAAAGAATCGTTGTTGATCAACGGATGACATTCTGTGAAAATATTTTCTTCATATATCAAAAGATATTGTACATTATTACATTCTGTTATTACTGCGCGAGTCATTCAATCACCGTTCCTGTCTCTAGTAAAGAAACCAACTGTTCCTTTTCGTTTCGCATGTATGTCTCTAACCGGTGAATCCGGTAATCAAACCGGTTGTATTCATATCCAATCTCCTTACAGATTGCCTGCACGATCAACTCCGGTTTCAGGTTATATTCACTACCTGTAGCAAGCAGCACGTATATCTTGTCGTTCGCATAGATGTCATCAACATACTGATTCGCTGTAAAAGCTATCTCACCGACCGGATCACCTGCTAATTCTCTTGCTGATACATAACTTTCTACTGATACTTTATAGATTCCGGGCTTAATATCTTCTATCTTCTCATTCTTCTTTGTCTTTTTCAATACTTCAATCGTATCAAGCTCTAATAAATGTGGAACATACGCCAAGAATCTCTCTTTCACATCAACAGGAACTTCATCCCGTATCGTAATCAGGTAATCAGATGCGGCTACGATTGACATGGAATTCTTTGCATCATCCGGCAATAATCTCGCTGCTTTCACTTCCATTCCAGCCGCCATCTGTTCGTTAAAGCGTCTCACAAATTCATCTGAGGACACCACAGAATAAAATTCTGCATCAAAATATTCTCCTTCACTTGTCACGCCAAGTGCTAACGGTGCTGCAAATGACATCAACTGATGCGGGCTGAAGCCTTGCGAATACGCGATATCAAAACCAGCCCGTTTGACCGCTTTCTGGAAATACCGCATCACATCTAAGTGCCCGATGAATTTCAGAAGCTCTGACTTTGTATATTTAATTCTTACCTTCAAAGCAGACACCTCCTCCGAATTTTGCTGCGCCACAGCCGGAACATTTCTCACGGCAGTTTGGTGTTACAATTCCCTGTCTGGCACGTTCCCATTCCTGAATCATGAATCGTTTGGTCACACCAATATCAATGAAATCCCATGGCAGTAATTCGTCTACACTTCGCTCTCTTGTAGTATAGAATTCCTTTACGATTCCATTCTTCTCAAATGCCTGTAACCATCTGTCATTGTCAAACCACTCCGTCCAGGCATCAAAGATACCTCCTGCCTGATAGACATCATATAAAACCTTGCATAACTTCCGGTCTCCTCTTGCGAGCACACCCTCTAAAACGGATACATAAGTGTCATGATACTGATATTTCATAGATTTGGCATTTAACTGTTCCCGGAATGTGTCTTTGACATGATGTGCCCGTTCAATATAAGTTTCCGGATCTAACATCGGTGCCCACTGAAATGGAGTAAATGGTTTCGGTACAAAATATGACGAAGATGCCGTAATCTTGATCTTACCATTCCGCTCTTCTTTTGGAATGGTATAATATGCCTCGGCCACCTTCTCGCAAAGCTGTGGGATTCCTTCCGCATCTTCCATTGTCTCAGTCGGAAGTCCAAGCATGAAGTAAAACTTCACCTTGTTCCAGCCACCCTTAAATGCTTCCATAGAACCTCGAAGGATCACTTCCTCGGTCAGTCCTTTGTTAATGACATCACGAAGCCTCTGCGTTCCTGCTTCCGGAGCAAATGTAAGGGAGCTCTTCTTGACATCCTGTACCTTCTTCATCACATCTAATGCAAATGAATCAATTCTCAGGGATGGCAAAGAAATATTCACGTCATCATTTCCAATGTCATCGATCAGGAAGTAGGTCAGATCTTTCAGACATTCATAATCGGAAGAACTTAACGAACTTAATGTAATCTCCTCATGTCCGGATGAATGCAACATCTCATACGCATACTTCTTCAATGTCTCGACATTCTTCTGACGGGTCGGACGATAGATCATTCCTGCCTGACAGAAACGACATCCTCGGATACATCCACGCATGATCTCTAACGTTACACGATCCTGTGTTACTTTGATATATGGCACCAACGGCTTTTCCGGATATGGTGCCTTGTCAAAATCCAACACAATCTCTTTGGTAATTGTTCCCGGTACATCCTCATAGATTGGATCAAAGCTTGCCAAAGTTCCATCCTCATTGTAGGATGGCTCGTACATAGACGGTACGTAGATTCCCGGCACCTTGGAAAATGCGTGTAAAATCTCTTCTCTGCTGCTGCCATCTGCCTGCATTTTACGATATACCTCAAATAGTTCTTCGTATCTTGTTTCCCCTTCGCCCATATAGAACGCATCAAAGAAATCGGCAATCGGTTCCGGATTATAGCTGCACGGGCCGCCACCAATGACAATCGGATCGTCCATGGTACGATCTTTTGACCAGATCGGAATACCGGAAAGATCTAGAATCTGCAATACATTGGTATAACACATCTCATACTGCAATGTAATTCCAAGGAAATCAAAGTTCTTGATCGGGTCCTGTGTCTCTAGTGCAAATAGCGGAATGTGCTTCTCCCGCATGATCTTGTCAAGATCCGGCCAAGGAGAATACACCCGTTCACAATATACACCATCCATCCGGTTAAACATATCATATAAGATCTGAATACCCAAGTGGCTCATTCCAATCTCATACACATCCGGAAAGCACATGCAGAATCGGATATCCACATCTTTCAAATCTTTCTTTACCATATTTACTTCATTGCCGATGTATCTTGCCGGTTTCTCAATCTCCATCAAGATCTCATCGGATAGTGCTAAATGATTCATTCTTATTCCTCTGTTCTCTTTCTTCAAATTGTGCTTCGTTATATACAAGTTGCCTTTTCTAAGCACACATATATGTATTATACACGGATTAAATGTAGGGTACAATCTTTTTTTAATAAGGAAACAGGGTTGTATTGCTACAACCCTGTGCGTGAATAAAATGTACTATTTTTGTTATACTATATTATTTGGGCCAACCGGTTACTGTAACATTATCATCGCAACCCAACTCTTTCAATGCGGTATTATTACTTAAATCCAGACTGGTTAGCTGATTATTATAGCAATCCAAATATGTCAATGCCGTATTCCGGCTTACATCTAGACTGCTTAGCTTATTATCACTACAATCTATCTCTGTCAATACCGTGTTATGACTTACCTCTAGATTGCTTAGCTGATTATAACTACAATCTATCTCT
>QWCE01000181.1_pt1 | contig 118394 bp, 108 predicted proteins | sample 1972531 | NCBI WGS metagenome assembly QWCE01 (sample SAMN09866716, study PRJNA288562) | Human gut metagenome isolate term4_stool, whole genome shotgun sequencing... | reverse complement strand
GAGTTATTTTTAGTAGTTATGTTTTACTGATAATGTGTATTTTTAAATGAAAGAGAGGCTTGTTTTTATTCAAGCCTCCCCCATTGTTGACAAAGAGCCTTTTATTATAATAAAATTTTATAAAATAAAAAAAGATGCTGCCAAGATTGGCAAGCATCTTAAAATTGCGTTTTTATTTTTTTATTCTTGGGTTTTTTACAGGAATTACTTGTAGCACGGATACATTGTTGGTAATATCATAAACAAATATAATTTGATCATCCGTACCGTAATCAAAAGTATAAGTCACACCACGTGTTAAAAATGTTCTTCTTTCAGCCATTCTATATGTGTATTTTGGATGGAAAATGTCACGTCCTTTGGCCTTATCGTTTAAAAATTGTATCATTTCTTCTTTGCTGCCTGAGAGCCCTAAATTTTGATAGTTTTTATAAGCGTCATCATAGTTTTTATTTGCAAAATTATCATGTAAACTAAATACATTCGCAAGCCTTATACCTGTGTCGAACTCTGTTACGAAATAACTTGAGTCCAGGCTTCCATCGGTGAAATCGTGTCCGGCATTCATAACAAAACGCAATTGATTTTCTGTTTTGTCAATGTTCGATTTAAAATAATCGAATGCTACATAGTGATCATTGAAATTAAATGCGGTCATATAGCCCTTACCATCATCATAGTTTTCAATCACTTTTTCAATTTTGTAGCCATCTTTTATTTCCTTTATGCCACCATTTTTGAGGATATCTCTGATTTGCTTTTCAAAATTTGCACAGCCTTCATCACTAAAATCCGGGTGAATGTATTCTCTAAAGAATCCATAGATTCCATCTTTATCGTTTTTTCCAAGAGAATTATAGAAGCTTTCAATTGCATTAAAGACTTTTTCATCTTCTTCTGTAAAAGTTTTTGAAATGAATCCGTAGTGAGTCTCATCTTTATAATCGGAAACAAGTTTAATGGTTCTAGTTTCTTTATCATAATCGACATGAATTCCGACCAATTCACCGAGATCTCTCAATTGAAGATAGTTGTTTCCGTTTATCAAAGCTGTTTTAGCATCTCTTTTTTCATATATATCTGATCCTTTTGGATTATGATTAATATAAACAGTTTTTGTAGAGAGCATAGCTTTTGCCTTTTCAGATTTGATTTCTTCGAGATCACCTTTCATTTTTTCATATGGTCTATATCTTTTAATTATGAAGGTTTTATTTTCATTGTCGTATGAAATGTTGAATTTCTTTTCAGTTTCATTTAAAATTACAGCTAAATCACGAAGCTTAATATAGTTTGATCCGTTGATATTATAGAACGGAGCTTCGACATCTTTGCCGTCAAGAGTCAATTTTTGATTGGCCTTCTTTGCTACAACAGTTTCGCTTTCAGCGAAAGTGATTGGGGTTAACGCAACCAGCATGAGTATTGCTAGGAGCAATGAAATTTTTTTGTTCATAGTTCCTCCAAATAATTTATTATGTTGATTAATTAAATCAACTTACAAATATTATACCATTAAAAAACTGGAAGCACAAATATAATTATTTACAAAAAAGTCCCCTATAAAAGGGGACTTTAAATTATACAAACATATAATTGTATTTTATTGTGTTCTAATTGCTTCGAGAGGGGAAAGCTTCGTTGCTTTACGAGCAGGGTAGTATCCACTTAAAATTCCGACTATAGTCGCAAATAAAAGTGCAACGAGTATGAGCCATATTGGAATTATAGAAATTTTTCCTTCTCCCATCATAGGGAGGCCTCCCACCATTCCACCCATTTCATCAGGCTTACCTTTTTTTGAAAGATAATTTATAATGGCACTCGCTATATAACTTACGCCAATGCCCAATGCACCTCCAAAAAGTCCAATAAACGCAGCTTCTGTCAAAAACATTTTTTTGATGTCTGAAACATTAGCGCCGATAACTTTCATAATGCCGATCTCCTTGATGCGTTCATAGATACTCATAACCATAGTATTTGCAATACCGATGGCTGCAACGAGAAGACTTACGGCACCGATTCCGCCAAGAATTTTTTGTGTACTTTCAACATTTTTGTTTAGAGCGTCGGTTGCTTGAAGATTTGATTGAGCGTTGTATCCAAGTGCTTTGACCTTGTCATTTACAGCTCTCATATTCTTAATATCGTCGACTTTGACAATAATGCTGGAATACTTGCTTGTGCTGTTTCTGTCTCTGTAGCCCATTCCGCCGACCATTCCATCAGCTTTTTGCTTATCGTTCTCACGTTTGATTTCTCTTTTTAATTTCAATGCAAAATCCATTGGTATATATACATTATATGCAGTTTCCCAATCTTCTTCGGGAAGTTCGCCCACAACTTTTATTTTGTGAGTCTTTGAATATTTTCTTTGTTCAGTTTCCGGGTCATATCCTTCTCCAATATTCATTGTTATTGGATCCTTTTCAAGGTCGACAAGTGTTTTGTCCGGATCATTCATGTCATTCATTCTGCCGCCTCTACTTTTTTGATCGTACCATGAATGTTTGAGACCGCCACCGAATACAGCAACTTCTCCGTCAGAAGCTTCCAGAAAACGACCCCATTGCATTTCCGGATTCAATAGTGCATATTTTTCCGGATCCACACCAATGATTTGTGCGAAGTTTGAATATTTTTTAGAAGCTATGTCAACTCCATCAACTTCCAAAGTTGGAATTGTCACTTGTACATTTTCAATTTTCGCAATTTCTTCGAGTGCTTTATCATCAAGTGGCTTTGCATCTTTTTGTTTCTGAGTCTCAGGATCGTAAATAGGGTAGGAAACAACTTTTATAACATCAACCGGACCCATTTGAGCTAGAAGCTTTTTGTTTTGCTCCTTCATCCCGAAGCCAAGACTTAAGGTGGTGATGATTGATGCTGTGCCGATTATAACACCAAGCACAGTCAAAAGAGTTCTAAGTTTCCTACGCCAAAGATTTCCAAGAGACATCTTAATTAAATCTAAATTAGACATCTAAAGTCAAATCCTTTGTTTCTTTTTTCTTTTTTAATTTTTTAACAACCACAAATGTGATTCCACCGACTGCAAGAAGTCCAACCCAAAGATACCATTTCTTTAAAATATTTAAAATTTTATCTTTAAGTCCCGGTTCTTCAACAGGCATTTGATTTTCAGGAGCATTCGGGTCAAAAGCCGGAGCTTCTGAGACAGTGTATTTTACTTCTTTTTTAACTTCTTGTTTTTTACCGGTTGAGTCTTCATAGGAAAATACAATATTTCCTTTCTTTTCTCCAGCTTCCATTGCATTTACTTGAATGTCGTAATTTTCAGTTGAACCTTCGAGGAATTTTCCGACATAATAAGTTGAATTTTGTGCTTCCAACTCATCTGATTCAAAACGAACCATCATGTTGTAGAGGGTAACTTTTCCGGTGTTATAGAAAGTAACGGAAAGAGGAGCACCTTCGCCGACATTAAATGACTCTTGTGTTTGAACTTCACCGATTTCAAGTCTCGAGGATTGAACAACTGGAATACCGATTTCTTCTTCGGCTTTAAATTGGTTATTGGAGCCATCTTCATATTCAAATGAACATGTTACATTATATGTCTTTGCCGTTGCATCAGGAACGGTGTAAAGATTTATAGTTTTTTGAACCACGCCGTTCGGCATAATCTTGTCGATGAAGAATGTATTTGAGCTGTCGACAGGTGTAAAGATATTAGAACCTACTGATCCCTTGTCGTCAGTGCCTTTTGGAGAGTTCATAGAAATCTTTATATTTTTTACAACCTTTGTTGATGAAGTGTTTTGGAATTCCAAATCCATTGCAAATTCTTTTCCCGCTTCAGGAAGCTTAGGATTGAAAGTGTATTTTCTGATGATTACTTTCGGAGTCGAAATTTTATCTTCTTTTCCATCACCTGAGCTATCTTTCTTTGGATTTGAAACAAATATTCCGGAATACTGTTCAGTTGTGAGAGGATCGCCTTCAGTTTGGTCTTCGTCTCTATATTCAACTTTGATTGTAATCGGATAGTTTTGTGTTGAACTTGCAGGCGTTGCAAGATAGGTAAAGCTGAAACTTTGAGTTTCTCCAGGTGCAAGGGTTTCAATAAAATGTTGACTGATTGATTTATTTACAAGCCCGTCACCTTCAACGCTGCTCTTAATCAAAACTCTCTTTGCTGCTTTCTTTCCTCTATTTGTAACGTCAAACGAAAGGGTAGAGGACTTGCCCGGATAAAGTGTATTTGCCGGTGTTACAAGATTTTCAATAACAACACTTGAAACATTTGATGGGTCTTTTTTTAGAGTTAAGAAAAATGATTTTTCGCTTTTTGATTGTCCGCCTTCAATGTGTTGATCGAAATAAGAAAGAGTTACTTTGAACTCATGGTTGCCGGCTTTTGCATTAGGTCCGGCTGAAAGAACAAAACTAACACGCTTTTCTTCATTTGGAAGAATAGTGTCGAAGTTTTTAACATTAAAATCCCTTTCGAGCGTAAATCCGTCAGAGCTCATTCCTTCAAGTCTAACCTCAACGTTGTTTATTTCATTATCGGTAGGGTTTTTTATCGTAAATCCGGCAATGACATCTTCTCCCGGGGCAATATTCATATTGTTAGGCATAACTCTTATGTCGGAAAGAACAAGTCTGGAAGCTTGTCTTGGGTCATATTCAACCCTTACATAGGTTGTGACGCTTTTTGTTTGTCCGTCGCTAGTATATACGTTAATGTCAATAGGATATGTTCCAGGCTGTGCATTGTTTGCAATTTGCACGGTAAATTGAAGGTCAATTGATCCCCCCATCATTCTTCCTCTGAATTCTTTACCAGGCATTCTTTCGTCTGAGCCTTTCAACATAAAAATATTATTATTTCCTTTAGAGTCGGCATTTCCGCTAATTGTAAAATATCTGCCAATCATTGGAAATCCACTTTGATCTAATGGATAGTTGAAGTCAACAAACGCACGGATTTCCTTTGTTTCACCAGGTTTGCCGACAACAGTACTGCTTGCACTTATATGTGTAATCGATGATGGTGCAGCTTGTGAAGGGGGAGTTGAGGGTTCGGTTACTCCTCCATCGCCAGGTTTTCCAGTGGGGCCATCCGCAAAAATACTTACACTTTGAAATATCATCATAAATGATATTAATAAAATTAAAAATTTGTTTTTTCTCATATTTTCCTCCAATATTAACTATATCTCGCTGTTTATTTCTTCTATCTTATCGAATCTGCTTCGAATAACTTCCTCTGAAGGAAGTGGTTTTGGTATTTGTGTATCAATTTTTTCAATCGTTCCGTCTCTAAAATGTATAATTCTGTCAGAATAGACAGCTGTTTCAATGTCGTGCGTTACAACTATCATAGTGCTGTTATTTCTTCTAACCATATCGGTCATAAGTTCGATAACTTCGATTGAGGTTTTCGAATCCAAATTTCCGGTTGGTTCGTCTGCAAAAATTATTTTCGGGCTATCCACAAAAGCTCTCGCAATACTTACTCTTTGTTGCTGACCACCGCTCATTTCGGAAGGTTTGTGGTAGAGTCTTTTTCCGAGTCCAACTTCCTTTAAAATCTTTTCTGCCATTTCAATTCTTTTTTTCTTAGGGACACCTTTAAAAGCGAGTCCGAGCCCAACATTTTCAACTGCTGAAAATGTCGGGATAAGATTGTAAGCCTGAAAAACAAAACCGACATTTAGTTGTCGGAACCTTGTTGCTTGTTCTTCAGTTAGATTTTCCATGTGAATGTTTCCTATTATAACTTCTCCGGATGTTGGTCTTTCAAGTCCGGCACACATATTTAAAAGAGTTGATTTGCCGCTGCCGGAAGGACCGACAAGACAAATACATTCACCCTTATAAATATCAAGACTGACGTGACGCAAAGCAACTATTTTTTCCTGTCCCATTTTATAGACTTTCGTTAAGTCCTTAAGTTCTATTAACGGTTGCAATCTATCACCTCCATGATTACATTATAGCAAAGAGTAGTGTTTTAATCAATTATAATTGTGTGTTTTTTTATTACATTTGCGTGACCTTATTGTTAAGATTCGAAATGGGTATAAGTATAATGCTATTAAAAAATGAAAAGAAGGGGATTAGATGAAAATAAAATTTAAAATGCCACACGAGGCAAAAAAAGTAGAAGTTGAATATAAGAATGGAGAATCCATCGTTGAAATAATAAAGAGAGAGTTTAAAAACTATAAAAGATTTTTAGGTGCGGTTGTGAACGCTGAACTAAAAAGTCTATACTATAAACCCAAGGCAGACGATGAAATAGTTCTTTTGGACATTGAAAACTCTCTTGGTCTTAGAATTTATACAACAAGTCTTTCCATGATTTATGCTTATGCAATAAAAAGTCTATATCCAAACATGAACACAGTTATAGAGCATTATGTTGGAAGCACAATTTACACACAAAAAATTGGAGAAGAACCGTTTACTATTGAGGAAGTAAAAAGTATCGAAAAAAGGATGCGAGAAATAGTAAAAGAGAATATTGATATTAAAATGGAAAAATGGAATTCTGAAAAGGCCATTGATTATTATAGCAAAATCAAACGAGACGATGTTGTTAAACTTTTAGAAACAAGCAAAGCTATGGACGTAAATATGTACAGAATGGATAACTTTTTAGAAAAGTTTGAGGGCGTTTTAGTTCCAAGTTCAGAATTTATTGAAAAATTCGAATTGTCTTATTATTATCCTGGGCTTTTAATTCGCTTTCCATCTAGTGATAAAAATTTTGAGATTGATATAGATGAAGAGGAAGCAAAACTTGCGAAAACATTTCAAGATCACACCAAGGATGCACATATTATTGGAGTAAATTATGTTGGAGAGTTGAACGATAAAATTTTGAGTGGGAAGAGCAGAGATTTGATTTTGGTTTCAGAAAGTTTTCTTGATATGAGAATAAGGGATATTGCAATAAAAATTGCTGAGGACTCTGCAAAGCGAGTTGTTCTTATAAGCGGACCTTCAAGCAGCGGAAAGACAACCTTTGCACAAAAACTTAAAATCGCACTTACAATGTATGGCCTTAATTCAATTGAAATTTCAACCGACGATTACTTTGTAGACAGAAAGATGACACCTAAAAATCCTGACGGCACATACGATTTTGAAACAATTGATGCTGTTGATATAGAATCGTTAAATAGAGATATTATTAAATTAATAGAGAGCGGAGAAACAGAAAAGAGAAGTTTTGATTTTATTGAAGGAAAACCGATTTTCACAGGGGAAAAGCATGAACTTGGAAGCAGTGGAATAATTATAATCGAAGGGATTCATGCTCTTAATCCGATTCTTTCAAAATATGTGCCGAACAGAAACAAGTTGAAACTATATCTTTCAGCATTAACCACAATGAATATTGATTCAATGAATAGGCTATCGACAACGGACGTTAGATTTTTAAGGCGTATGGTAAGAGATGTGCGAACAAGAGGACGTGATGTTTCAACATCACTAAACGAGTGGGAAAATGTAAGAAAGGGAGAAGATAAATATGTATTTCCATTTCAGGAAGAAGCGGATATAATGATAAACACAAGTCTTTTTTATGAAATTGCCGTTCTAAAAAAACATGCTATGGTACTTCTTGAGAAAGTTCCTGAGTCTGACAGAAATTATGTTCGTGCAAACAGATTGATGGATATGCTTAGATATTTCGTTTCAATTGAGGACGATGCGATGATTCCGAACACATCTCTTATAAGAGAATTTATTGGCGGAAGTATTTTTGAATAGAGAACAAAAAACCACGATTTTGATATCGTGGTTTTTCATTTACTTGAAGCTTTCGCTTATATTATTTTTTATTTCACGCATATGCGAATTGAATTCGTTCAAATTATTGTTTAATTGATATATACGATCATAAATCGGATATTTCCAAATCTTGTCGCTTTCATCCCCATATTCCGAATTTATTGCATTTACAATATTTTCTTTGTCGTTTACATAGAATGAAACTGCGCCAATCGCAAAAAATAGAAGAGTTACAGCTGTGAAAATCAATAGAAATTTTTTCATTACTTATACCTCCTTAGGAATTTAGCTTGCCAACTGAATATTAATGCAACAAGTTTGAATAGCCATTTTAAAAGGAAAAAGGCAAATACGAAACATAAAATCGAAAGGCCTATAATTCCAAATGGCAGAGTCCATCTTGTAAGAGGATTCATCAATATGAGGTGACCGTTAACATAAGCGTTTCCGTATAGTAAAACGCCAAGAGCTACCATAATAAATGTAATCGGTAGAACTGCGATACATACAATTCCTCCAAACATTGCAATGAATGTCGGAACTAAGAATAGATTTAAAAAGAAAAATAGGACTGCATACATTGCAATTACGCCGAGGCTTCTTTTTTCTTTGATAACGGTATCTCCAACTTCTTTGTACTCTCTAATTTTTTTAGGAGCAAAGGTTGAGACAATTGTATTTAGGTTTTCAATAGAACCTCTTACTTCATCATAAGATTTTCCAAAACGTTCGCCTTCTCTAAAGTATTCGTCATAAACACGTGTGATTTCGTTTGCAGCTGTATCTTTGACACCGGAGCTTTTTAGTGAAAGTTTTAAATCATCAAGAAATTTACTTTTCATTATTATTACCTCCTTTGTCTTCAACAAATCCGCTAGAAATTTTGTCATCTACTAGTTTTGTTTCCTTAATATTTTTACCAAATGAAGCATATTCAACTGAATTGTCGTTATTTTTTAAAATGACATTGTTGTTTTTTATATCACTGTTATGTGTATAATATTTTTTCATGGTTTCAACTTGAGAAGAAAGCTCTTTTGAAAGTTCGTTCATATATTTAATGCCATTTTCTGTAAGAATTAAATATTTTAAATCATTTTCAGTATTTTCTTCAATTATATTTTGACGCCTGAAATCAATAATAGTTTTTACGATTTTAGAAGTGGTAGGGCATAGCTCACGCAAATCCTGACATACAGTATAGTAAGATATTTTTTTATCTTGTTTTTTATGAATGTCATTTAAAACTGCTGATTCCAATAACATTTCGTATGTTATCATAATTTCTCCTTTCTATGTCAAAAGACTGTCTATTTTTTCTCCGGTGGATAAACTGTTCGCACCTTCATGATACTTTATACCCAAAATTAATCCAATACTAATAAGATTTGCAATTTGGAAAGTTCCGCCTGATGAAATTAATGGAAGCGGAATCCCGGTTACCGGCATAAGGCCCATTGTCATGGCGATATTTTCCCATATATGAATCAAAAACATTGTAAAAACACCAATGGATAAAACTTTGGCAAAATAATCTGATTGTTTTGAGATATGAAGAATTCTTGTGAGGAGCAAGAAATATAAAACTAGAAGCAAAGCTCCGCCTAAAAATCCGAGTTCTTCTCCAATCATTGGGAATATAAAGTCAGAGTGTTTGAGCATTAAAAAGTTCCCTTGATTTTGCACACCGTTATATAAACCGCGTCCTCTGAATTTGCCTGACGACAAACTTATTTTTCCTATATAAGCTTGCATTCCTGTGCCCAAAGTATCTCTTTCAGGTTCCAAAAAGTCAAAGATTCTTTCTCTTGCGTACTCATCCATATTAAACCAATGTACAGGAAGGTAAACGAGCACGGATCCTATTGCAATCAAAATGTATTTCCAATGAATACCACCGATAAAAAACATTACGGCAATTATTCCCATAAATACAACCGCTGTACCGAAGTCGGGTTGTTTTAATATAAAAGCTACCGGAATGAATGCAAGCACGAGAAGTTTTAAAAGTGTGAACGGTTCATTAAGTTTTTCTTTATTTTTATCCATAAATGCTGCAAGCGACACGATAAGTCCAACTTTTACAAACTCCGACGGTTGGAATTTAAAAGAATTAGTTCCGAGCCACGATCTTGAACCGGAGTAGGTGATGCCAAAAAGCATTGTCGCAAGAAGAACACCAACACACACAATATAGATTGGCCATGCAAGTTTTTTTATTAAATCAGGTGGTGTTATTACAAGAATCGACATAACAATAAGCCCAAGTATGGTCGAAAGGCCTTGTGAACGCATGTAACTCGAGTGTTTTGCGGCACCATAGCTCATGGTGGTTGAATTTACCATAATTAGTCCGAACGCTAAAAGTGCAAGGACCACTAAAATCAAAAAATAATCTATTCTTTTGTAAGTTTTCTTTTTATCAAAAAACATAAAATCTCTCCCAACAAATATACATACATTATAACAGAAAAAAATTGAAATGGAAAATTTTTATATAAAATGATAAAATAAAAATATGGATAATAAATTTTTGAAACTTAAAGAAAATTTAAATTTGTTGGGCTTTGAAGAGTTTGGTATAATTCCAACGGCGTGTTATATTCAACCGCATTTTATTCCATCAATGGTCGATTATTACAATGAAAATCAGATTAAAAATAATTTTGATATGAGTGCATTCAATTCTATTATAGTTTTACTTATGAACTATCGGCCGGAGAATTTAAAGAGTGGAAGAATGTCAATAGGTTCGAACGAAAAAGATTATCACATTGTGTTCAAGGAAAAGATTAGTGAGTTAGGCAATATGATGGACCTTGGAAATTTTTTAGGATATTCGGACACGGGCCCGCTTTTCGATCGAACGCTTGCACTGAAGGCAGGACTTGGTTTTATTGGGAAAAATGGGTGTTTAATAAATCCAAGAATTGGCAGTTTTTTCTTCATCGGCTATGTGCTAACAGATTTAAAATTTGAAAAGTTTATTCCATATAAGGATAGTGAGTTTAAAAATAAACTTTGCGAACATTGTAATAGATGTATTGAGGCTTGTCCAACCTCAGCAATCGGTGAGGGGGAGTTTCGACCTATGAGGTGCCTTTCGCATCTTACACAAACGAAAAAACCGGACCCCGATCTTGAAGGAAAGATTAAAACATTTTACGGTTGTGATATATGTCAAAAAGTTTGTCCGTATAATTCAGATAAAGCAAGTGGTATGATTGAATTTTTATCGGGAGATGATATGAGCTATGAGGATTTATTTACACTTTCAAATAAGGAGTTTAAAAAGATTTATGGGGAGAAAGCATTTTTTTGGAGAGGTCGGTCAATTATAAAAAGAAATGCAATTATAAGGGCACATAATTTGAAAGATGAATCAATTGTAAAATACTTAGAAGAGGAGCTCAAAAAAGATAATATTACAAAAGAATATATTTTAAAATATTTTTTGGATTTTATTAAATAAAAGATTTCTTTTGAAGTCTTTTATTTTTTTTATTATTGGGTATATATAATTTAGTTACAAAAAAATTTCAAAATATGTAACGCAATCATTCAAATATCTTTATTTTATAATTTGGATATGGTATAATGAAATTAATGAGAAAAATGTGATTTAAATTACATAATATAAATTTATATTCTAAAATGTTTTATAAATCAAATATATTATTTTTCTTAATAAAAGGAGGATTAACATGAAAGCATATACTGCGGATAACATCAGAAACATATCCCTTTTGGGGCACTCAAGCTCCGGTAAAACAACTTTTACCGAAGGAGCATTGTTTGCAACGGGCGTGACTTCAAGACAAGGAAGAGTTGAAGATAAAAATACAGTTTCCGACTTTGACAAGGAAGAAATGAGTAGAGGAGTTTCAATCGGCACTTCTGTAATTCCTGTTGAATACAACAACATCAAGTACAACATCTTGGACACACCGGGTTATTTCGACTTTATTGCTGAAATGTATGGAGCAAAAAGGGTTTCTGACGGTTCCGTAATTATTATCGACGCTCAAGCGGGTGTTGAAGTTGGAACTGAAAAGGCTTGGAACAACGTTGAAAAATATAATACACCGAGACTTATATTTTTAAATAAGATGGACAAGGAAAATGTTAAGTTTGAAAAGGTCTATCAACTTATAAAACAAAAACTTGGAGATAAAGTAATTCCATTTACAATTCCAATTGGAGATGGTGATGAATTTAAAGGTTGCTACGACGTTCTGGACAAAAAATACCACAAGTTCGACGGTCCTGACGGAGTTGTTGAAGACGCTCCGCAAGAATTGATTGACAAATGTCAAAAATACATCTCCGCTCTTAATGAAATTGTCGCAGAGAGCGATGAAGAGCTTATGGAAAAATATTTTGCCGACGAACCGTTTACACAAGAAGAATTTATCAGAGGTATAAAATCTGCCGTTGCTTCAGGGGAACTTTGTCCGCTGTTTATTGGAGTTGCAACAAAGGGTATAGGCGTTAAGAGAATTTTAGACGCTGTTATGAGATATATCCCAAGTCCTAAGGATCACCCGATTCAAAAGGGTATTTGGGACGAACAAATTATTGAAAGAACAACTGACGTTAATGATAAGTTTTCAGCAGTTGTATTCAAGACAATTGTTGACCCATTTGTTGGAAAGCTTTCACTATTTAAAGTTCTCTCCGGAAAGATTACTAAGAACACTGTTTTATATAACTCAGGAAAAGACAAGACTGAAAAAATGGGTGGACTGTTCTATCTAAGAGGTAAAACTCAAATAGATACGGATGAAATAGTTGCAGGCGATATTGGAGCTATGTCAAAACTTCAATATACTGAAACAGGTGATACGCTTTGTGACGAAGATAATCCTATTGTTTATGAACCACTTAGATATCCGAAGCCGACGTTATTTATGGCCGTATATCCAAAGAAACAAGGCGACGAAGATAAGATGGCTCAAAGTTTGTATAAACTCCATGATGAAGATCCGTCATTTGTTATTGAAAGGAACAGTGAAACAAAGGAACTTTTAATCGGCGGACAAGGAAACATGCAGCTTCAAGTTATTCAAGACAAGCTCTTAAATAGATTTGGAGTTGATGTAGAACTTAAAAATCCAAAGATTGCATACAGAGAAACAATTACAAAGGTTGCATCAGTTCAAGGTAAGCATAAAAAACAATCCGGTGGTGCAGGTCAATATGGAGATGTTTGGATTAGATTTGAACCGTGCGATGAAGACTTTATATTTGATGAAGAAGTTTTCGGAGGTGCAGTTCCTAAGAACTACTTCCCGGCTGTTGAAAAAGGCTTGAGAGAATCAATTGAACACGGAATTCTTGCAGGTTATCCTGTAGTTCATATGAAAGCTGTATTATATGATGGAAGTTACCATGACGTTGACTCAAACGAAGTTTCATTTAAAATCGCTGCACAGCTTGCATTCAAAAAAGGTATGGAAGAAGCAGCACCGGTTTTATTGGAACCGATTGTAAAAGCGGAAATCTCGATTCCGGAAGAATACTTGGGGGATGTTATGGGTGACATGAATAAACGTCGTGGAAGAATTCTCGGAATGGAACAACAAAGAGACGGAAGCCAAAAGATTATTGCAGAAGCACCGCATGCTGAAATGTTCGAATACGCAATCGATTTAAGAGCAATGACTCAATCGAGAGGTTCATTTGAAATGGAATTCGTTCGCTATGAACAAGTTCCGCAAGAAATTGCAAAGAAAATCAAAGAAGCTAGTGAAAACAATTAAAAGGGATACAAAAAATATATAGATTATGTACAAAAAAACCGGGTTGATTCATTCAATCCGGTTTTTGGTTGTTGTTTATTTGTTTCGAATAATTTAGTTTTAAAATAGATTTCTTGCTTTACGATTAAATTTTATGAAATTAAACGAAAAGCAAATATAAAATTAAATAGTATATATTGCTTTATTTCCCGCTTTTTAGTTCATCTAAAAATCTGGAAATTTTAAATTCTTGATTGCCGTCATTTTTGTATGCATACATAAATAAATTTTCTTTAGCACGTGTCATACCGACATAGAGAAGTCGTCTTTCTTCTTCGAGTTCGTTTTTAGTGATATGTTCGCCCGGAATCTCGCTGTTTAAAAGATCGAGAAGTATAACGGTGTCGAATTCGAGCCCTTTTGACGCATGCATGCTCATTAGTTTTATCTTACTTCTACTTTCTCTTAACGCCATATTCTTTATGTCTTCGAGGCGATTCAAAAATTCTTCGATATCATTGCATCCGTTTGAAATGATTCTTAGCGTTCTAAAATGCCTCATGTATCCTTCGAGCCCACGGTTATTTAAACGTTTGAAATGGTTTAGATAATCAAGATATCCACAGTGATTTAGCAATATGTCGAGACCATTTTTCGAAAAATTTTTGATAAGTGCACGTCTCGAATACTCGAGCTCTTCAATGAGCTCTTTTTTGTATGACGGCACATCGAAGTTGTTGTATATTTTTTCAAAATAAGTTTCGCCCAATGAATGCTTGATTGAATTTATTTCTTTTCTCGAGATATAACCCTTTAATTTGAAATATACATTTGAGTAGCTTTCTATGTCGGAAGGGTTATTAAAGAACTTTAGAATATCAGTTATGTCTTTATATACAACTTGGTTGAAAAAGTCAATATTGTGGTCTTTTAGTTCAAATGAAATCAATTCTCGATCAAGTGCATCCATAAGTGCAACTGCTGAAAGATTGTTTCGATAAATCAATGCAACTTCGCCATTCGTGTCTTTTATGGTTTTTATAATATTACTGTATTGTGATTTGCGAGATTTCATTATCCTCACCTTTACTGTAGAGGATTTATCTTTATCTGCACAAATATTTTTTTTGTATCTTATATTGTTGTTTTTTATGAGTTTCGATGCAGAGTTTACGATCTCAAATCTCGAGCGATAATTTGTTTCGAGATAAATAATTTTTGCATTTTTAAATTCTTCGCCGAAGCGCATAAGCATTTCAGGATTCGCACCGCGAAAACGATAAATGCTTTGGTCGTCATCCGCAACTGCGAAAAGATTTTCCTTTGCAGTCAGTAGGCTTTTTATGATAGACCATTGAATTATTGATGTGTCTTGAGCTTCGTCAAGGGAGATATATTTGAATTTATTTTTGTAATAGTTTCTTATTTCGACATCTTCTTTTAAAAGCTTATCCGCAACAATCAAAAGGTCGTCGAAGTCATACAAATCATTCTTGTTTTTATAATTTTCGTAGTCGTTATAATATTCCTCGAAATTGTTTAATATCATTGAACGGTCTTCGGAAGATGTTGGAGAACCTAGAGTTTTCATATTGCTTATTGCACTCAAAAGATTTCGATATTCTTCTATTGTGAGCGGGATATTTTCAAGTCGCATTTTTGTATGATTTAAAATATCAAATCTAAGACTCCCGAGTCGTCTGTCTTCAATCATTCGGAAGCGTTTATTTTCTTTTTCACATTTGAGTGCGACAATATCATAACAAAGTGAGTGAATTGTTTTTATGTTTTGAACTTTTATGTCGTCGCCAAGTTCTTCAATTCTTCTTTTCATATCGTTTGCAGACGCACGTGTGAAAGTTAAGGCAAGAATTTGTGAAGGAAGAACGCTATGAATTTTAACGAGATTAATAATTCTCTGAATAAGTATAGTTGTTTTTCCGGCACCAGGAACAGCAAGCACGAGACATGGACCATCGACATGTTTAATTGCTTTTATTTGTGATTCCGAAAATTGCATAACCCTTCCTCCTTATGTAAAATGAACATTTATATTATACACGAAATTTTATTATATGTCTAAGAATTTGATTTTTACTGTTTATTTTAAGATTGTTATGTTATAATTAGTGTATTGTATGTATTCTTTTTGGAGGTAGTATATGACTTTAAATGTTTTAAAGAAAAATCTTGGAATATACGGTGCTAACACGTATATTTTATATGATGACAAAAAAGAAGCTGTCGTTATAGATTGTGGGGGCGATGCCGATGAAGTTCAAAAATTGTTGAATGAACATGATTTAAAACCACTAGCTTTAATCCTTACACACGGACATTTCGACCACATTGCAGGCATGAACAATTTAAGAGAGATTACCGGTGCACCGATTTATGGATGCGAAAAGGAAAGGGACTTATTTGAAGATGCACAAAATAATTTATCGCAAACAACACTTGTCGGTCCGATAACTTTAAAATGTGACCACTATTTTAATGACGGCGACGAACTTGAGTTTGGAGATATTAAATTAAAAGTTCTTGCAACTCCGGGACACACTGAAGGCTCTGTTTGTCTTTATAACGATGAAATGATATTTACAGGCGACACACTTTTTAATAGGAGTGTCGGTAGAAGTGATTTATATTCCGGCAATCAAGCACATCTTAATGAATCACTTAAAAAAATGCGAGATATGTTTGATGGAAAGCTTATTGTTTATCCGGGACATGGCCCTGAATCCACGATGAAATTTGAGGTCGAAAATAATCCATATATAACAGGTTTAGTATAATGATAGACATTAAATGCAACAACATCTCTACTCATAAAACATGGGAGGAAATGATAAAAGCATTTTTTGACTATATACCTTTCGAAGAATATGATGAAAATATCCTGTTTGAAATAACAAAAAATGATAATTTAATCAATTTAAAAATTTTCAAAGATAAGGAATTTTTTGGGGAAGGAACAACGGAAATATCTCCACTTGATGAAGTAAGAGCGACAAAAGTTCTTATTTACGAAGTTTTATCTCGAGTTTTAAAAAGAGATTTACCTTGGGGAACACTCACGGGTATTCGGCCGGTAAGTTTTTTCAATTGGACAAAAAAGCAATATGGAAATGAACTTGGGAGAGAAATTTTCTCTACAAAATATCATGTGCGCTCCGACAAAGTTGAATTATGCGAAGAAATTGAAAATATTGAGCATAAAACAATGACTCAGTATAAGGATAACCACTTGATTTATATTCATATTCCTTTTTGTGAAACCAGATGCAACTATTGCAGTTTTTCGGTTATGACAATGGACAAATTTGGAAAATGGATGGATAAATATTTCGAAACGCTTTTGAAAGAAATCGAAGAAGGTTACGATATTTTGCCGCCCGAAAAAGCATGCAGCCTTTATATCGGTGGCGGAACACCGTCGACTCTTAGCATTGAGAAGACAAAGAAACTTTTGTCGGTCATAAATGAAAAGTTTAAAAATCTGGTTGAAATAACTTTTGAAGCGGGAAGGCCTGAGAGTATAACTACAGAGCTTCTCGAAGTTTTACAGAGTGAAGGCGTTTCAAGAATTAGTATTAATCCACAGTCTATGCAACAAAAAACGCTCGACTCAATCGGTAGAAAGCACACCGTCGAGGATATATATGCTGCATTCGAGAGAGCAAAGAAATATGACATCGACGTAAATACGGATATGATAATAGGCTTTCAAGGTGAGGGCGTTCATGATGTGACGGACACACTTTCAAAACTTATTGCACTTGAACCGGAAAATATAACTGTGCATTCACTTGCTCTTAAAACCGGCAGTCGAATTAAAAATCAGAACGTTGATTTTTCGTATGAAGAGTTTATTGATAGAAGAAATATTTATGACATTCTTAGAAAAAATTCTTATAGACCATATTATTTATATAGACAAAAACGTCAAGTAGGAGAAGCTGAAAACATCGGTTTTTCAAAGGAAGGAAAGGAAAATATTTTTAATATTCTTTCGATGAATGACGAAAATCATGTTCTGGCTTTTGGAATGGGAGCAGTTTCAAAGTTTGTAGATAAAAATTTGGACTGCCACAGAGTTTTCGGATTTAGAGATGTCATTTATTATATAGAGCATTTAAATGAATTAAATGCAAATAAAAGAGAAATTGTAGAGAAACATTTGTAATATATGATTATAAGTATTATAATGTAGATTAGATTATTAAGGAGGATTTTTTATGAGAGGAATGGGAAGCTTAAGACGAAGCGTTATGTGCGGAGACTTAAGAAGTAAAGATATATCAAAAGAAGTTGTTGTAATGGGTTGGGTTCAAAGAAGCAGAAATCTTGGCTCACTTATTTTTACAGACGTGAGAGACTTGAAAGGCATTGTTCAAGTTGTTTTCAATGAAGAAAACAAAAATCTCTTTGAAAGTGCAGAGGAACTCAAAAATGAATATGTTGTTGCAGTAAAGGGAATTGTTCGTGAACGTTCAAGCAAAAACGAAGAACTTCCTACAGGGGAAATTGAAATTCTAGCAAGCGAATTACAAATTCTTGACGTTGCAAACACGCCACCAATCTATATTAAAGATGACGACAATGTAAAAGAAGAAGCAAGGTTGAAATACAGATATCTCGATTTGAGAAAACCGAGAATGCAAAATATTTTGATGAAAAGATCAAAACTTATGCACATCATCAGAAACTTCTACTATGAACACGGTTTCCATGAATTCGAAACTCCAATCTTAGGAAAGAGCACTCCGGAAGGCGCAAGAGATTATCTTGTACCGTCAAGAATTCACCCGGGTGAATTTTATGCACTTCCGCAAAGTCCACAAATTTATAAACAACTTTTGATGGTTGCAGGCATGGACAGATATTTCCAAATTGCAAAATGTTTTAGAGACGAAGATTTGAGACAAAACAGACAACCTGAATTCACTCAAGTTGACGTTGAAATGAGCTTTGTTGACGTGGACGACGTTATTTCAATTCACGAACAATTGTTTAAACAATTGTTTAAAGAAATGGTAAACGTTGACATTGAACTTCCGATTATGAGAATGAAGTTTGACGATGCGATGGAAAACTACGGAGTAGACAAACCGGATTTAAGATTCGGAATGGAACTTAAAACTTTAAATGATTTGTTTAAAGACAGCGAATTTAACGTTTTCAAATCGACAATCGAAGATGGCGGTAGAATTAGGGCAATAAATGTTCCGGGTGGAGACGAACACATTTCGAAAAAAGGCATGAAGAAGCTCGAATCTTTTGTAAAAGATTTCAAAGCAAAGGGCCTTATCCACTTGAGATACGACGATGAAAAGTCAAGCTCAATCGATAAATTCATTACAGAAGAAGAAAAAGATAGAGTGTTTGAATTTATGGGTTCGAAAAAAGGTGATATTGTTTTAATTGTTTGTGACACATTCAAAATCACATGTGCAGCCCTTGGAAACTTGAGAAATAAACTCGCAGCAGACATGGGACTTTTAAAGAAAGGCGACTACAAACTTCTCTGGATTGTAGATTTCCCACTCTTTGAATATGACGAAGAATCAGGTAGATATGTTGCAGAACACCATCCGTTTACAAGTCCGAGATTTGAAGATGAAGATAAGATGCTCACTGAACCTGACAAATGTTATGCAAAGGCATACGATATTGTTATAAACGGAGAAGAAATGGGCGGCGGTTCAATAAGAATAAACAACTCCGACCTTCAAGACAAGATGTTTAAAGCAATCGGTTTTACTGAAGAAGAAGCTCAAAAACAATTCGGATTTATGATTGAAGCTCTTAGCTATGGAACACCACCGCACGGAGGACTCGCTCTTGGCCTCGACAGAATGGTTCAACTATTTACGGATACTCCGAACATCAGAGACGTTATTGCATTCCCTAAAACACAAAGTGCAACATGTATGATGACGGACGCTCCTTCAACCGTTTCGGATGCACAACTAGATGAAGTGCATCTCGACGTAAGAAAAACAGAATCTAATGAAGAAAACTAAGGATATAAGAACGCTTGCTCTGATTGGTGAAGAAGCATTCGAAAAACTTAACTCATGCCGAGTAACAATTATCGGTTTGGGCGGAGTTGGAGGAATTGCTTCAGAAATGCTTGTAAGAGCAGGCGTTTCTCATCTAAAACTAATAGACTTCGACGTATTTGATGCGTCTAACAGAAATCGTCAATTGGGTGCACTAATAAGCACGGAAGGCAGAAAAAAAGTTGAAGTATTTAAGGAAAGATTTTTAGATATCGACGAGGACGCGGAGATAGAAACTATTTCAGAACCATTAACAAATGAGAATGTTGAAGAATTATTAAAGAGTTCGGACTATATTATCGATATGTGCGACGATGTTGATGCGAAGTGTGCAATAATAAAATATTCCGTAGATAATAAAATTCCTTTTATATCAGCTATGGGTGCAGGAAATAGAACAGACATTTCAAAATTATTTATAAAAAAACTTTCGAAAACAAGTTATTGCCCACTTGCAAAAAAATTGAGACAAAATCTTCATAAGAGATATCAAGATAAAACTAAAGTTGCATATTATGAGGGCGAGACAGTTTCGGTTGATAAAAATCTTGGATTTGTTGGCACAATAAGTTATTCTCCAAATTTTATGGGTATAAAAATAGTGTCGGAAGTTATTAATGACATTATTAAGAGGTGATTATATGGATTTACTTGGTATTGTTTCCAAAATAGATGGAGATGAGGCTGAAGTACAAATTAAAAGAGTTTCGGGTTGCGGAGGAAACTGCGAACATTGCGGTGGAAGCTGTGAGAGTGCTTTTCATGGTTTGAAAGTAAAAAACACAATTGATGCAAAAATTGGGGAAACTGTGAAAATTGAATTTAAAGAAAGCGAATCAATGAAAGCAAGTTTGATAATTTATCTGATTCCGCTTGCCGGATTTTTGATTGGATTACTGGGAGCTTTTTTAATGAATATGAGCGAGATGAACGCACTTTTAGCTGCTGTCATCGGACTTCTTATCGGTTTTTTTGTAATTCATTTGAGTGACAAAAGATACAAGAAAAATAATATACTTGCGACAATTAAAAAAATTTAATTGATTAAACATATAAATCAGGTTGTATAAACCGGACTTTAGTGTTATAATTAGAGGTAGGGTTATAGGATTTTCTTATAACTGAAGCAAAAAGGAGGTATTATTTTGGATTTTACAAACCTAAAAAACTCAGATCCGGACATTTATAATGTCGTCATGGAAGAAAAGGAACGTCAACAATCACATATCGAACTTATTGCAAGTGAAAACTTCGTTACAGAAGCTGTAATGGAAGCAATGGGAAGCTATCTAACAAATAAGTACGCTGAAGGATATCCTGGAAAGAGATATTATGGCGGCTGTTCAGTCGTAGACGTGGCTGAAAATATCGCAAGAGATAGACTTTGTAAATTGTTCGGTGCTGATCACGCAAACGTTCAACCGCACTCAGGTGCAAATGCAAATATCGGAGTATATTTCTCATTCTTAAAACCTGGAGACAAAGTTTTGGGTATGAATTTATCAGAAGGCGGACACTTGACTCACGGTTCTTCTGTAAACATTTCAGGAACATATTTTGATTTCGCAGCTTATGGTGTAAGCAAAGAAACTGAAACAATTGATTATGATGAAGTCATGGCAATTGCAAAGAAAGAACAACCAAAGCTTATCGTTGCAGGTGCAAGTGCATATCCAAGAATTATCGATTTCAAAAAATTCAGAGAAATCGCTGATGCTTGTGGAGCAAGACTCATGGTTGACATGGCTCACATCGCAGGACTTGTTGCAACAGGTCTTCACCCATCACCGGTTCCATATGCAGATTATGTAACAACTACAACACATAAGACACTTCGCGGACCAAGAGGTGGTGCAATTCTTACAAAAGAAGAATACGCAAAAGCTATAGACAAGGCAATTTTCCCTGGAACACAAGGCGGACCTTTGATGCACGTTATCGCAGCTAAAGCTGTTGCATTCGGCGAAGCATTGAAACCTGAATTCAAAACATATCAAGAACAAATTTTAAAGAACGCACAAGTTCTTGCAAATACACTTCTTGAAAGAGGTTTCCGTTTAGTTTCAGGCGGTACAGATAACCACTTGATCTTAGTTGATGTTAAATCAAAAGGATTCACAGGTAAAGAAGCTGAAAAGATGCTTGATGAAGTTGGAATCACTGCAAATAAAAACACTATTCCAAACGAAACGGAATCTCCATTTGTTACAAGCGGTATCCGTTTAGGAACTCCTGCAATGACAACAAGAGGATTCAAAGAAGAAGATATGAAGGAAGTTGGAAACATTATTGCTGACACACTCGTTGAAGGACATGATGTTGATAAACTTAAAGCAAGAGTAAAAGCTCTTTGCGACGCACATATTTTATATAAATAATAAAAATGGGGATTATATCCCCATTTTTTTGTACATAGATACTTAAAGACGTTTATATTTGAGATAGTTTATGATATAATAAAAGTGGAGGAGTTTATATGCGAGATAAAATAGTTACTTTAGTTGGACGACCGAATGTCGGCAAATCCACTTTATTTAATAGAATTACAAATAATCGTTCCTCAATAACCGAGGACACTCCTGGCGTTACGAGAGATAGATTATATGCAAGAGCAGAATGGCTCGGAAAACCATTTCTTCTTGTAGATACCGGCGGACTTGATCCGCAAAGTGACGACGACTTTATGCCGGAGATTATTGAACAAGCGGAAGTGGCTATTGAGTCTTCAGTAGCTGTTATTTTCATTGTCGATGGAGTATCAGGGCTCACATCGACTGATAAAACAATACTTTCAATGCTTAGAAGAATGAATTCGAATATTGTTTTGGCGATAAATAAATTTGATAGCAAAGAATCACAAGATAATTTCTATGATTTTTATGAACTTGGTATAAATGAAATGGTTCAAATTTCAGCTGAACATGGAACCGGTGTCGGAGATTTGCTTGATGAAGTTTTTAAATTTTTCCCACAAGACGAAGAAATCGAAGAAAATCCGGATGAAATAAAAGTTGCACTTATAGGTAAACCAAATGTTGGAAAGAGTTCACTTCTAAACAATATTTTGGGTGAAAAAAGAGCGATAGTAACAAATATTCCGGGGACAACAAGAGATTCAATCGACACATTTGTTGAAATAGGGGGCAGAGATTTCCGACTTATTGACACAGCCGGTCTTCGCAAAAAATCAAAAATTACGGAAGCTGTTGAAAGATTTTCTGCTATAAGAACACTTTCCGCAATTGATGAAAGCGATATATGTGTACTTGTAATTGATGCGGTTGAAGGGCCTACGGAACAGGATACAAAAGTTATGGGATACGCCTTTGAGAATAGAAAAGGCGTGGTTATTGCTATAAACAAATGGGATCTTGTTGAAAAGGACAGCTTTACTCAAAGGGACTATGTAAAGGAAATAAGAAATAAGATACAATATGTGCCATTTGCACCGATTGTGTTTATCTCCGCTAAGACCGGTCAAAGGGTAGACACTCTTATAGACACAGTTGTAAGGGTTTATGACAACTATAACAAGAGAATTCCTACGGGAGTACTGAACAAGATTGTTTCAGACGCAATACTTCTTAATGTAACTCCACAGGACAAGGGTAGAAGACTCAAAATTTATTATGGTTCACAAGTTAGTGCTGCACCACCGGTTGTAATTTTTTATGTTAATGATACGAAACTTACTCACTTTTCGTACACGAGATATTTGGAAAATTCCATAAGAAAAAATTATGATTTTGAGGGAGTACCTATTTCGATAGTTTATAAAAACAGGGGAGAATAATGAATTATCTTTATTATCTTCTTGCATATATCATTGGTAGCATCAGCTTTTCTTATCTTTTAGTTAAGATTTTTAAAAATGAGGATGTAAGAAATAAGGGAAGTAAAAATGCCGGAGGAACAAATGTCATAAGGATTTATGGATGGAAACTTGGACTTCCGGTTGCAATTTTGGATATTTTTAAAGGTGTATTTGTAACATTTATTTTTAAGAAATACGATTTGGGATATCCGGTTGTAGCACTATTTTTTGCTGTGCTTGGACATTGCTATCCGATTTTTATGAAATTCAAAGGCGGCAAGGGAATTGCAACAACGGCAGGAGGTTTTACATTTTTATTTATAAACATTTTTCCGTTTGGATTGGCTGTTTTTGCCGGACTTGCGGTTCTTACAGGATATGTATCAGTTGCAAGTATATTTATGGTTTTCACAAGTGGGATCTTGATAATTTACACTTATGCTTTAGATAAGATAGAGATTGTTGCGATTGCAGGGATTATTCTTCTTGCAATAATAAGACACAACTCAAATATAAAAAGATTAATCCGAAGAGAGGAAAATCAATTTCGGATTGGAGGGAAATAATGAAAACGTGTATAGTTGGCGGAGGGAGTTGGGGTATTGCTCTTGCAAGTGTACTCTCAACTAATGACCGAGATGTCACACTTTATATGAGAAGCTCAGAACAAAAAGAATATATTTTAAAAAATAAAAGAAGTCCAAAATATTTGAAGGATTTTGTTTTTCCAGATAATATTACTCTTACAGATGATTTAAGATCTCTAGATGGATGTGATCTTGCGGTTATAGCAACTCCTTTTCAGAAAATGGAGGAGATTTTAATTGAGATAAAACCTCATTTATCACAAAAAACAATAATTTTAAATGTTTCAAAAGGACTTAATATTGAAAACTGTGAAACGGGAGAATATTTTGCAAATAAAATCTGTCCGGATAATAAGTATGCAGTTTTGAGTGGACCGTCACACGCTGAAGAAGTTTCAAAAAAAATGATTACAACTGTAGTTATATGCTCAAAAGATATTGAAGTTGCAAAGAGTCTTCAAGATTTATTTATGAATGAATATTTCAGAGTTTATATTCATACAGATGTTTCGGGAGTTGAAGTTGCGGGTGCATTAAAAAATGTAATTGCGATAGGTTCCGGTATATTAAAGGGTATAAATGAAGGGGACAATGCAAGAGCAGCTTTAATTACAAGAGGGCTTTTTGAAATTGCACGACTCGGTAAAAAGTTAAACTGCAATATGATGACATTTATGGGTCTTGCAGGAATGGGCGACCTCATTGTTACAGCGACTTCAGTGCACTCAAGAAACTTCAGAGCGGGAGTTTTAATTGGAAAAGGTGTTCCGGTTGAAAAGCTTGAAGATGAGGTTGGAGAAACAGTTGAAGGTCTTAAGACTGTAAAGGCTGCACATATTCTTTCTCAAAAATATAACATCGAGATGCCTATAACGGAAGCTATATATAAGGGTATTTATGAAAATAAAGATCCACATAAAGCGATACTCGAACTTATGACAAGAAGTAAGAAACACGAATTTTTAGAGGAGATGGTATTATAGTGAGCGAAAAAACGGTGGATAAAAAAAGCAGATTCACAAGTTGGATTGTAATATTTTCGCTTATTTACATTATATTTCTTGAAATTGTTGTTAAACCAAAAATAATGGCTGTTGGCGGAAAATTTGTCACACCTGTTGAAACAACTTATTATGATGGCATTGAAACGGAGTTTGTACTTTTGAAAGATGAAACGCCTTTCAACGCCGCAAGCGTAAACGAACCTATGCATTATGATGAAGGCACGCGTCTTGGATTTGGTGAAATAAAAGCGGGAAAAACAACTTCAAATGAATATGCACTACTCTCAAAAAGACTACAAGATATAAATGATAGAATATCAATTTATAAAAATCAAATTAACGACATAGACAAAGAATTAAGACGCTCGATTATAAATGGGAATTACAGTCTAGCGGTTGATCTTGTCGGAAGTTTCTCATATCAAAATAATGAGAGTGTGGGGCAAATAAATGTTGAGGACCTTGAAAAGGAAAAAGCGAATATAACAAATCAAATAAATCACATGGCGGGCGAAATTATTTGGAATCCGCCGGGAATTATAAGTTATACGTTGGACGGTTTTGAGGATTTGAAAAATGAAAGTTTGTACTTAACTTCAAGGGATGAGTTCAAATCTATATTAAATAGACCGGTTGTTAAGAGTTATTCAAGAGACTTTAAAATCATTGATAATTTTAAAGCTACGGCAATGTTTTATGCGCCGAACAACGGAAGACTTAAAGAACTCGATGGCAAGTATGTTACTTACAGCATAGATAATTTGAATACTTTTGGTAAAGGTATCGCATTGGTGCCTGCTGACTACGACAAAGAGGGCGTTGCGGGTATTTTTATAAACAGTCACATTGAAGATATTTATCAAATGAGAAAAGGCAAGATTAACGTCATTTTCGATTCTGTGAAGGCACTTATAATTCCAACCGGGAGTTTAATAAAAAAAGATGGTGTTATTGGAGTTTTAGCAAGAGATGTAAATGGGATAATTCAGTTTAGACCGGTTGCACTTTTAAAACGAGAAGCGGAAAAAAGTTATGTTTCACAAGGGAATGAAAAGGGCTTTATAAAGGTGAACGGTGAGGATGTACTCACTTTACAATATTATGAAGACGTTGTTTTGAGGCCTGACCCTGACATGATCGGTCAAATATTCATAAGAAACGAATTCAGATAATGTTTAGGAGGTGGTTATTTGACAATAAAGGACAATGTTAACGAAGTTAGAGAAAACATAGCAAAAGCCGCTTTAAGAGTCGGAAGAAATCCCGAAGATATAACCCTTTGCGCAGTAAGTAAATATATTGATGTACCAAGGATTAAAGAAGCGCTAGAAGCAGGCGTAACTGTTCTTGGGGAAAACAAGGTACAGGAACTTGTTGATAAGCTTCCCCAATTTTCTGAAGATGTAAATTTTCATATGATTGGACAATTGCAAACAAATAAAGTAAAATATATAATAGATAAAGTTAAACTTATTCATTCGCTTGACAGGATGAGTTTGTTAAAAACTTTGGACAAGGAAGCGAAGAAAAAGAATATAATTTCAGATACATTAATTCAAGTGAATTTGACCTCGGACCCGAATCGTGGCGGTGTCTCTGTTGAAGAATTGCCTAAGTTTGTCGAAGAAGTTGGGAAATATTCATCTATAAGAGTTAGAGGTTTAATGTGCGTTGCACAGAATGTAGATGATGAAAAAATAATTCGTGAAGATTTTAAACGAATGAGACTAGAATTTGAGCGTTTAAAGTTGTATAATATATATAATGTTTCTGGCGAGATTCTTTCTATGGGTATGAGTCATGATTATGAAATAGCTGTAGAAGAAGGTGCTACACTTGTTAGAGTGGGTACCAGAATTTTTGGAAAGAGATAAGGAGGAACTATGAGCATTTTAGATAAGATGAAGAATTTAATCATCGCTCCGGATACGGATGAAGAATACGAAGAAGAATATGTAGAAGCTGAAAAACCGGTTGTTGAAAAGAAAGTTTTTACAACAACACAAACACCGGCTACAAGACCAAGCGTGACAACTCAAAGAGCTGCTGTTTCAACAAGAACAGGGGCACTACCTTTTAAGATTCAAATTCAAGACCCACTCAAATATGACGATGCACCAAAGATTATCGATAAATTGATTTTAAATGATGCAGTTGTGGTTAATTTTGAGCACTTAGAACCTGAACTAAAAAGACAAGTTTTTGATTTTATCAATGGCGGAATTTATGCAATCGAAGGCAGAATTCAAAAAGTTACACAAGACATTTTTATTCTTGCACCAAAGGATGTAGCTATTGAAGGTATAAAAGAAGAAATTCTTGAAAGTGGCTTGTATTCTTGGTAGAAGAGTTATCCTTTTTAAACAAGGAAGAAGTGTCTTTTTATAAGATGCTCGAGGAAAAGGTTCTTATATCAAATCGAAGAAATTCATATGAAGAGACAGATTTTTTAGATCCATTTTGGCAAAAAATGTTGATTTCTATTGCCAACAAATATGATGGGGTGTCTGTTTCTTTTTTCGGTGCTTTCAATAATGCGGAAAGATGTGTAGGTGTTATTTATAACGACTATTTGCCGGTGCCAATAGAAGACGAGTACATGAGCGTGCTTGCTTTTGATTCTAAGTTTGACGATGTCAAGCACAAAGATGTATTGGGGAAGCTTATGAGCATGGGAATTGAAAGAGAAACGGTTGGAGATATTATATTTTATAAAGATGCTTGCTTTTTTAGTGTGAAGAAGTCCGTTGAATCATTTTTGTTATCTCAGTTTCAAGATATAAGGAGACACAGCGTGAGCCTTTATAGTGTTGATGGCGAAGGACTAAAGGTTGTGGAATCTGAAAAAACGACAGAGGTTATTATCGCTGCATCTTTACGTGCGGATTTACTTGTTGCAAAAATTTATAATATTAAAAGAAATATAGCTACATCTATGATATCAAAAGGCTTGATGAAGCTTGACTACAGAGTTTTTACAAGAGGGGACAGGCAAGTCGAACTTCCGGCTCTTATTTCTCTTCGCGGATATGGCAGAGTTTATGTCGATGAAGTAGTTGGGAGGACAGGAAGTGACAACTTGAAAGTTAAATTGCGTCGGGAGGTTTACAGTTGATATACTTATTTGTTATTTTATTTGTATTATTGGATCAGGTTACTAAATTTGCGGCATCCAAGTATTTAATTCATAATTCAATAAAAATTTTTGACTGGTTTAAACTAGATTATGTTGAAAATAGAGGAGCGGCATTTGGATTTCTCGATGGGAAACAAACATTTTTTATTGTTGTAACTGTTTTTGTTCTAGTATTTTTAGCATTTTTTATTTACAAACACTATTCTTCTCTTTCTACGCTTGAAGTTTGGGCATCTATTCTTTTGTTTTCAGGAGCGATTGGAAACCTCATTGACAGAGTTGTTCAAGGCTATGTTATTGATTTTATCTCAGTTAGAATTTTTAATGTGTATGATTTTCCGGTTTTCAATTTTGCAGATATTTATGTAACATTTGCAGTTATTGTTTATTTATTAAGTGCTATAAGTCATGAGAGAAGTTAGTTTTACCTATTTGCAAAATGATGAAAACAGAGTTGACAAATATTTTGATTTATTTGGATTTGATTCGCGTTCTGAATTTCAGTCTCTTATAAAAGACGGAAATTTTTTTGTTAATGGGAAAAAAGAAAAACAAAATTATAAGTTTAGAGAAAATGATATTGTTAAAATTATTTTTCCTGAAGAGATAAAACAAAGCACTGAAGGAATTGATGTTCCGATTCTTTTTGAAAATGAAAATATTATTGTTTTAAATAAACCACCTTTTATCGCTGTTCACGGTGCTAAAAGTTATTCCGGCCCGACGCTTGTCGATTGGCTCATGGATCGAGGTTATAAACTTAGTGACGGGGAAGATGAAACAAGGCCTGGTGTCGTTCACAGACTCGATGCGGACACAAGCGGAATTATAATTTTTGCAAAAAATAATGAATCTCATTCGATTTTAAAAAGGGATTTTCAGGAAAAGAATGTGTCGAAACATTATTTCGCTATTTCAAACGGAGTTTCAAAGAGTGATGAGTTTACAATTGATAAGCCGATTGCAAGAAGCAAAAATCCGGTAAAGATGGGAATTGTTGAAGGCGGAAGAAGGGCAGTTTCAATTGTAAAGAGATTAGATGGGAATGATTTTTTTACACTGTTTGATGTAAAAATCATCACCGGAAGAACACATCAAATTCGCGTTCACCTCGCTTCGGAAAATCTTCCTATTTTAGGGGATAAAGTTTACGGAATGAAACGTGAAAGAATCAATGTATCAAGACAAATGCTTCATGCACATTCAATTGAATTTTTTGAGCCGTTAACACGAGAAAAAATAAAAATTGAAGCACCTATTTTTGAAGATATGAAAGAAGCATTAAAAAAAGCCGATTTATCTATCGATAAAACGACTAATTTATAGTTATAATTTAATTGGCTCGACAGTAATTGTTTTGAAGTCCTTGTATGTTACAAGTCCCGGTTTTGCACCGGGTATTTTTTTTACGTTTTTTACTTCAGTATAGTCGATATCAGATTTTATTGTTTTACCTGAAAGAGCTGCGGCAAGGGAAGCACAATAAACAATATCTTCTTCGGTAACCGTTTCATTCGCCGAGGACAAAATCACATGTGTGCCGGGTTCGTTTCTAAGATGGAACCAAAGGTCGCTTTTATGTGCGAGTTTGTTTGTGAGCTCATCGTTTTGAATATTGTTTCGTCCTGCACGAACAACAAGTCCACTCGGGGATTTAAATTCTCTAAATTTAAGCTTAGGTTCACGTATTTTTTTCTTACTTTTAACTTTGAAATATCCGCCGTCAATAAGTTCTTTTCTAATTGCACTTATTTCGTCTATTGTTTCAGTTTGTCTCAAATTTAAAAGTACGCTGTTTAAATAGTAAATCTCATTTTTTATGTGGGGTATACGCTTTTTTAAAACTTCTTCTGTGTTTTTTAGTTTAGTATACTTATTATACATCTTGTCCACATTTTGTTTCGGAGAAAGTGTTTCGTCAATATTAAGAGTAATCTCGGCATTGTCTTCACTATAAAAATTGTTAACGATGATTTTTTTATTGCCTTTTTTTATTTTATAAATATTTGCTGCAAGAAGATCAGCCTTTAGTTTTATCGACTCACGGTCGCTTGCTTTCAACATATCTTTTTTATTGTTTGCCAGTGCTCTTTCAAGACTTTCAACTTTATTTTTTATCTTCTTCTCGAGTTCGTGAATTCTTGAAGTTTGAAGTTTGAGAAATGCACGATTTTCGTAGAAAAATTTAACTGCATCATTCATCGAGTCAAATATCTTTTTATCGTGTGGACGCGGAGTGTTGAACGGTAAAATTCTAAATGGCTTGTCGTCTTTTAGGAGCACAGTAGGAGTAAAATCATTATTTAAAATCCTATTTTTAATCACAATTATTTCATCGACGACTCTATTTTTGTCGGTGTCATCTAAGCTCGAATAATTTATATTTTCATCAAGATTTAATTTGAATAAAATATCCAGCACAATATCCGGACTAAAACCTTCAAAATATCTATAGAGCGACTTTGAAAGTGGTTGAAGAGCATTTTCTTCGAGCACTTTTTTTATATCATCAAAATCCATTTTTAAAATGTTTTTCTTGTCACTCACCGGAAGAGTATATTCCTCCTTTGGAAGGACGAGACGAACGCTGCTCATGTCGGGATAAACTCTTATGAGCGCATCCAAAATATTTCCGCTTTTTGTTTCATACAAAATCAAATTTGAATATTTTCCCATAATTTCAAAATTAAGGGATACTTTATCCAAATCAAAAACGTCACCGGCGGTATCGAAATCAATTGAGATGACTCTGTCGAGACCGATTTGCCTTATGCCCGAAATCTTTCCGTTGGTTAAATATTTTCTAAGAAGCATCGTAAACATTGGAGGTTCTTTCGGATTGTCAAATTTATTTTTTGTCAGATAAAAAGCAGGGTTATCTGCAGAAAAACAAAAATATAAGGACATATTTTCACCTTTGTTTCTAAGATATATTATTATATCTCTGTTTTCTTGATAAATTTTATCTATACGTGCATTCAAAAGCTTTTCCTGCATTTCATTTTTTAAAGCATATAGTGATACGCCGTTCATGCTCATAAAAATCACCTCGTTGTATATTATATAAGATTTTAGTTTTTACATCAAATATTAAGAAAAATTAATATTTCGTTGAATAACTAATGGCTATCCTATATAATATAAGTAGAATGAAAATAAACAAAGGAGTTATTATGAAAAGGTGGTGGAATGTGATGTCAAAAGGTTTTTTATTAGTTATATCAGGGCCATCCGGAGTTGGCAAAGGAACAGTTTGTGATGAATTGTTGAAAGAAGTTAATGACGTTGTTATGTCGGTTTCTGCAACTACACGCGATATGCGTCCGGGTGAAGTTGACGGCGAATCTTATTTCTTTGTTGACGACGAAAGATTCGAGGAAATGGTTGAGAACGAAGAGTTTTTAGAACATGCGAATGTACATGCACACAAATACGGAACTCCGAAAAAATTTGTATTTGATAAAATCAAAGACGGAGAGGTTGTTATTCTTGAAATAGATGTTCAAGGTGCACTTCAAGTCAAGAAAGTTTATGATGAAGCAGTATTTATTATGCTTCTTCCGCCGAGCATGGTCGAACTAAAAAATAGAATTGTCGGCAGAAAAACGGAAACAGAAGAAGCAATAAATCTTCGAATGAACAATGCTTTTAAAGAACTCGATTTTGTTACGGACTACGATTATTTCGTTGTGAACGACACGGTTCATGAGGCGGTTCAAAATATAAAGTCAATTATTGATGCAGAAAAACATAGAGTAAAGAGATTTAAATATATTAAAGAGAAAGTGTTAGGTGAAAAAGATGTATAATCCATCGACAAAAGTTATAGGTGAAAATGAAAGCCGCTATACACTCGTTATGGTGGTTGCAAAGAGAGCACGTCAATTGGTTGCAGGTTCTCCAAAAAAAGTGGAAACGGATTTAACAAATCCGATTTCAATTGCGCTTGAAGAGATGAAGGAAGGCAAGATTAGTTTCGAGGAGAGTAAATAATGTTTGAGGGCAAGAGGGTCGTTCTTGCTGTTACAGGCGGCATTGCGGCATACAAAGCAATTTATCTTGCAAGTTTACTCAGAAAAAAAGGTGCGATTGTCGAAACAATTTTAACTGAGGCCGCACAAAAATTCGTCACACCTGTTTCCTTTAACGGAGTTACGGGGCACGGAGTTTACTCGGACGGTTTTCAAAATATAAATGACGAAATTCCGCACATCTATCTTTCAAAAGCGGATATGATTATCGTTGCGCCTGCTTCAAAAAATGAAATTGCAAAGCTTGCATGCGGTATGGCGGACAATCTTTTGACGAGCACGATAAGTGCGACAAAAAGTCCGGTTTTTATTGTGCCTGCAATGAATACAAACATGTATTTGAATCCGATTAATCAAGAAAATCTTAAAAAGCTTAAAGAAATCGGATATATTATAATTGAACCGGTTAGCGGAAATCTTGCTTGCGGCGATGTCGGAATCGGAAAGATGAGAGAGCCTGATGAGATTTATAATTTCATTTCGGATTATTTTAAAAACACTGATGACGATTTTTATCGCGGCATGAATGTTATTGTGACCGGAGGACCAACAATTTCGAAACTCGACCCGGTAAGGATTTTTACAAATCAGTCGAGCGGAAAGATGGGCGAAAGAATATGTGAAAGTCTCATAAAGAGAGGGGCAAACGTCACATATATAAGTTATAAAAAACCGGCGAACGAAAGAATAAATCATATAAAAATCGAAACTACAGAGGATATGCTCGAGGAAATAAAAAAGAGAATGAGCGAAAATAAACTCCTTATCATGAGTGCGGCACCGCTTGATTACGAATTCGAATCATATCACGATGAAAAGATTAAAAAAGGCGAGGCGCTAACTTTTAAGATGAAGAGAACGCCGGACATTTTAAAGACTATAAAGCCGGACAAAGGGGATTTAAAGGTGATCGGTTTTGCAGCTGAGAGCGAAAATGCGTATGAATATGGATTGGAAAAGCTCAAAAATAAGGGAATGGATATGATTTTTATAAACAACATTTTGAAGGACAATGTTTTCGGCTCGGAAGAAAATAACGGCATCATGATTTCGAAGAACGGCGAAGAAAAGAAAGTTCCTCGAATGGATAAAAGTCTCATCGCAGATGCAATTCTCGATTTTTTTAAGGAGCAAAATTAATGTATATCAGTGTAGTTGTAAATAAAAGCAACGATGCACTTGATAAGTCTTTCAGTTACACAGTTCCGAAAAATCTTGAGAGCGAAATAAAAAAATATAAGCGTGTAATTGTTCCATTTGGAAGGGGCAACAAACCGCTCACCGCAATAATAACTGAGGTTTTTGACAAAGAGCCGGAATTTGATTTTAAATTGAAGGACATCATCTCGGTTGTCGACGACAAGCCGTTTATAAATGATGACGATGCAGATGTCGCCGGTTATATTTCGAAAATAACAGGAGCAAATTTTGTGGATTCTCTGAAACTTTTTTTCCCACCGGTGAGTTTTGATTCGATTCTTACGGGCTATAAAAAGAACACAGAATTTGATGATTCGGGTATTTTCTCAAATGATTTTTTAATTGATGAGAAGAAAATCCGAGAAAACAGAGAAAAGCTTCTGAAATGGGAAGATGAGGGGCTTATAAGACAGTTTTTCAAACTGAAAAATGAGCCGAAGATTAAAACGGAAAACGTTTTGATTTCGACCGGAAATATTTCGGATGATTTGACTGAAAGACAGAAAGAAATTTTTAAAGAAATTCAAAAGAAAAAATATACGAAAGCTCAATTAAAATCAACTTTTGGTGTGAGCGACAGTGTTATAAATCAGCTTCTAAAAAAGAATTTGGTAAAAGTAGTGGAAGTTGAAGTTGGAGATTTAGAAGATGAGAGTGAGTCTTATCTGAAAATCTCTCTAAATGCTGATCAGCAAAGAGTTTATGACGGCATTTTAAATGAATATAGAAATAAAAAACAAAACAATTTTTTGCTTCGCGGAATTACGGGCTCCGGCAAAACAGAAATCTATCTCCAATTGGTTGAAGAGGTTTTAAAAGAAGGAAAGAATGCGATTATTCTCGTTCCTGAAATAGGGCTAACACCTCAAACGGTGAGAAGATTTAAAGGGCGTTTTAAGGAAGATATCGCAATCATCCACTCGAGACTAAACAAAACCGAAAGGTTCAGAGAATGGATGAAAATAAAGAACCAGGAGGTTCGAATAGTAGTTGGAGCGAGAAGTGCGGTTTTTAGTCCGCTAAAAAATATCGGTATAATAATAATCGATGAAGAGCACGACAGCTCATACGTCTCGGGGAAAACTCCGAAATACAAGACGGTTGATGTTGCGAGATATAGAGTAAAAAAAGACAACGGAATACTTCTTCTTGGAAGTGCAACTCCGTCAATCACGACATATTTCGAGTCGCGCAAAGGACTTTTCAGTCTTTACGAACTCGACAAGAGAGCAAACGGTAGACCGGTTCCTGAAATAGAGGTTGCGGATATGCGTGAAGAGTTAAACGAAGGGAACACTTCGATTTTCAGCTTAAAACTATACGAAGCGATATTGGACAATCTCGAGAAAAAAGAACAGGTTATACTTTTCTTAAATAGACGCGGATTTTTCGGCTCGGTTTCTTGCAGAAGCTGCGGTGAAAGCATTAAATGTGAACATTGCGACGTTTCTATGACATATCACAAGCGAGAAAATCTTTTGATCTGTCACTATTGCGGTCGCACAAAAAGATATCCTGAAAGTTGTCCGGTTTGCGGTTCGAAGAAAATCAAGGAGTTTGGAATCGGTACAGAACAAGTCGAGGATATTACGAGAAAAACTTTTCCTAATGCACGAGTACAAAGAATGGACAGAGACACGACTGCAAGAAAAAATGCACACTCGAATATTTATAACGAAATGAACGACGGTAAGATTGACATATTGATCGGCACACAAATGATTGCAAAGGGGCTCGACTTTAAAAACGTGACACTCGTTGGCATTTTGGCAGCGGATATGACACTTAGAATTCAAGACTACAGAGCACCCGAATGGACATACAGCCTTATAAGACAGGTTGCAGGCAGATCCGGAAGAGGTGACAAAGATGGAAGAGTAATTCTTCAGACTTACCAACCGGACCACTATGCGATTGATTACAGCGTGAAGTCATCGTATACCGATTTTTATAGAAAAGAAATACTGATAAGAGATGAATTTAAGTATCCGCCATTTTATAATATAATTGTTCTAAAAAACGAAGGGGCGGACAATAATAAGACATATAATGATTTAAAAGATATTTATGATAAGGTTTATCTGGAACTCCAAAGAGTGAGGATTGATGCGGTTGTGCTGCATCCAAATCCTTGTCCGATTTCAAAAATTAACGGAGTTTACAGATGGCAGTTTATGGTGAAGGTGAGACCGGAACTTATAAACAACATGATTGATTATATAAACAGTTTGGAATTAGGGGATATAACAGTTAATGTGGACCCTATAAATATGATGTAAGGAGATTTTATGGCAATAAGAAAAATAAGAATTGATGGTGACCCGATTCTTCGCAAAATATCAAAGCCGGTAAAGGAGCTCAACGATAAAATTTATGAGCTAATAGACGACATGGTAGAGACTATGTTTCACGAGCAAGGCGTTGGAATTGCAGCTGTTCAAGTTGGAGTTTTAAGACGTATAATCGTTATTGACCCTGAACCGGACAACGAAGATGGCGACATTATGGTTTTGATAAACCCTGAAATTGTCGAGTCGAGCGGTGAAGAAGAAGGCCTTGAAGGCTGTCTTTCAATTCCGGGCAGACGTGGAATTGTGCCGAGACCGACTTATGTTAAAGTAAAATATGTAAATGAAGATGGCGAAGATGTGGAGTTTGAAGCTCGAGATTTTGTTGCGAGAGAACTTTGTCACGAAATTGATCACATCGACGGCATTTTATACAAGGATAAGATGATTGGAGATTATGAACAGTAGTATTGTATTTTTCAGCTCAACTGACTTCGGAGCTTCGATTTTAGAAAAACTTATTGACACAAATGAAAACGTAGTTGCAGTTGTGACGAGAACGGACAAGGTGAGAAAACGCGGAAATAAGGTCGACATGACACCTGTAAAAAAAGTTGCACTCGATCATAATATCGAAGTTTTGGAATATGACAGAATTGACGAAGAAGGAAAGGCGAAACTTAAAGAAATTTCACCGGACTTTTTTGTCGTTGTCGCATATGGAGCGATTTTAAGTGAAGAGGTTTTAAATATTCCGAAAATTTCTCCGATAAATATTCACGCATCGCTACTTCCGAATTTAAGGGGAGCAAGTCCGATTGAATCCGCAATTCTGCTTGGGGAAAAGAAGAGCGGAATCAGCTATATGAGGATGAATAAAGGACTTGACACCGGAGATGTCTATAGAAAAATTGAAGTTGAAATTTCTGATACAGAAACGTTCGATACGCTGAATGAAAAACTTTTGAATGTAACGAACGAGTCTATAAATGCAATTTTAAAGGATGTTTCGGAAGGGCTTGAACCGATTCCACAAGAGGGCGAGAGTTCGTATGCGAAAAAGATTTTAAAAGACGACCCCATAATCGATTTTTCAAAAAATGCAGTTGATGTGAAGAATATGATAAATAGTCTTTCAACGCATATCGGTGCGGTTGCTTTTATCGAGTCAAATCGTTATAAGTTTTTTAACGCAAGGACTGCGAATGTAAAGCTTGCGCCGGGTGAAATTAAATGCGACGGAGGCAGGATTTTTATCGGAGCGGTAGATGCGGCGGTTGAGATTTTAAATATTCAAGCACCGGGCAAAAAGAGAATGGATGCGAAATCGTTTTTACTCGGAAACAAATTAGAGGGTTTTGTGGATGGCAAAGATAATTAAAAAAGAAACACCGACAAACGACAGAGAGATAATCTACAACGTTTTGTATGACTCGATAATAAATGGCAGATTCTCAAATGATGCACTTAGACGTGTTAAAAGTGAACACATGCCATTTATTACAGACACGGTTTACGGTGTCATAGAAAGAAAGATCACTCTTCAATATATTTTAGACAGTTTTTCAAAGATGAAGAAAAACAAGATTCAAGATGAAGTCAGGATTTTGATTTATATCGGCATTTATCATCTTCTTTATACGAATACAAAATCGTATGCTGCAATCTATGAGGTTGTGGAGATGGTAAAAAAGAAGACTAATAAAGGTGCAGCAAGTTTTGCAAACGGGATTTTGAGAAGTGTTCAAAGAGAAAAGAATAAGATTTTAAAAGACATTGCAAACTCCGACTTTTCAATAAAATATTCCGTGAGCGAAGAATTCATCAAGCTTCTAAGAGTGAATTTGAGTGATGAAGAAATCGAAAGCTTTTTAAAACACAGCTTTGAAAGTCCACTTGTTCACGTTTATGTGAGAAGAAACGAAGAAGATATTTTAAAGACACTCGATGAAAATGCGATGAATTATACAAAGAAAGATGATTTTATTTTTATAAAAAATTTCAATCGCAGTGCACTGAAACCGTTTTTTGAAAGAGGTGACGTGGCGATTTTGGACTATTCGACCTCATTCATAAGAAAGGCGTTTTCAAATATCGAAAAAGAAAATATAAAAACGGTTATAGACCTTTGTGCGGCACCGGGAGGGAAAACACTTCTCGTTTCAGATGCACTCGGCTCTCCGAAAATCGTTTCGGAGGATATAAACGACACACGTGTGAATCTTCTTTTGAGAAATATAAACACATGGGGTTTAAGTAATGTCATTGCAAAACTTTCAGACGCAACGGAATATGAGGGCGGAACCTATGATTTGGTTGTCGCCGACGTTCCGTGTAGCGGAAGCGGTGTTATAAGAAGACGTCCGGAGCTTAAATACAAGATTGATGAAAGTTCAATTGATGAGTTAAACGTTACGCAAAAAAAGATTCTTTCGAATGCAAAAAACTATCTGAAAGACGACGGATATATTATTTATTCGACATGCTCAATTTTAAAACAGGAAAACGAGGATGTGCTTAAATATGCAGAGCATGAACTCGGAATGGAAGTTTTGTGGCACGAAACATTTATGTTAAACGAAGAACATGAAGGATTCTTTGCAAGTTTATTAAAAGTGAGATAATATGATTTATTTAGATGATTTGGATTTTTTGGAAATGGAAAAATTTGCCGAAAAACATGGACTGCAAAAATATAGAGCCGGTCAGATTTTTTCGTTTATTCATAAAAACAAAGCCAAGTCGCTCGATGAGATAACAGTTTTAAAAAAAGATTTACGTGAGAAACTGAAAAACGAATGCACACTTACGGAAGTAAAAATAATTCATAAAGCGGTATCGAAAATCGACGACACAATAAAATATTTGCTCGAACTTCCGGACGGAGAAATTGTCGAAGCGGTTTATATGGCTTATGAAGATAGAAAATCTATATGTATTTCATCGCAAGTCGGCTGCAATATGGGTTGCGTTTTCTGTGCATCAACCAAAGGCGGAAAGGCGAGAAATCTTACAGCAGACGAAATGCTTAGACAAATTTATGAAATTGAGAATGAAAACGGTCGCATAGAAAATATTGTAATTATGGGACAGGGCGAACCGCTCGATAATTTCGAAAATTTAGTTAAGTTTTTAAAAATTATAAGTGATGAACGAGGTGCTGACAAGTCGCTTCGGAAAATTACGGTGTCAACTTGTGGAATCCCTGAAAAAATTAAAGCACTTGCGGACTATGATTTTCCAATCACTCTTGCACTTTCGCTCCACAGGACAACCGATGAAGAGAGAAGCAAGCTCATGCCGATAAATAGAGCATATAATATCGAAAGTGTGATGGATGCTCTTTCGTATTATTACGAAAAGACGAATCGAAGGATTTCATTTGAATATATGGTCATTGGCGGAGAAAACGATTCGCCGGGCGACGCAAAGAGAATTAGGGAATTTGCAAGACGTATTCATGCTCACGTAAATATTTTGGAATTAAATCCAATTAAGGAATACAGCGACGGCGGCAAGAAAAATGCCGCAAGGGAGTTTTGTGATTTACTCACATCAAACGGAGTGAACGCAACATTTAGAAACAGTAGAGGTAAGGACATTGACGGAGCTTGCGGTCAATTGAGACGCAAGTACAAGGAAAGGAATTGTTAAATGATATATAGTGCTAAAAGCGATGTCGGCAAAATACGGCCGAACAACGAAGATGCTTATTTAATCAAAAATGAAAACGGACTATATGTTTTTCTTGTTTGTGACGGTATGGGAGGTCACAAAAAAGGCGAAGTTGCTAGTCAGATGGCAAGAGATTTTGTGGAGGAATTTGATTTTTCATTTGACGGCAAGTCTGACGATGAGATTCTTCAAATACTACGAGACCTCGTGAATAAAGCCAACATAAAAATTTATTTGAAAGGCAAGAACGACGACGAAATGCGTGGCATGGGAACTACTTTCAGCCTTGCGGTTTTGTATAATAAAAAAATTTATTACGCACACATAGGCGACAGCAGAATTTATGTTTTGAAGGACAAGCTCATGATGATTTCGAAGGATCACACCTTGATTGGCGAACTTATTGAAAAAGGTGTAATTTTAGACAGCAAGGATAGGGCGGATTTGAAAAATTATATTACTCAAGCTCTTGGATCCTCATCAATTGTTGAACCGGCAATCGGTTCGATTGATGCAACAGATGTCAAAAAGATTTTTATTTGTTCGGATGGTGTTACGACTTATCTTGATGATAAGAGCATTGAAAAGTTTGTTGCATGCAAAAAAAGCCCGCAAGAAATTGTCGACGCAATTGTCGATGAAGCGTTAAAACTTGGCGGAAGAGATAATATTACCTGCTTGATTGCAGAGATCGGAGATTAATATGGAAATTGGTACTATTTTACTTAATAGATATGAAATTTTGGAGCAAATCGGCGAAGGCGGTATGGCGACTGTTTATAAGGCAAAATGTCACACGCTCGACAGATTGGTTGCAATAAAAGTTCTTAAAAGCGAATATGCTGAAGATGAAGAATTTGTGAAGAAGTTCATGATGGAATGTCAGTCTGCGGCAAAGCTGAATCATCCAAATATTGTAGGTATTTATGATTTTCACGAGATAGAACTCGATGGAAAGCCGGTTTATTTCATTGTTATGGAATATATCGACGGCATCACATTGAAGGAGCTCATAGAAAAGAAGTGGTTCATTCCGGAAGAAGAAGCAGTGGATATTGCACTTCAAATTTTGGAAGCGCTTAAAGAAGCTCACAGCCATGGAGTTATTCACAGAGATATTAAACCACACAATATTATGATTTCAAAAAGCGGCATCGTTAAGGTGACGGACTTCGGTATTGCAAGGGCAACTTCTAACCACACGATGACAACTACGATGGACGCGATCGGCTCGGTTCATTATTTCAGCCCTGAACAAGCACGTGGCGCATTTACAGATCAAAGGACGGATATCTATTCATTCGGCATTGTGTTTTATGAAATGTTAACCGGTAAACGTCCGTTTGTCGGCGAGAATCCGGTCACGATTGCGATGAAGCATATTCAAGAAGACATAACACCGCCGGGAGAGCTGAACGAAGATATTTCTGAAGGCGTGGAAAGAGTTGTCTTGAAGTGCACTATGAAAAAACAAGCGGAAAGATATCAAAATGTCGAAGAAATAATCACGGATTTAAAGAGCACGGCAGGCTCAAAGAGAACTTTTGTGCCGAGCGATGTGATTGACGATTCGCTCGACCAAACGAGAGTTATTCCGACTGCGGAGATTGACAAGATGGTTCAAAAGAATAAAAAAGTGAAAATAAATAAAAACGACGACTACTACGACGATGACGACGATTATGATGACGATGATTTCGACGATGATGATTATTATGATGACGATGACGATTATTACGACGACTATGATGACGGCAATAAAAAGAAACTCGGAATCATTCCGATAGTTCTGGGTGTTTTAGCGGCATTTGTTTTGACGACGGGACTTTATCTCGGATTTACTAAACTAAAACAAATTCAAAAAGATTCAATCGTTCAAGAAATCGCACTTCCGAATTTAATCGGAATGACCGAAGCGGGAGCAAGAAAAGCTGTTCAAGATATGGGACTTAAATTCGAAGTAAAGAGTGAAACGACTGATTCCTCAAAGCCATACGGAGTTTTAAGTCAAGATCCGCAATCAGGAATGACTGTAAAACAAAACAGCACCGTTTATGTAGTTTTAAATGTGGATTCAAATTCGACGAAACTTGATTCGTACGTCGGAATGAAACTAGAAGAAATCGAATCCAAGGTAAAGGAACTCGGCTTAAAAATCGAAGTTGATTATGTCGACGATGATTCGGAAGAAAACACAATATTGGCACAAAACCCGATTGCGGGTTCGTCGATTACGGAAGGGGATACACTCTATCTTTCAATTTCAAACGGAAAGGGCGCAGAGGAAAATCTTGTTCCGAATGTTTTGGGGATGAATTTCGACGATGCCAAGAAGATGCTTGAAGAAAAGGGATTGATTGTTAAAGATGCCGTTTATGTAGCTTCCGAAGAAACGGAAAAGGACAGAGTTTTGTCTCAATCGCTCGAAGCAAATCAAACTTTTGAAAATGGAAACACTATTGAACTTAACGTCTCAAAGGGACCGGAAGAAAAGCCGGAAGAAAATGAACAAAATCAAAGCGAACAACCTACTGAAGAAAATAAACCGGATGAAAAACCGGCAGAACCTGAAAAACCAAAAGCTAATACAACAAAATTCAGCGTTGCAGTTCCACTTCCATCGGATGTGCCTGAAAGCGTTGTAAAACTTGTAAAAGTTGTTGACGGAAACCGTGAAACGGTTTATGAAAACACTTTCTCAAAAGATGAAGAAGTCGCTTATATAAATCTTAAAGATCAACCGGTCGGTGAAATTTTGGAACTTTATATAAATGATGAATTTGCAGAAACATTTACGGTTCAACAAAGATAATGAAAAAAGCTGTAATTAAAAGTGTTTCAGGTGGAATTTTTACAGGAATTGGTGAAGGACATGAAGAAGTTGTTCTTCACAGTCCCGGTAAAATAAAAAAAATCGGCAAACTTTTGGTGGGCGACATCGTTTATTATGACGAGTCGACTGAAAACAATACGATTATTGAAGTCGCTGAGAGAAAAAATGAATTTATAAGACCCAAAGCCGCAAACATCGATGTTTTTCTTATCGTTCAATCGATTGATGAGCCGAGGTTTGACAGATATTTGATCGATAAACTCACTGTTTACGCTTTTAAAGAAAAAACGCACCCGATTCTTCTTGTTACAAAGGCGGATTTGAATGAAAAGTTGGCGGAAGAATTATATAATGAATACAATTCTGTCGGAATAAAAACTTTTTTGGGTCGAATCGAAAACAACAATTACGATGAAATTTTTGAATATTTGAGCGGAAAGATAGTCCTTCTTGTTGGAAACAGCGGTGTTGGGAAGAGCACATTTTTAAACAATGTGCACGGATATGATGTACAGCGAACAAATTTTATTAGTAAAAAACTGGGGCGTGGTAAGCACACTACAAGACAGGTCGAGATTTTTCCAATTGACGATTTTTATCTCATTGATACGCCGGGCTTCTCAACTCTTGAACTCGAAACATTGGATGAAGGAGCGATGTTGGCGGATTATTTTCCGGAATTTCAAAAGTATAAAAGTGAGTGCAGATTTAACACTTGCACGCATATAAACGAACCGGGATGTCGAGTCAAAGAAGCGTTGAAAGATGGTGAAATTTGTAATTTGAGATATGAAAGTTATTTGAGATTATTTAAAGAGTTGAAGGAGAGGAAAGAAAAATGGTAAGAATCGCACCGAGCATATTGAGCGCAGATTTTCTAAATCTGGAAAAAGATATTAAGATGATGGAAAGTGCCGGAATTGATTTGTTTCACATGGATATTATGGACGGAATGTTTGTCCCTAACATCAGCTACGGCCCGATGATTTTGGAACACATAAAAAAGATTTCAAATGTGGGAATGGATGCGCATTTGATGATTATGGAGCCGAACAGATATTTCGATATTTATCAAAAAATCGGAGTTGAGTATCTCACAATCCATTCAGAAGCTTCAACGCACCTTGAACGTGATTTGTCTCAAATCAGAAATCTCGGCATGAAGTCGGGCGTTGCACTAAATCCTGCAACATCTGAAGAAGCGATTAAATATGTTCTTGAAGTGGTTGACATGGTTCTTGTGATGAGCGTTAATCCAGGATTTGGTGGACAAAAATTCATCGCATCGCAATTAAAGAAAATCGAAAAGATTAAGAGCATGATTGTAAATGCGGGACTAGACACAAAAATCGAAGTTGATGGCGGTATCGGTGTGAACAATCTAAAAGATGTTGTTGATGCCGGAGCTGACATTGTTGTTAGCGGTTCATCTCTTTTAAAGGGTGACTTTAATAAAAACTATCAAGCATTCAAGGATGTTTTAAATGGCAAATAAAGCTCTTGTCGTCGGTGCTTCAGGTTTTTCGAAAAAATATATAAAAAAGATAATTGCCGACTATGACTTTGTTATTGCGTGCGACAAGGGTGCCGAAGCATTTTACGGCATGGATATGGAGTTTGATTTATGTATAGGCGATTTCGATTCACTCGATAAAAATGTTAGAGAGTATTTTAAATCGAAAGATACAATTGAGTATCCGGTCGAAAAAGATTTTTCTGATCTCGAGCTTGCAATAAACTATTTAATTGAAAAAGATTTTCAAAGAATTGATTTTACAGGTGTTTTGGGTGGAAGGCTTTCGCATGAGCTCTTTAATTTAGGCCTATTTCTTAAAATAAAGAAAGAGGGTAGGCGTGTATCCATAAGAGAAGCAGCTACAAGATGTGACTTTCTTTCAAATAACGAAGTTCTAAATATTCCGAAAGGCCTTGAGGTGTCGGTAGTTCCTTTTTATGATGACGATACGACAATAAGCATGAAGGGATTTAGATGGAATCTAAAGGATAAAAAAATAAACCGTGGCAGTACGCTTACACTTAGCAACTACACGGTTGAGGAAGGCTATATCATGGTAAAAGGGAATCCCGTTATGGTTGTGATAGAGCCTATTGAGAAAAAAATTCAATAATAAATAAAAAAGACCCGTAGAAATAATTTTTCATAAAACCATTTCTATGGGTTAATTTTATGCATCTTGGTTAACTTTTTTAAGACAGCTTGCGCAGACTTTTATTCTCTTAGGAGTTCCGTCTTCAACAATTCTTACTCTTCTTAAGTTAGGAGCCCAAGATTTTGCTGAATGTCTGTGAGAGTGGCTTACTTTTTTGCCAAACATTTTACCTTTTCCGCAAATTTCACATACTTGTGCCATTGGTAATACACCTCCTTATGATTAACATATATATTTTACAACAAATATTAATCTAAATCAAGTCTTTTTCGAATTTTTTTACTTGATAAGTAAAAAAAAATGATGTATAATGATAATAGAATTAACAAAAAAGGAGAATTAATAATATGACTGCAACGAAAAGAACCGAATTTGGTTCGATAACAATTTCAGACAATGCTATAGCAACTATTTCAGGTTTGAGTGTCATGGAAACATACGGCATAGTAGGAATGGCTGCAAAAAACGCCGCAGACGGTTTTCTCGAAATGTTAAAATCTGACAATCTCACTAAGGGAATTAAAGTTAATTCGGAAGGTGACGATTTGTCTTTAGATATATATATAATTACTCAATATGGAGTAAATATTTCCGTTGTTGCGGAAAATCTTAAGGAAAAAGTTCGTTTCAACGTAGAAAAATATACCGGACTTAAAGTGCCTGAAATAAACCTTGTCGTTCAAGGAATCAGGACCAATAAGTAGGAGGCAGCATGACTAATATTAATGCGGGCATGATGCGCAATGCGATAAAAAGTGCCATCAAAAACCTAGATGTAAATAAAGAAATGGTTAACTCCCTGAATGTTTTTCCTGTTCCTGATGGAGACACCGGGATTAATATGTTTCTTACAATAAAATCAGCAGGCAATTATGCTTTGGCAGAAGAGACAACTCACTGTGGTGAACTTTCGCGAGCTCTTAGCAAAGGTGCACTTATGGGTGCAAGAGGAAACTCAGGTGTTATACTTTCGCAAATTCTTAGAGGATTTTATATGGGAATTCAGGATTTCAAGGAACTCGACGTAAGAGCGATAAAACGCGGCTTTGAATCTTCAAAAGAGATTGCTTACAAGGCGGTTATGAAGCCTACTGAAGGAACAATTTTGAGCGTTGTAAGATATATGGCTGCCTTTGCTGTTTCAAACCAAAGTAAGTATAGCGACACAATCGAATACCTTGAAGCAATATATGCGGAAGGTGAAAGAGCTCTTGAAAAGACTCCGGAAATGCTTCCTGTTTTAAAAGAAGCGGGAGTTGTGGACTCCGGAGGAAAGGGACTTCTCGTTTTGATGAGGGGTGCTATTGACGGGCTTAAAGGTGAAGAAGTCCAATACACAGCTGAAGTTGTAGAAACAAAAACACAGAAAGTTGTTTTTGATGAAAATATTAAGTTCGGATATTGTACTGAATTTATTATTCACACCGACAATACAGACCAACATGACGCAGACACGCTCAAGGAAGAACTTTTGAAGTTTGGAGATAGTCTTGTTTGTGTTAAAGTTGAAGATATTATAAAAGTTCACGTGCACACGAATCATCCGGGAAAAGCTCTTGAGCTTGCACTCGAAAGAGGCTATTTAACCGGCATTAAGTCAGACAATATGAGGCTTCAAAATGCTGAAGTAAGACGTGCACATGAAGAGGAACAACAAAAGAAATATGAATCTTTAAAGGCACAGGACGCTGGACCTCAAAAAGAGTACGGCTTTGTTGCAGTTGCATCAGGCGATGGTATTATGAGTGTGTTCAAAGATTTCGAAGTCGATGAAATCGTTTCGGGCGGACAAACAATGAATCCGAGCGTTGAAGATTTAACAAAAAAAATCGAAAAGATAAACGCAAAAACTATTTTTGTGCTTCCTAACAATTCAAATATCGTTTTGACGGCTGAGAAGGCTGCTGAAGTTTCGGACAAAAATGTTATAGTTATTCCGACAAAGACAATTCCACAAGGCATTTCAGCAATGATTAACTTCGATTTTGATTTGGGTCTTGAGGATGCAATTGAAACGTTAAATGATGCTATAAAAGCTGTTAAGAGCGGTTCAATAACATACGCTGTGAGAGACACCACAGTTTCTGGCAAGAAGATAAACCAAGGCGATTACATGGGAATTTTGGAATCGGAAATTGTATCTTCGAGCGAAGACATCTATGAAACAGTTCTTGAAACTTTGAAAAAAGGAATAGATGAAGATTCTTCTATCGTGACGCTATATGCCGGTCAAGATGTTACCGAAGTACAAATGGAAGAGCTTATAGAAAAACTTGAAAATGAATTTGATGACATTACGATCGAAGGCTTAATGGGTAATCAACAAGTTTACTATTATTTGATAAGTATTGAATAATAAAGGGCCGATTTCGGCTCTTTATTTTAATTTGAGGAGATTTTTTGGAGCTTAAAGACATAAAGAAAATCGGTCCGAAAAGACTTGAGGGCCTCCGAAAATTAAATATCACCGACATAAATGATCTCGTCTTTTATTCGCCGAATTACTATGAGGACAGAAAGACTCTAGTGCGTGTAAAGGATTTGGATTTCGAAAAGAAACAGCTTGTGCATTTAAAAATTGTTGCGGGACCGGCAAGGCGAAAGACAGCCAGCAATATGACGATGGTTTCGTACAATGCGACCGACGGAGAAAGACCGGTTGAAATTGTTTTCTTTAATCAAAGCTTTGCGGTTTCTTATTTTAAAAAAGGGCTGTCTTATTATATTTTTGGGAAGCCTAGTATTTATAACAACAGAGTGAGCTTTTCAAATCCGATTTTTTCGCAAGTTAAGGGCAAAGACCTTGGAGTAATAGTTCCGATTTATCCGCTTAATGCCACGATTACTAATAAGATTTTGCGTGAGTCGATAAAAGCTGCACTCGACAATTTTACGGATATAAGACTTTTGCCGGACGAAATTGTAAAAAAATATAATTTCTTGAGTATAAAAGCTCTCCTTCGCATGATACATTTTCCGGAAGAGATTGAAAAAGCGAACTATGCGATAAAATCAATGGCTTATGTAGAAGCGTTTTTGTTAAATGTTATGAAATATTCGAATTTCAGCTTTACAAAAAAATCCAAAGGAAAAGTTATAAGGGACACGAGCGAAGAACGCGATTTTCTGAGGGGTTTGCCGTTTCTTTTGACCGAAGGGCAAAAGGCTGCAATTGTCGATATTAAACGTGATTTGGAAGCGGATTATTCAATGAATCGACTCCTTCAAGGTGACGTCGGTTCGGGAAAGACTGTTGTCGGACAATATATGGCGATAAAGACGGTTGCGGGGGGAAGACAAGTTGCTTTCATGGCACCTACGACACTCCTTGCGGTTCAAAACTATGAGAAACTTAAAACTTTTGCCGATAAATTTAATATGAACTGCGAACTTTTAATTTCGAAGACGAAGAAAAAAGACAAAGAGCGAATATACGAAGAAGTTCAAAACGGAAACATCGACATTCTTGTCGGTACGCATTCTCTTTTAAATGAGGATATAAATTTTAAAGATTTGGGTTCGGTAATAATCGACGAGCAACATCGCTTTGGAGTAAATCAACGAAACAATTTGATTGAAAAGGGCAACGGTACAAATGTTCTTGTCATGAGTGCAACTCCTATTCCAAGAAGCCTTTCGATAATTCTTTACGGCGATATGGATATTTCTGAGATAAAAACAATGCCGGAAGGACGACAAAAAATCGACACTTATGTGCTGACGGAAAAAGAAATGGACAGCATAAACGGTTTTGTAAGGCGAGAACTTCAAAACGGCAGACAGGCGTACTATGTTTGCCCGCTTATTGAGGAGAGTGAGAAGTCGGATTTAAACTCAGCAACGGAACTTTATGAAAGATTAAAAGAAGAATTCACCGGAAAAAATGTGGCACTTTTGACAGGGCGAACTGACGACGAAGAAAAAGAAAAAATTATGACCGACTTTAAAGACGGTTTAATTGATGTTCTTGTCTCGACAACGGTTATAGAAGTGGGAATTGACGTGCCGAATGCAACGACAATTGTCATTATGAACGGCGAGAGATTCGGCCTTGCACAGCTCCATCAACTTAGAGGACGCGTGGGCAGAGGTCAGTATAAAAGCACGTGTATTATCGCTCACAATGCAAAGAATGATGAAACATACTCAAGGCTTAAGACTATTGAAAGAAGTAATGACGGATTTTATATTGCAATGGAGGACTTAAAGCAAAGAGGACCCGGCGAAATTTTGGGTCTCAAGCAAAGCGGTGCGCAGAAATTTAAATTTTTGGATTTTGAGACGGATTTAAACATTGTAATGAGAGCGAAAAATGATTTCGATGAGTATATAAAAAATGCAAGCAAAGCTGAAGTGAACGAACTCAAAAACAATGCGGAGCTTTTGCTTGGGAAAATAGAAAGCGGTGTACTAAATTAATGAGAGTTATTTCGGGAAAAAATAGAGGAACAAAACTTGTAGCACCTGAGGGAATGACAACACGACCGACGGATGACATGCTAAAAGAAAATATTTTTAATTTAATTGGACCTATAATGCCGGAGTCAAGCGTTTTGGATTTGTTTGCGGGTTCCGGTCAAATCGGCATCGAATTTTTGTCCCGCGGTGCAAAGAGAGCGGCTTTTGTGGACAACAATATAAAGGCGATAAATTCTATAAAACAAAATTTAGAAAAAACAAAACATATTGAAGATGCAAAAGTCATTAAATCTAATGTAAATACTGCACTTTCAAGACTTTCAGGCGAGAAATTTGACTATATTTATCTCGATCCACCGTATGATGATAAAAAAAATTTGCTGGAAGTGTTTAATATTATTGAAAAATCTGATATAATAAAACTAAGCACGGAAATTATTATTGAAACGGTAAAAGATTTTTCAATTTCCAATGTGAATATAATAAAAGAGCGTGTGTATGGAAAGAGAAAAGTTTTAATTATCGGAGGTAACTATGATAGCAGTTTATCCGGGGAGTTTTGATCCGGTCACAAATGGACATATAGACATTATACAGCGTGCGGCAAAACTTACAGATACATTATATGTAGCTGTACTTACAAATCCATCCAAAAAACCGTTTTTCACAGTTGAGGAAAGGATTAGCCTGCTCGAAAAAGTGACGGAAGATATTCCTAATGTTAAAATTGAACCTTTTAGCGGATTGCTGATAGATTATGCAGAAAAAATCGGTGCAAAGATTATATTTAGAGGATTGAGAGCTGTCTCGGATTATGAATACGAGTTGCAAATGGCTCTTGCAAACAAAAAATTGAAGGGCGACACAGAGACATTATTTATGGTTGCAAACTCGAAATATTCATTTTTGAGTTCAAGTTTAGTAAAAGAAATCGCAACATTTGGCGGTGATTTAACCGGAATGGTTCCGGATTTTGTTATAAGTGAAGTAGAGGCTAAAATAAAGAGGAGGTAGCTAAATGGATGTTTTAGAAATTATAGATTCCATTGAAGATTTAGTTGAAGGTGCAAAACCGGCATTTTTCAGTAACAAAGTTGCAGTCGGAAGAGAAGAAATTCTTGAACTTTTGAGCGATTTAAGGCTCAAATTGCCTGATGATATCAAACAAGCAACATGGATTAAAGGCGAAAGAGAAAGAATACTTAATGAAGCAAGAATGGATGCAGACAAAGTTATCAATGATGCAAAAGTTGAACTCGGTCGACTCCTTTCGGAAGAAAGCGTTTTGATTGAAGCAAAGAAACAAGCAGCACAAATAATTAATGCTGCAACTGAAAAATCCGTTCAAATTTCTATGGGCTCAATTGAGTACACCGACAAAATTTTAAACGGTACTCAAGAAAACTTAAATAAAGTTATTGATACTTTAAATGACAACCGTCGTCAACTTGCAGAGATGGCTTCGGAAATCAAAAGAAATAATCAATAGACATACAATATTATGCTCGATTTAAATCGAGCTTTTTTTATGCAAATAAGTTTGCATTGACGAAAGCTTGAAAAAATAATTTAATTTAAGGACATGAGAGTTTTCGCTCTTGTGTCCTTTTTGTTGTGGAAATTTTTATGATATAATAAATATACTATAAAAAAATTAGCGAGGAATTTTATGAGAAAGATTTTAATAGTTGAAGATGAGAAGGATATTTTAAAAAGACTTTCAATGTTTTTGAGCGAACACAATTTTAATATTATCGTGGCATCGTCAATTGATGAAGTTTATGAAAAAACTGATGCTTCAATCGATCTTGCGCTACTTGATATAAATCTTCCCGATGGAAAGGGAGATGAATTAATTAAGTATTTTAAAGAACGGGATATTAGAATTATAATTACAACTGTAAAAAATGATTCAAATTATATTGCGAAAGCTCTTGATAATGGGGTTGATGATTATATAACAAAACCGTTTGATTTAAATATTTTGAGGGCAAGAGTTGACGCAACTTTAAGAACTGTTTGTGTCAGCGATGAGAATATTATTTTTAAAGATTTAAAGATGAATATTGACGAAGGGACAGTCTATTATAAAAATAGTCCAGTGAATTTGACTGCGCTTGAATATGGCGTGATTTCGCTTTTTATAAAAAATCCGAACAGAATATTTACACGAGAGCATCTTCTTCAGATTTTTTGGGAAGACAATGAGCAGTTTGTAAACGACAACACATTGACGACGACAATAAAGCGAATTCGAGATAAAACTTCGAAAGATCTTATTACAACTATTCGAGGAATTGGATACAGGATGGAATAATATGATTTATTTTTTAATACCAATTTCAATAGTTATTTGCTATTTTTTTATGAAAAAGCGAGAAAATAAAAGAATTGAAGAAATGGTTTTGATGATTGAAAGTTTCAACAATGGAGAATATTATACTCCGATGAAGCAAGATAATTTCTCGATTTTGGAAGACAGTATTTACAAGTTGTTTTTGAAAAATGTCGAGGAGCGGGAAAATATAAAACGTTTATCTAAAAGTCAAGTTGAAAATTTCGAGAATATTGCACATCAAATAAAAACGCCGATAACATCAATGCTTATTGATTTGGAATTTATAAAAAAAGATGGTGTCAATGTTTCAAGTATTTCCGATGGTCTTAAAAGACTAAATTCACTTTCGGATATACTTCTAAAACTCTCGAGTCTCGATGCAAATTTGACAGAGATGAAGAAAGAAAAACTTAATATTGCCGAGATATTTCAATATGCGTTTGATATTTTGAACTTATCGGATGACAGTATGAAAATAACAGAAAGTTATACTTGCAAGTCGTTTACCGGCGATTTTTATTGGATTAGTGAAGCTATGATAAATATTTTAAAAAATGCTTCCGAAAAATCGTCGGAGATTATAATTTCAAGTTCCGAAAATCCGATTTATGTTGAGATTTGTATTGAAGATGACGGAGGGGGAATAGATAATACGGAATTTAAGAAGATTTTTAGACGTTTTTATAAATCACCTGATTCAAACGGTTTCGGAATCGGACTTAATATGGCGAAGACAATTGTCGAAAAAAACAACGGCACAATTTCTGTAAAGAATGGAGAAAAAGGTGCGATTTTTTCGATGAAATTTTATAAATGATTTTCACTTGTCACAGAAAAGTCACTTTCATTATGTAAGATTTGGTTAGTGAAAGGAGAATTCTATGGAAATATTAAAAATAGAAAATTTAAAAAAGATTTATGGCAAAGGGGAAAATCTTGTAAATGCTGTAGATGATGTTAGTTTTTCGATCGAAAGAGGGGAGTTCATTGCAGTTGTTGGACCGAGTGGTTCCGGTAAGTCGACTCTCCTACATTTAATTGGAGGGGTGGATCGTCCAAACGACGGAAAGATTTATATTGAAGGAACTGACATTTCCAATTACAACTCAAAGGAGCTTGCGCTATTCCGAAGGAGAAAGGTCGGTATCGTTTATCAGTTTTACAATCTAATTCCAAATTTGACTGTGAAACACAACATTGAGTTGCCACTTACGCTTGACGGAAGGCGAGTGAATGAGAAGCTTTTCAATGACATTGTGAACAAACTTGGAATTTCAAAAAAGCTAAACAACTTTCCAAGCGAACTTTCGGGTGGTCAAAATCAAAGGGTTGCAATTGCAAGAAGTTTGATTTATGAACCGTCGCTTTTACTATTGGATGAACCAACGGGAAATCTGGATCGCAAAAATTCAAATGAAATAATTGAAATTCTTAAATATTTCAATCACACTTCGAATCAAACAATAATTCTTGTTACACACGACGAAAGTGTGGCACTTGAATCTGATAGAATCATAACTATTGTTGACGGGAAAATAGCAGGAGATGAGATTAATGAATAAAAAGAATTTCCCGATTTTTATATCTCTACTTATAATGAGCGTGTTCATAACATTTATATTTTATCAAGGATATTCAAATATAAATTCCAACAAAAAATTAGTGCTTTCAGATAACTACTATCATGCCGAAATTGTAGAAAAGCTCACGCCGGATGAAATAAAAAAATTGAACAACGTAGAAAATGTGGTTTTAGCAGGTGGAGTGCTCCCGGAAAATACTTCAGCGTTAATTAATGACTCAAGGATTGCAATTTCTTATGAAGATCAAGATGCGATAAATATGCATGAATTTTCATATTTATTGGATGGAGAGTTTCCGAAAAATACGAATGAAATTTTGCTTTCAAAAGATGTGTGCGAAAAAAACGATTTAAAAATAGGTGGTAATGTCGAAATAAGTTTTGGAAAAAGAATTATAAACGGAGAAGAAATAAATCCGATAGACTCAGTTATAAAAAATGAAACTTTTAAAACCGAGTTTACGAAAAGTTTAAAACTTGTCGGCATATATGAGAATCAATATAATAAAAATTCAAAAATCGCCTATGGACTTATGATGCCGGATGTAAATATGAGTCTTGTGCCGGTTTTAAAATTCAAGGATTTTGTGCATGCATATAAGAACAGTCAATCAATTGAGTCAAATATAGATGAAGTATTGGGTCGAACAGAGAGTGTAAGGTTTAACCAATCACTTGTGCATTATTACAGCGCGGACAGAGATTTCACAACAAAAATCGCATCAAAAATTGTAACAATATTCATTATTTTAGTAACAATAATTTTGTTTGTATTTTTCATAAGAAATCTTTTCAAGGTTTGGGCAATCAAAAAAATAAAAGAACTCTCTGTCTATAAGTCAATTGGCTCTACAGATTTTCAAATCTATAAAATGCTTTCGAAGGAAGCGGTTTTTATATCTATAATTCCGATATTAATCGGACATATTATAGGTTTTATTGGAATTTTCTTTTTGTTTAAATATATACGCGGAGTTGATGCGCCTTCAATATTTATAAAGGTGGAATTTAACGCAGTTTTGAGTGTTGTTATTCTTGCGATTTCATTTACAGTGGTTTTGCTTTCGATAATTTCTCCTGCACGGAAAGTGTCTAAAATCAATATAATCGACGGCATAAAGGGAAATATAGATTACAAAGAATCTAAAAAGAGAAGAAGCGAAAACATTTGGTCGGAGCTAAGTAAAAATAATAGGGCAAATTTAAAGTCGCAAAGATATATTTCGTCAATCGGGATTATAATAATTTCATTTTTCATTGTTGCATTATCAATCAACTCATATTTTAATGATTACTACTTTTACGATGACGGTTACAATATTTTGGTACAATATTATAGTCGGAAAAATCAAATTCCAACCGTTTTTGAAAAAATCATTAATGGAGTTCAAAATGATAAAAGTTATATTTCTAAAAAGAAATACGTCTCAGTAAAATATGATTTTGATTTATCGGATGAGGCTATCTCAAATAATGTTGATAAAAATCTCAAAAGATATCTGAAATCCAAAGAAAAAGAATCGCTCGACGGATATGTAATTGCGCTTGATGACGATGCATTTAAAAAGTTGGGCGGAGAGAAGGGTGAAATTTTACTCTTTAACAATGTACAGACGGATATGTATGAGCCGAATTACAAGGCAAAAATGGTTTCGTATATAGATGAGCCGGATGAACTTTCAATAAAACTTTATAATGGCGAGGAGAAGAAAATTCATATTGACGGTATTATAAGTGACAGAAAAGACTTTGAAACATATTTTAGACCTTATGTAATTTTAATATATACGGATTTTGATGAATATTTTAAACTGTTTGGCGAAAAAAGTGAGCCGAGGTATGAAGGTTCGTCGTTTGTGCTGAGGCTACACACAAACGATTTGAATTCTAAAAAACTCGAATCATTTATCTCGGATACAATTAATGAAAACTTGTCGAAAGGAGAGAGCTATGATTATGAAATCGGAATGGAAATTCAGGAAAAGCAGGAAAAGTCTTCGCAATTGTTTAAACTTATTGTGCTTGTAATCTCAGCGATAATAATCATTCTAAATATAACAAATGCATATTCGTCAATCAACCTCAGCCTTATGAGTAGAGAGAGGGAGATAGGTTGTCTTTATTCGTGCGGAATGGATAAGAAAATGATTCACACGCTATTAAGAAAGGAATTTATTGCGGAGGAGATAAAATCGTTTGTAATTGCAGTTGTTACAACGTTTGCGTTTATGTTTATTTTGTCAGCACTCTCGGATGAATTTAATTTCAAAATTTTACTCAAAGAATTTGGTTATTTAGAATTCTTAATCTCGTCAGTGCTCGTTTATGTAATAAATATTTTTATTTATAATATAACTCTTCGAAAAATTCTACAAAAACCTATTATAGAAATTATAAAAGAAGATTAAAAAAAGCCTTGTTTTATCAGGCTTTGTTTGTAAAAATATTTCTTGTTCTGTCAGTGAATCGTTCACGGTCATAGAACGCGTGATAGATTTCTGTGAATTTTTCGTTTAGATAAAAGAGTTCTCGAGATTTTTCGGGAACTTTTTTTATGTCCGCATACTTCAAAATAAGTGCATCTTTATTCTTTATTTCCAAAAGTTTTTCTATGCCTTTTTCGCTTGCGGCGAGAGGGCGAATGAATTTTGTGGCCTTGTGATTTATATAGTCGCTGTTATTCATTCCGATTACAGCTTTTATAGTTTCTCTCTTTATGCGAGAGCGGGAGAGTCTTTTGTGGTATGCGTTTTCGATAAATTCGTCGAAATTTTTTGAAGTAAACGCGGCGGTTCTTATGCGAGCGATATCGGAGTCGTCTAGATTTTCGAATTCTCCGTTTATTGCGGCAATCAAAATCGACGAAAAGATTTTGTCGTTTGCATTAAAAAGCACATCGCATTCCGACTTTATTTTTTCACGTATCGGACTTGCGCTAAATCCTGAAAGGTCGGTGCTGTTGTAGTCGCTCACAATGCGTTCTATCGGAAAGAATCCGATTTCTTTCGGAAGATTTTCGATATATTCTATAGCAAGCAGGTCGTTACTTTCAGGATATATCCCGAATTTTTCTCGAATTTCTTCTCGAAGAAAAATATTGTACGAGATTTTGTCGTCAAACTTTTCAAGCGACTTCCTTTTTTCCGAAATGAATTTTGCAGCACCGGTTAAAAAGTTTTTGTCGGCGTGCTCAGCACCAAAGAAAATTTTGTCGATGATTCCGGTTTCGGATAATATTCGAACGGACTCTTTCGAAAACACTGTAGCGCCGTTTAAGGAGTAGATTGCAGGAAGTTCGAGAACTATGTCAACTCCGGCGTCAACTGCGGACTTCGCACGTGTCCATTTGTCGAAAATCGCAAACTCGCCGCGCACTGTGTAGTCGCCGCTCATAATTGCGACAATTGTTGCGTCCGGAAATTGTTCGCGTGCTTTTTTTATTATGTACTTGTGTCCTTCGGTCGTCGGATTAAACTCCGCAACAATTCCAAGTGTCGCCATAATATCCTCTCTTTCACATATAATTATATAATTGAAATAAATTAATTGCAAATTTTTAATTAATGCTTATTTTTCGTTATTTCACTTGATTTTTATTCGCAATTGGTATATCATTATATGAGAGATTAATTTCAAATAAAGAAAGGGTGTTTAGATGAAAATTTTAGTAATTAATTGCGGAAGCTCAAGTTTAAAATATCAATTGATCGATATGGCAAACGAAGATGTTATGGCAAGTGGATTAGTTGAAAGAATCGGGATTGAAGGCTCGAAGTTGACACACAAGAAAGACGGAGAAAAGTTTGTAACAGAAACAGAAATGAAGGACCACAGAGTTGCTTTGAAACTTGTTTTGGACGAGCTTTTAAACAAAGAACACGGAGCAATTTCCGATTTGAAGGAAATCAATGCTGTTGGACACAGAGTTGTTCACGGTGGTGAAAAGTTCAATGATTCAGTTGTTGTAGACGACAAAGTTTTACAAGAAATCAAAGAATGTTTTGCACTTGCACCGTTACACAATCCTGCAAACCTTATGGGAATTGAAGCTATTCAAGGTTTGATGCCGGATGTACCGAATGTTGTAGTTTTTGATACAGCTTTCCACCAAACAATGCCGGAAGAAAATTATTTATACGCTCTTCCTTATGAATATTATGAAAAATACAAGGTTAGAAGATACGGCTTCCACGGAACAAGCCACAATTTTGTTTCAAAGAGAGCTGCTGATATGCTTGGAAAGAAACGTGAAGATTTAAGAATCATCACATGTCACCTTGGAAACGGAAGCTCAATGGCTGCTGTTGATCACGGCAAGGTTATTGACACATCAATGGGTCTCACACCGCTTGAAGGTGTATGTATGGGAACAAGATGCGGAGATATGGACCCTGCAATTGTTACATTCATTATGGAAAAAGAAGGACTTTCTCCAAAGGAAATGGACAATGTTATGAATAAGAAGAGCGGTGTTTTAGCTCTTTCAGGCATTTCATCAGACTTCAGAGACATCGAAGCTGAAGTTGGCAAAAACAAGAGAGCAGAAATTGCTTTAAATCAATTCGCTAACCGTGTAAGAAAATATATCGGTGCATATGCAACACAAATGGGTGGCGTAGATGTAATTGTATTCACAGCAGGTGTTGGTGAAAACTCAATCGAAATGAGAGAACAAATTCTTTCAAAACTTGAATTTATGGGCGTTAAAGTCGATAAAGAAAAGAACAATGTTAGAGGAAAAGAAGCTATCATAAGCACAGACGATTCAAAGATTATTGCTATGGCAATTCCTACAAATGAAGAACTTATGATTGCAAGAGATACAAAAAGACTTACGGAAAATAAATAAGCTATTGACAAACACAAAAAAATAGTTTATAATATCCTATTGACTGATAAATTTTTAGGAGGTGTAATTTATGGCAGTACCTAAGAGAAGAACGGGCAAAGCTAGAAAGAACAAAAGAAGAGCTTCATCCTACACTCTTCCAAGAGTTAGCGTTATGAAATGCCCGGAATGCGGAGAACCTAAGAGACCGCATAGAGTATGCCCACACTGTGGATATTACAATAAAAGAGAAGTTATAACTGTAGAACAATAATTTGTTTGGGAGCCTTACTTTTGATGTTAAAAGTACGGCTCTTTTTTACGCTTGAAATAATATGATTTTTATCATATAATTATTATATATGGAGGTCGGTATGAAAATTTTACTTGATTCGAGTGGTCTTGATAAAGGACCCGACATTGTCATTGAGGCTGCCAAAAAAGCCAAAAATGATTTAAATATTCAAGTTGCAATTGTCGGTCTTCCCGATTTGAAAGAAAAGGTCGAGGAAGTGGGCATTGAATTTGTACCGGCTGAAACGGAGATTACTCCTAATCACGAAAATCCGGCACTTGCAATAAGAAGAGAAAAGACCAGCACTATTGTTGTCGGACTTAATCTTTTGAAAGAGGGCAGTGTGGATGCTTTCGTTTCAGGAGGAAGCACCGGAGCAGTTCTTGCAGGCGGTATGCTTGTTGTTGGAAGACTTCCTGGCGTCAAAAGAGCGGCACTCTCGACTTATGTCCCGACAAAAAAAGGATATGTCGTTTTGATAGATATGGGTGCTAATGTCGACGTCACACCGGATGTGCTTTATTCATTCGGGGTTATGGCAAAATGTTATGCGGAGTCGATTTTAAATATCGAAAATCCGAGAATTTCACTTTTAAATAACGGTGCCGAAGAACACAAGGGCAACGCTCTTACAAAGGAAGCATATCAGCTTTTCAAAAACAGCGATTTGAACTTTGTCGGAAATATGGAAGCAAGATATATTTTTGACGGCGACGCGGATGTTGTTGTTATGGACGGCTTTGCGGGAAATGTAATTGTCAAGGCGCTTGAAGGCGGTTTTAGATTTACAAATTATCTTTTAAAAAGTGCTGCTAAGAAAAGTTTCATAACAAAAATCGGTTTGGGACTTGCAAAAGCGGGCTTGAAAAAGGAAATGAGCATATTGGATTCTTCACAATATGGCGGGGTGCCTCTTTTGGGGCTTAAAAAACCGGTCATAAAAGCACACGGAAGTTCCGATGCTAACGCAATTTACAATTCGATTATAGTTGCGAAGAACACTATTGAGTCCAACATGATTGAAAAGATAGAAAAATCGTTTAAAGGAGAAGAATAATGGATATTGAAAAAAAGATTTATGAGTCTATAGCTTCACAATTTGGCGTTGAAGCAAACACTCTGAATGAAAACACTTCATTTAAAGAAGATTTGAATGCGGATTCGCTCGATTTAGTTGAACTTATCATGGCTCTTGAAACAGAGCTTAATATCGAAGCGGATGATGATGATTTAGAAAAGATTGAAACAATCGGCGATTGCATTAAGTTTGTTAAAAAGAGCATTTAAGAAATGGTAATTTATCCGGTGGGCATATCTACCGGATTATTTTTTGAAGTTGAGGGATTATTTTGTTTCTAAAAGAATTGACCATAAAAGGTTTTAAAAGTTTTTTGAATACAACAAAGCTTGATTTTTTTCATGGGGTTACTGCTATTGTCGGACCAAACGGAAGCGGCAAGAGCAATATTTCCGATGCCATCAGATGGGTTTTGGGAGAAACAAGTATAAAAACTCTTCGCGGAAACAAGATGGAAGATGTTATTTTCACGGGAACGGATGATATCAAGCCGGTCGGATTTGCGGAAGTTGAAATAAAGTTCAGCGAATGTGAACTCGAAAGGTTTCCATATTCTGAAATCGTTGTTTCAAGAAGAGTGTACCGCGACGGAGAAAGCGAGTACTACATAAATAAAAATAAGGTGAGACTGAAAGATGTGCGTGAGCTTTTCATGGACACAGGTTTGGGGCGTGACGGCTACAGCATCATAGGTCAGGGGCAAATCGACAATGTTCTCTCGACGAAGCCTGAGGACAGACGTTTTATTTTTGAAGAGGCAAGCGGAATAAGCAAGTTCCGTTATAAGAGAGAAGAAGCACTCACGAAAATAAAAAATGCGAATGACGATCTCGACAGACTCACTGATGTTTACAGCGAAATAAAAAAGAATTATGAACGCTTGAAGACGGAAAGTTCAAAAGCGAAAGAATACACAGAGCTTGCAATTGTAAAAAAAGATTTGGAGCTCGATTTGATGTACAAAAATTTAATCAAAAACGCCGAAGACAGAAAGAAGCTTATCGATTCTATTGAGATTTATGAAAACGACAAGAAACGTGAAAACGATAACATCGTAAAGCTCAAAGAAGACTCGAAAGAAATCGAGAAAAAAATCGACGAACTTTCAATTGTAATCGACAATGTATCAAAAGAGAAAATGGAAGTCATCAGAAGTTTCACAGAGTCAAAGGGAAACCACAGGCTCGAAGCTGAAAATATCAAGAGACTCGAGTCGGACATTTCAACTTTCAAGAGCACAATCGAGACGAATCTCGAAAAAATCGAGCAATATAAAACTGCGAACAAAGAATTGGCAATTATTTTAAATTCTACGGATGATGGCGGACTATCAAGTGACGAAAAGAAAAAGAGAACAGAACTTTTAGAAAAGTTAGATGCGATGTCGAAAAATCTCGAAGCACTTAGAGACAAGATGATGAGCGAAAATCTTTCGTACAACAAGAGCAAACTCGATTTTGACTCGAATAAAAAGCGTGAAGAATTTTATGATGAAAGAATCGAAAATCTCGAAAGTTCTCTTGATGATTTAAAGAGTACGCTCGAAATTTCGAGAAAAGATTTTGAGGATTTATGCGAAAGTCTGGAGAAAAAACATGAGTCTTTAAAAGAACTCGAAAGCACGATAGGTGAATCTCGAGAAACTTTAGCACGCATGCAAAAAGAGACTCAGGAGTTTAATAAAAATAAAGAAAATCTCGAGAATAAAATCAGAAACTATAAATATGAACTCGCACTAAAGAACAATATTTTAGAGCAGTATCAACTTTCGGGTTTCTCGAACAAGAAAGTGAACGAAAAGTTTAAAAACGACAAGGGCTATCTTGCCGAAGTCACATACAATATCGACGTCGATTCGAAATACACAAAGGCGATTGAAACTGCGTTCGGTGCAAAACTGGGCTATATAATAACTAGAACGCAAAACGATGCAAAGGAAATTGTTGAATTTTTAAAGACGAACAAATTCGGTAGGGCGACATTTTTACCGCTCGAGCTTTACAACAAGCCGACAAATTTCAAAGCTTTAAAACCTGACGAAGACTGTCTCGGTTATGCGGCGGACCATGTTAAAACAAGTCCGGAACTCGAGAATCTTATCAGGAGCGTTTTGGGACCGATTGTGATATTTAAAGATTTAAAAAGTGCGACTTTAAAACGCCGCGAATATAATTCGAGCATCGTTACACTTGACGGAGAGTTTCTCCACTTTTCCGGCTCTATTACGGGCGGGGAAGGGAAGAAAGAGCAAATCACACCTCTCTCTATGAAAAACGAAATCAAGGCGTTAAAAACGGAATTAAACGCGAATGAAGAGGCTCTTAAAAAATTGGGCGATGCCGAGGCATTTATAAATAATTTCAACAGCTTCAAAGAGAAGTATGACTCGAGTGTTCGAGATTACGAAAATTATAAAATTGAATTTGCCAAAGATCAGAACGAGAAAAATCTTATGGGAGACAAGCTCGGCGCACTTGAAGAGAGAAAAGCCGGACTTTTGGAGGAATTAAAAAAGATTAATGCCGAAAAGAGCTCGATTTTGATTGATGAGATTTCGGACGAAGCGTACAATAAATCAAAGACGGAGTACGAAAGTTACAAGTCCGAGTTTGAGAAATTCAAGGAGTCGGCTGACGAAACTTTGAGGGAGTTAAACGAAAAGGAAAACAATATAAAGCTCTTTTTATATAAAAAGGAAAACGCACAGTCGAGAATCGACGAGAACAATTTGCAAGTTAAGAATATGGAAATTGAAAACGAAAATCTAAAGAAGACTCTCGAAGAAAATAAGAAAATGCTCGAAGAAAAGGGAGAAATAAAAGATTCACTCTTTAAGAGTATGACTGAGTTTGAGGAAAAGGAAAAATTAATCGATTCAAAAACAAACGAATTATATAAAGAACGAAATGAGCTCAGAGCAAAGTTTGAAACTCTCTCGATTCAAGAGGACTCGATAAGAGAAAACATCACTGGTATAAACGAAAAGATAAATTCCGATAATTTAAAAATAGCGAGAATAGATGAAAATCTTGAGATAAAAAAGAATGATTTATTGAATGAATATAATATTTCATATGACGAATTTATCTCAAGCGAAAGAGAAACTGCTTCTTTAAGAGAACTCACTCAAAATATAAACGAAATCAACTCAAAGATTGAGCTGATGGGACCGGTTAATATGTCGGCAATTGCAGGATTTAAAGAAGCACTTGAGCGAAAGACTTTCTACGAAAAACAAATTGCCGATTGCAAGGATTCGATTGACGACTTGCTTTCGATTTTGAAAAAGATAAATCGCGATATGAAGTCGCAGTTCAACGAGGCATTTGTAGAAATAAGAAACAACTTCAAATATGTTTTTGAAGAACTGTTTAACGGCGGAAAGGCGGACCTCACGATGACGGATCCTGATGATCCGCTGAACACAGGAATTCAAATTATTGCAAAACCGCCTGGAAAGAAAGAACAACAGCTTAGCCTTTTGTCGGGCGGAGAAAAAACTTTGACCGCAATGGCACTTCTCTTTGCATTCTTAAAACTTAAACCGTCGCCATTTTGTATACTTGACGAGATTGATGCGGCACTCGACGACGCAAACATCATGCGTTATACAAATTTCTTAAGAAAGTTGAGCGAAGACAGTCAATTCTTAATCATCACGCACAGAAAACCGACACTCGAAGTTGCGGACACGATTTATGGTGTGTGCATGAGAAAGAAGGGTATAAGCGATATCATAAGCATGAGAATTGAAGAATATGAAGAAGAATAATAAATAATAATATTTTGATGAAAGCGGCAGAGATGTCGCTTTTTTTGTGTGTATAATGATTGAAAAGAAATATATTTTAATGTATAATTAAATGTAATGTTAAATTAAGGAGAGATTGAATGTTTAATTGGTTTAAAAACAAATTTTCTAAGAAAAAAGAAAATGATGAGAATAAGATTGAAGAAGTTATAGAGGAGTCAACAAAAAAAGTTGATGAAGCGGAAATATCAGAACCGATTTTCCAAAAGAAAACCGAGTCACATGAAATAAAGAATGAGCCGACTTTTGAAAAGAAGGCTGAAACTCATGAAGAAATCTTTAAAAATGAAACTATAAAAACAGAAGTTCCTGAAAAGAAAGAAGAACCTGTTGTAAAAGAAGTTGTTATCGAAGAAAAGCATGTTGAAACGGCTCAAAAGATTGAAACTCATGAAGAAATAAAAGAAGAACCGAAGCAGGAAGTAGTTCAAGAAAAATATGAAGAGCCGAAAAAAGAATTGATTCATGCAGCAGTGAAGAAAGAACTTGAAAATACGAATGACGAAGAAGAGCTGAAAGATACAAAGGAAAGCATATTCAAGAGATTTATGAAAGGCGTCAACAAGACCAGAAAGAATTTCAGCTACCAAATCAACTCCGTATTTACAGAAAACGATATCGACGACGATTTCTATGAAGAACTTGAAGAAGTTATGGTTATGGGTGACATTGGAGCGTCGACAACAATGACTATTATTGACATTTTGAAGGAAAGAATTGTCGATAAAGGTATTCACAAAACTTCGGAAGCGAAGGAACTTTTAAAAGAAATTATTTTGGAAGTTATGAATGAACATATCGAGGACAATTATCTTCACCTCGAACCGTCACCGGCAATTTTGATGCTTGTCGGTGTTAACGGCGTCGGAAAGACAACAACATGTGGAAAGCTTGCATATCAATTTAAACAAGAGGGCAAGAGTGTTGCTATTATCGCTGCCGACACATTTAGAGCTGCCGCAATCGAACAGCTCGAAGTTTGGGGTGAAAGAGCAGGCGTTAAAATCATAAGCCAAAAAGAAGGCTCTGACCCTGCTGCAGTTGTTTTTGACGGACTCGATTATTCGATCAAAAACAATATCGACATCACAATTATCGATACAGCGGGACGTCTTCACAACAAGGTGAACCTCATGAACGAGCTCAACAAGGTAAAAAGAATTATTGACAAGAAGATGCCGAATGCAACGATGGAAGTTATATTGGCACTCGACGCAACTACGGGACAAAACGCACTCCTTCAAGTTAAAGAATTTAAAGAAGCCGCTGAAATTACAGGAGTTTCTTTAAATAAACTCGACGGCACTGCAAAGGGCGGAGTTATAATTCCGATTCAATACGAAGAAAAAATTCCGGTAAAGATTGTCGGTGTAGGAGAATCGATTTACGACCTTCAACCTTTCGAGCCGGAACTCTTTGTAAATGCTATATTTGAGTAATTTATAAATATTTATGAAAATTGCGAAAAAACTATTGACAAGCGGTTATTTATTTGATATTATATTTATGTCAACAAAAAAGGTTGACAAGGGGTTGTTGTTATGATAGAATATTTTGAGTTGGGACGGCTTTATGATTTTTACAAAGAGCTGTTGACCGATCGACAAAGAGAAGCACTTGATCTATATTACAATGACGATTTGACAATGATTGAAATTGCGGAAGAACTTGGCATAAGTAAACAGGCAGTTTCAACAAATATCAAAAACGGAGTTTCAAATCTCGAGAAATTCGAAGAAAATCTGAAACTTGCGAGAAATTATTATATTATAGAAAGTGCAAAAGATAAACTTGAGAATTTATATAATAACTCTGTAAAGAAAAAAGATTTACCGACAGATGTTGAAGAAGAAATTTTTGCAATTCTAAGTATGCTCGATGAAATTTGATTAAAGGTGATTATATGTTTGAAAGTTTAAGTGAAAAAATACAATCCAGTCTCGCAAAGATTACCGGAAAGGGCAAGCTCAACGAAAAAGATGTAGACCTGGTAATGCGAGAAGTAAAGATGGCACTTTTGGAGGCAGATGTAAACTTTAAAGTTGTTAAAAGTTTTACTAAAACTGTCAAAGAAAGAGCAATTGGAAAAGAGGTTATGGAAAGCCTCACACCGGCTCAACAAGTTATAAAAATTGTTAATGAAGAGCTCACAAATATCATGGGCGGTAAGGAAGAAAAACTTGATTTTTCGAGAAAGCCGACAGTAATCATGATGTGCGGTCTTCAAGGTGCCGGTAAAACTACAACCACAGCAAAGCTAGCAGGGCTTTTAAAGAAGGATAACAAGAGACCGCTTTTGGTCGGTGTTGACATCTATAGACCTGCAGCAATTAAACAACTTCAAGTTGTGGGTGAACAAGTTGGTGCACCGGTTTTTGAAAGGGGAACTCAAACTCCGTCAAAAACTGTTCTCGAAGCTTATGAATATGCAAAGAGAGAAAACCACGACGTAATTTTGGTCGACACAGCAGGAAGACTTCACATTGACGAAACTTTGATGGACGAGCTTAAAGATATTGAAAAAGCTGTGCCGGTGAGTGAAGTTTTACTCGTTCTTGACTCGATGACAGGGCAAGATGCTGTAAATGTTGCAAAGACATTCGATGAAAGCTTATCGATTACGGGCGTTATTCTTACAAAGCTCGACGGTGACGCAAGAGGCGGTGCCGCACTAAGTATCAGATCGGTCGTTGATAAGCCGATAAAGTTCATCACAACAGGTGAAAAGCTTGACAAGATCGAGTCCTTTAAACCGGACAGACTTGCAGGAAGAATTCTCGGCATGGGCGATGTTTTGAGCTTGATTGAAAAAGCTGAAGCGGTTTATGACCAAAAGAAAGCTGCTGAGCTTGAGCAAAAAATGCGCGATATGAGCTTTACATTTGACGATTTCCTTGAACAAATGGCGGCTCTAAAGAAGATGGGACCGATAAAGGACATTCTGGGAATGATTCCGGGAATGAACAGTAAGGCACTCGGCAATATTGAAGTTGATGAAAAGCAAATGGGACACATTGAGGCGATAATAAGAAGTATGACACCGATGGAAAGGATAAATCCTGACATCATAGATGCTTCGAGAAAAGAGAGAATCGCAAATGGTTCCGGAACGTCACCTGTCGAAGTTCAAAAACTTTTGAAACAGTTTAAAGACACGAAGAAGATGATGAAGAAGTTCGGCAATATGACAAAGAAAAAGAAACCTGGCAAAATGGGATTTCCATTTTTTAAATAGGTAATAGATTTTTGAGGAGGTGAATGATTTGGCAGTTAAAATCAGATTAAAGAGAATGGGTTCAAAGAAAAGACCATATTATAGAGTTGTTGTTGCAGACGCAAGAGCACCTAGAAACGGACGTTTTATTGAAGAAATCGGCTTTTACAATCCGGTAAGCGAACCAAAAGCTTGCAAGATTGATAAGGAAAGAGTTGAATACTGGATTGGAGTTGGTGCAAAACCGACAGATACAGTAAATTATCTCTTGAAAACTTATAATATTAAGAGCGACAAGAAAGCAGAAAAAGCTCCAGAAGCAAAAGAAGCTGAATAAACAGAAGAATAGGTGAAATATGAAGGATTTATTGTATCATATTGTAAGTAATTTGGTTATAAATACCGAAGCCATTGAAATTACGGAAGAAGAAAAGGATAGAGAGATTACTTATTTTCTCAAAGTCGCAAATGAAGACTTGGGAAGGGTTATCGGCAAAAGAGGAAGAATTGCAAATAGCATCAGAACTATTGCACGTGCTTCCAAAAACGAATCCGGCAAAAATATTTTTGTGGAGATAGTCGATTAGTGAATAATCTCAGAGAGGTTGGAAAAATCGCTTCACCTTTCGGTCTTAAAGGTGCTTTCAAAGTCATGCCGTCGGTCGACAAAAATGAACAGTTTTTTGAATTTACAGAAATGGTTATTTTTGGAATGAGCGATAGTTTTGAAATTGAAGACGTTTGGACCAAAAAGAAAAGTCTCTATGTTAAACTAAGGGGACTTGATTCGATTGACGATATCGAAAAGAGAATCGGTTATTCGATTTATGTTTCGAACGATGAATACGAAAACAGTTTGCAAGACGGAAGATTTTTTGTAAACGATTTGATTGGTATCAAAGTTTTTGTCGGCGAAAAGGAAATCGGCGAGGTGAAGGATGTTATAAATGGACCGGGACAAGACATATTTGTCATAACGAATGGCGAAGATGAAGCAATGGTTCCGTTTGTAAAAGCTTTTTTTGAAGATGTCGATACAAAGTCAAAGAGAGTTAATTTTAAACCTGTGGAAGGATTGATACCTTGGATATAAATATTTTGACAACATTTCCGTCGTTTACGGATTCCATAAAGGACTACTCGATGATTAAACGAGGGGTTGAGGCGGGAATTGTGAGTATTAATTCAGTCGATATACGTGCTTTTTCGAATGATCCGAATCAGCGTACCGACGATTATCCATACGGCGGCGGAAACGGCATGCTTATGTGCTGTCAACCGATATATGACGCTCTTCAGTCGATTGAAAATCCGGGAACGGTGATTTATATGTCGCCGCACGGAAAGACAATCAACCAGGAAGTCTTGAATGAACTTTCAAAACTTCCGGCAATGACAATACTTTGTGGACACTATGAAGGCGTCGACAGAAGAATTATTGACAATTATGTGAATCTCGAATTAAGTGTTGGGGATTATGTCCTGACAGGAGGGGAATTACCGGCGATGATGCTCATTGACGGGGTATCAAGGTTGTTACCGGGACTTCTTAAATCGGAGGATTCTTATACCGAAGAGTCTTTTTATCACGGTTTATTGGAGCATCCTCAATATACGAGACCATATGATTTCAACGGATTCAAAGTACCGGATATACTTCTTTCCGGCAACCACAAGCTGGTCGATAAATATAATTTGATGGAAAGTATAAAACTTACAAAGAGATTGCGTCCCGATTTGATTGATGAATTGGACGCGGATAAATTTGAAGACAAAGAAATTAGAAATTTCATTATAAAAATGAAGGAAGGAGGATATGATGAACGTTATTAATGCACTTAATCAAGAACAGTTAAAGAATGATATTCCTGAATTTAGAGTTGGAGACACTGTTAAAGTTCACTACAAAGTCGTTGAAGGTGAAAAAGAAAGAATCCAAGTTTATGAAGGTACAGTTATTAAACGCCAAGGCGGACAAGTTCAAGAAACATTTACTGTAAGAAGACTTTCTTATGGTGTAGGTGTAGAACGTACATTCCTCTTACACTCTCCAAGAATTGCAAAATTGGAAGTTGTAAGAAAAGGTCATGTACGTAGAGCTAAACTCTTCTATTTAAGAGGCCGTCAAGGTAAAGCTGCTAAGGTTAAAGAAATCAAATTTTAATTATAAGGATGAGCCGAAGTATCTTTATGCATAGGTTCATCCTTTTAATATACTTATTTTTATTTTGCTGAAGGAGGCATTTATGAGTTGGTATCCCGGCCATATGAAAAAGGCATTGGACGAAATTAAAGAAAAGATTAAACTGGTTGATGTAGTCGTTGAAGTTATTGATGCGAGAATGCCTTATAGCACAAAGAATCCTTATGTCGCAAAAATTGCGGAAAATAAGGAACATATTTTACTTATGACAAAAAAAGACTTGGCTGACAAAGACGAGACGGCGAAATGGCTGAAACAATTTCGTGAAGACGGTTTCAGTGCTTTTGCGATAAACACATTTGATAAAAGAGACATTTCATCGTTCAAGAGATTTTTAAAAGATGTGAAACAAGATATTCTTGAAAACAAAAAGTCAAAGCGTGAAAAATTTGAGATGAAGGTTATGGTTGTCGGCATGCCGAACGTCGGTAAGTCAAGTTTTTTGAATGCGTTTAAAGGCACAAAGAGCACGAAAGTCGGAAACACTCCGGGAGTTACGAGAAATATGCAGTGGGTGCGAACAGGGGAAGACATTCTTCTTTTGGATACGCCGGGAATTTTGATGATGAGCAGGAGCGAGGAAAACAGAGTGACGAATCTCGAGGTATTAAACTCGATTGACACATCAGAAGTAGATGCGGCTGAAACGGCACTCCTCATGATAAAGATTTTGCAAACTCGCTATCCGGGACTTTTAAACAACAGATACGGAGTTGACGAATCGGAAGAACCGCTCGCAGTGCTCGAGGGCATTGCAAAGAGGCGCGGTGCACTCATAAAAGGCGGCGAGTATGACTACTCAAGAGCCGGCTCGATTTTGGTCGACGAATTTAGAAAGGGAGTTCTCGGCAATTTGACATTGGAGTCGGTCGATGAGATATATTGAAGAGTCGCTCGATGAAATATATATCTGCGGCATAGACGAGGTCGGTCGCGGACCGCTTTTCGGCGATGTCGTGTGTGCTGCTGTAATCATGAAAAAGAACAACTACATCGTCGGCATCGATGACTCGAAAAATCTTACCGAAAAAAAGCGAAATATATATTTTAACGAAATTTACAAAAGAGCGTGTGCAATCGGGCTTGGAAGTGCATCAAAAGAAGAGATTGACGAAATCAATATACTAAATGCGACAAAGCTTGCGATGACAAGAGCACTCAATGAAGCAGCGAGGATAGTTCAACCTGACATAGTTCTTGTGGATGCGGTGAAGCTTGACATTCCGTACAAGACGCTCTCAATCATACACGGCGATCACCTTTCGTATAATATTGCCGCTGCTTCAATCATTGCGAAAGTTTCGAGGGACAGACTCTGCTACGGTTGGGACAAGATGTATCCGGAATACGGCATTTTAAAGCACAAAGGCTACGGCACAAAAGCTCATCGTGAGGCGATTTTAAAATATGGAAGAACACCGCTTCACAGAGAAAGTTTCAAGGTGAAGCTATGAAATCAAATAACAAAATTGTAGGAAATCTCGGGGAGGATATGGCCGCCGAATATCTTGAAAAACATGGCTACATGATTTTTAAGAGAAATTATAGAAATCGATACGGAGAAGTGGACATCATTGCAATTAAGGATGAGTTTCTCGTGTTTGTCGAGGTTAAGGCGAGAAAAAATCGGATGTTTGGAAATCCGCAGGACGCCGTTGACGATGAAAAAATTCGTCACATTGTCGACGTTTCGGACGGCTTTATGAGAGAAATGAATTGGTCGGATATAACGGTCAGATTTGACATCGTGGAAATTGTTTTCGATGAGAATTATATAAATCATATTGAAAACGCATTTTATAGTTATAGATGATGGAGGAGTTATGTATTCAAGCATAAGAAGTGCAGTTTTACTTGGCATTGTCGGCGCGGAGCTAAAAGTTGAATGCGACCTTGCACAAGCAAAATGCAATTTTACTATAGTAGGCCTTGCGGACAAGGCGATAAACGAAAGCAGAGAAAGATGTACGGCGGCGATTTTTAACAGCGGATTTCGTTTTCCGCAAAAGAAAATCACGATAAATCTTTCGCCTGCAAACATAAAAAAAGAAGGCTCGCACACAGACCTTCCTATTGCAATTTCAATTCTTGAAGCTGACGGCGTCATCGAAGAAAGACGCACGGACGACTTTGTTTTCTTGGGCGAACTCGGACTCGACGGAAAAATTGTTCCAATTGACGGGGTGCTTCCGATGGTTCTATCTATGAGGGATATGGGATTTAAGAAATTTGTCGTACCATATGAAAATCGAATGGAATGCTCGATTCTTGAAGATGTAAAAGTATATCCGGTGAAAACTCTAAAGGATACGGTCGACTTTTTAAACGGCAATCTAGAAATCGCACCGTCACACATTGTCGAACCGATGGACCTTGAGCCGGAATACGACGTGGATTTTTCAGAAATAAAATCGCAGGAAAATCTGAAGAGAGCATTTGAAATTGCAGCGGCAGGAAACCACAACATACTTATTATTGGACCGCCGGGTTCCGGAAAAACTATGGCGGCAAGAAGACTTCCGACAATTCTTCCGGACATGACTCTTGAAGAATCAATCGAAAGCACAAAAATTTATAGCGTGAGCGGACTTTTAAAAGAAACGGGTTTAATGCGGACGAGACCGTTCAGATCTCCACACCACACCGCAAGCTCGGTTTCAATCGTGGGCGGCGGTCGCATTCCGAAGCCGGGTGAAGTGAGCCTCGCACACAACGGGGTTTTATTTCTCGACGAACTTCCGGAATTTCAAAGGAGCACTCTCGAAGTTTTAAGACAACCTATGGAAGACAAAGTTGTAAGCATTTCGAGAATTAACGCACAGATAAAATATCCGGCGAACTTTATGTTCGTCGCCTCGATGAACCCTTGTCCATGCGGATATTACGGCGACCCGAACCACAATTGCACTTGCACGCAAAGCCAAATCGACAAATATCTCGGAAAGATTTCAAATCCGCTTCTAGACAGAATCGACATTCACGTCGAAGTGAATGCGGTCAAATACGATGAGCTGAAGAGTGATAAGCCGGCGGAAACGTCAAAAGAAATCAGAAAGCGTGTAAACAAAGCGAGAAATCGTCAAATCGAAAGATATAAAGACATCGGCATAACAAACAACGCCGAGCTAAATGGCAAGGCGATAAAGAAGTTTATACATCTGGGCGAAGCGGAAACGCAAATTTTGGATATGGCGTACAAAAAATACAAATTCAGCGCGCGTGCATATAACAAAATTTTGAAACTCTCAAGAACTATTGCAGACCTTGCGGAGTCCGACGAAATCAAGACGGAGCATGTGCTCGAAGCCCTGAGATACAGGTCCTTCGACTCGAAATATTTCTAGACATGGCTTATTCAAATTGTGATGCGTATATCTTTTTAAATTCTATAAATTTATCGAATAAAAAAATCATTGCAATCAAAGAGAGTCTCGAAAACATCTCAGAAATTTTCGAAATGACGAAGAATGATTTTATGAGTCTCGAAATTTTGAAGGAAAAAGATATCGATTATATTTTAGAAAATAAAAACTACGACAAACTCGAGTGGACAAAGGAATATTATAGGAATCTCGGCGTTCACGTGATGACAATCGAAGACGAGGACTATCCGTACAGTTTGAAAAATATCGAAGATGCGCCGCAGATTTTATATATCAAAGGTGAGATGAAACCGGAAGACCACATCGCACTTGCGGTCGTAGGATCGAGGCGTTTGAGCGACTATGGAGAAGAAGCGACAAAGTTTATTGCAAGCGAGATTTCAAAACTCGGAATAACGGTTGTTTCGGGAATGGCTGACGGAGCAGACTCAATCGCTCATCGTGCGGCTCTTAAAGAAAACAATCGAACAATCGCTGTTATGGGAACGGGTATCGACGTTATTTATCCGCAGAAAAACAAGGCACTATATGGAGAAATTTCCGAAAAAGGTGCGGTTATAACGGAGTTTCCGGCGAAAATGAAGGGAGTGCCGTACAATTTTCCGAGAAGAAACCGGATTATAAGCGGACTTTCTTTGGGTGTTGTCGTTGTCGAGGCAAAGGAAAAGTCGGGTACGCTTATCACGGCGTCGTTCGCCGCAGAGCAAGGACGAGACGTTTTTGCAATTCCGGGAAACATAAACAGCATCTATTCGAAGGGGACGAATAAGCTCATCCAAGACGGTGCGAAACTCGTTATGGGTGTTGAGGACATTGTTTCGGAAATTAGGGAACTTCGAGAACTCGCCGAGCCGAAAAAAGAAAACAAGAGCACGAATTTTACAGATGTGCAAAATTTAATTATAAACGAACTTCAAAACGGCGAAGCAAACGTCGATAAGCTTATAGCGAGAACCGGACTTGACATTACAACGCTTCAAGTCACACTTGCGGAACTCGAACTTATGGACTTCATAGTTTCGACAAGGCGCGGCACTTATATGTTAAAAATGAAATAATTTGCATTTTTTTTAATAATCTGTTAATATAAGTTTTTGAAGAATATATTGGAAGTGATCAATTGGATTTATTTATAGTTGAGTCGCCTACAAAGGCGCGTGTTATCTCAAAATTTTTGGGAAAAGATAAGAAAGTATTGGCAACAAAGGGACATATAAAGGACCTTCCGCGTTCACGCATGGGAGTTGACATGGAAACTTTGGAGCCTGAATATATAACCATTCGTGGTAAAGGACCGCTTATCAGCGATTTAAAAAAAGCGGCTGCAAAGTCGTCAAATGTATATATCGCAACAGATAACGATAGAGAGGGAGAAGCCATCGCATGGCATGTTTCGAAAGTGCTCGATGTGGAAGGCAAAAAGAATAGAATTGTTTTTAATGAAATCACGAAACGTTCGATTTTGGAGTCGATAAAATCTCCGAGAGAAATCGATTTGGACCTCGTAGACAGTCAACAGGCAAGACGTGTTCTCGACAGAGTTGTGGGCTACAGCATAAGTCCGCTTTTGTGGAAAAAAGTTAAAAACAAACTCTCCGCCGGAAGGGTGCAATCGGTTGCACTCATGCTTATCTGCAAGCGTGAAGACGAAATCAATGCGTTTGAGCCGACTGAATATTGGAATCTTAAAGCTTCGTTTGAGAAAAAGGGAGACTTGTGGTTTGATTTAAAGCAAATCATGGAAAACGGAAAAGCCAAAAATCTCACAGTTCCGAATGAAGAAACTGCAAAAAAAATTGAAAAGTATTGCAGTGAAAATAAATATAAAGTCATTGAAAACAGCAAAAACAATCGACAAAAGAGTCCTCAATCTCCGTACACAACTTCGCTTTTGCAACAAGATGCAAACAGACGATTGAACTTCAAATCGGGTTTTACAATGCAAATTGCACAAAAGCTCTATGAAGGTGTGAAAGTGGGAAGAGAAGAAATCGGTCTTATCACATATATGAGAACCGACTCGAAGAGAATTGCACCTGAAGCAATCCAAGCTGCGGGTGAATTTATAGTCGATAGATTCGGAAAAGAGTATTACGAAGGCCCTAAGCACTATGTAAACAAGGGTAAAAACACTCAAGATGCGCACGAAGCGATTCGTCCGACCGACGTTATGAGAACGCCGTCGATGATGAAAAAATATCTTTCTGACACAGAATACAAGCTTTATAAACTGATCTGGGAAAGATTTGTTGCGTCACAAATGGCAAAAGCAAAAGTTATTTCTACAAAAGTTTCGCTTCAAAACGGCGACTACATTTTTAGAAATGTGGTCAACAAGCTCACATTTGACGGATATATGAAAGCGTCAGGCATCGAACCGGGCTACACGGATATCGACTTAAATATGTTTAAGGTCGGATCCCTTCTTTCACATGAAAGATTCACAAAAGAACAACAATTCACTAAACCGCCGGCAAGATACACCGAAGCAAGCTTGATCAAAACACTTGAAAGCGACGGAATCGGAAGACCGTCAACCTATGCTCCGACAATTTCTACACTTGTCAACAGGACTTATGTGGTCATAGAAAACAAGAGCATAAAGCCGACAGAACTCGGAGAACTGGTAAACAAAATTCTTTTTGAATACTTTCCGTCGATTATAAATGTTAAATTCACTGCAGAGCTTGAAGTAATGCTCGACAAAATTGCGGAAGGCAAAGAAGATTGGAGCAAAGCTTTGAGAGAATTTTACGGAATTTTTGAGAAAGACTTGAAAGTTGCAGAAGAAGAGATGGAAAAAATCGAGATAAAAGATGAAGTCTCGGATGTTAAGTGTGAACTTTGCGGCAGAATGATGGTCATTAAACAAGGACCGTACGGAAAATTTCTTGCGTGCCCGGGCTTCCCGGAATGTAAAAACACAAAACCGATTGAGGACAAAATCGGAATCAAGTGTCCGAAGTGCGGCAAAGGCGACATAGTGAAGAGAAAGAGCAAGAGGGGCAGAGTCTTCTACGGATGCAACAAATATCCGGAATGCGACTTTGCATCATTCGACCTTCCAATCGAAAAGAAATGCCCGAAATGCGGCGGAGTATTGACCGAAAGGAAAAAGGCAAAAACGAATCTCATAAAATGCTTGGACTGCGACTATGAGGAAGAATTTGAAAGAAATAAAAAATAAAGGGTGATGCTTGAATGCATCACCCTAAACTTTTCTAGATTCTAATTGTTTGCGATATGAAACTTCCCGTTAATATTATCAAAAATTATCAATTTTCCATCTTCTGTGCAAAATACATATGCACCTCTAACAAGTATATTTTTCCACTTTACATATCCTAACTGTTCTATTTTTACGTTTTTGAATGAATTTTTTTTCAATGCTTGCGTTGCTTGATTTATAGTATAGTTTGGCTTTAAATAGAGGAATGATATTAAACTGATTATAACAATTATATAAGTAACTGCCAATGTTCGCTCATTGCGATATTTAAAAAAAACGATTAGTAGATAAATAAAAATCGTTGTATAGGGTGTTACCATTACATCTACAGCATATAAAATAATATCAGCTAAAATAATTAGTATTAGAACTATAAATGGAATTATTGAAATTACAGTATTAATACTGACCTTATATTTATGTAGTTTGTGCATTTCTAGCAATTTCATACGTAGAAGTCTCCCTATCAGTCCTATATACATTATTTGCTAAATGGAATGAAGCTCTATTTGTAAGGTTATCGTGATTTATTAGCCATAACTTATCTATATAGGCATCTCCGAAAATTTCTCGACCTATATTTTCTTCATTATCTACAATTTAGTCACTAAAAGTATTTAATTCATCATTCTTGGAAAGATAATAATTTTCATTTATCGAGTACGCATTATTGCTATAAGCATACGAAGGTATTGTTGATATGGTTAGTATTGACATCATTACCAAAACTGTTAGTAATCTCTTAAACACTCTACTTATTTTCAAAATAGTCTCCTTTCTTAAAGTCTTTAGTTTATTACAACCAAATCTTCATATTATAGTTTTATAAACTCTTATTCCATCTACTTCTTTTCCAAACATCCGATGTATCCCAAACCATTCAAAAATATATATTCTATTTTTAGAATATCACCAAATCCACCTAATTATAGGACGTTTTCAGGATTTTTGTCCCGTCCCAGTCCCAGTACCGGACACAACTAATAATATTTATAAAGATTCTATATAAACGCCAAAATACATCTAGCTGATAATAAAAACCACCGGCGCAGTGAAATGACCATCAAAAGTTGGACTTAAAACCAACCTAATGAGGTCAGTTTTTTAATGTCAAATACAATTTATAATTCAAACTAAAAATAGTAAAAGAATATTTAGAAGGGAACATAGAATGCGCATCTCTTGTCAACTATTTCTTATAACTTATTATTTATTCTTATTTATTAAAAAATAACACAAAGAAGGCTCTATTAAAATAAAATATTACAGAAATTCCCCTCATTAATAAAAAGTCACCGATAGAAATTCTGACCTAAAATTTTCTCAGTGACCTTTTTGGTGTCTTTTAAGTTATCTTTTATATTTTGTGTTGTAGCCTTCATTCTCTTTTGGTCTATAGGCGTTAGGATAGGCTTGGTCTGTTGTAACATCAAGAGATACTTTTTTAAGAAGTTTGTAGACATCGTAGGGATCTTCAATGGAAATAAATTTATTTGCGTCAGTCTTAAAACTGTAAGATGAATTTCCACCTTCGCCATTATAAACTAGGATAATTGTGCCACGTCCCTTGATGTTTTCCATAAAATTTACATCTACTTTCATGCTTGTAAGTTCTCTGTGCTCATAATTATTTACATCTCTTCCAAAAATCCCCTGGCTGATGTAAACTCTCTTGTCTGTAATTGCATATTCTAGAGTCCCATAATTTAAAGCCCTGTAAATCGGCATTAAAATTGCAAACCAGACAGGGAAAAGATGAATTATAAAGAAAATTATAAAAAATCCATGCATAAATCTAAATTCTCTAAAAAAAATAGAAATAAAAAAGAAGTCAAAAATCCCCCAAATTAATGCAATTAAATAAATGCTTGGATTGCCTAAAATATAAAGAAAGGCATTGGGCTTTCCTCTCCACAATATATTTTCATTGTCGTCAATAATTTTTTCAATCATAATTTTCCCCCCTTGATGTCTCTTTATAAAGATAAAGCATTCTTGCCTAATATTTTACAACAAATATACTTGTAAAAAAATATTTGAATGGCTTTCTTATCTGTAGATTTTTTCTTTACATTTTTTTGAATTAAAATTTTAAAAATCTATAAAAATTTAGTAACATAGTTTTTGCTAATACCAAGCAACTATACATTAATCTTTGTAATTATTAACTTCAAGAAATTCTTCAAGTTTAAATAGAGCTTTTTCTGCATATACATAACCACCATAATCTTTATCAGGATTACAAATTTACAATTCTTCTTCAGTATACGGCTCTTCGCTATTTTCAACTCCTATCTTATTAATTCTATACATCATATCATTAAGTTATGCTCCATCTATTTCTCTATAGAAATCCTTTTCCGAACTTTCTTTAAGGAAAACTTATCTTTTTTTTAAATCTGCGACGATTACACCCAGAAATTCAGTTTTCCCTTCCGGGTAATACTCATAAACAACTTCCTCATTTGAAAATGAAATCTTCTTTAAAATAACCATTGCACAGCTTTTTTTAAATTATAAACAAAAAGCTCTAGAGCCTAAGTCCAGAGCTTTTAATTATTCTAAGCCACTTGGAAACATTCCCCGTATTATTCTTTTTAAGTTTTTTACCCAAAAATGTCCCGGTTGAACTTTTAAAGGTCTTAAAACCATTGATTTTAAAAGAGTCTTACTTTTTTGCGATTATTCTCATTAAATAACATAATTCATTCTCAGTCTAAATCTTAAAACTTAAGTTCCGGACTACATCAATCATATCTTTTTATTAATTAAATTTTCCGTTCACACCACTTTCAATTAATTATCATAATTACCTTCAAATAGTATAAAGTATTCCTAGGTAATGTAACTTCAGATATTAAATTGTAATCCTTAATAAAATATCAAAACTTACATCAACATTTATGACATATAGTACTCTTTAAATCAAACTATAAACTTATAAGATAAAATAGATATAGAGAATTTGTTAAATTAAAGTAAAATTAAAACTAAGATAATTATTGAATTGGAATACAAAAATACAAAACCGATTGAGGACAAAATCGAAAAGAAATGCCCGAAATGCGGCGGAGTATTGACCGAAAGGAAAAAAGCGAAAACGAATCTCATAAAATGCTTAAACTGCGACTATGAGGAAGAATACGAAAGAAATAAAAAATAAATTGGGCGGCTAAACGCCCTTTTTTGTTGGAATAAAAACTTGGATTTTGTGTTGGATATGATAAAATAGAAGGAGAAGGAGAATTAAAAATGGAATATCTGAATAGTGTTAGAAAAATAGAAAAATTGAATACTAAAAAACAGTATTTAATAACGTTTGTGGTTTTCATGTTGGGAATTTTTATAGGTACATTTTCTAAATATCTCGATTTCAAACAAGGAGATCTGCCTGGAATTTTACAGACAATAGATAACTTTTTTGACTTCCACAATTTTCTTGGGGGATTTGCTCCGTGGATTGTGGTTGCGACATCTATTGCTGTTAAAAGCAATTCGCCAAAAAGAGCGGCTGTCAATGTCTTTGCTTTTTTTGTCGGATTTATAGCAAGCTATTATATTTATAGCAATTATGTAGCCGGGTTTTTCACGAAAAACTATGCAATGATTTGGATGGTATTAACTTTAATTTCTCCGTTTTTTGCATATTTTACTTGGTATGCAGTAGGTAATGGGATTTTTGCAGACATTATATCTTCAATGATATTGGCTGTCTTAATAAATACAGCTTCCGCATTCGGAATATTTTATATTGATATCTTCTCCGGACTCAATCTTCTTATGTTATTTGTTGCAAGTGTGATTTTGAAAAAATCATTTAAAGAATATTTAATAATCATTCCGTTGAGCATTATTTTTGCTATATTAATAAAACTCATCCTGCCGTTCAAATTATAAAAAAATCTCCACTCACAATTGTTTTAACACCTCTCGGGGTATAAATATAAAAGAGAGGTTGATAATATGAATAGAAATAAATATAGACTCGCCGCTATTCTTTTGGCGGCAATCATTTTTGCAGGTTGCATAAAACAGAATGAAAATCTGAAAATAAATAAAACGAAAGAAACGTTCGACACGAGCGATTTAAAGACGATTTACTTTGCAGGCGGTTGCTTTTGGGGAATTGAAGGATATATGGAAAAGATTTACGGCGTGTACGATGCGACGAGTGGATATGCGAACGGCAAAACCGAAAATCCGACTTATGAAGAAGTGTCTACGGGAGAAACGGGGTACGCGGAAACAGTGAAGGTGCAATATGAGCCGAAAAAAATATCGCTAGAAAAACTCCTCAGTTATTTTTTGATGGTTGTGGACCCGACGAGCCTCAATAAACAGGGAAATGATGAAGGAACGTAGTACCGCTCGGGAATTTATTATGTCGACGACTCTGACAAAGATATAATTGTTGAGAAACTTAAAAAAGAACAGCAAAAATATGATGACGAAATTGTTGTTGAGGTAAAAAAGCTGAATAATTTTTATAATGCCGAAGATTATCACCAAGACTATTTAGTGAAAAATCCGAAGGGCTATTGCCACATCGACCTTTCAAAGGCAAATGAAGTGATAATCGACGAGGACGATTACAAAAAGCCGTCCAATGACGAAATAAAGAAAAAATTGACCGGCGAAGAATACAAAGTTACCCAGGAAAGTGCAACTGAGCCCGCATTCGACAATGAATTTTGGGACAACCACAAAAAGGGAATCTATGTTGACGTCGTTACAGGCGAGCCGCTTTTCAGTTCGACCGACAAATTCGACTCGGGTTGCGGGTGGCCGTCTTTTTCAAAGCCGATTTCAAAAGACGTGCTAAAATACAACAAAGACAACTCGCACAATATGGAAAGGACCGAAGTTAAAAGCAGGTCAGGCGACTCGCATTTGGGACACGTGTTCAACGACGGACCGAAGGAGAAGGGTGGACTAAGATACTGCATAAACAGTGCTGCACTCAAATTCATTCCGCTTGAAAAAATGGACGAGGAAGGCTACGGATATTTAAAACATCTGGTTGAATAGGACAAATAAAACACAGTAAAATCTCATATACCTAAGAATTCACTGTGCTTTTCGATTGTGATTAATTTATGAATATGTTGTCCGTGAAATAATGCACTGTCTGTGGTATAATAAATGAAAGGAGAGTGAATCATGTTCATTTTAAAAATCATGCTTATTCTTCTCGGAGTTTCTTTTCTCACATTCGGATACTTAATCTACTCGAAAAAAAGATATGATTTGATAAACGGCTACGAATCGGAATTAAAAGCGGGAAGAAAAACAGAGGAGTATGCGAAAAAAGTTGGAAAAATAGAACTTACAATTGGAGCGGTGATACTCATTGTAGGGATTGTTGTTATTATTAAATTGTAATAAGGAAACTAAGGGGGAAATATGGAAATTGTATTAGGAATCGCGGCAATAATATTCGCCGTTTTAAACATTGTTTTTACACTGAAAAAGAAAAACGCGGAACTGTACAGATATTTAAGCCTGTCGTTCACTGCAGTAACTGTGTGCGCATTCTACTCAAGTGCGGCGAGAGACGTCGCCGAAAAAGATTGGAGCGCTCTCATGGACACAGTACCGACAATTAGCACTGCGCTTTGGGTGCTTGTTCTAATATCGATTTTAATAAACTCCGTTTCGCTTTTTAAGGGGAATAAATAGGCACTTACGTTTGTAGGTGCTTTTTTTGTTGGAAAGATAAGTTTTTTATAGAATAAATGGAGAGGAGCAATATCGGGTAAATATACTTTAGAGCAACTAAAAATTTAATTATATATTGCCAAACATCAGAACAATAATTCGAAAAACTCCGCCGAACTTTTAAATAAATCAAAAACTATAGTTTTATAAAATATCTATCCATATAAAAAGTCAGAATCTTTAAACAATGTAATATCAATCAATTCAATAAAACTCAAAAATTTCATAGTATACAAACACAGAAAAATCCAAAAAACTAATCTATTTATCCATTGCTATTTCAGTCAAACATAAAGAAATCAAATCCTATGTTGTTAAAACAACATACAGTTCCATCGATTATATGTATAATTTTGTTATGATATAAAATAAATATGTTTTCAGACAAATTTGCGTCAAATAATATTTATAGTATCAGTATCTATAATTATAAAAAACACAAAAAATAATTATACTAATATTCCAAGTTAGCTAAAAATTACAAATTAAATTCTATGTTGTTAAAACAACATACGGTAGGATCGGTAATCTGTATAATTTTACCGGTGTTGAAAAAATGATATTATAGCCGATGTGTATATGAAAAAGTCATCAAAACAAAGTAAAGTCTATATTATCTTTAAATATTACCACATTCATCAAAATAAACATTATAGACTCAATCACCGCAATCACAAAAAATCAAAAATCACTTGTATGTTGTTATAACAACATACAGAACTATCGATAATATGTATAATTTATTTATGATATAAAATAAGTTTGTTTTCGAATTAATTCGCATCGAATTATATTATAGTATTAATATCTATAATTATCAAAAATACAAAATATAATTATACTCAATATTTATAGTTACCTAAAAACAAAAAAACAAATCCTATGTTGTTAAAACAACATACATTGAGATTAATAATGTGTATAATTTATTTGTGATATAAAATAAAGTTAGTAGTGAAATCTGCAAATGGCATTATGAGTTATGTTATTAAAACGGATAGAATTATATTATTAAAACAGATAGAATTATGTTATAAAAAAAGATAGAATTTTGTTATAAAAACAGATAGAATTTTTATGTTAAAATAGATAAAATTTTGATATTAATTAGATGGAATTCTGGTATTATTATAGATAGATATAATTAAATTATTATTGAGTATAAAATTCATGTTATAAAAATTTTTAAGGAGGATATGATGAAATATATTGATTTAAATAAGAGTGTTTACGACCTTGTTAAGGAATATCCGGAGCTTGTGGAGATTATGGATGAGCTTGGTTTTTCGGAGATTAAAAAGCCTGTGATGCTAAATTCTGTTGGAAGGTTTATGACCATTCCAAAAGGTGCAAAGACCAAGGGAATAGAGATGATCGATATTATTCTTGCGCTTAAAAAGAACGGCTTTGCCTTTGATAAACCGGATACTGATGAATCAGCAAGTGCAACTCCTTCTAATAATGCTTTGACAAAGGACGAGCAAGGAGTTACGGATGGTGAAAGGGAAAAGAGAAAGGATCTTTTAAAGTCATATCTTCAAAGGCTTGAAGATGAGGCTCAATTGGAAGAGGTGAGGGCGGACTTTGTGAAAAATTTTGAGTCGGTCGATGCAAGCGAGATTATGGCTGCTGAAGAAGAGCTTATAAAAGATGGCATGCCTGTAGAAAAAATAAAAAAGCTTTGCGACGTTCACTCTTCGCTATTTCATGGGATGAGCGTTGAGGAAATTCATGGAGTCGGTGCTAATGGGCTCAGCTTGGAAGAAAAAAGGGCCAATAAAAAACAATTTGCCGCCAATTATAAGACGATTGTCGGGCACCCTCTCTCAACTTTTTCAAAGGAAAATGAATGCGCATCAAAACTAATTGAAGAATTTTTATCGAATCCCGGCGAAGAGCTTCCGAAAGGCATCTCTGATTTATCAATCCATTATGCAAAAAAGGGCGATTTGATTTATCCACTTTTAAACAAAAAGTATGGAATGTTTGGACCGTCAAATGTTATGTGGACTGTTGACGATGAAATCAGAGACGGCTTAAGAGACCTTAGAAAATCTTATGATAAGGACAAGGCTGTTGAGGTGTTGACAAGAGCCAAGGAAATGATTTACAAAGAAGAAAATATTTTATTTCCGCTTTGCGCTGCAAATTTTACGGAAGAAGATTGGCATGGAATTTATTTTGATTCGAAAGATTACGATATAGCGTTTGGAATAGATGAAACTTGGGACGATGCGAAGAAAGCGGAAGAAGGCGACCTTGATATGGATTTCGAAATCAAGATGCCGGGCGGAGTTTTAAAGTTAAAAGAGTTGATTGCTGTTTTAAACACATTGCCTCTTGAAATAACTTTTGTTGACGCCGGGGACATAAATAGATTTTTCAACGAAGTTCCAAAAGTCTTCAAGCGACCGTCAATGGCACTTGGAAGGGATGTTTTTTCATGTCATCCGCCGAAGATTGAGCCGATGGTACGTGCAATTATCGGCGATTTCAAGTCCGGAGCTCGCGACAAAGTCGAGGTCTATATGAACAAAAAAGAAGGAGATTTTCTTGTATCTTATTTTGCCGTAAGAGACAAAAACGGCAAATACCTTGGCACAATGGAACTTGTGCAAAATATGGAAGGAATTAAAAAACATTTGGGTCTTTAGCTCAATAAAACACCCCCTTATTTCCGTTTTCGGATTTAAGGGGGTGTTCATTTATAGAGAATTTTATTTTTTGTTTAATTTAAAAGAATTCTTATAAAACTCCAATAGACCTTCCGACTGCATCTTGCTTAGCTCGTTTGAAAGCGCAGACCTGTCAACGTTCAAATAGTCGGCAAGCTCCTGGCGGTTAAATGGAATTGAAAAGAGATTGCTGTTGTTTATGGTTGCCTGCTCAGATAAATACGAACTTATGCGACCTCTAATCGACTTTGAACTGGTGTGGATCATTCGATTTGAAAAGAGCAGATTTTTTCTTGAGGCAATTCTTATAAGATTTAAAATCAGCTCATTGTGGTACGGACATGATTTTTGACAAGTTTTAACAAGGGCGGAGAAATCAAAGAAAAGAATTTCGGAATCATGATTGGCGATAACATCGCAAAGAAGTTCTTTGCCGGGGATTGCTGCATAATTTTCCGCAAAAATTTCGCCGGGATTTACGTGCCCGAAGATTTGTCCTTGTCCCCAATAGGAAGCCACAAAAATATTTACGCCGCCCTTTAAAACCATCCCGATTTTATCGGTAACGTCGCCGCTATTAATAACAATCTCGTTCTTCTTGTAGCTCTTCTCAACCGGCCGCAGACAGGGGAGAACATTTTTTATATCAACTTCACTCAGACCTCTAAACAAATTTGTTTCAGATAAAAATTTATAATCCATAAATCCACCTTTCGTTGTTATAACAACATACAACATAATTTATCTTTATTATAATACATATAGGCTGAGAAATAAAGGGAAGTTATTGCATGAGAATTTTTATGAATAGATTTTCTGTTATGACATTAAAAATCTCTAAACTCGGTAAATTAAAAAATATACTATGAAAGTGTTTATATTATCAACATAATGATTAAGGCAAAATATGCCGAAATCAATTTATGTTTAAAAGATTTAAGGGGGAAATTATGGATTATAATATGTTTTGCTACCAATGCCAAGAAGCGGCAAATAACAAAGGCTGCACAGTCAAGGGAGTGTGCGGAAAGACACCGAAAGTTGCTCTTATGCAGGACCTTCTTGTCTATGTGACAAAGGGGCTTTCTGAAACTACTACAAGATTAAGAACTGAGGGGAAAAACCCTTGTGCTACTATTAATCATCTTGTCACACACAATCTTTTTATAACGATTACAAATGCAAACTTCGATCGAAAAGCGATTATCGATGCCATCACTTATACATTGGAGAAAAAGGCTAAACTTCTTTCGAAACTCGAATCAAAGGATGGACTCTCCGATGCAGCTCTATGGCAAGGAAATGAAGATGAATATGAGATAAAAGCTGCAAGCAATGCAGTCGGCGTTCTATCAACCAAAGATGATGACAAGAGGTCTTTGAGGGAGCTAATTACTTATGGTCTGAAAGGCATGGCTGCTTATATGAACCACGCAAATATGCTTCTTAAAGATGATGAAGAAGTGGATGTGTTTATACAAGAAACTCTTTCGAAAACTTTGGATGATTCAATCAGCATTAATGATTTGATTGCTCTAACCTTAAAGACGGGAGAATATGGTGTGAAAGCGATGGCTCTTCTTGACAAAGCGAACACTGAGGCCTATGGCAATCCGGAAATCACAGATGTAAATATCGGCGTTAGAAACAATCCGGGCATACTCGTCTCCGGACACGACCTGAGAGACTTGGAAGAACTGTTGGAACAAACAAAAGGAACGGGAGTCGATGTCTACACCCATTCAGAAATGCTGCCGGCGCACTACTATCCGAAATTTAAAAAATATGACAACTTCGTCGGCAACTACGGCAACGCTTGGTGGAAACAAAAAGAAGAATTTGAAAGCTTTAACGGACCGATACTAATGACGACAAACTGTATCGTTCCGCCAAAAGATTCATATAAAGACAAAATGTGGACAACAGGTGCTGCGGGTTTTGCAGACATAAAACACATCTCGGGTGGAATCGGAGATAAAAAAGACTTTTCGGCTTTAATCGAACAAGCAAAAACATGTGAGCCTCCGACGGAAATCGAATCCGGCACAATTGTCGGTGGATTTGCCCACAACCAAGTGCTCGCTCTAAAAGATAAAATCATAGACGCGGTAAAAACAGGCGCTATAAAAAAATTCGTAGTAATGGGCGGATGCGACGGAAGACACAAAGAAAGAAACTACTACACGGAATTTGCGGAAAAACTCCCGAAAGACACCGTAATATTGACAGCAGGATGTGCAAAATATCGCTACAACAAACTCGCCCTCGGTGACATAGGGGGAATTCCAAGAGTATTGGATGCGGGACAATGTAACGACTCATACAGCTTGGCGATGATTGCACTTGCTCTAAAAGATGCGTTTGGACTTGACGACATAAACGAACTTCCGATAATCTACAACATCGCATGGTATGAACAAAAAGCTGTAATAGTGCTCCTTGCACTTCTTTCACTCGGCATCAAAAACATCCATCTCGGACCGACACTTCCGGCATTCTTGAGCGAAAACGTCGTGAACGTACTTGTAGAAAACTTCGGGATAGCACAAAGAGCCACCGCCGATGAAGACATGGAAAAATTCTTTGCATAATAGAATGAATCGTTTGTTTTAAAATAATTTAAGAACTTTAAAAAACGAATAAATATTTAAAAGCGGTGCGGCATGGCATCGCTTTTTTGGTGGGGGGATTCTTTTTTATAATATAGATTTTGATTTTAATTTGATTAAAAATTAAATATTCCAAAAACATATTTTAATTGTGATATAATAAATATATAAACAAAAAGAAAAATAGTATAAATATGGAGGAATTATGGATATTACAAATATAAATATTCTTAGAAGTAAATTAGAAGAACTTAGAGAGAAGATAATAGGAGCTGAAAATTTAAATACAGATATTTACAAAGACAATGTTTTTAAAAATTTAGATGAATTGGAAAAAGAGATAATACAAAATGGTAAGTTAGAAGAGAATAAAGTTTTAGTCAGCATGATTAATGATTCAATAGAATTTCTAACATCAACAGCTAATGATCTTGTTCAAAATTTTAATTTTAGGATAATTTTAAAAAAAGATAATTTGATTAAAGAAATTGAGGAGCTATTTAAAAATATAGAAGAAGAGAAATATAGGATTAAATATTTAAAAATATTAGGTAAAAAAAATCTGGTTTTATTAGGTGCAAACGGCTCAGGAAAATCAGCTTTTTCAGGATATATGAAAAACTCTTTATCTGATAATATTGTGGTGATTCCAGCTCAAAAATTTTTGTACTACGACAAAGAAAATAAATACAATCCATTTATGACTCGAGAAGAGTTCTTGGGTATTCAAAAAATGAATTATAATGAAAAAGGAATTTTCGATGATGAAAATAACAGAGGATATAATGGTAGGTTTGAAAATATTACTAAAATTTTTGGAGTATTAATTTCATTAACTTTAAATGAGTATATTGAAGTACTTAACAATAAAGAAAAAGTAAATTCTTATGAAGAAAAGAATAATGTTGTTGAAAATACTAATTATAAAAAATTCATAAAATTATGGAGTGGAATATATCCTGAAATATCTTGGGAAGAGGATACGAATAAAAGAATAATAAAGCCATATAAAAATGGTAAAATATATAATATTAATGATATGAGCGATGGTGAAAAAGTTGTAATTTTATATATATTAAGTGTTCTAAATGCAGAAGAAAACAGTTATATAATAATTGATGAGCCGGAAACTTTTTTGAATCCCTCAATTTATAAAAAATTATGGAATTTGCTTGAAAATATTAGGAGAGATTGTATATTTATCTATATTTCACATAACGTAGACTTTATTTCGACAAGATTTAATAATGATCTTTATTGGCTCAGGTCATTTGATGGAGAAAAAAATTGGGAAATTAAACAAATAGATGAAGATCGTTTTGGATTGCCGAGAGAACTTCTAACGGAGATACTTGGTTCCCAGGTACCAATAATATTTTGTGAAGGGACTAAAGGAAGTCTCGACAATAAAGTTTATTCTATTCTTTTCGATGGAAAAGCATCAATAGTACCGGTTGGAGGTCATATAGAAGTTGAAAAATACGCAAAACTTTATAACAAAATTGAAAATAAGATAAATACTGCTTACGGAATTATAGACAGAGATCAGCATAGCCTCCAAAAAATAGAAGAATATAAAAATAATAATATATTTGTAATATATTTTAATGAGATAGAGATGCTACTCATTTCAAAAGAGATAGTCGATATTTTAATAGAAGAATTGCCTGATGAATATAAGATTAAAAAAGAAAAATTTAAAGATAAGTTTTTTACGATTATGAAAAACAGAAAAAAAGAAATAATTAATAAAAATCTAAAAACAAAAGTTGATGAGTTTTTCGAAGCCGAAAGAGTTGCCGAGGATGAGTGTGAAGACACTGAAAAGATAATAAAGAATGTTAGTGACAGGATAAGAAGGCTCAATATAGAAAAACAAAAAGAAGAGTTTAGCAAGAAAATAGAAAAAATTATTTCCACAAAGAATTACGAAGAGGCGTTAGAAATATGTCATTTTAAAGATATATTAAAAATAGTCGGTAAAGAGATACATTATAACGACTACGAAATTCATGCTATTGGCAAGCTACAACATAATGAAGCTTTAAGAAAAGAATTGTTGGATAAATATTTTTCGAAATTACTTGAGATGATGGGTTTAAGTCAAAATTCAACTGTACAAATAACTGAACAAACAACAAACTAGAAGAGTCCCGGGCGGCTCTTTTTTATTATGCAATAACCAAAAAATTCAATTATAGGATATCACTATAGATTCCTATGCTTTTATTCGAAAACACAATATCACACTTTATCTGGCTAATATTTATGTTTTGTGATATAATTTAAGTAATTGGACTCATTATTTTGGAGGGTTATGTTATGTCAGAGAATTTATTATCACAAGCTGTGTTACAAGATGCACCTATAGATATTACTGCGGAAGCCAATTTTATTTGGTCGATTGCGAACAAGCTTAGAGGTGTTTATATGCCGGACAAGTATGGGGATGTTATTATTCCGATGACAATAATCCGAAGATTTGAATGTGTTCTTGAAAAAACTAAAAATGATGTTGTAGAGACTTATGAAAAGAATAGAAATTATCCTGTGAAAGCGATGTATAGAGTTTCGGGCAAACAGTTTTACAATACTTCAAGGTATAATTTAAAAGAGCTTTGCAACGACCCTGACCATTTGTCTTTGAATTTTAAATCATATTTGGAAGGGTTTTCGGCTAATGTTTCCGAAATTTTAAATGAGCTCGATATCGATACTCATATAGACAAAATGGAAAAGGGCAATTGTTTGTTTACTGTTGTTAAAGCTTTTTCTGAGCTCGATTTGTCTGAAGAAAATTTTGACTCAATTAAGATGGGCTATATATTTGAAAATCTTATCGGTAGATTCTATCAAAACGTTGACGCCGGGCAATATTACACGGGTAGAGACATTATCAAGATGATGGTGTCTGTTTTGGTTGCAGAAGGATGCGATGATGTTTTTGATGAAGGAAAGGTTATAACCGTGTGTGATCAGGCCTGCGGAACGGGGGGTATGCTCTCAACTACATACGATCATATTAAAAATTTAAATCCGTCGGCGGATGTGAGACTTTTCGGACAAGAGCTCATCGGACAGTCATATGCAATCGGTCTTGCGGAAATGCTTATTAAAGGGCAAGATGCGGAAAATTTCAGACATGCCGACACTTTTAAAGAAGATTGCTTCAAAGATACAAAGATGAGATTTGTTCTAGAAAATCCACCTTTCGGAACTCCGTATAAGGGCTCGGATGCAAAGACGGGACAAGAAGCGGCAGTCATGGAAGAATATGAAAAGAGCGAAAATTCAAGATGGCCGGCGGGACTTCCGGCGGGCGGAGATTCGCAATTTATCTTTATGCAATCGGCAATAGACAAGATGGATGACAATGTCGGAAGAGCTGCTATAATTACAAACGGTTCTCCTTTGTTTAACGGCGGAGTTTCGTCGGGCGAAAGTCAAATAAGAAGACAGCTATTGGAAAATGACTATATCGAAGCGATTATTGCAATGCCGACGGATTTGTTCTACAACACCGGCATCGCCACTTATGTTTGGATTCTTTCGAAAAATAAAAGAAAAGAAAGAGAAGGCAAGATTCAGCTTATTGATGCGACCGAAATTTACCATCAATTGAGAAAGTCTTTGGGTAACAAGAGAAGAGAGTTCAATCTTGAAGATAGAAAAAAGATAACGGAGCTCTATGCAAACTTTGAAGAAAATGATTTGTGTCAAATTCATGATAATAGGGAATTTATTTACAGAGAATACACAGTTATGCAGCCGCTCCAAAGATCATATGCGATTAATGAAGAGAGAATTGAAAATCTTGAAACGTCGGGCAAGCTTAATTCATTTTTCGACGAAGCAAAGTATGAAGAAATTTTGGAAAAGGTTGAATTAAACGAGAAGTTAAATAGAACCGAAAAGAACAACATCGAAAAATATAAAGGAAATGAAGAAGCATACAGAAAAATATTTGAAATTTTAAATGAAAATATTTCGGAAAAGAAATATATGCATATTGAAGAATTTGAGCCGGTTATGAACGGTTTATTTAAAGAATTGTCTTTGTCAAAGGCTGTTTTTAGTAATATCATCGACGGACTTTCTTTGATGGACAAGGAAGCGGAAATTCAAAGGGACAAGAAGGGCGATATTATCTATGACAAGGACACTAAAGACACGGAGATTGTAAATATAAGAGAAGATATAGAGTCTTATATGAAAAGAGAAGTGCTTCCTCACATTCCGGATGCAAAGGCTTTTTTTGAAGAAGATATGACTTTGAAAACTCCAAGAATTAAAACGGGAGCGGAAATTCCATTTACCAGATATTTCTACAAATACGAAGCACCTAGACCTTCGGAGGAACTTGCAAGAGAATTTTTAGAGTTGGAAGAACTGGTCAATCAAAAAGTAAAAGAACTTTTTGAGGAGGAATAGGAATGACTAGAAAAATGAAAGACTCGGGTATTGAATGGATTGGGGAAATACCTGAGGATTGGAAAACGACAAGAATCGCAGGTTTATATTCTTTAAGAAATACTAAGGTTAGTGACATGGATTATCCACCATTATCAGTAACTATGAAAGGCGTTGTTCCTCAATTAGAAAATGCCGCAAAAACAAATGACCACAATAACAGAAAACTTGTTAAGAAAAATGACTTTGTAATAAATAGCAGATCTGACAGAAGAGGATCATGTGGTATCTCAAAATATGATGGATCAGTATCTCTTATTAATACGGTTTTATCACCAAGGGATAAAATGGATCCAGAATTTTATAATTTATTATTTACTACACCATCATTTTCTAGTGAGTTTTATAAATGGGGAAATGGAATTGTTGATGATTTATGGACTACAAATTGGAATAAAATGAAAGACATTAATGTCCCGCGCCCTGATCTTGAAGAGCAACATAAAATTTCTACTTTTTTAAATTCTAGATTATTAAAAATAAATCGCTTAATAGAAAAAACTTCTTGTCAAATCCAAATCTTAGAGGACTACAAAAAATCTGTTATTACAGAAGCTGTGACGAAGGGTTTAGATAAAAATGTTGAAATGAAAGATTCTGGAATTGAATGGATTGGTGAAATTCCTAAACATTGGGAGGTAAAAAGACTAAAGAACTTCACAAAAAACAGGCAAGGTGGAGCATGGGGAAAAGATGTAGATTTAAAAAATGAAAATCAAAACATAATTTGCATTAGGATTGCAGATTTTGATTATCCTAAAATGACAATAAGGAAAGATAGAGAATTTACATTTAGAAATTACACAAAAAGTGAAATCGCTAAATATACTCTACAAAAAGGGGATATTCTTGTCGAAAAATCAGGTGGTGGTGAAAAAACACCTGTGGGTAGGACAATAATTTGGAATGAAGATTTCAAGGCCTTATATGCGAACTTTATTGAGCGTATAAGATTAGATAGAGACATTGTCTTGCCCATGTATGCACAATTTTGCTTTTATGCTTTTTATGGGATGGGTGGCTCAAATCTATATTTTAATCAAACCACGGGGCTACAAAACCTTGACATGTCAACCATGTTAAATAAATTAAATTTTCCAATTCCTAAAATTTCAGAACAAAATTTTATAATTGATTTTCTAAATAAAAAAACTGCGACAATAGACGAAGCAATCGCAGCTAAAGAAAAACAATTAGAAATTCTTGAAGAATATAAGAAATCACTTATATACGAGTATGTAACGGGAAAGAAGGAGGTAGAGGATGTCGGGACCATTTAAGATTTTTGATGAGAAATACGAATTTCAAAAAGAATTTGTATGGCATTTGGTTCAGGAAAACGGCTTTATTGAAAGAACAAATAAAGATTTTGACAGAGCTATTGCAATGGATACGGATTTACTCTTTGATTTTCTCTACAAGACCCAAAAAGACACGATGCTCGAGCTTGAGGGAATATACAAAGCCGATTTAAAAGAAACTTTTGTCAATTTTTTAAACAAGGAAATTACGAAAGACGGCAGTTCTTTGATTGAGGTTTTAAAAAACGGGATTGAGATTTCAAATCGAAAAATTGAGCTCATGTACACAAAACCGGCGACGGATTTCAACAAGAAGCTCAATGAAAATTACCAAAACAATATTTTCTCAGTTATGCAGGAGGTTTATCCGAAAGATGATGAGAGAGTTGATTTGGTTTTGTTTTTAAATGGACTTGCGATTATTTCAATAGAGCTTAAGAGCGAGTATTCCGGTCAAACTTATCACGACGCGATTGAGCAGTTTAGAAAAGAACGTGACCCGAAGTCGAGGCTCTTTCTTTGGAAGGCGGGCTGTTTTGTAAATTTTGCAATGGACACAAGCGAAGTTATGATGACGACGAAGCTTGACGGCTTAGCAACTTTCTTTTTGCCTTTCAACAAAGGAAAGGGAGAGGGAATTTACACCGGAGCGGGAAATCCCGAGCCTGAAGACAAGCTCCCTGTGTATTATATGTGGGAAGAGGTTTTGACGAAGGATTCTATTTTGGAGCTTATAAAGAAGTTTATTTTCATCGAAACAAAAGATGAACCGGATGTTGAAACCGGCAAGACCAAGACAAAAGAAACAGTTATTTTCCCAAGATTTCATCAGCTGGATTTGATTAGAAAATTACTTATAGACATAAAAGACAACAAGACAAATTTAAATTATTTGATTCAACATTCGGCGGGCTCGGGCAAGACAAATTCAATTGCATGGCTCGCACACAGACTCGTTTCTTTACACGATGACGAAAACAATGTTATTTACGATACGACGATAATTGTGACGGACAGGGTCGTTGTTGACAGACAGCTTCAAAAGGCGGTTTTGTCTATTGAGCATGCACACGGGCTTATAAAAACTATGGATGACAATTGTTCGTCAAAAGATTTGAAAGAGGCTCTGGAATCGGAGACGAAAATAGTTGTGACGACTATACAAAAGTTTCCGTTCATTGTTGATGAGCTCAAAAATTTGAAAAGCAAGAATTTTGCGGTTATTATTGACGAGGCACATTCATCCACATCGGGCAAGAATATGCAGGCGATAAATCAATCGCTTGGCTCCGAAGATACGGAATTTGAAGATGAAGAAGATATGATTTTGGATAAAATCAAAAAGTCGGGAAAACAGTCAAATGTTTCTATGTTTGCATTTACAGCAACGCCGAAGCCGACAACTCTAAGGATGTTCGGGCGATTAAACACAAACGGAAACTATGAAGCGTTTCACTTGTATTCGATGAAGCAGGCGATTGAAGAAGGCTTTATTCTCGATGTGCTTCAAAATTACACGACTTATAATACGATGTATCGCATAAACAAGGAGATTAAAGACGATCCGGAACTAAAAACGGCAAACGCCAAGAGACAGATTGCAAGATTTGTAGAGCTTCACGACACAAATATTAGTCAAAGGGTTCAAATTATTATTGAGCATTTTAAGAATCATGTTATGGACGGTTTGAAAGGGCAAGCTAAAGCAATGGTTGTCACTTCTTCGAGACAAGCGGCTGTTAAGTATGCACAAGCTTTTGAGGATTATATAAATAAGCACGGTTACCACGACATTCGTCCTTTGGTTGCGTTTTCCGGAAAGGTTACGCTCGACGACAAAGAAACATATACAGAAGTCGGCATAAACAATGTGAGAGAGGAACAAGTTCCTTATGTGTTTGATACTGTTGAGTACAATGTTTTGATTGTTGCAAACAAGTACCAAACAGGGTTTGACCAAAAGAAGCTTTCGGCGATGTATGTTATAAAGAAGCTGAAGGGTGTTAATGCTGTGCAAACTTTGTCGAGGTTAAACAGAATTTGTCCGCCTTATGACAAGAAGGTCTTTGTTTTGGAATTTATAAACAGTTATGAGGACATGAAGAATGCTTTTGCTCCATATTACACGACAACACTTCTTGCGAGCGACCTTACCGCAAACAAGATTAAAGATTTGTTGACGGGGATTGAAGCTTACAATATTATTGACCCGATGGATGTGGATGATGCAAACAGTCTTATATTCAAAAAGAGAAGCGGCAATATTACTCCGAAAGAGCAACGCTCACTCATGATTTCTCTGCAAAATGCAAACAGAAGGCTCAAAGAATTGTCAAAAGAAACACAGCGTGAGTTTGTTTCTTCGATGAGAAATTTAAAAAGGTTCTATGAATATTTAATTCAGGTTTCTTGTTTCGAAGATGTTGAAGTTCATAAATATTATATTTATATTTCATATTTCTTGGGTATTATAAGTGTGAATGAAAGCGGAGACGGATTTGACATTAAAGGAAAAGTTCGTGCGGACAACTTTTTGCAGGTGAAGGGTGAAACTCATACAAACGAAAAGAATGTGTCGAAGCCGATTGTTAAGTTGCCGGTTGCAGATCCAATCGAGTTGCCGCCGGACAAAAAAGAGAGATTATCCGAAATCATTGCAGACATAAATGCAAAAACGGGAGCAAACTATGATGAGGACGTTGCGACAAAAGCAGCTATGCAGATTAGAGACATAATGCTCAAATCCGAAGACTTAAAAACGTCAGCTTTGAACAATTCGGAAAATGATTTTAAGTTTTCGTATTTCTCGAATGTTGAGAACGCGCTTATCGAAGGCCTGGACCAAAACCAAGGCTTCTTTAGCTATCTTTTGGATAATCCTGACGCACAAAAAAGTGTACTGGGCTTATTCTTGACAGAGATATACAATAGTTTAAGATTATAAAAATGGGGCTAGGGCCTCGTTTTTGTTTTGATTATTATATTTGTTTTTTATATGGTATAATATTATTATATTTATAAACATATAAAACAGGAGGAGACTATGGATGCGCAAAAGGGTAATATTTTTGAAATTCTAAATGGTACCAGGCAATTTATTATTCCGGTTTATCAAAGGCTTTATAGTTGGGGGATGCCTCAATGTGAGAGGCTATGGGATGACATTGTTGCCATGGAGAAGCTAAATAAGCAGGGGCATTTTGTTGGTTCTATTGTTAATATTGCAGAGAAGGCTATGCCTACCGGTGTTCAAAAGTTTATGATTATTGATGGCCAGCAGAGGATTACTACTCTTATTTTGATGTTAATTGCTTTAAGAGATGTGGCAATACAAAATAATGATGAGTCAATAAATCCTATAAAGATTGAAAACATGCTTTTGAAAAACCAATACGAAGAGGGGCTTGATCGTTATAAATTGCTTTTGACTGAAAATGATAGGGATATTTTGATTGATTTGATTGAGTCTAGGCCACCAGCTAAGGATAAAAAATCTAGATTAATTGACAGTTATAATTTCTTTATGAAGAAAATCGCTTCAAAAGAGCTTGCTCTTGATAAGGTTTATGAATCCATTGGCAAGCTGCAGATTGTAAATGTAACTTTGGACAGAATAGATGATGATGCTCAAGCGATTTTTGAAAGTCTTAACTCTACTGGTAAGGAATTATCTGAATCAGACCTAATTAGAAACTTTATTTTGATGGGTTTGGATACAAGAGAGCAGACTTATATTTATGAAAATTATTGGAGGCCGCTGGAAAATTTGTTTGCGGATAATTTTGATGAGTCTTTAATGGATTCGTTCTTTAGAGATTATTTGACTATGAAATTGTCCAGGATTCCAAGCAAGAGAAATGTCTATGAGGAATTTAAAAATTATTACAGGAGCTCAACTTATGATATAAGAGGGCTAGCTGAAAATCTTTTAACCCATGCAGGCTTTTATACGAATATAATTTTTGCAAGTCATGAGGATATAGAAATTAAGAGGCTTTATAAGGACATTGTTGACCTTAGGATGGAAGTTTCTTATCCGTTTTTACTGCATATAAACCAAGATTTGGAAAATCAAAAAATAAGTAAGGATGAATTTAAAGAAATTTTGAGACTGTGTATTTCATATGTACTTAGAAGAAGCGTTGTGGGAATACCAACCAACTCATTAAATAAGACTTTTGCAACCATGTACAATTATATTAATCCTGATGATTATTTAAACTCAGTTAAAGCCTTTTTTATCCTTCAAGAAAGTTACAAGGAATTTCCAAAAAATCTTGAATTTACCAAGGCTCTGGCCACAAAAGACTTGTACAATACAAGGAATAGGAATTATATTTTAAGGAGTTTGGAGAACTATGATAACAAATCTCCTGTTATTATAGAAAATTGTACTATTGAACACATTATGCCGCAAAATAAAAACCTGTCTCCAGAATGGAAAGAAGACCTGGGACCTAACTGGAAGATAATTCAAGAAAACTATTTGCACACTCTGGGCAATTTGACTCTTACGGCTTACAATTCAGAAATGAGTGATCTGCCTTTTAAAAGGAAGATGGATATGAAGGGTGGTTTTAAGGAAAGTGCCTTTAGGCTTAATAGAGATATACTTGGACTTGATAGCTGGGATGAAGATTCTATCAAAAATCGTGCCAATAATCTTGCACAAATTGCTATCGAAGCGTGGCCGTATCCGAAGCTTACTGATGAGGAATTGAAGCCTTATGTTAAAGAAGAAACTGATAAAAAAGAATACTCACTTGAAAATTATAATTTAAGCGAAAGGGCTAAATACTTGTACGACCTTATAGATAGGAGGATTTTAAATTTATCTCCAGATGTATTTAAGGTTTATAATAAATATTATATAGCCTATAAGTTAGATACTAATTTTGTGGATATAGTGGTCTATAAAACAAAATTAAACCTAACTTTAAACATGAAATTTGATGAGATTGTTGATTCTAGAAATATTTGCCGAGATATAACTGGCCTTGGCAAGTGGGGCAATGGCAATGTGCTGGTGGATTATACAGAGGAAAGTGACCTGGACTATATAATGGGGTTGGTAAAACAATCTTTCAATAAACAATTGGATTAAAAAATAAAAATGGGGCTAGGGCCTCATTTTTTGTTGGGGTTATTATATTTGTTTTTTATATGGTATAATATTACTAAAATTATATGGCTCTAAAATATTTATGTAGGGTTTTACTCCCCATAGATAGTACAGAGCCTATAAAACAATGAATGATATAATTTATATAAATACAATTTTGACTTAGTAAATAGAGAGGTGTTTTATGATTATTGAGGTTTGTGTTGATTCATTGGAATCTGCGGTGACGGCGATAAAGGCGGGGGCGGACCATAAAAGTAGCTTCAATTGATTTTTTGTCACGAATATGATACAATATCCGTGACAAAGGAGGATTGTAATGAGTTCATATATGGAAATAATATCAGATAAAATAAATAGTTTTGATTCACATAAAGTATTTTTTGCAAATGACTTTTTAGATATTGCATCTAATGCTACGGTTAGACAAATACTGAAAAGATTAGCAGATGAAGATAAAATCAAACGTGTAATTGACGGCTTCTATTACAATCCAAGTTACAGTGAATTGATTGGAGAGTATGAAGCAGTATCAATTCACGAGTTGGCACTTGCCATTGCAAGAAAATATAATTGGAATATTGCTCCGTGTAGTAGTACAGCTTTAAATTTGATTGGTTTGTCAACACAAGTACCGACTCATTATAAGTATATTTCGAGCGGACGATATAAGAAATATACAATTGGAGATACGGTTTTAGAGTTTAAAAAGATAAATCCGGGAGAGATTGCCAATATGTCTTTAAAGACGGCGACAGTTATTCAGGCGATTAAGTCTTTGGGCAAAGAAAATATAAATAGCGAAGTTATACAAAAGATAAGAGAAAACTTAACTGAAAAAGAAAAATTAGACTTAATGAATGAATCAAAATCAGTGCCATCTTGGATATATGAAGTGATTAGGGAAGTTTCCGAGGATAAAAATGAATAAGTTTTATATAGAAAACAAAGAAGACTTAAAAATTCTAATAGTCAATACTGCAAGAAAGAAAAATATATCTGAAGCAGTCATTGAAAAAGACTATTGGGTTACTTTTATCTTAGATTATTTATTTAATGAAAATAAATGGAAAGAATATTTTACCTTTAAAGGAGGCACATCGCTTTCAAAATGTTTTGGACTTATAGAAAGATTTTCTGAAGATATAGATTTAATCTTAGACTGGAGAGTATTAGGCTATGAATTAAAAGAACCATGGCTAAAAAGATCAAATACCAAGCAAGATAAATTTAACAAAGAAGTTAATGAAAAGACAGAAGTATTTTTAAGAGATGAGTTTTTAAAAGTTTTAGAACAAGATTTAAAGGACATGGACTTTGAATTTTGGGTTGATACAGTTGATCCACAAACAATTCTATGTAAATATCCGAAAATCTTTGAATCGACTTATTTATCACAAAATATAAGGCTTGAAATAGGAAGTCTTGCAGCATGGACGCCTGCGATTGATGTTGAGATTTTACCAATAATTGGCGAAGCCTATTCAAATGTATTTAAAGAAAAAACAAAAATTAGAACTGTATCGGTGGAGAGAACCTTTTGGGAAAAAGCAACAATTTTACACCACGAAGCAAATAGACCGGAGTCTTCTCATATGCCACATAGATATGCAAGACACTTTTATGATTTATATAAAATAGCAAATTCAGATTTTAAAAACAAAGCTTTGGAGAATAAGGACTTATTAAAGAAAGTGACTGAATTTAAAATGAAATTCTACCCTAGAAAGTGGGCAAAGTACGAAAATGTATTAGATGGAAATTTGAGGTTAGTTCCAGATGAGTTTAGATTTTCTGAAATAGAAAAAGATTATAAAGCTATGTCAGAAATGATTTATGGAGCCTATCCAAGTTTTGAAGAGATTATAAATGCACTCAAAGAATTGGAAAAAGAAATTAATAAATAGAATTCACCCGAAAATAATACGATATTTGGGAGAAACACTTTGAGCGAGAGAGAAATCTTTCGCTCTTTTTAATATTCACGTTGTTTTATAAAACTATGAATGATATAATTTATATAAATACAATTTTGGCTTAATAAATAGAGAGGTGTTTTATGATTATTGAGGTTTGTGTAGATTCATTGGAATCTGCGGTGACGGCGATAAAGGCCGGGGCGGATCAGGTGGAGCTTGTTTCTTTGACTGAGGTTGGAGGGATTACTCCGTCGATCGGGCTTTTGGAGGCGGTCCTCGAGAGGGGGATCACGACTATGGCGATGGTTAGGCCGCGCGCTGCGGGTTTTTGTTATTCGGATTTCGACAAGGAGGTTATGCTTCGAGATGTTGAGGCGTTTCGAAGAGCCGGGGCGCAAGGTGTTGTTTTCGGTGCGCTTAATGCAGACGGGACTGTAGATTTTGAGTTTTCAAAGAGGTTTTGTGAGAAGGCGGGCGATATGGATGTTGTGTTTCACAGGGCGTTTGAGGTTGTGAAGGACAAGATGTCCGCTGCAAGGGAGCTTTCCGAAATCGGAGTGAGGAGGATTCTTACGAAGGGCGGCAATTCTCTCGTCGACGGGCAAGATGTTATTCGCGAGCTTTTGACTTTGGAAAAGCCGGAGATTATTTCGGGAGGAGTTCGGGAGAATACGATTGAGCTCATCAAGGATTTGGGTTTAAAGTTTGTGCATGTTTCGAGCGGCAGGGAAGTTGTTGACACTTCAACCGCCGGCACCGGGATTTATTTCGGAAAAAATGGGGATAAGAGCGATGAGGTGTATTGGGTCGCTGACGCCGATTACCTTCAACAGATAATTGGAAATTTGCGGGCCTCTTCGCGATAAACGCTTGATTCATATTTTAGTCGCTGCGACGTACTTTCCAGTACGTCTCACTCCTAAAATATTTCATCTAAGCGTTTCTCATCGAAGAATCCGGGCAAATTGGGTTTGAGGTTGATAGGGGGTTATACAGCGTTAAAGACACAGCGTTGTTGGTGATAAAACATATTTTAAAAACTCACATATGGGCGTCGCAATGTGATGCGACGCTACTTTTTTTATAGGTGCACAGAGCGAATATAGATTTATAAATTGAAATTATGGTTATGGGAAACATATTTTATTTACACAGCGTTGTTGGTGATAAAACATATTCCAAAAACACAAAAATGGGCGGGAGGACACACAGTGCCGTCCCGCTACGTTGCGTACATACGCATACACAATTATAAAAATTTAATAATTTTATGAATGTGAAGCCGGTAATTCATGTATAAATACGTATACGCCGGACGTAGCGGCGACCAGTTTTTTTGCGGATGAGGAAGAAATCTCTGATTTCGTTTCCGAATGCGCAAAAAGGTGTATCGCCGCAAAAAGAGAAAGTTTGCATACGAATATAGGTTTCTATTTTCTTTGGCTCGATATTTTATTCACATACCGTTGTTGGTGGGGTTGTATAAATTAAATAACGACATATATTGCGGCGGGATGTGACCCGCCATTACGTTTTAGGAAACACATTCTGAATATAAAATTTATAAATAAAATTTATTTTTACAATTGAAGTTATTTTGTTGAATTTATTATATAAACTATTGATATTGTCGATTATATGTGATAAAATAGTTGATAGGTAATTTTAGGAACGGAGGTGATTTGTTTTGACAACGGCATTGTATGTAATCGTTTTTTTAAGTTCATTAGCATTAATCGGACTTATGATGATTCAAGAAGGAAGCGACCAAAGCAGTGTGCTTATGGGAGTTGCTCCTGAAGCACTTTGGGGAAGAAATAAGTCAGTATCAAGAGAAGCGACTTTGAAGAGAATCACAGTTATTTCAGCTGTTATTTTCTTTGTTTCAACATTATTATTAGCAGCATTAAGCTAGGAGGAAGAAATGGAAAATGTTTTAATTGCCGGAGTCGTTATCGGACTTTTGGCACTTGTTTTTGCTTTTATCAAAGCATCATTTATTAGAAAGCAATCTGCAGGAAATGCAAGAATGGTTGAAATTTCAACTTATATTCACGAAGGTGCGATGGCGTTTTTGAAACGTGAATATAGATCACTTTCATTTTTCGTTGCAGCATTATTTGTAATTTTAGGATTTGTTATCAATTGGACAACGGCAATTTGTTTTATTGTCGGAGCTATTTTCTCAATTATTGCCGGTTATGTCGGTATGAGAGTTGCAACTATGGCAAATGTAAGAACTGCAAATGCAGCTCATGAAAGCGGTATGCCAAAGGCTTTAAATGTAGCTTTTGCCGGCGGTACTGTTATGGGTATGTGCGTTGTAGGTCTTGGTCTTCTTGGTGTTGCAGGTGCTTATTTGATTTTCAAGAGCACTGATATTATCACAGGATTCGGTCTCGGCGCTTCATCAATTGCACTTTTCGCAAGAGTTGGCGGCGGTATTTATACAAAGGCTGCTGACGTTGGAGCTGACCTCGTTGGTAAGGTTGAAGCAGGTATTCCTGAAGACGACCCGAGAAACCCGGCTGTTATCGCTGATAACGTTGGAGACAATGTCGGAGACGTTGCAGGTATGGGAGCTGACCTTTTCGAAAGTTATGTAGGTGCTATTATTTCTGCATTTACACTCGGCGCTCTCGCTTATGGAGATAAGGGTATTTATTTTGTAGCTGCTATTTCAGCAATCGGAATTTTATCATCAATTATTGGAACTTTCTTCGTAAGAGGCGGCAACAATGATCCGCAAAAGGCTCTTAATACAGGAACTCTTGTAGGTTCAATTATTACAATTATTTGTTCATTCTTCCTTGCAAGATATTTCTTTGAAGGAAGTATTAAACCATTTATTGCAATTGTTTCAGGACTTGTTGTAGGTCTTATCATTGCAAAGGTTACAGAAATTTATACATCAGATCACCACAAACCGGTTCAAAAGATTGCAGAAGAATCCGAAACAGGAGCTGCAACAAATATTATTTCCGGTCTTTCAGTTGGTATGATGAGTACAGCTGTTCCTATTATTGTTATTGCAATCGGTATCATTGTGAGTTATTTCCTTGCAGGTGGAAGCGAAGATGCAGTTTTCGGTCTTTACGGTATTTCACTTGCAGCTATCGGAATGCTTTCAAACAGCGGTATGACTATTGCTGTTGACGCTTACGGACCAATCGCTGACAACGCAGGCGGTATCGCAGAAATGTGCGAACTCCCTGAAAATGTTAGAGAAATCACAGATACTTTGGACTCAGTTGGTAATACAACAGCTGCAGTTGGTAAAGGATTTGCTATTGGAAGTGCTGCTTTAACAGCTCTTGCACTTTTCTCAAGCTATACACAAGCTGTAAGTTTGTCTTCAATTGACCTTACAAAGCCGACAACAATTGCCGGTCTCTTTATCGGTGGTATGCTTCCATTCCTATTCAGTGCTCTTACAATGGACGCTGTTGGAAAGGCTGCAAATCAAATGATTGAAGAAGTTAGACGTCAATTCAGAGAAATTCCTGGAATTATGGAAGGTAAAGCAAAACCTCAATATGACAAATGTGTTGAAATTTCAACAGGTGCAGCATTGAAAGAAATGATTGTTCCTGGACTTATGGCTGTTTTATGCCCTGTTCTCGTTGGAATTTTACTTGGAACTGAAGCACTCGGCGGTCTTTTAGCCGGTGGTCTTGTAACCGGTGTTCTCATGGCTATATTCATGAGTAACGCAGGTGGTGCATGGGATAACGCTAAGAAATTTATCGAAGGCGGCGCTCATGGCGGAAAGGGCTCAAATGCTCACAAGGCTGCTGTTACAGGAGACACTGTCGGTGACCCGTTCAAAGATACTTCAGGACCGTCACTAAACATCCTTATCAAACTCATGACTATCGTAAGTCTTGTATTTGCAAGTTTGTTCCTAAACTTCAACGGCGGTTCAGGATTATTGTTCTAATATAAGGAGCTGACCGGAGGCTGATTGTTCCTTACAGTCAGCCCTGTCGGCTCTTATTTTATAGTGGTGATTATGATGAAAATTGACATTGATGGACTTCAATTGAATTATTTGGAAGAGGGCTCACTTGAGAAGAAGACTGTTCTCATTGTTCACGGTTGGGGAGCGAATATTAAGACCGTTATGCCGATTGTGAACATTTTGAAACACGATTTTCATGTGATTGCACTCGATTTGCCGGCTCATGGAGAGAGCGACGTTCCGACAAAAGTGTTTGGAACGGCGGATTATGCAGATGTGATTTCGAAGTTTATGGAAAAGCTTTCCATAACGAATTGTTATTATATCGGTCACTCTTTCGGCGGCAAGTGCGGCATTTATCTTGCCGGACACAATCATCCGTCAATTGAAAGGTTGGTGCTTGTGGACGCATCGGGCATAAAGCCTGAGCTAACAAGCAAGACCAAGTTCAAAGTGAAGATTTTCAAGCTCATGAAAGCCATTTACATAAAGTTATTTGGCGAAGAGAATATCGACAAGTTCTACAAACGTTTCGGCTCTGCGGACTACAAGGCTGCGGACGGAATCGTAAGAAATATTTTAGTTAAGGTTGTGAACGAGGATTTGACGCATCTTTTTTCGAACATTGGAGTTCCGACGCTTCTTGTTTGGGGCGAGAGAGACGGCGACACACCTCTTTATATGGGGAAGACCATGAATGAAAAGATTTCAAATTCAAAGCTTGTTGTCCTTGACGGCGGGCATTATTCATATCTTGACGACTCGATAAATTTTAAAAAGGCTGTTTTGGACTTTTTGTCCTAGTGGAGGTAAAAATGGAAATTCTTGAATTGATACTTTTGTGTTTGGTTGGCGCATTGGGGCTTATGCTTATGTATATTCGCTCCAATTATTTCATTCACATGGCGCAACAAATCGGTTATATTTCAAAGGAATATCGTGAGTGGATAAACAATCACCCGAACCGTGCTTTCACTTTTAAAAAGAGCAAAGACGAGTTTAAAAAGCCGCTTGTATACACTCCGCGTGTGAAAAGACTTATATTCACGCAAATGCTTTTGAACTTTTTGATTATTGCACTCTTTGTAGTATTTTATTTTATAAGAAAACCTGACGGCATTACATTCTATTTGCTGTTGTTGGCACTTGTTTTTGCAGAAATCGTCATGATTTTCTATCAAAATGCAATCACATATATTGCGCTCAATGTGAATAGACCGATCGAGGCGTTGATTCACAGAAAGTTCTACAAACAAGCACAATCAAAGATTAAATCTTTAAAGAAGAACGGACTCACAGTCGTCGGAATCACCGGTTCATACGGTAAGACTTCGACAAAGATGATTCTTTATAACATTATTAAAGATTATATCCCGACATACACGAGCCCTGAGAGTTTTAACACTCCGATGGGTCTTTCAAAAGTTATAAATAACGAGCTCGATGAGACAGCACGAGTATTTATCGCTGAAATGGGTGCGAGATATGTCAAGGAAATTGAGGAGCTTGCAAAGCTTGTGAAGCCGGACATCGGCGTTATCACAAATATCGGTCCGTGTCACCTCGAGACATTTGGAAGCATTGAAAACATCATAAAGACAAAGTTTGAACTTGCGGATGCTGTAAAGAAAAACGGTTATCTTATTTTGAATGTGGACAATGAAAATATTAAAAACGAGATGATCAAGAGAAATCTCAACCCGGGCACAGTTTCCGTTAAAAGCGAAGATGCGACAATAAGCGCAAAGATTCTTTCAGCCGATGAAAACGGAACGAGTTTTGAAGTGCATTTTCCGGAAGAGGTTCGCGTTTTGAAGACACCGCTTTTGGGCGAGCACAATATTATAAATATTTTGATGGCGATTTTAGTCGCAAGGCGTTTTAATATCTCAAATGACCAAATTGAAGCTGCAGTTTCAAAGCTGCCGCAAGTTGAACACAGACTTAATGTTATAAAAAATCCGGCGGGGCTTATCGTTATCGACGATGCATTCAATTCAAACCCTGACGGTGCGAGAGCCGCTCTAAACGTCTTGAACAGTTTTAAGTCCGGCAAGAAAGTCATTGTGACGCCGGGCATGGTCGAGCTTGGGGATATGATGTATGATGAGAACTATAAGCTTGGTCAAGAGATTGCAAGGATGACCGACATAAGCATTTTGGTCGGTGCGGAAATAACAAAGCCGATTCAAGACGGCGTACGCGATGAAAATATCGAGACACACAAGTCTTTTGTTGTGAACAGTTTGAAGGAAGCAACAGCGCTTTTCCCGAATTTGCTTGCACCGGGCGATGTAGTTTTGTTTGAAAACGATTTGACTGATATATATTGATAAGGAGATTTTATGAAAAATATTGTTGTGATTTTCGGCGGAAGAGCCGTTGAACATGAAGTTAGCGTTATAACGGGGATTCAAGCCGTTGAAAACTTGAACAAGGAAAAATATAATGTCATTCCTGTTTTTATTGATAAGTCGGGCGTGATGTTTACGGGTGAATGCTACAAGGATTTTAAGAATTTTAAAAACAACGAATTCCCGGACAGCAAGCCATGCCGTTTCGGTACAAGCTATGGCGACCACAATCTTTACATCGAAAACAAGGGACTCTTCAAAAAAGACGAAGTTGTTGAAATTGACTGTGTAGTTTTCGGAGTTCACGGTTCACACGGTGAAGACGGAGCACTCCAAGGCATTTTTGAAACAAACGGTATTCCGTTTACAGGACCTTCCGTTATGGCAAGTGCCGTCGGAATGGACAAGATTATAATGAAAGACGTTTATAAGTCGCACAACATTCCGGTTGTGAAGTACACATGGGTGTTCCGCGATAGATTTAGAGTTGAGCCGAACGATACGCTCGACTATGTCATGAGTAAACTTGAATTCCCGATTTATGTAAAGCCGGCAAGTCTCGGTTCTTCAATCGGTATAAAGGTTGCAAGGACAAAGGAAGAACTTCGCGAAGCAACTGAAGTCGCATCGAGTTTTGACAGAAAAATTATTTTTGAAGAAGCTGTTATTAACGCAACTGAATTAAATGTCGCAGTTATGGGTAGAAATGGTGATGTAGAGGTTAGTAGCGTAGAAAGTCCTCTCGGAGCCGATGAGGTTTTCAGCTATCAACAAAAATACATGTCGCAAGACGGCAAGTCGAAGCTGATTGGCGGCAAGCACAATTTTATTCGTGATGAAGACACCGTCTACAAGGCAACTGAGCTTGCAAAGTATTCGTTTAACGTTTTAGACGTTCGCGGAAATGCAAGAATCGACATTTTGATGGACGAAGCGGGAAATATGTTCGTTAACGAAATTAATACACTTCCGGGTTCATACGCATTTTATTTATGGGAAGATGTCGGATATACATTTAAAAGTTTGCTCGATCGCATGATTGAGATTGCAATATCTGCAAAAAAAGAAGAAGAAGAAACAAATTATAGATTTGATTCGGATTTGTTCCATCACACAGGTTACGGCTCGAAGTTATAGAGCCGTATTTTTTTAAGGAGGGACCATGGGAATTAAAGAAAAGATTAAGGAGATTTTGTCCACAAAGAAGAATGTTACAGTGGATGATCTTAAAATTTTCTTCCGAATATCGAAATACGAAAAGAAAGAATTCAAGCATATTTTAAGGCAAATGCGAGAAGAGGGGACTTTGGATATCAATGAGAGGGGATTTTTGACTCTCGGAGAGCGAAAACCGCTCTACGGCGTGTTTAGCGAAACAAATTACAACTACGGATTTGTTAACACCGAGGATGGGGTGGAGTATTTTATTCCGGGCAAGGACAAAAACGGTGCGCTTGAAGGCGACGTGGTTTTGATTGAAAAGCTCGACAAGGGTCCGGGGCGCACTGTTGCTCGGGTCATCAAGGTGACCGACCGAAAGGAACGCTATGTCGTTTGCGATATAAAAAATAAAAATAGAAAAATGATTGTCACGCCGATGGGGGATTTCGACTCGTTTATTCATCTTCAAACTCCGCCGAAGGGCAGAAAATACAAAGACGGAAAATACAAGGTGCGACTTCTCGATTACGACAAGAGAAAGAAGAAATATATGGGAGAAGTTGTCGAGTTTATAGGAACGGACGACGACAAGTATCTAGATCTAAAAACACTTGTGTCGGAGTACGATTTGCCGATTGAGTTTCCGAATGAAGTTCTTGAAAATGCGAACTTCGTTTCGAGGGAAAAGATTTTGCCGTCAGAACGTGTGGACTATCGAGATATTTTCACTGTCACAATCGACGGCGAAGATGCAAAGGACTTCGATGACGCTATAAGTGTCGAAAAGACGGGGGAAAATTCATATTTTCTTTATGTCCACATCGCCGACGTTAGCCACTATGTGAAAGACGGGGCGCCGCTCGACGTCGAAGCGAAGAAGAGATATTTTAGTATATATCTTCCGGGACTCACGATTCCGATGCTACCGCATGTGCTCTCAAACGGCGTGTGCTCACTAAATCCGAATGAAGACAGATACACGATGTCCGTCAAGATGGAAATAAGAAACGGCGGCGAGCCGAAGATGGTCTCTATTGACAAGGCGATAATAAATTCAGACTATAGACTCACATACGACGGCGTGAGTGAGCTTTTTGAAACGGGCGACAATGCGGACTATAACGATGAGCTCAAAGAATTTTTAATGACCGCAAGGGAAGTCTATAATATTTTAAAATCGCAGTCCGAAGCACGAGGCACAATAAGCTTTATGTCGAGCGAAGCGAAGTTTATTATGGATGACATGAACCGAATCGTCGATATTCTTCCGCGTCCGCAAAGAGAGGCGGAGGAACTCATCGAAGAAATGATGATTGCAACAAACAGAGTCGTTTCGAAGAAATACAGAGAGATGGAGCTGCCGTTTATTTACAGAATCCACGAAGAGCCGACCGACGAAAAACTCGAAGGCATGAGAACGCTTTTGAGACCGTTCGGCGTTAAAGTGCCGGAAAAAGTTTCGGCGAAAGATATACAGAAACTTTTGGAAGATTTAAGCGAACACGAATCGTTTGAAAGAATAAACGATATTGTTTTGAGGTCGATGATGAAGGCGAACTACAGCGACGAAAACATCGGGCACTTTGCACTTGCACTCGCCGACTATTCGCATTTCACCTCGCCGATAAGAAGATATCCGGACCTTTTCATTCATCGTATCATTTCGCAAAAAATGTCCAACCGTTTAACGGAGAGAAATATAAAATACTTCGGAAACAAGGCGAAGGAAGTGGCGGAGGAAGCGTCAAACCGCGAAAAACAAATCGTCGACCTTGAAAGAGAAGCGGACAGCCTAAAAAAATGCGAATATATGAAAGATCGCTTATATGAAATTTACGACGGCAAAGTGAGCGGCATAACGGATTTCGGCATGTTTGTAAAACTCCCGAACACAGTCGAGGGACTTATTTGCAACGAGGAATTTATGGACAACTATCTCTTTGACGAAAAGGAAATGACCGCAATAACGACCCACAACAACAAGAAATACGAAATCGGAACACCGGTTCGTGTAAAAGTTGTGAACGTCAACATGAATAGACGTGAAATTGATTTTATGCTTTTGGAGGATGAAGATGGCAGATAACAACGAAAAAATTCTTGCACAAAACAGAAAAGCACGCCACGAATACTTCATTTTAAAGACATACGAGGCGGGCATCGAACTTCGTGGAACCGAAGTGAAGAGCATTCGTGCCGGCAAGGCGAACCTCAAAGAGGCGTACTGCATGGTTCGAAACGGCGAAATCATCGTTGTCGGCATGCACGTATCGCCGTACAAAGAGGGAAACCTTTTTAACAGCGACCCGATTCGCGACAGAAAACTTCTTTTAAACAAAAGGGAAATTATTCGAATAACATCGGAGGTTAAAGAGAAGGGGCTCACGCTCATTCCGATTTCGATGTACACGAAAGGGCGCCTAATAAAGATGGAAATTGCACTTGCGCAAGGGAAAAAACTCTACGACAAGCGCGAATCCAAAAAGGAACGAGATGTGAAAAGAGCACTCGACCGCATGAAATACTGATTGAAAAAAGCGGAGAAATGTGCTATAATAAAGGTGCGAGGGGATGTATTTGGTTTCGACAGGAATACGGATGTATCAAGAAGCGAGTCGTAGTTCGCGAAACTACGTTAAAAAAGAGCAACTAAATTTAAACGCAGAAGAAAATAATAATTTTGCATTTGCTGCTTAATTAAAAGCGGCGCGTCTCGAATCCTATCTCTCGTGTGGAGGCTGAGACCTTAACAACTTACGAGCTGATTTATTTGGTGATGCTTTTAGCCATATAAATTAACAAAAGCTACTTCGGACGGAGTTTGATGTTTTAGAAATTTGAAGGAAACTTTAAAAACATCTGCACTCGGAGATGCTTGATGCATAGTTTTTTTGGACAGGAGTTCGACTCTCCTCATCTCCACCAAAACGAAAAGAGCAGTTGACGCTGCTCTTATTTTTTTGCGGGAAATAGTGGGAGTTATGTATTTTGTGTGATTATAAATTTATGGAAAGTTTATTTTAGAACTTATCGGATGGATTGTAGAAAAATTATAATATGACCAGCGAGAGGATGATGAGCGTAAGAAGCTTGTTGATAAAATTGATTAAAGTGAGTATAATATAGTTAAGTTAAATTTAAATAATAAAGGTAAGATTATAGAAGCGGATAATAGGTTAATGATTTTAAAAAGTATTGAATTCAATATTAAATGTAAAATGGAAGATTAAAATCTATTCTAAACTTAAAGATGGTAAGAAACAATATGAATGAACTATTAGATGAAGGCTTGCATAAATGAAAGAGAGGTAAAATTAAATTGAAAACAATAAATGTATTTCAATGTGAACTGAATAAAGAAATTCCATTAGAATATATTGGAAAAGTAATATATATAGGAGTTAGTGGAGGATATGGCTCATTAACAAATAATGTTAAATATAATATTGTAAGAGATGATCTGGGAGATTTGAAAGTAGTTGACGATAGCGAAGAAGATTATTTATATAACTTAAACAATCCTAGAAACTTTGATAATGAAAACGATGGGCAATTTTATTATGTAGATGATCCTCAGAACATTTTACAAAAAATTGGTATTAAAAAATATATACATAATTTGTAAGAAGCTTTAGAAGCAATTTTAGAAGAGGGATAGCATGAGCAAGAAAAAGTTAAGTAAAGAAGAGCGTGAATTTTTATCTAAAAATAGATTTACAGCACCTTTTAAATGTGAAGTTGTAGGTAAAGTTACAGTTAGTGAAGAAGAGCAAAAAGAAGCTGAAGAATTTTTAAAACGAATGCACGCTAAACAGGAGGCCCTAAAGAAGAAAGATAAGTAAGGAATGCTTTATGACTGATAAAATTATTTTGGATGTAGACCAAATGAAACTTAGAGAATTCGAGGGAAAATTTGTAAAAATAAGATTAAAAGATGGCACTGAACACGAAGGAAGAGTGACGGACTTTATTTTTGCAGAAGATAATAATCCTCAAAAAAATAGTATAATTGTAGACGAATCTAATAATAACGACGGACAATTTATAGAATTCTATGAGGATGATATAGAAACTATAAAATAGAGGTATATACAGTTATGTGATTTTATCATGGAGTGAATATCGCAACAATCCTGAACCAAGAAAAATAGATATTAAGGTAGGAAAGGTAGTTGAAAAATTATGGAAGCTAAGGAAGAAAGAACGATAAATAAATTAGTGGATAGTGGTTTTCCTGAAGATTTAATTAAAAGATATATAAAGGCATGTAAGAAAAATTATGTCACAGATAACGAGATAATATCTAGATTAGAGGATCAAGATATGCCTAGCGAGGTTAAGGTAAATAAAAAACTTTCGGATTTATGGATTAACTCGTTTAGGGATGCAACAGCTATTGAAGAAGCACTTAAGGTATATCCCAAAATGCCTGATTTACAAAATTAAGACTAGTTACAATACAAGACACATCACTGTGTCTTTTTTATTGCTTAGAATCGTGAGTTAATATGCCGCCGTTTCATCCAAATTGCAGGTGCACGACAACGGTATATTTTGAAGATGACGACTTGCCGGGCGAGAGAATGATGAGAGATGAGAACGGCAAGAGCGTTAAGACTGATTATATGAATTATGATGAGTGGAAGAAGAAATATGTTGATAAAGTTGATGAAAATGCAGATAAAGTGGGTATAAAAGATATAAGAGAGGTTCATGTAGATATACCTTTCAGCGAGATTGATAATTTCTTTAACTCTCAAGAGAGCTATAGAGAATGGAAAAACAATTTAACAGAAGATGAGAAATATAATATTAAAACATACACATCAAATGAGTATGTCCAAATTAACAAGCTACTAAGAAATGGTGTAGATGGATTCGTGCAAAAAACTTGGGAGTGCTACGATTTTGATAAAGGAGAGCTTCCTTTCATTCAAAAAAGAGCAGAACAAATACTTAAAGAAATTGAAGAAATCAAAAAAGGGATTACCAAATTTAAGACTGAAAAATCGTTTAAAGTTTATAGATGTACCTCTGTCAATCAAGTAGATTATTATAAAGAATTAGCTGTTGGGCAAGAGGTAATTCTAGATAAAGGATTTATGTCGACTTCATTGAGTAAAAAAGCTACAGAATCATTTGCGGATGAAGGCAAGACATATATATTTGAAATTATCGTGCCAAGCGGATATCAAAATGGAGCATATATAGCTGAATTTTCATACTTCCCTAAAGAAAAAGAGTTTTTATTTAACTCTAGCGCTATGTTTAAAGTAATTGATATAGTAGAAGGAGACATAACTAAGATTATATTGGAGGCTTTAAAATGATTAAAAATAAATATATTGAGCCTTTTTCAACAGAAGAAGGGAAAAGAAGCGTAATACTAAGTTATGGTCTAAAGCCGGAATGGATTGTTGAATATCTACAGGGGTTAACAGATGCAGAAATAACTGAGCTTGGGAATGCCTTGGCTTGGGTTTATCCTCCAGAGATATTAAAAGCATTTATTGAGAATGAAAAAGATACCAAGTATTATGATTTTGTTGAAGATTTTAGAAAAGAATATGGGATTCCAAGTGAATGTTCAGTTGAAGATAAACAAATGGGAATAAAGATTTTTAGAAATATAGAGCAGGAGCACAGAAAGCAATATTAAACTAAGGCACAGTGATGTGTCTTTTTTATTGTTCACAACCGTGAGTTAATCGTGTAAAATAAATAAGTTTTATTAAGCAGTTGTCGACGTTTTGTCGATAGCTGCTTTTTAAATATAATTTCGAGACAAAACTCGTGAAAATGTGAAAGGAAGTGTTTTTATGACAATGGAATTTTTAAAAGGATTATGTTTATAAGATGAGTCGATTGAAAAGGTGATGTATGAGTACGGCAAGAGGCAAACGACGATTTAAATTTGAGTTTTATAGTGTAGAGTATGTACTGAGAGTGTTATTATTTTAATTCAAGCACTAAAAAAACTCACGCTTTGATTTGCATGAGTTTTTTTAGTACCTCCATAATTAAGATTTAATTTTCCGGTATTTGCCTTTCCAATTAGGACTTTTTAAATCAGTGGAATTATTATCCAATGTCTATGATTAGATTATAGCATAAAGATTGAGTAGTGTCAAGCGTTTATCAAAAACTCCTCTATGCTTCAAAGCTTTCAATTTGACACAAATTTGGATTTTTGCCACAGATTTTAAAAACTTTGCTTGGCTATATTTATTTTAAAGACTATTTATTATTTCGGTCTTTTTTATTTATGCTTATTATTAATGAGATCAGAGATATTATTAACATCGCTGTTTCATAGTTAGACATTTGGAAATTCCACCTTTCACTTTGAAAGGTCGTTTTGTTTATTATAGCATTTTATTGAGACAATTACAATTATGATGAGCTTGTGTCTAAATTAAAACTAAATATACAAGGTTTTTATGGTGAATGTAAAGTTTGATTGTTGAGATTATTGGTGGTACAATATGGGTTGAAGGATTTTGAAAAAACATTTCATAAAAACTATAGAAACCTGTTTATGTATGAAAGGAGAAAATACAATGAGAGACTTAAAGGATGAAATATTCTTTGATTACGATAGCTATGACGATTTATTAGAAGATATTTAAACAACAGGGCACGTATTCTTTATATTCAATAATCAGCTGTATTATATAAATCCGGAAAAGCCATGTTTTGCACTTCGTGATGATCGTGCAGGTGAGATTATCAGGACTTTTAAGTCTGAAGAAGAGCTTTTGGATGCAAAGTTTCTAGATGGGAAAACCTTGAAAGAGGCTTTTAACGACTTACAGTTCATAGATTGGTAACAAATGTGTAGGTTTTTGTTTTATGGCATACAAACGGTTTACAAATAACCTTGACAATTTGTATTATACAGACAAAGGGGCTTTCGATATTCCAAGATTAGCTCCTTTTATTATGGGGAAAATTCCGACAAGTGGATAGGTTTAAATGAGGTGAATTCTTTTAAAGGCGAAAGGTCTTCAACGAGGTTCACTTTTTTATTGATGATTATATCGTAAAGCTTATAATAGTAGTGAAAAATTTATATATGATTGTGGAACTTAAATAGCTCACATGCAATTTATGTGTATTAAGTGTATAATGCACATAAAGGAAGTGAGAATAGATGGAAAAGACAAATTTAACTATATCCATAGATAAGAAAGATAAGGAGATGTTTCAAGATTTAGTCAACAAGTTAGGATTAAATATTTCTGTAGCTTTCAATATGTTTGTTAAGCAGTCTATAAGGAATAACTCGTTGCCGCTTGATTTAACTCTTAATGAGCTTGATAGTGTATCGGATAGGATTATGGATAAATATGATAGGGCTTTTGAGGAATTGTCAAAATGAGGTTTGTTGCTTCCGATGAATGTTATTTATGATTCTATGACGGATAAAGAGGATATGAAATAATATAGTGCGCTTTAGGGCGTGCTTTTTTATTTAAATTATTTGATGAATGCGGAGTGATTATGGGTAATAGATAAATAGGATTTATTTATTCGAATAAATTTAAAGCTTCAAGAGAGCGTGAGGCTGTTTAGTATAGATTAAAATATGGAGGAGTTATGAGAAACAACGATTTTAAAGATATTGTATTTAACAGACATTCAATCAAGTCATTTGATGCGAATTATAAGATTCCAAGGGAGGAAATGCTTGAGATTTTGCAGGAAGCGACACAGGCACCGTCTTCGGTGAATTTGCAACCGTGGAGATTTGTGGTTGTGGAGTCGGACGAGGGAAAGGAAAAGCTGCGTCCGCTTGTAAAATTTAACACCAGGCAAAACGACACGTCTTCGGCAATGATACTTATTTTCGGCGATATGAAGTGCTACGAAAAAGCTGAGGAGATTTACTCCGAAGCGGTGAGACGTGGGGTTATGCCGCAAGAGATCAAAGAACGCGCGATGGGGTTTTTCCTTCCGGCATACAAGAGTTTTTCGAGACAAAAGATGAACGACGTTGTGAAGATTGACTCTAGTTTGATGGCGATGCAACTACAATTTGTCGCAAGGGCGCACGGCTACGATACAAATGTGATCGGTGGCTTCGAAGAAGATATAATCGCTAAGGAGTTCGGACTCGACCCGGAAAGATATGTGCCGGTCATGATTATCGCAATCGGCAAAGCGGACTATGAGTACCACGAATCCGTCAGACTTGATGTGAAAGACATTTCGAAATTTGTTTAAGTTTTCGATGTGTCATTATTGAAATTGAATATATTGCGAAAATTAAATGAGAGTTTTCGGAAAAATTTTTGAGTATTTAATGAAAAGCGAAGGAGAAGTCTTTCGCTTTTTTGTGTGGGGCGGACATTTCTTTTAAGACGGGACGGAGAATTAGGAAAACATCGAATTTTAATTGCTGAAATAGCAATTTTTTCTTGCGTTTAATTTTGTAAATCATTTGATAAAAGCGTGTAAAAGGTATATAATGATAAACAAAGATTATAGTAGGAGAGAGTTATGGCGGAGTTTTTTAAGAAGTATTTCAGCAAGAATTTTTTCTATGATATTTTATTTATTTTTGTGTTATCGCTCGTGTTAACTTTTGCGAGTTTTTTATTTATTGACGGGGTTGTGCATTTTTCGATTCCGTTTATTTTGCTCAAAAAACCGACGATTCTTTTTATGAATTTTATTCCGGTTTTTATTTTGATGCTCATTATGTATTTTGCAATCGGCAGTGTCGGCGGGGCATTTCTGTCGGTCGGGGCGATGATTTTTATTATGGGCGTCGCAAATCAAAACAAGCTTTTTTATCGCGACGACAATCTCAAGATTACGGATATCGTGCTTTTAAAGGAGACTTTGGGCATGGTGAAGTCCGGAGTTTCGATCAAGCTTAGTCCGCTTTATTTCATTTATCCATCAATTCTCATTGTAGGCGGTTATTATCTTTTGAAAATCGACAAGTTTAGGCTAAAGAAGATTATGAGGTTTTCGGGGGCTATTCTAATGTGCTTCGTCGGTTTTTTTACTCTTTCAAATTTTATGACTGTGCGTGACACTTATTGGAACAATTCTATGAGTCTTTTTCACCCTTATATTGAAGTTGAACGTGCGAAGGATCGCGGCATGGTCTACACTTTCTTTTATCATTACAAGGATTTTTTCTATAAGAAGCCGGATGTTTATGATGAAAAAATGGTTATGGAAAAGCTAGACTCGTACGATGAGTCTATGCCGACGGACGACGAAAAGGTGGATATATTTTTGATTTTGGGCGAATCGTTTGCGGATTTGGAGGAGAAGGGTGCGAAAGTTGATTCTGAGGTTTATCGCTCGCTTCGAAAGCTCCAGGACAAAAGTATAAGCGGGCTAATTCAAAATTATACTTTCGGCGGAGGCACGATTGAAGCGGAGAGGTATATTTATCAGGGTGCGGAGAGTTTTCCGCCATATATAAAAAATATAAACACATTTGTTTGGATGCTCAAAAATGCGGGCTACGCTACAAAGTCAATGCATCCGTTCACCGGCAAATTTTACAATCGTTTAAACACAAATCAATTTTTGGGATTCGACGAATTTTTACATTCTGAGAATTATTTTGATGAATATTTTGTAAATAAAGAAGCGGACTATTTTCCGGACAGGATTCTTTTTCCGCTTGTTTTAAAGGATTACAGAAATCGTGACAAGAGTAATAGGTATTTTAACTCGGTGATTACGATGCAAAATCACACGCCATACAGCTCGGAGGACAAGGGGATTGGCGATTATCTCGACAGAAAGAGTTTTAATGGCACCGACGAAGAGTATAATATTGCGAACAACTATTTATACGGAGTTAAGGACACTGCGGATCAGCTTCTCAATTTTACGGAAGAGCTCGAGAAAGAGAAGTCGCCGGTGGTTGTGATTTTTTATGGGGACCATTTGGCACGGCTTGGCGAAGAGGGAAAGATTTATAAAAAGATGGGCGTAGATATTGGCTTTGATTCGCCGGAAGGTTGGCTTAAGCACTACACGACACCGTTTATCATTTGGGCAAATTCAGCTGCGAAAGAGAAAATTGGTGAAGATATGGTCGGAAAAAATCCGACGATAAGCAATTATTATTTGTTTGCTTATGCGCTCGAAAAGATGGGCTATAAAACGCCGTATATTCAGTATTTGAGCGAGAGACGCAAGAAATATCCGGTGGATGCGTCGTCCTATATTTCGGAAAACGGAAAGCTCACCGCCGACCCGAGCGAAAAGACCAAGAAAGATAAACTCTTTCATTATATGATGCAATATTACAGGCTCAGTCATTTTTCGTATGACGAAGTGGCGAATAAGAAATAAAATTCATGAGAGTAATCTAAGATGAATAAAAATTTTAATAAGTTTTTACGAGCAAGTATAAGAGAGAACGGAATTCCTTTTGAGTTAAAATTGAACAATCCAAACGGCGAAACCACTAAAAGCTATAGAAGAAGGAAGAAGAGTGGCTTTTGATAAAAATATAAAAGCCTATGACAACATCGAAGATTTGAGGAATGAGCTTGAAGTATAAGATATTAAGAGCAAATTTTTAAGTAGAATTGTTTAATAACTATTTTTCATTATGTTGAGGTATTATGATTAGAACATGGAAAAATGCGTTTCACAACAGAAACGTTTATATAGATTTTGAATATGAAGATTTGAAGGATAAAAAAACGGATCCGTTCTTGGAGATTTATAATTCACGAGGCGCATCGCTTCAATTTATGGTTGACTCGAGCGATACTTTTAAACGAGATATTGCAAAGACGTGGGGGTTTAAAAAGATGAGATCGTGTTATTCTCTTGAGGTCACGAAGGATGATTTGATTTCGTATGAGAATCGAACGATTAAAATTTGTGAAGCGAATTTAGAGGATGAGATTTATGAAAATCTTTCGAAAATTTATTTTGATTATTACAGGAGTTCTCATGAAGCGATAAATCCTGTGAGTGCTAGCTTTAATGAGTTTAAGGAGATTTTGCCGGATAAAATTTATTTTAACCAAGATGACGGAATGAGTTTTGCATTTATTGAGAAAAATGAAATTGCGTATGTTTATTCAGATAATTTAGAAATTGCTGAAGATTTTTTTCGCACAGTGGCGGAGAAGATGTTTTGTGAATATGATACTATATTTTTTGAAGCGGACGATGTTGACGAGTGTGCGATGCGATTGAAAAATATTTTTTCGGGTGGACTAAAAGATGTTTTTGAGACATGGATTTACGATTTGGAAGATGTGAATAATTAAAATTATAAAAGCGGGGGACCGCTTTTTTTGTTTGCAAAAAATAGGATAAGTGATTTATTAGCCCATTTATGATATAATATATCTTAACAATAAAACGGATAATCAGTAATTGATTGTTTAAAGGTAGCAAATATAAAGAAAGATAGTATAGTTTTGGATTTTTTTTGCGGGGAACGTGTCATAATAGCGATGGGTGCAGTTTGTGTTAATAAATCAACGGTTTCAAGAACTTTAACTAAATATATTTCGTGCATTGCTTAGAGTAATTAGGTCTAATTGCTGTGAGCACTGCATGAGAGGTAATGACATTAGCTCTTGAATAGTTGATAATAATCTAATACAATCATATTTAAGGTGATAGTTAGTTACGCATCAGTATAATTATGTTCATGTTGAATATCTTAGTAGAGAAAAGGGTAAAATTTAATTAGATAAATAGTAAGTAAATTATATGGAGTAACTTACTTTTTTAGGAGGAAGTGACAATTTGAAATACAAGCAAATATTTAACTCTGGAGTTACTTTTCAACAATTTTATGATACTGCTCAGGATAGATATAAGAATTATGCTAATAATGCGATAAGAAATTATTTAAATTTAGAGAGAGATTTAGAAAAGGTTAGTAGTATAACAAGCAAATTTAAAATACTTGCGATTGGAGAAAACTGGTGTATTGATTCTATAATTAATATTCCTGTAGTTCATTGGTTAGAAAAAAATAATGAAAATATAAAACTTAAAGTAATAGATACAGATAGTTACAGTAAGTTTATGCCTAATGAAAAAGTTATTACACCAACATTTATTATTATGAATCAAGAATATCAGGAGATAGGGAAATGGGTTCAATATCCTAAAAGAATAATAGATGTGGTTGAATCTAAGGACCAAGTTCGAATTATAGTAGAGAAAAGGAGATACCGACAGGGAGAATATATTGTAGATACATTGGAAGAGGTATTAGATATCCTGATTAACTATAGTAATAATATTTATTCAGACAGGAGGAAATAAAGTGAGTCAAGAAAATAAGATAAAGCAATCTTGCTGAGGTTCAATACAAAAAACCACTGGTACAGTGGAAGAAAAAGCAAATTGCCCCAAATGTCACAAAATAGGAGAAAAGGTTAAGAATATA
>QWCE01000739.1_pt1 | contig 119181 bp, 101 predicted proteins | sample 1972531 | NCBI WGS metagenome assembly QWCE01 (sample SAMN09866716, study PRJNA288562) | Human gut metagenome isolate term4_stool, whole genome shotgun sequencing... | reverse complement strand
CCCCCCTACTTGAAATAAATTCTCCATTCCCAATTCTTGTCCTCTCCCTCTATTCGTTGTATAATAAAAGTTAGCGAACAAACGAAAGAAGATGTGTAATTTACATGATACAGGAACTTGACAGGTTAAATATTGATGCCTACCATGAAATTGTGGAGTGCATAACAAGTGCATTAGATGCCAGAGACCCTTACACGGCAGGACACTCGGAGTGGGTCAGTGACTTGGCTCAGATGATATGCGGCGAGATGGGGATTACCGGGGAATGCCAAAACGATATTCATGTGGCGGCGCATTTACATGATATAGGAAAAATCGGAATCCCGGATGCCGTGTTAAATAAACCAGAGCGGCTGACAGATGAAGAATGGGAGATTATGAAAGAACATCCGGCGATTGGAGCCGAGATTTTGAGTAAATCCAGTATGCTTTCAGGGCTGATTGATATTGTGCTTCATCACCATGAGCGGTTTGATGGAAAAGGATACCCGGATGGCTTGAAAGGGGCGGAAATTTCGGTGGGAGCGCGAATTATTGCGATTTGTGATTCCATTGATGCGATGACTTCAACAAGACGTTACCGCAAGGCACTTGGATTTGATATCTGCTATCAGGAAATAGAAAAGAATTTAGGAAAAATGTACGACCCGGTAATCGGCAGATTTGTTTTGGATAATTGGGATAAAGTGATTGCTGTTTTGCAAAAGAGGGAGGACGAATAGAAGATGAAAAAATATGGTGGTATCGTATTGTTTGCAGCGGTATTTCTAATTGTTGCAATGGGATTTTATGCTAGTGATGCGAAGGCGGCTGAAAAAAACATTACCTTATATAATGGTTCAAGTGATGCCAATGATTGGGAGGATGGCGACATTTACCATGTGAGTGATTATGGTAAAATTGAATTGCAGATGGATTGGTACAGCATGGTTGAAATCGCGAGAAAAGAATTTCATTCATCAAATGGAAAGACTGCGACGGTGGACGCCGCCGGAAATTTCCGGATTGTCGGTGGAGGAAAGACGTTTATTACGGCAAGAGGCTGGGATGCCGCCGGAAATGAATGTTTTTCTGCTTCCTATGAGTTGTTTGCCGCTGGCGATATGTCAAAAACTAGATTGCAGACAACAACGGTCAAAATGTATCAGGTGGGCTGGAATTATGATGACGAAGGATTGAAGGTGCAGATTCCTCTTGTGGATGCACCGGATTTAACGTATTACACCATGTCCTACCGTGTGGCAGATTCGTCGGTGTGGCTTACCTGCCAGCTTGATTCCACAAAGAAGGAACTGATTATTCAGGGGAATTATACAGGCAAAACAACACTTACCGTAGATTTGAATGGGAAAATATTTACCATTACGGTGCAGATTATTGAGGTTAATATGTCGAAAAATTCGGCTGTTTTGTGCAAGAAAAATACCGTGCAATTAAAGGTCAAAGGATATAAGGGAAAACTTAGCTGGGGCACGGCAAATAAAAAGGTAGTAAACGTTTCAAAAAGTGGAAAAGTCAAAGCAAAGAAAAATGGAAACGCGGTTGTCTATGCAAAAATTGGAACTCAGAAAGTAGGGTGTGCGGTTTCCGTTGTCACGAAAAAAAGACGTGCTGTTATTAACAAGGCTAAAAAGATTGCGAGAACCTGCAAATATAGTCAGGCAAAACGAATGAGTGACAAGTATTATGACTGCAGTTCCCTTGTCTGGAAGGCTTATCAAAAAGAAGGGAAATCATTTGGTAATAAAAATTATGCACCCGTTGCGGCTGATATCGCTAAGTGGTGTGCGTCACATAAAAGATGGATGAAAGGCGGCGACAGCTATAAAAATATTTCAAAGATGAAACTTCGTCCTGGTGATTTGCTGTTTGGCACCGGAGCTAATAACGGCAGATATAAAGGGATTTATCATGTTGAAATGTTTGTCGGTTATGCCTGCTATGGTTTTCAGGGAAACAAACCGATTCTTACGACGAAGTGGGCTGCCAGAGGCGATGGCTATGGCGGCAGCAAATGGGTTGGACGTCCGTAATTGTTTCGCGTGAGCGTCCATTGCGGTGGTAACTTACTGCTGTTTGGGATGAGAACTCACCGGAAGTTCTAATTCAATGACATATTCGCTTTCGCGGTTCGTCTCATAACTGTCGATGTGGCAGAGTTCCATCGGGTGTCCGGTGACAGTTAAGTGATGTTCTTTCGCATAGGCATAGAGAGAAGGCATCAACTGTTTGGTCTGCTTTAAGGAGCCGTGGTAGTACAGACACAGATATTCACCGGCAGGGAGAAATGTATCCGTCTTCGTTTTTGTGCTGTCAGTCAAAAAGAAAACATTTTCCGTGCGGTAGTAATCGGAGTCGGGATTTGATTTTTCTAAATCCAGCGTGTAACAGTCGCAGAAACCGATGGTATCTAATTTAATCCGGTTCTTTTTCATATATTGAACCATTGTGTAGTCAACATAAGCGTCCGGCAGATTTTCCGTGGAAATCATGGCAATCGGGCGTTTTTTGAATGTCTTTAATTGAATGGAAGTGTCCGATGACTCATTCTGCACGGCTTGCAAAGACTGAATCCGGCTGACGATCTGCTCCTTTTTCTTTTGAAGAACTTCCATCTTTTCCTTTATAATAGAAAGCTCCGTATCTAACATTTCCATTGTGGTGGAAATATTTCTATTCTTTAAAAATTCGCTAATCTGCTCTTTGTGAAAATCAAGTCCCAGCAGTTCACGGATCATCACTAAGGTCTGGAAATCATCCAGAGAATATTCCCGGTATCCGTTATTTTCATTTCGTGTCGGGCAGATTAATCCCTTTTTTTCATAATAACGAATCGAATCGACACTGATATTAAATAAATTTGATAATTCTCCGATGTGAAATGTGCTGTTTGCCATGATCATTCCTCCTAATATAAAGGTAGTGCCCCCTCACATGCGCCAGACGGCAAGTCGTCGGAACCGATTTCAAGCAAGAACTACGTTCTTGGCGGTTCCTCCTAAAAACGGCGCTATTTCATAGAAACAGCGCCGTTGCAAGTGCCTTTATTTTAGCAAAGATGAAAAAAAATGTCAAATTTTCAAAAAAAGCCCTTGACCCTAGTATGGTTCTAGGGTTTATACTTCCCGTAAAGAGTCAATGGTGACCGCGTTTGGTGCCAGTGGCTCTTTTGTTGTTTCTAAATCAATTTGAATTTTGGAAAGTGAGGATTACGGTATGGAAAAGAGAATTGAAAATCATCCGATTTTAGGGGAATCTCCAAAAGGAAAATTAGTGAAATTCTCATATGACGGAACAACGTTGGAAGGGTATGAGGGAGAGCCGATTGCAGCAGCTCTTCGCGTAGCCGGTGTGATGGCACATCGTTATACAGCAAAACGCCATGAACCACGAGGTGTCTTTTGTGCGATTGGACGCTGTACCGACTGCGTTATGGTAGTTGATGGAAAGCCAAATGTGAGAACCTGCATCACCCCGTTGAAAGAGGGAATGGTAGTAGAAACCCAGTATGGAGCAAGTGCAAAGGAGGAAGCGTAAATGAAAAGATATGATTTGATTGTAATTGGAGCAGGACCGGCCGGATTGTCCGCAGCAACCGAAGCAGCAAAACATGGATTGCATCCTCTGGTACTTGATGAAAATGAAAAACCGGGCGGACAGTTATTTAAGCAGATTCATAAGTTCTTTGGCTCAAAGGAGCACAAAGCAAAAATCCGCGGATTTAAAATAGGAGAAGAACTTCTCGCTGAGGCAGAAAAATACGGCGTTGAAGTTATGTTAAATGCAACCGTAATCGGTTTGTATCCGGAAAAAGAAATTACGGTGCGAATCGGTGATGAAGTAAAACATATGAAAGGGGATGCCATCTTAGTGGCAACCGGAGCCAGTGAAAACATGGTAACGTTCCCGGGCTGGACGTTGCCGGGTGTAATCGGAGCAGGTGCAGCACAGACGATGATGAACCTTCATCACATCAAAGCCGGAGAAAAGATTCTGATGCTTGGAACCGGTAACGTAGGATTGGTTGTCAGCTTCCAGTTAATGCAGGCTGGATGCGAAGTGGTTGCCCTCGTTGATGCGGCACCGAGAGTTGGCGGATACGGGGTACACGCTGCGAAAGTAGCAAGACTCGGGGTACCATTTTATCTGTCACACACCATCGTAAAAGCGGAAGGCGAAGACCGGGTAACGGGTGTTACGATTGCAGAGGTCGATAAAAACTTCCAGTTCATCGAAGGAACGGAAAAACATTTCGATGTGGACACCATTTGTATGGCAGTTGGTTTGTCACCGATGTCACAGTTACTCAAACAGGCAGGCTGCGAAATGAACGACACACCGGGTGGTTATGTACCGGTTTGTGACATCCTTGGTGCAACCAGTGTACCGGGTATTTACGCAGCAGGTGATGTATCCGGAATTGAGGAAGCAAGTTCAGCAATGATTGAAGGTCGTATTTCAGGAGCGGTCATTTCTGAGTATCTGGGTTACATGACAAAAGAAGAAAGAGAAGCCCGCGTAAGCGAATTGGAATCCGCACTGGAAGCTCTTCGTCAGGGAATGTTTGCTCCGAAAAACCGAGGCAAAAAAATTGAGAAAACCGAAGAGGGCATAGACATTTCCGAAAACCTTCTTGCAAAAGGTTATGTAGCAGACGATGAGATTGAGCGGTATCCGGGTGTTACCCATGCAGTCGGTGTTCATCCGGTTATGGAGTGTACGCAGAACATTCCGTGTAACCCATGTCAGGATGCCTGTGCGAAAGGATGTATTTCCATCGGCGATAACATTACATCGCTGCCGGTTGTTGTGCCGGGTTCCAAATGTATCGGATGTGGTATGTGTGTAGCTTCCTGTTCCGGTCAGGCAATCTTCTTAGTCGATGAGGAAACGGAGCCCGGATTTGGTACCGTCACTCTTCCTTATGAATTTCTTCCGCTGCCGGAGGCAGGTGAAAAAGGAATTGCGCTCGGACGAGACGGACAGAAAGTGTGCGACTGCGAAGTGGTATCCTGCAAAACGGCCAAAGCATTTGACCACACCAATCTGTTGACAATTAAGGTGCCAAGTGATATGACAATGAAGGCACGCTTCTATAAGAGAGCATAGAAAACGCGAAAATAACGCGCGAGACAGCGCAGAAAAGAGGAAAACGATATGATGGATATTCAGGAAAAATTAAAAGAAATCGGTCCCTTTGTACCTGGCGCAGATGATGATATGCTGATATGCCGATGCGAGGAAGTGACCAAAGGAGAAATTCGAAAAGCCATTCACGAGGGCATTGTGACAATGGAGGAGATGAGACGATATCTGAGAAATGGCATGGGACTCTGTCAGGGACAGACCTGTGGTAAATTAGTAAAAGGAATTATGGCAAGAGAGCTTCACGTAAGACCGACGGATATTGAACCGGCGGTATCAAGAGCTCCGATGAGACCAATAGAGATGAAAGTTTTAGCAAGGGATGGAGGTGACTGCAAATGAAAAAAACAGCAGACGTAATTATTATCGGTGGCGGTATTAACGGTTGTGCAACCGCATATTACCTTGCCAAAAGAGGAATCAAAGATGTTTTAGTATTAGAAGCAGATGACAGTATCGGACACGGTGGTTCATCAAGAAACGGTGGTGGTGTCCGTCAGTCCGGACGTGATGTCAGAGAACTTCCGTATGCGATGTATGCGGTCAACAATATGTGGCCGACACTTTCCGAAGAACTTGGTGTAGACGTTGAGTATTACCAGAGAGGAAACTTGCGTCTCGGTAAAACGGAAGCACATTTGAAAAAACTTGAAACCTTAGCTTCCAATGCCAGAAGCGTAGGACTGGATATGCATGTAATTGACGGCAAAGAAGTCAAAGAAATCTGTCCGCACCTTTCGGATGAAGTCATTGGTGCAAGCTGGTGTCCAACCGACGGTCACGCAAACCCAATGAAAACAACCCTTGCCTTTTATACCCGTTCGCTGGAACTCGGTGCACGTTACATAACCGGAGCAAAGGTAAAAGCAATTGAAAAAGTTAAGGGAAAAGCAAGAAAAGTAATTCTTACAACCGGGGAAGTATTTGAGGGCGAAACCATTATTCTGGCTGCCGGCTACGAGAGCCGTTTTATCGCTCGCACGGTAGGAATTGATGTGCCGATGACAAAATTCTTTGAAGAATGTCTGGTAACGGAAATGCAGCCACACATGTTTGATATCATGTTAGGAACTGCAGATGCCGATTTCTATGGACATCAGTCACAGCATGGTTCATTTGTATTCGGTTCCGATTCCGGTTTGGAAGAATCGATTGATAAATCGTTTGATGATTTGCGCACAACATCGATTACTGCTTCAGCAGGATGCCGCGCGATTATGGGATACATTCCGAAATTGGCAGATGCTAAAATTGTCCGCACATGGGGCGGCTGGTGTGATTTGTGCTTTGACGGCGTACCGGTTATCGACCGTGTAGATGAAGTCCCTGGACTGATTCTTGCCTGTGGATTTACCGGTCATGGGTTTGGCACCGCACCGGCAGTTGGACTGATGTTGTCCCAGATGGTAGCAGGAGAAGACACAATAGTTGATATTTCTTCCTTAAGCTATGACCGATTTAAGAGTTTGAAATAAACTGAGTGAAAGTCAAAGGAGATGAAAGGCATGAGTGAATTAGAGGCTGTAATTGCAGAAGAAAAAGCAAAATTAGTAGAATCGAAAAAACTCCGTATGCTTTATTTAGATGAAGAGGATATGATTGAGGCAGGAGTTATGGATGCTGCCAAATGCGTTGATGTGATGGAAGAGACAATGGGACTTTTGGAGGACGGCGACTTCATCATGGGTGGTCCGGAGCATAACTCTCACGGAATTATGCTGGAATTTCCGAAAAAATCCGATATTGACGGGTTCCCGATTAATGACGGCGCGGACCGGCGGTTTATCGCCATGCCGGCGTACTTAGGGGGCAAATTCCATGTCGCAGGATGTAAATGGTACGGCTCAAACGGAAATAACCGCCCGATGGGAATTCCGCGCTCCAATTTGATGTTTGCCCTAAATGATGTGGAGACCGGAGCACCGCTTGCCTATATGTCAGCGAACTTGTTAAGTTCAATGCGTACCGGGGCAATGCCGGGACTGGCAACCAAACTTTTGGCAAGAGAAGATTCAAAAGTTCTTACAATGTTGGGTGCAGGACCGATTGCGAAAGCTTGTTTCCGTGCCATTATGACAAATGCAAAAAATATTGACACGGTAAAAATTAAGGCAGGTTCTTTAAAATCCAAAACGGCGGCTGCGCTTAAGGAGTTTATTGAAACCCATTATAAACAGGTGAAGGAAGTAATCATCTGTGAGACGTTAGAGGAAGCAGTCCGCGGCTCCGATATTATCAGCGAGTCGGTTTCTGTGAAACCGGGACAGTATCCGACCTACAAAAAAGAATGGTTAAAACCGGGTGTTACCCTGATTGCGACGAGCTTTTTCAACATGGATAAAAAAGAACTTGTTGGCATCCGCAAAGTTGTCGATAACTGGAAGATGTATGAGGAGTACGGCATCGAGGATGAAGAGGGTTACGATGAAAATGGAATGCGTAAGGCGACCGGCTGCATGGGTGAGGAGTTCTATTACATGGTAGAGGATGGCCTGATTACGAGAGATTCCATTGACCATTTGGGTGAAATTATCCGCGGCAAAAAACCGGGAAGAAAGTCCGACGATGAAATTATTTTTGTTGCCATTGAAGGAATGCCGATTGAGGACGTTGCATGGGGTTCTGAAATTTACCGCAATGCCGTCGACCATGGCATTGGCACGCAGTTAAAAATCTGGGATCATTCATCCAGGTAGTAAGTTTTTTGTGTGATTGGAGTGATTGATATGGACAGTAAAAACATTTTTAAACGAATTTTATATTACATGAATCCGAAGCATATCGAGCCGAAAATGGTAAAACTCTGGGCATTTTGGATTGTGTTCTGGGTTGTCTTGTTTTTGGTGCCAACAAAAATGGTGACAGGAAGTTTCTGGATTCTTGTTCCACTGGCAGGGCTGTTTGTATATGCTCTGGTCACAAAAGATGTTATGCAGTCGCTGGTTTTAGGTACATTTTCATGTTACATATTGTGGTATAAGGGTGCCTGTTTTGGCGGCTTTATCAATGATTTATATACCGTGCTTGGTGACCCGGAAAATATCGAGATGTATATGTCGTTTTTCCTTTGCGGCGGTTTGATTATTGCCATGAAGCGAACCGGAAGCACAAAGGCATTTACCGAGTTTGTGACAAGCAAGGAAAAGGGAAAAGCAGCTGCCGTTATGGTGACGGCGGGTGTGTACGCCGGTGCGACATCGGTGGATGACTATGTGTCGGCACTGACTGCCGGTGCGGCATTTTCCCCACTGATTGACGCGCTGAAGAAGCCGAGGTTGGCACTTGCCTATATCATTCGTACAATTAGTATCTGTGCGTCGGCGATGCTTCCGTTTGGTGCGTGGGGATATTTTATCATTTACCAGATTGTAGAAGCGGATAATGTCGCGGATAAGGCACAGGCAACGGATATTTTTATCCAGTCAATTCCGTTTATGTTTTATGCGATTGTTGCGATTGTTCTCTCGCTCTTATTTGCTGCCGGTAAAATTCCGATTATCGGACCGATGAAAAAAGCGTACCGGATGATGAAAGAAAAAGGAATCCAGATGGGAGACATCAAAGGGAGTGATGAAGAGGCTGATGCAGACGAAGAAGAGGATTTTGATGAAAATAATGAGAGAACAAAACACGTCAGTGTGTTAAACCTCATTTTGCCGCTTGTCTGTATTGTAATTGCTTTGTTAGCAACGGGGCTTAACTGCTTTACGGCGTTTGCCATTGCGGTTATTTTTACCGGATTTTTATATGTCATGCAGGGCTTACAGACGATTTCCGAGTATGTGCAGTGTATCGTGGATGGCTTTATCGACATGGTTGACATGGTAATTATTCTGATGCTTGGTTATGCGATGCAGGAATGTATGTATGCGATGGGGATGGAAGATTTTGTATCCGCTGTCTGCGGGGCAATTCCGGTTGCCAGTCTTTTGCCGTTTATCTTCTTCGTATTCTTTAGCTGCTCGGAATACCTGTTCAGCTTAAATTATACGTTGTATCAGATTGCGATTCCGGTTATGATGGTAGTATTACCGGGCGTTGGTGCAAATGTTCCGTTGTGCCTTGGTGCAATTATTTCTGCCGGATTATTCGGCGCAAATGCGTGTGTTGTTTCTGACTTAGGCGTTGTTTCGGCGCGAGCATGCCGGGTAACGATATATGACCAGTATCGGACGAGCCAGCCGTATGTGCTGATTGCCGGTGCGATTTCTGCGGCACTTTATTTGGCGGCAGGATTCATTTTCTAACGTTTTGAAAAGGAGTGGATACGATGCAGAATTTTTATTATGATATTCCAACGAAAGTATTTTTTGGTGAGGGACAGATTCAAAATCTGCCGGAGCTTGTCAGCGAATTTGGACAACGTGCCCTTTTGGTATACGGTGGCGGCAGTGTAAAGCGCAGTGGTTTGTATGATACGATTGTGTCGCTGCTAAAAAAGGCAGGAATTACAACGTGGGACCTTGCGGGCGTGGAGCCAAATCCACGGCTTAGTACCGTGTGCCGCGGTGTGCAAATCTGCCGTGAAAATCAAATTGATGTGGTGATTCCGATTGGCGGCGGCAGTACGATTGACTGTGCGAAGGCGGTTGCAGCGGGATTTTACCATGAGGGAAGTCCGTGGGATTTGGTGCTGGATAACAGTTTGATAACAAAAGCACTCCCGATTATTACGGTGCTTACGCTGGCGGCAACCGGTTCTGAAATGGACGGGTTTGCGGTAATTAACAACGAAGAAACTTCGGATAAGCAGGAGATGTGCAGTATTTTATTGTATCCGAAATATTCTATTATGGACCCGGTTAATACATTTACTGTGCCAAAATACCAGACGGCAGCAGGTACGGCAGATATTATGAGCCATATTTTTGAATTGTATTTTGATGGAACACCGGGAAAATATATGCAGGACCGTGTGATGGAAGGGCTTTTGAAAACGTGTATCCATTTTGGACCGGTTGCTTGCGAGAAGCCGGATGATTATGAGGCAAGAGCCAATTTGATGTGGACGTCAAGCTGGGCAATTAATGGATTTTTAGCGTGTGGTCTTACGTCTTTGTGGCCGGTGCATGCGATGGAGCATCAGCTTTCGGCGGTGTATGATGTTACACACGGACACGGGCTTGCTGTGCTCACTCCGGTGTGGATGCGCTATATTTTAAATGACGATAATGTGGATCGTTTTGTGAATTACGGAGTAAATGTATTTGGTATTTCGCCGGACAAAAAGCCGTATGAAATTGCGGAACTTGCCATTCAAAAGACAGAAGAAGTCTTTGAAAAAATGGGGCTGAAACTGTCGATGCAGGACCTTGGAATTACGGACGAAAGCCACTTTGAGAGTATGGCAGAGCGTGCCGCGGATGGACTTGATGAGTGTCAGGTTCCGCTTGATAAAGACAAGATTGTAGAAATTTACCGTAAATGTATGAAATGATGGAAATGAAATCGTTACATTTTCACAAAAAATAAAAATTAGCATTGACAGAAAAATAATTTGGTGCTAGTATCGCTTTAAAGTCAACGGAGACTCGTGGAGTTTCCGCTGGCTTTCTTTTTTTTGCAACAAGTAAAACTTATCGATCAACGTAAGGAGGGCATGATTATGAAAAAGAAAATGAAACATTTAATAGCAGTTACGATGTGTCTTGTACTGAGCATAAGCGTTCTTTCGGGATGCGGCGGAAGTTCAGAGAGCACCGGTTCAAAAGGAAAAGCAGACAGCTTAAACATTATGGTCTGGGAAGGAACCTGGTCGGAGGAGATGTTTCAAGACTTCACCAAAGAGACCGGAATTAAAGTCAATATCAGTTACATCGACAATACGGATACTTTGTTGGCGAAGATGATTGAAGGAAGTGCTGATTACGATTTGATTGACTTAGAGGGTGCTTATGTAAAATCCTTTTTGGATGGTGAATTGTTAGCTCCAATTGATAAGAGTAAGGTCAAAAATGTGAAAAATATTCAGGAGAATTTTTTGAAAGAGGGCCCAATTGGAGATACCGAAGAAAAATATACAATTCCAAACATGGGATGTAGTTATACAACGATTGTTTATAACAAAGAGACCTGTCCAATCAAAATTACCTCGTTTAAGGATTTGGCTAATCCAAAACTGAAAGGAAAAATTGCGATGGTCAATTCAACGATTTCCCTTTACGGTGAAGCGTTAGCAGCCTGTGGATTTAAGCCGGATTCGACAAACGAAGAAGAGATGAAAAAAGCCAATGAACTTTTGACACAGATTAAAGCGAATGTAAAAGCGTTTGTTGGTGAGAGTGCCGTATCGCAGCTTGAAAATGGTGAGTGTCCGGTAGCGTTCTGCTGGGATTATACAACACTTTGTGTAGACTCCAAAGATAACTGGGATAAATTCGAAGCCGTTGCTTTGAAAGAAGGATGTGAGCGGTTCCAGCAGTATTGGGCGATTCCGGCAGCATCAGAAAAACAGAGTGAAGCAACCGAGTTAATTGATTTTCTGCTTCGTCCGGAAGAAAATGCAAAAAGCAATGCCGAGTACGGCGGTGTGCCAAACTTAAAACAGGACTTGTTAGCACCTCATCTTAACAAAGATTTTTATGAAAGTCCGGCATTGAAAAAAGAGGAAGAGTTATTCCCGATTTCCTGGAGCATTGCCGTAAGTGATGAACAGATTAACTTAATGGATACTTACTACACGGAATTGATGGGAAATGCAGCAGAATAGGAGGATGATACCATGAAAAAGATTGAAGTAATTACAAGACCGGAAAAATTGGTCGGTTTGAAAGAAATATTTGCCACTCACAATTGTCAGGGTATGACGTGCTTATCCGTTATGGGATGTGGACGTCAGAAAGGATATCTGCCGGAGATGAATTTCACCGGCGATGATATCAACCTGCTTCCGAAAATCATGGTTTTCGTCGTTGTGGAGGATGACCAGATTGAGGAAATTTTGGCGGATATTGCCACAGCGATTGGAACCGGTAAAAATGGTGATGGTAAAGTATTCGTTACGGAAGTTTTAGATGCGATGCGTATTCGTACCAATGAACGAGGCAACGACGCACTGATGTAGACCGTTCTTAGAAACAGTCGGAATGGAGGGAACTATGAGTAAACCTATTGTATCTCTTGTAAATGTAGAAAAATGGTATGGAACCAATCATGTGGTAAAGAACATGAATATCAATATTGCCGAAGGGGAGTTTCTGACACTGTTAGGACCATCCGGATGTGGAAAGACAACGACACTGCGTATGATTTCCGGTTTTGAACTGCCGACTTCCGGTGTGATTAAAGTCCAGGGGGAGAGCGTAGAGAAAAAAGAGCCGTATCAGCGTGATGTCAACACGGTATTTCAGAATTATGCGTTATTTCCGAATATGAATGTTTTTGACAATGTAGCGTATGGACTTAAGGTGAAAAAAGTTCCGAAAGCTGAAATTAAAGAGAGGGTAACGGAAATGCTTAAGCTTGTCCAGCTTGAAGGTTTTGGCAAGCGGCGCATCACTCAGATGTCCGGTGGACAGAAGCAGCGTGTGGCAATTGCAAGGGCACTGATTAACCGCCCGAAAGTATTGCTTTTGGATGAGCCGCTTGGCGCACTTGATTTGAAACTGAGAAAGCAGATGCAGATTGAGTTAAAGCGTTTGCAGAGAAAGCTTGGTATTACCTTTGTTTATGTAACACATGATCAGGAAGAGGCACTTACGATGAGTGACCGCATTGCGATTATCAATCAGGGTGTTTTGGAACAGGTGGATACAGCATTTGATATTTATGAACATCCAAAGACAAGGTTTGTTGCCGGATTTATCGGCGAATCCAATATCTTTGATGCTGTTGTAATCAGTCAGGATGGCGATACCGTAACCGTAGGTACGGAAGTCGGAAAGGCGCAGGCATCCGGTTTTACCGGTGAACTGGCAGCAGGAACTGCCGTTTCGGTATCGGTTCGTCCGGAAAATATGCTGTATTCGAGAGAGCGGGTAGAAGGATTTCATATCAAAGGGGTGGTGAAAGAACATATTTATGTCGGAAACCTGATTAAAACCATTGTTTTACTAAATGATGGAACGGAAGTAAAAATTAATCGATTTTCGATGGATGACCTTCCAAAAGAGGGAGAGATGATTTATCTGTACTGGCATCTGGAAAAGGGAATTGTACTGCCGGAGAAAAATCTGGTAGATACAGATGCTTCCCGTGATATTGAAGGAGGCGATGAGGATGAAGAAGAATAAAGAAGGAACGCAGGTTGCAAAACACAAAGACAAAAAATCGTTTAAGGCGAGACTATCTTCTATTATAATGTGTGCGCCTGTTACAATTTGGTCGGTTCTGTTTGTGCTTGTGCCGGTCGGAATGCTTTTGTTCATGAGTTTTATGACGAAGGGACCGCTTGGAAAAATCGTGTATAAATTTACACTGGATAACTACGCAGAAATTTTTAAACCGGTTTATGTAACGGTTGTGAAACAGTCGCTTTTGATTGCCGTGTGGACGACCGTTCTCACCATTTTACTTGGGTATCCACTAGCTACCGTGATTGCTCATGTGAAGAAAAAGACTTCCGGTGTTCTGACGGTGCTTCTGATGCTTCCTTTATGGGTCAGCGGTTTGGTTATTTTGTATAGTTTTGTTGTTATGTTAAATAATTCCGGTATCATCAATACGGTACTTATGTCACTTGGTATTATCAAAAAGCCGATTGACCTTTTGTATAACAATTTTGCGGTTATCGTCGGTATGATTTATATGTTTCTGCCATTTGCGGTACTGCCTATGTATTCATCGATTGAAAAACTTGACCCGGGTCTGATTGAGGCATCAAAGGACTTGGGAGCGGGACCGATTAAGACTTTTTGCAAAGTGACTCTGCCGCTTACGGCACCGGGAATCTTTGCCGCAGTAATTCTTACATTTATCCCTTGTATCGGATATTATATGGTAACGGATATGCTCGGTGGCGGTACCTCGATGATGGTTGGTAACTTGATTTACCGTCAGTTTACCATCGCGAGAAACTGGCCGTTTGGCGCCGCCCTATCCATTATTCTGGCAGCGATAATTTTGTTAATGGTATTAATCTACACGAAACTTGGTGGAGATTTGGATGATTTGGGGGCTTAGTCTATGGAAAAGAGAAAAAAGAAAAAACGAGTGATGTCAATCCTCGGAAAAGTATATGTCGTCCTATTGTTTTTGTTTATCTACGCACCGGTTTTTGTCATGATTGCCTTTTCGTTTAACGATAGTCATGCCAATGTGGTGTGGTCGGGATTTACAACAAAATATTATGTAAAACTGTTTAGTGATTCAGGAATTTGGGAAGTACTTGGTACGACACTTTTGATTGCGGTAATTTCCACTTTGATTGGTCTGGTTGTCGGAACAACCGGAGCTGTTGGATTGCGCAATGCAAAGTTTAAAGGAAAGAAATTGATTATGAATACCATTTATTTTCCGATTGTAATTCCGGAAATCGTGCTTGCGGTTGCACTGTTGCTCGTCTTTAACCTATCAAATATCGGATTAAGTATCGGTACTATCATTATTGGTAATACAACGTTAGTTCTTCCGTATGTTTACATTACGGTAAAGGCAAGACTTGTCGGCATGGACCCAAGTATTGAAGAGGCGTCCATGGACCTTGGTGCAGACCGTGTGTACACATTCCTTCATGTGACACTGCCGGCAATTATGCCGGGTGTTATGTCCGGTGCATTTATGGCATTTTCTCTGGTACTGGATGAACTGATTGTAACGAGTTTCCTTGCCAATGCCGAGACGACGACACTGCCGATGAAGGTGTACTCAATGATTAAGAAAGGTATTTCGCCGGAAATCAATGCACTGACAACGATTATTTTTGGTGTTTGCCTGCTTGGACTTTTCGCTTATCTCATTCACTGGATGCTGCATGCACATAAGGTGAAAAAGGTTCGTGCTAATGCGATGATGTAACTGTTTTCTGGAAAAGGAGGGTGTTTATGTCAGATACAAGAATTGATTTTTTATATTTAAATGAAAAAGATATGATAGATGCCGGTGTTTTGGATGCCGGACATTGTGTGGAGACGATGGAAGAAGTACTTTGTCTTTTGGCAAAAGGCGACGTTTTGATGGGCGGAAAAAATCGGAGAGAGCATGGCATCCAATTGATTTTTCCAAAGGAATCAGAAATCCCAGGTTTCCCTCTAGAGGATTCGCGTGACCGAAGATTTATGTCGATGCCGGCGTATCTCGGTGGACGGTTTCATTTAGCTGGTGAAAAATTTTATGGTTCAAACGGGCGAAATGTAAGAAAAGGACTGCCGCGTTCCATTTTGATGGCGACATTAAATAATGTGGAGACCGGACAGCCTCTTGCCTATATGTCAGCCAATTTGTTGTCTGCCATGCGCACCGGCGCGGTGCCGGGGATGGTTGCCAAGCATTTGTCAGTAAAAAATCCGAAAGTGCTGACACTTTTGGGTCCCGGTGTTGTGAACAAAACATGTCTGATGGCATATATGTCCCAGTTTGATTCTATTGATACCATTAAGATTAAAGGAAGTTCTGCGGCATCCGCAACAGCGAAAGAAATGGAGCGTTTTATTAAAGAAAAGTATCCGCAGATTTCCCATATTGTTTTGTGCGGTACGGATGAAGAAGCGGTAAAGGATGCAGATATCATCAGCGAGGCAACTTCGGTCGAAAAACGCCGGTGGCCGGTGCTGAAGCCCGAATGGATTAAGCCCGGCTGTTTGATTATTTCCTCCGGCACAATGGATTTTAGCGATTATGATTTTATGGTGAAAGATATCCGCAAAATTGTGGATAACTACCCGATGTATGAGGAGTACATAGAAATTTATGAGGAGTGGGATGAAAATGGAAAGCGTCTCTCATCAGGAATCCCCGGCATGTATTATGTCAACATGGTGGACGATGGAAAAATTGAGCGTTCAGAAGTGACAGAGCTTGGTGAGATTTTGCTCGGTGAAAAAAAAGGGCGCAAATCAGATGATGAAATTATTATGGTCAGTGTCGGCGGTATGCCGATTTTAGATGTCGGCTGGGGGTATGAGTGTTACTGCAAGGCGAAAGAAAAGGGCATTGGAACGACATTGAATTTATGGGAAAAACCGTATCTTTATTAACAAAGGGGGCGGTTGGTATGAATCGAAGAATTACGGTGAAATACTGTTTTTTGCAGGGAGGATACTGGACGCTCGCAGCTGTAGCGATGGCGTTTACAACACCGCTTTTAGAGGCAAAAGGTTTTTCCGGAACAGAAATCGGAATTTTGAGTGCTGTCAAATATCTGGCAGTGCTCATTTTTCAAATGGTATTAGGAAGTTTTGCGGATAAACATGCCGAAAAAGTTCCGTTGCAGCGCATGCTGATTCTCATGACTTTTGTAAATATTATTTTTTCTTTTTTATTTTATTTAACCGGACATACGATGTGGATGGCAATGCTCACGCTGATTGTTTTTGGCATGACAATCCACTGCGCTTCGCCGCTTGTGGATTCGCTGTCTATCCAGTACATGAACCACGGCGTGAAAATGAACTACGCCATATCGCGTGCCTGCGGTTCTTTGTGCTGGGCCGTTTTCTGCGTTGTGGTTGGTTTGATTGCCGATGCGTTTGGGGCAAACCGTATTTTGATTTTCCAGATTGTCGTAAGTTTTTTATTTGCTTTTTTTGCGTTTAATATGGATGCTGTCGATTTTTCAAAGGAAAGAAAAAAGGAAGAAAAAACGGAAGACTTAGCCTCTGAAAATTCAGACACGAAATGCGAAACAGGAGAAGTCCATTCGTGTTTTTATCTGCTGAAACATTTTCCTAAATATTCGTTATTTTTGCTTGGACTCGTGTTTGTCTTTGCCGCTTATAATATGAATAGTACATTTCTCATTGACTGGATTGAGGGCATGGGAGGAAATCACGCGGACTATGGGATGGCTCAGTTCGTGCTTGCAATGGCGGAAATTCCGGTGGCACTTGTCTTTTACCGGATTCGTGGACGAGTTTCCATTGATAAACTGATGGTAGTCTGTGCGTTCTTTTGCTTCCTTCGCGCCACGGCAACGACATTTTCCGGCAGCGTAACACTTGTCATTTTGTCGCAGGCACTGGAACTGTTAGGACTCAGTATTTATTATGTCGGCACGGTGTATTTTGTCATGGACTATCTGCCGCAGGCGGATGCCGTAAAAGGTGCTTCCCTCATTAACCTCGCCGGGATGGGGCTTGGGGAGATGGCAGGAAGTATCTCGTGTGGTTTGATTAAAGATGCGTTTGGTCTGAGAAATCTTATGCTTTTGAGTAGTGGTGTCGGGTTTGTGGGCGTTGTGGTTATGGTGTGGATGTGGCGGAGTGGGAAGGGCAGGTAGGGGGGATAATGCCGTTGCTTTTTCGAACATACGGCATTATTCCTCGTATCATTTTTTTTAATGGTTTCTTGAACAATCATCTCGCATAATTCATTATGTAATTCTAATGAATTGAGGTTGTACGTTTTCCAATCAGCTGTTTTTACACCTGCTGTGAGCATTAATTTTTTAGAAATATCTTTATTCATGGATAATAAGCATCCTTCGTATGAGGAGCCTGTATAGGTTATTCCATAGAATTAGTTATTAACGTAAATCTATCAGAATGTTTGTTTGATGTCAAGTGAAACGAAAAATTTTCTAATGTTGCAAGGGTGTATGGTAGTGTGATAGAATAAGAAAAAATAATTAATGATAAAAAATCACATACATATGTAATATGATTGATGATACAATTAAGGAGCGCGTAATAAGGTTATGGATGAAGAAAAAGAGTTAGGTGAATACAAACCAATAAAAAAGAATATTTATCTTAAGATTTTCTGCTATGTTTGTTGTTTCTCAGGCATTGCTTTAGGAGTGTGGCCACCCATTTTATGTTTCATCTATGTGGCTATACGGGTTCGATTTATAGACACCTCAAAATATGACACATCTTGGTATGATGCATTAGAAGTTCAATTGGCGGGAATTTCGATGATTTACATTTTTCTGTCGTTTTTTCAATAGATTGTTATATTTGTAATGTAAATTTTGAAGTAAAAAAAAGGAGAGAATAATTATGAGAAAAATATGTGTATTAATAGGATGCAGTGTATTGCTGGGAGTGTTTTCTGGATGTACCGATTCTTCAAAAACACCACAGCAAAAACAAGTGTATGTTTCAGAATCAAAAAGTTCTTACACGGAAAAAGCGTTGAAGTGCTGGCCGCAGGATTTGTTTGATAAAAGTAAAATTATGGAGTTTCATTACCCAGAGATGGACAATAATGGAAACTTGTTTGAGTTTGCGCAGGAATATAATGAAAGTTCAAAATCAAACATTAATTTGTATTGTGTAAAAATGCAAGATGGAGTATGGGAAGAAGTTGAAATACCGTGGAAAAATAAAATTAATGAAATGTTAAATTCAAAAAATGTTGTTATTGATCATTATTCGTATACTGACGATGGGGTGTTATATCTGACAATCAATGAATATTCGCTGTATCCTCGTGTGTATTATGATAATAAAGAAAAATATCAAAATGATTACTATTTGGTTGACCAGTATTGTTTCCGGATAAATGAAAAGAAGCAGCAAGTAGAGCGGTTGAATTTCCCAAAGGTAAATGCTAAGGATTATTACAATGTCAATAAATTGGATAATGCTCAATATGTGAAAAAAGACCAATTATTGCCTAATATTATCACGGTTTTAAAAAATGGTAGTATATTTATTGGCTCTTATGATGAGGCGAAAAGCGGACTTTATGATGCAAAAACATGCAAAAAGATTGCAGGGAAACTAAATATTTCTCAGGTAGCATGCTGTACAGAGATAGTGGCAGGAGATGATTTTTTTGCCCTGGGTGTTTTGAATCAAGAAACAGGAATGGTAGATATTCGTGTTTATTCTCAGGATGGTAAGTTACAGTACACATTGCCAACGGACGTATCATACAATGCAGATCAGTTGTATTCCGGTCAGTATCCGGAAATCTGTTTAGGGGTATCGTCCGATGAAATTACACTTGCAACAAAAGGTGGAATTTACAGTGCAGAAATTGGAGAGAAAAATTTTCATGTAGTTGTGGATGCCGAAGAAGATAAGATGTATTATTTGTCATCAAATTATAAACTATGTGACCAATCAGTAATATTGTGTGGCAATGACGAGGACTATTATTTGGCAATAAAAAAAGAGAAAGATTATAGTATGGATGAAACTTATCTGTGTCATTATAGCAAAAAGTAGGTTCAAAAAAAGGACGCATACACGTCCTTTTTTTGTTGCACAAGAATAACATCTTCTGTTATGATAGAAGCAATTGGGGAATTTATTTGAAAGACGAGGAAATAGATTTATGGAACATGTGTATAACGGAAAGGAAAACACAAAATATTTAAAACTATTAAAACAAAACTATTCATCAAGTCAGGCGGTAATCCGGGAAATCGTAAATTTAACGGCCATTACAAACCTGCCGAAAGGGACGGAGTTTTTCTTAAGTGATATTCATGGTGAATATGAAGCATTTTTGCATATTATGAATAACTGTTCCGGAGTAATCAAAGAAAAAGTGGACTTGATTTTTAAAGATACCTTATCGGAGTTTGACAGACAGGAACTGTGTACGCTGATTTATTATCCGAGAGAAAAAATGACGCTGCTCGGGGAAACGAACAGAATTGATGGCAACTGGTATGCCATGACATTGAATCATTTAATTATGGTTGCCAAGTTATTGTCGTCGAAGTATACAAGGTCAAAAGTGAGGAAGGCACTGCCGGAGGACTATGCTTATATTATTGACGAGCTCTTGCATGCGCAGGAAGATGAAGATGCAAACCAGATTCGGTATCATAAGCAGATATTACAGACGATTATTGAGCTGGAGGATGCAGATGAATTTATTATCGCACTGTCGCAGTTGATTAAGCGACTGGCTGTTGACCACCTTCACATTGTCGGAGATATTTTTGACCGAGGCGGGAGTGCGGACAAAATACTGGATTTATTGTATGATTATCATTCACTGGATATTGAGTGGGGAAATCATGATATTTTATGGATGGGTGCTGCCTGCGGAAATGATGCGTGCATATGCAGTGTGATTCGTAATAACCTCAAATATGATAATGTTGAAATTTTAGAAAATGCCTATGGAATCAGCTTAAGGCAGTTGATTCTTTTTGGTATGAAAACGTATGGAATTGAGGATGGCATAAAGGCAGCATTAGCAGCGGTTACCGTTATCCTTTTTAAGTTAGAGGGGCAGTTGATAAAGGCACATCCGGAATATGAGATGAGTGACAGGCTGTTATTGGGGCAAATGGATGATACAAAAAATAAGGTTATGATTGAGGGCGAATGGGTTGCTATGAATACCAATGCGTTTCCAACCGTAGATTTAGAAAATCCTTATGAATTAACAGAGGAAGAAACGGAAATTTTGCGGAAGCTGCGCCGGAATTTTGTGTCGAGCCAGCGTCTGCAAAAACATATTCGTTTTCTGTATGAAAAAGGAAGTATGTACAATGTATACAACGGAAATTTAATTTATCACGGGTGTGTTCCGGTTGATAAAAACGGAGCTTTTGATAAATTGTGCATTGATGGAAAATATTATCATGGAAAAGCGTTGTTGGATAAGTGCGAGGAAAAAGCAAGAGCCGCTTATTTGGACAACCCGGACAAAGATGATATTGATTTCATGTGGTTTTTGTGGGGCGGAGAAAAGTCGCCTTTGTGTGGAAGAAAACTTAAGACTTTCGAACGTGAATATGTGGATGAAGAAAGTTTGTGGACAGAGGAGTCAAATCCTTATTACAGCAAGTATTATGATGAAAGTTTTTGCTGCCAGATTCTTCATGAATTTGGGCTTTATGATGACGATTCCCATATCATCAATGGACATACACCGGTCCATGCCATTGAAGGGGAAAATCCGGTCAGGGCAAAAGGAAGGCTGTTTGTGATTGATGGCGGTTTCTGCCGCTCCATGAATAAAGCGACAGGGATTGCCGGCTATACCTTGATTTTTAATTCGCATGGGTTAAGGCTGAAAGCGCATACCCCATTTACTTCAGTGGAAGACGCCTTGATGAATAATACGGATATTGAATCCTCTTCCGAGATTATCGAAAAAGATTTGCAGCGTATGTTTGTAAAGGATACGGATATCGGGAAACATTTGCTGGAGGAAATCAGTGATTTGAGAAAATTGCTTGAAAATTACCGCAGACTATAGAAAAGGCAAAACTTGCCATTTTTTCTCATGCTTGTTAGAATAAAGTTATTAAGTTGCGTGTACGCGGAAAAGAGAGGAATTTTTATTTCAAAACAAGGAGTAGGAAGGAGCTGTAAGTCGGAGAAGAAAGAAAATATGATGCGCTGCGTTCCAAACGCCACTATAAAGATGGATTTTCCAAGGAAAAAGCGATGGCAATTATGAAGGAAAGCCGGGGAACGCATTTTGATGCGGAAATTGATGATTTGTTCTTGGAGCATATTGATGGAATGGAGGCCGTTTTAGATACGGGAACTGATTTATAAATACAAAAGATAGGAAGTGCTGGAATGAAAAGGAATTACGAAAAATTTATCACAGATATGATACGATATGCATCATCGGCGGAGTCACCGGATTATATTATACAGCAGATTATAAAGTATATTTGTGAAAATCTGGATTCCGACCGGGCATATATTTTTGAAGATAATTTAGATGGTACATTTCGAAATACCTACGAGTGGTGTAGAGAAGGTGTATCCGAGCAAATTGATAATTTACAGCGGGTGCCTTATGAGGGAATGCTGGATGCGTGGTTTTTAGAGTATGAAAAATCACACAACATTATGATACATGATATAGAGGAGTATCGGAAAGTGAGTGAGTCAATGTATCATATTTTGAAACCACAGGGAATTCGGACTTTGGTGACAGGGCCAATTGAAGTTAATGGTAAATACATTGGTTTTTATGGAGTGGATAATCCGCCGTTGGAATTGATGGACAATATTTCTACTATGATAAATATGATGGAGTTTGTCATTTCCATGATGATTCGTATCCGAAATTATGCCAGAGAAGTTGAGGAAAATGCGCTGCGTGACCAGCTTACCGGCTGCCGGAGCCGAAAAGCACTGTCGTTTGCCTATGATGGAGACTTTGCCCAAAATCAGTCGATTGCCCTCATTATGTGTGATTTGAATGGACTGAAAAAGAAAAATGACACGAAAGGGCACGAGGCAGGAGATAAATATTTGTGTGATGCGGCAGAAGTTTTGTTTGCCTGCTTTGGCAATGAGAATGTGTACCGCGTGGGCGGTGATGAGTTTGTGATTGTGCTGTTTGATGTGGATTTAAATGCAGTGAATGAAAAAATTGATAAAATGCTTGTATATCTTGAATTGAAGGAGGTTAGTATGGCGTATGGATTTGCTTACCGGAAGAATGCGAAAGAGCCATTTGAAAATCTGCTGCGAGAAGCGGATAAAAGGATGTACGAAGACAAACGCAGATATTATGATAAAATATCAGGAGGAAAGCATTAGGAAGGAGCTGTAAGTTGGAGAAGAAAGAAAACCGGTTTCAGATTATTTCAGCAATTGCGGCGGTTGTGTTGTTATACTTAGTTTTAGAGGGCTTTGGCATCACGTGCCCGATTAAATTTCTGACCGGGATTTCGTGTGCAGGATGCGGAATGTCCAGAGCGTGGATGGCAGTTTTTCATCTGGATTTTGCACGGGCATTTTATTTTCATCCTTTATTTTTTACGCCACCGGTTATATTACTTGTCATTCTATTGAAAAAGCGCATAAAACCAGTGTTTTACAAAGGTTTTATATTTACAATGATAGCGTTATATGTTATTGTTTATTTGTATAGAATGATATGGGGGGACCATCAGGTGGTTGTGTTTGAACCGGCAAAGGGATGTATGGTTTTACTCATTCAAAAAATTTTAAGCTAAAGGAGGAGACATATGTTTTGTGCAAATTGCGGTGCACAAGTCCCGGATGGAACAAAATTCTGTCCGTCTTGTGGTAAACCGTGTTCAACAGGAGAAAAGGTAAAACAGGCAGCAGAGGATGTGTTTAACAAAAGTGAACAGGAATTAGGAAATGCTTTTGAAGATGTGAAGCAGAATTTCCAAGGAGGAACGGGAAGTACACCTCCACCATATTCCGGCGGCAGATTAAAAGAAGACCGCTCGCTTGTTACATACATTTTACTTTCACTGGTTACCTGTGGTATATACGGTTATTACTTCATTTACAAATTGGCTGAGGAAGTTAATATTGCCTGCGAGGGAGATGGTGAGCAGACTTCAGGACTTGTTGCATTTATTTTACTGTCATTCATTACCTGCGGTATTTATGCTTATTACTGGTACTACAAATTGGGAAATCGTTTAGCGGCAAACGCCATTCGTTACAATTTAAATTTCCAGGAAAATGGTACAACGGTATTGATGTGGTGCATTTTTGGCGCTTTTCTGTGTGGTATCGGACCGTTTTTTGCAATGCACATTTTGATTAAAAACTCAAATATGATTTGTGCTGCATACAACCGTTCCAAAGGATTATAAGAAATAAGATTGACACTTTCAAGGGGGAAAGATATTTGGTTTTTCTCCCTTTTTATGTGAAGTTATGAAAAAGTCTGGGAGGAGAAACTAAGATGAAAAAGAGAATTATTGCAATTGTGATACTTGTAATTGTGGTGGCTGCCGGTGCACTTTTGGCATGGCAGTATATGAAAAACAGAGGCGGTGTTGAGGTTCGCTGCGACAGTACCTATCCAGTGAATGAAAAATTGAAAGCATACCGTCAGGATGATGACCGGTGGAAAGACGATAAGTTAGGAGAGTCTAAGTTTGATATGGAATCGTCCGGCTGTATTATTACAAGTATTGCCACGGCGATATCAGCGAGCGACAATGCATTGACGCCCGGTGAATTGAATCAGTTATTATCAGATAATCAGGTATATGACGGCGAGGGAAATCTTCAATGGGGGCTGCTTGATGCCATCAATGGATTTCACACGAAGGTTTATTCGGATGTTTCGACTGCTCATATAGATGAGTGCCTGAAGCAAAATCATTATCCGATTGTGAAGGTTCATAGGCAGACACTCACAAGCTATCACCATTTTATTTTAATTGTGGGGACAAAAGATGGAGAGTATATTTGTATGGACCCACTGGAGAATAAGCTTACAAAACTGTCGGATTATGGCAGTAAAGTATATGCTGTCCGCTGTGTGTGGTATGAATAAGAATGAGTTGTCATTCCATAAACATTTATGGAATTTCAATCAATAAATATCTTAAGAAAGGAAGGAACTGTTATGAGAAAAAATTTTGGAGCAAAACCTTACACGTATCCACAGCCGGTATTTATTCTGGCAAGTTACGGAGAAGACGGTACACCGGATGCTATGAATGCTGCCTGGGGCGGTATTAGTGGTGGCTCTGAAGTAACCATGTGTATTAGTGCCCGTCACAAATCAACGGAAAATATTTTGAAAAAGAAGGCGTTTACCATCAGCATGGCAGATGCTGCACACGTGAAAGAATGTGATTATGTAGGACTTGCTTCTGCAAATGACACACCAGATAAACTGGCAAAGGCAGGCTTCACGGTAAGCAAGGCTGAGTTTGTTGATGCCCCTGTTATTAACGAACTGGCTGTTTGTGTAGAATGTAAGCTTGTCAGCTATGACGAGAAAAGCGGTCACATGGTAGGCGAGATTGTAAATGTCAGCGTGGATGAAAGTGCTCTTACACCGGACGGTGAGGTTGACGTTGCAAAAGTTGAGCCGATTTCATTTGACCCTTTTAATAATAAGTATGTGAAAGTTACAGAAATTGTAGGAAATGCTTTTTCGGATGGAAAAGAATTGATGTAGGGATTCATTGCAACTGTTTACAAGGAAAAGAATATGTGATAAGATAAGAACAACCCGCAAAGAGGGAGTAGTTCCACGCCAAAAGGCGAGGTGTAGATTTCGTCAGTACGATTTGAAAGAATCCGGAATTTACGGAACAAATTAGATTTGTTGAACAAGACTTTTTGTGCATGTGTTTTGCATGCACAAAAAGTCTTTTTTTATTGAGGCGGGCTGCAAACTTTGAAATTGTTATTAATCAGAGAAAGGAAAGAAAAGATGAAAGAAATTTACCGGATGACCAGGGAAGAAATACTCCAACACCAACATGTCTCGGAGAAAGGCCTGACAGAAAGCAGGGTGCAGGAAATAAGGCAGAAAATAGGGGAAAATCAGTTACAAGCAACAAAGAAAAAAAGTCCGGTACATTGGTTGCGCAGGGACGTGCGGTGGTGTTAGTAACGACGACAGGAATGAAAACGGAGATGGGAAAGATTGCGGAACTCATGAATGCCACGCAAGAGAGGAACACTGACACAAAACAAAATGACGCCTCCGTTCAAATGAAAAAGGAAATTGGAGATCCCACAGAGAGCTGTCTTTTGATAATGGCACAAAAAGCCGGATTGGCAAAGGCTGGAATTCGCACGGTTATTTCACGGCTTTACCTGTCGGAGCGAGCGTTCGCTGGTAAATTTGAAATTTTCTACGAATCTATGGAGCATCGGTGCTTTTGCAGCGGGAACATTACTACTTGCTGCAGTGCTTTTTCTGCCGGGATTGCAGACACTTTTTGAGGTAACTCCATTAAGTGGAATAGAGTATGCAACTATTCTGGGATTGGCAATTACACCCATCATATTTATTCAAGGTTATAAGTTCATAACTAGCAAAAATAGAAAGAATTTGTTAAAATAAGAGAAAGAAATGCGGCGCAAAACATACATTTTGAGAAAAGAGGCGATGATATGAATACAAAGCGGGAATTTTGGCAGCGAAATGTGGTTGCAGTGGTCGGTATGTTGATTTTTTCAGCGGGTATTAATCTTTTTATCGTACCGGCAAATCTTTATAATGGTGGTGTTTTGGGAATTAGTCAGGTGATTCGTACGGTATTGGTGCGTTATTTTCATTTGGCATCCGGGACAACGGATATTGCGGGTATTATTAACATGCTTTTGAATATTCCATTGTTTGTACTTGCCTATGTATTTGTCGGTAAGAAATTTTTCTTTCGGACATTGGTTTGTGTGGTGAGTCAAACATTGTTTCTTAGTTTGATTCCGATACCGGCGATACCAATTGTAAGGGATTCCCTTACTGCAAGCATAATTGGTGGAATTTTTGGAGGAACAGGAATTGGGATAGCATTGCAATCCGGTGGATCAAGTGGTGGTTTGGATATTGTTGGTATGATTTTTACCAAACGGTTTAAAGGATTTAGTGTTGGCAAAGTGTCACTGTCGGTAAATGCAGTTATTTATATTGTTTGTGCAGTATTGTTCGGACTTCCTACGGCAGTATATAGCATTATATATTCGGCAGTAAGTATGTTGATGACGGATCGGGCTCATACGCAGAATATTAACACGGAAGTGGTAATATTCACCAAAAAGAAGCCTTTGAAGATTATTGATTACATTGTCAATGAATATCACCGCGATGCGACCTGGTGGGAAGCAAAAGGCGGTTATACCGAAGAAAATACATATATGGTTATTGTTGTTTTGTCCAAATATGAATGTGCTCATTTAAAGCGGGAATTAAAAGAAGTGGATGAGCATGCATTTGTAATTGTAAAAGATGGGATGTCTGTGGTTGGAAAATATGAAAAGCATTTACAAGGGTAAAAGTTGTTGCATTCATACTGGAAGCCTATGATACAGAACTTGCAGAAAAGATAGCAATGATGGTAACGGAATCACCTTACCGTGTGACCGCAGAAACCATAAGCAATTCCTGCGGAGTTTGTGACAATTGTTCGCTGCTAGTTTCTTTGGTTTCCAGTAATTTCGTAGAAAAGCTTTGTGACTCGTGGGTTTGAGTACGTCGGTATGTGTTGCAAGAAGTCCAGTGGACTTCTGTTCTGCAACGACCGAAGCGGAGCGGAGACCACTGGTAGTTTCAGTGTCCATACCGCTACGCACTCAATTAGTGGGAACGCCCACGAGACGCAAAGCTTTTCTGCGAAATTACGGAAACTAAAAAAGTGCCAATGAACAATTGACACAAACAGGCCTATTTTCAAACTTGACAGAACTAAACCTAAGCGATACAATGTATTTAGTAATACTAAATAGTTAAGAGGTGAGGGCATACGGCGAGTTTTGAACAACAGTTAAAAAAGGGTGTATTAGAGATGCTGGTTCTTGAACTTTTGGCAAAAAAGAGTATGTATGGGTATGAGATGATACAAACCTTGAAAGCGGCGAGCGAGGATTTTTTCGCTTTAAAAGAAGGAACGCTGTATCCGATTTTGTACCGCTTGGAGGACAATGATTTTGCAAAAAGCAGCTGGTCTGAGCCGAAAGATGGCAAGGCACCTAAGAAATATTATGAAATAACAAAGAAGGGGAGAGAGAGACTTTTGTTTCAAAAGGAGCATTGGACTTTGTTTGAAAAGAAAGTGGATGAATTATTAAGGGGGAACGACAAATGACAGAACAACAATTTTTACGACAGATAAAGCGGCTCCTGCATTGTAAAGCGGACAAAAAACGAGAGATACTGCGACAGCTTGAGTCAGACATTGCGAGTGCGAAAGAAGGCGGAAAGAGCTGGGAGGAGATAAGGCAGGAGTGGGGAACACCGGAGCAGTTTGTTAGGGAATTTAATGAAGATGGACGGAGCATACAAAAAGGGAAAAGAATCCTGATTGGCAGCGTGGCAGTGCTTGTTTTATTTGCTTGTGTGGCGGCAGGTGTTTGGTTTGCACACTCGCACGAAAAAAACAGCGGGCAGCAGTTGACAAAGAATGTTGAAACTCAGAAAATCGAGAAAATTCCTGATGTTGTACGAGAGGTAATTACCGATTTTTCGGATGGCGCATATGAAAAATTTATCGCTCGGTGTGATGCGAAAATGCAGGCGGCATTTTCTAAGAAAAATTGGGAAGATGCACAAAAAATAGCTTCATCACAGATGATTGAAAAAGCAGAAAATGAGAAGTTATTAAGTGTGACACAAACCACTCAGGCAGGATGGGATTTGAAGGTTTATCAAGTGGCTGTAGACTATGGCAAGCGTCAGATTGTGTATACGATTTCTCTGGATACGGAAAATTTAATTGCCGGATTTTATTTTAAATAACGGGGGTGTTTGTATGGAATGGCATGGAGCAATAGCAATTTATGTGATTGGTACACTGGCACTTATTATAAGTGCAGTTCATACGGCGGTAACAAGTCAGGAAAAAGGAACCTTAATGAATGGTTTTGAACTGGAAAAAAATCTGGATGAGAAAAAATACAGGCAGGTAAAAACACTGCTTCTTGCGCTGCAGTGTTTCCTGTTAATTTTATATGTTGTTTTATTTATTTTCTTCAGTCACTATCTGGTGGCACTAATCGGTTTGTTTTTCTGCGCAATTCTGCCATTTGCGCTTACGCTTCTGGCGGTTCCGAAAAATCAGGATTAATACTAGGTGCGGTTGAAATAGTCGATTCCATCGTTTGGTTTAAAGTAAGTTCGGATGTAGCCGTCTGTGGAAACAAAAACAATTTCATTGGCAGCAGCTAAATAATAAACATCATCACCGTCTTCGGCTTCCGCTTTATGGAGAGCATTTTGGTCTTTTATTACCCGATTTGCTCCGCGCAGATACTCGGCAGCGGATGAATAAGGAAACTCGGCACCATGTTTCAAAAAGTGTTCCATGAGGAGGCGGTTTGAGCGAAAAGTAAGACTGCTTTCTTTTTTGTTCTGTACGGTAACTTTGCAGTATAATTTTTTCTTGAAAAATTTGCGGAAACTCTTTTTCGGTTTCCACTGGATGGTTGCCGTAATTTTACATTGACCGGCTTTTTTTGCGGTCAGTTTTCCTTTAGAAGTGACCGATACTATACTCTTTTTTGAACTCTTGAAAGATTTTTTGCGGATAATTCCGCCGGAAATTTTGAGTGTTGTTTTTTGTCCTGCGGTAAGCGTCAGACGACGTTTCATGGCGGGCGCTTTTGCGGCAGCCGGTGTGTATGGCAGAACAAAAGAAAGTAAAAGTGCGATAAGACATAAAATATTTATTCTTCGTTTCATACAAATTCTCCCTGTAAAAAAATTCTAGTAACAAACTAAGTATAGCATGAGATAATATTTTTTACAAGGTTTGCTCTGCCAGAGACTGTTGATCCTTTCTTGGCGACAATCCCAGATGATTATGGAAACAGCGTGAAAAATTGGAGTAGTTCTGAAAGCCGCATAAGAAGCAGACATCGTTTGGCAAATGCCCTTTTTGTAGCAATTCTTTTGCGTAGGAAATTCGTTTTAAAAGGATGAACTGCTTAATTGTATATCCGCTCTTGAGTTCAAGCAATGGCTTCTCGACAATGATTGTCGTGATATCTGCATGGAATCCACAGGTAAATACTGGGTTCCTGTCTTTAATCTTCTGGAAGATGAGATCAATGTTGTCATTGCCAATCCCAAGTGGGTAAAGGCTGTGAAAGGCAACAAAGATGATACCAAAGATTCTAAATGGATTGGAGATTTATTCCGTCTTGGACTTGTCAAAGGCAGCTATATCCCTTGTAAGATAGTCCGTATTCTCAGGGAATACACTCGCTATCGTTACCAACTTGTTTCCTGCCGTTCAAGTGAAAAGAATCGATACCAGAATGCTCTTACTGTTTGTAATGTTGCATTAGATTCTGTTGTTTCCGATATCTTTGGAAAGTCATCCACGTCCATTATCGACTATCTGCTTGAACAATCGGCTACATCCATTAACCACGAAGAAATCGCATCTTCTAACTCAATAACACTTCAAAAAGTTGCCTGCCTTAGACAGCTTAGTTAAGTGCGCCAATCTATGGCTTTCCTCTACTTTCTTTCACACTACCTCCGTGTAAATACATTCTAAATCCGTTTGAATTAACTCTATGCTATATAGTATATATCGTCATAAATCTCCAAGAAATAAAGGAACCCACTTTATTAAGTACTAAAACTTCCCACACCGATACGGTGTGTTGAACCTTGAAAATTCAATATTTCAACCAATAAAAAAGGCATAAACCCGTTCCATTTGGTATAATGGAGTTGTCGAAAAACCATTTTAACAAAGGAGATTTATGCCATGTCCAGTATACCACAAAACCATTCCGATGAAAAAGCCTTAGTTGACTGTGTTCAGAGATTTTTTTCCAAACATCATGTTGGCGGGCTTCTTGCCAGATGCAATGGAATGAAGGAGAAAGGTGTTTCACCTGTTTCTCTGCTTTGTTACAAACTCAGCAACATTTTTGTTGGAAGAAGTATGTATATGCAGCAGCGGACTGGCTCTTTTAAGGAAGAGTTTTCCAAGAATACTTTCTATCGTTTCCTTAATTCTGCGAAAACAAACTGGCTCCGTTTTACTTCTCTTCTTGCAGCAGATATCGTCAATCATGACATCCGTGATCTGACAGATCAGGGAAGAAAATTTATCTTCATATTGTTATCACCTGTCTTAGGATTCTCCTAATTCTAGAATTTTTTCTCCTGTCTGCGGATCTTCGATCCCGAGCAAAGATAAAATCAATGCCATTCGCATATATTTTCCGTTCTGTACCTGCTGAAAATAAGCCGCTCTGCTGTCATCATCCACATCGTAAGCAATCTCATCAACACGTGGCAGCGGATGCAGTACCGGCATATCTTCCTTTGCCAGCTGCAGTTTTTCCCGATTGAGAATATAAGTATCTTTCAGACGGATATAATCCTCTTCATTGAAAAAGCGTTCTTTCTGTACTCTCGTCATATAAAGAACATCCAGCTTGGGAAGGCTATCTTCCAGACTGGATACTTCCTCATACGGCGTATGCGTCGGCTCTAATGTTTCATCCACAAGATAATCTGGGATTCTGAGTTCTTCCGGCGAGATAAAATAGAATTTATTTCCTGTATGGCGCACCAGGCTCTTTACTAGCGAGTGCACCGTTCTTCCGAACTTCAAATCTCCGCAGAAACCGATGGTCAGATTGTCGAGTCTACCAAGTCTCTGGCGAATAGTCATCAGATCGATCAAAGTCTGTGTTGGGTGATTATGTCCGCCATCCCCGGCATTAATGACCGGGATTTTCGAATACATGGACGCACAAAGCGGTGCCCCTTCCTTCGGATGGCGCATGGCAATGATATCTGCATAACAACTAACGACCCTTACCGTATCCGCAATTGTCTCCCCTTTGGAAACGCTCGATTGGTCCGCCCCTGCGAATCCAATCGTCTGTCCACCAAGACTGAGCATTGCCGATTCAAAAGAAAGCCTCGTTCTGGTACTTGGCTCGTAAAAAAGTGTTGCAAGCTGTCTGCCGTCTGCTGCATGTGCATAAGCTTTTGGATTTGCAGCAATCCTGTCTGCGAAATCCAGCACTTCATACGTTTCTTCTACTGTAAAATCCAAAGGACTTATCAAATGTCTCATAACCACTCTCCTTTTGTTAAATACTGACTTCTCTCTGCACCTACGGATATGAACTGTATTTCATGCTGCAGAAGATCCTCTAACGTCTCTACATACGTTTTGGCTGCATCCGGCAGTTCATCATAGGTTACGCAACCGCTGATGTCTGTCTGCCAGCCGGGAAGCATTCTCACAATTGGTACATATTCTTCTAGATCCTCTATCGGATCAAAATCCGTCACTTCCTGATTTCCCTTTTTGTAACCTACAATCACAGGGATTTCTTTCATCATACTGAGCACATCAAGCTTAGTTAATGCAATCTTGTCCGCGTTCTGACACTTTAATCCATACCGGCTTGCAACTGCATCAAACGGTCCTACACGGCGCGGACGTCCTGTGGCAGCACCATATTCTCCGCCAAACTTGCGCAAAAGTTCCATCCAGGATTCTGGCATGGCTTTTTCTGCTGTAAATGGCCCTGCACCTACACAGGTTGAATAAGCTTTCAGTACACCAACGACATGGTCCAGTTGCTTTCCCGGTATCCCCGCCCCTATCGGACCGTAGGCAGAAATCGTTGAAGAACTTGACGTATATGGAAAAATGCCATAATCAATATCCCGCATAGCTCCAAGCTGTGCCTCTAAAACAACACGTTTTCCTTCCTTTAATGCTTCCTCGAGATAAGCACCTGTGTCTACTATATATGGCCATAACTCTGCTGCCTGAGCTTCACACCAGGAAAGCAGTGCCGGATAGGACATCGGTTCCTGATAATAGCATCCTGCAAGCTCCAGATTCTTTGCCTCGAGCATCATTTTCAAACGATTCTGTACGGATTCCTCTTTTAGATGAAGCAGATCCCCAAGACGCAGTGTCTTCTTTCTGTATTTGTCACTGTATGCATAGGCAATGCCTCTTTTTGTGGAACCAAACGCTGCTCCTGTTTTTGCAAGACGTGTTTCTTCGAGTTCATCCTGAATTTTGTGCCAAGGCATAGAGATTGTTGCCCGTTTGGAAAGTTTTAAGTTGTTTGGTGTGACCACAACACCTTTTTCCCTGATCTGTGCAATTTCGTTTGTCAGATGTTCCAGGTCTACCACCATACCATCGCCGAGTACGCATATTACATTCTCATGCAGAATACCGGATGGCAGCAGATTTAAGACAAATTTCTGCTGTTTGGCAACCACTGTATGACCAGCGTTATTGCCGCCCTGATAGCGGACAACAACATCTGCATTCTCCGCAAGCAGATCGATCACACGACCTTTTCCTTCGTCTCCCCAGTTAATTCCTGTTACAGCTGTAAGCATATTTTATCCTCCTTCTATTGACACTGTCTTTGAACATAAACCCATGCATAATCTGTTATGAGCAATACCGGAATGTCCGGTCGGTAAGTATTCTCGCAAAAATAAGTCCAAGCGGTAACGATACAATAATCATGATCGCTGCTGCAAACCACAAAACTGCCTCTGTTAGTGACATAATTCCAAAATTATAAATCGCACGATACAAATATAATCCTGGCACCATAATTACAATGGATGGCACTGTCAGTGAAATTCTCGGATATCCATGATTTCTCTTTATGATGGATGCAAGCAGACCTGCAGTCAGTGCTCCAATGAAAGCTGCTGCCGCAGATGGCATCCCTGTATAATCGACCAGTTCCAGCCGCAATGTATTTGCAACGGCACCGATACATGCCGCCGTTGCTGCTATATAGACTGAACTGTTAAACATAATCGAGAATCCAAATACTCCGCAAAAACTTGCGATCAGACATAAAACCAGATGCATCATACTTCCTAGATGCAAAGCTACAAAATCCTGTGGCCGAAGCTTTAACAAAAGTGCCATGATCCATGCAAACATCGTTGCAACCAGAACAATAATAATGGAATAGGTAAGCCGCTCCAGACCAGATCGCAAATCCAGCTTTGCCAAGTCAATTCCACTTGTGATAAACGGAAATCCCGGAATAATAAACAACATGGAACAGATATATCCGGCCTCATGCACTGCGGAAACGTGTAACAACAGCTCTGCCATATGCAGACAGACAGCATACGTCAGACATGCAGCTGAAATAGATACCGCAATGTTTAAAAACAATGTGTAATGATGTTTGATCAGCTTCATCCGGATAAGGTTACCAACACCAGCGGCAATAAATGCAAATATCATCTCCACCGGGCCACCACCCAGCAGAAATGTAAATCCACAACATGCAAGTGCCGCTGCCAATCCGAGTTTTACCGGAGAATAGAGTTCATGGATCTGCTCGATTTCATCCAGCCGCTTATGGATTTCTTCTCCGGTCAAATGCGCTTCCTGAGATGGAAAACTATTTACAAACTGTTCCATCCGATAAAGCTTGGAAGTATTTACTCCGGTATTTGCAATACTAAGAGACTGTGAAACACACTCTTTTCCATCAAAACAATTAAACTCTATGGACATCAGTCCCACATCCACTGTACAGGTTACTCCAAGTTCCTTGGAAAGCCTGTTCATAGAAGTCCGCACACGCCATGCTCCGGTTCCACAGGAAAGCATAATCAGACCAACCCGGCCGACAACCGATGCCTTTTCAATCAGTCCTGCCTGCTGAATCAGCACTTCACTGTCATTCTCTGTATAATCGTGCCACGGAATCTCCATATGATTTTTTTCCATGATTTCTATATAATCATTTTTCGCCATAAATGATCTCCTCCGCTTTTGCAACATGACGTTCGAGATTTTTCAGGAAGATAGAATTCGGAAGGAAAATTCCAATTTCATCATATCGGTTGTTATTCTCCACCAGCGAATCCTGTCCATAAAATACGTAAGCCATTGGAAGATTCTTTTCCAGCTCAATCATAAGATCCCACACGGCAGAATATGCTTCTGCCTCTGTCTCCTTCTCCTTTACGGTATCCGGCAGTTCACGAATGAGCAGCACACCCATATTTTTTTCATGAATCTTTTGTTTCACATCCATGTAATCCGACTGATATTCATGGCTGTAACGGTATGCCTGTGCAAAATATATATTTTTCTGATTGCCGAGATCTTTGTATACCTCATGAAAATGCCGGTATTCTTTTTCATGAGCTGTGCCTTTGTATGCAGGAAGTAATTGCCCATTTTCATCCGTCATAATGACCGGATTTTGCTTTCCGTCTGCATCAAAACGATAGGGAATCAGAAATGAATTTCTCAACAGGTCAAACAATGTATTCTGACATATGCCCATAAGGAAGGCCGACAGGTCCCGGTTCATATACGCATTGAACAAAGCCAGTGAAAATTCTGCCGGAGAAATTCCGGCATCCGAATCATCATTGCAAAATAAACAGTTACAAAATGTTTCCTGTAACTTTTCACATGCCCAATGATCATTTAATATTTTCTGAAACAAAACCTCTGCCTTTTCCTCTCGTGGAAAAATCGTATGTTCCTTCATGCTTCATGCGCTTCCTTTCTTGCTTTTTTCATCTTCTATGATTATACTTTTGCATTAGGGATAAGTAAAAACTATAATTGATATGTTATAAATAACATTTTGATATGTCAGAGGGGGTTCTATCGATGAATGTAAATTTTGAATACTATCGAATTTTTTATTATGTTGCAAAATACCACAACTTTACCAAAGCCGCACATACACTCGGCAGCAGTCAGCCAAATGTGACAAGGGCCATGAACTGTCTGGAGCAGCAGATTAATACAACTTTGTTTATACGTACCAACCGAGGCATTCAGCTTACCCCGGAAGGGGAAAAACTTTATACCCATATTTCCGCTGCAATGTCACAGATTTTTGCCGCAGAAGAGGAGTTATCGGATAGTACGGGGCTGTCACATGGAAGCATTGCGATCGGTGTCAGCGAGACCGCATTAAATATTTTTCTTTTTAATAAACTTAAAGCATTTCATATGACCTATCCCGGCATCCGCCTGAAACTGTACAATTACTCCACCCCACAGGCCATTGATGCCGTAAAAAGTGGAAAAATCGACTTTGCTATTGTTTCAACTCCAGCTTCCGTGGAATCACCACTCAGACAGATTATGCTGCAGCCTTTTCAGGAAATCCTTGTCGGTGGTACAACTTTTACCGCACTCGGCAGCCAGGAATTATCTCTCGCAGAATTAAAAAACTATCCGCTGATTTCGCTTGGACGTGAAACAACGACGTTTCAGTTTTATCATGCACTCTTTCTCTCTCACGGACTCGAACTTGCCCCTGATACCGAAACCGCCACGACCGATCAGATTCTCCCTCTTGTCAAATGTGAGCTGGGCCTGGCTTTTCTTCCAGAAGCAATGGCACATGATTCTATTCAAAAAAGAGAAATTGTCCAGATATCACTAAAAGAAAACATTCCGGAAAGAAATATATGCATGCTATACGATTGCCAACATCCGCTGAACTCAGCCGCCCGACAATTCCGGAAAATGATTCTGGAAAATCATTTGTCATAGTTTATAGCTATGAACAAGCAATGTTTTTAAGTATTATACAATCTGTTCTCAAAAAAATATAATGAATGCAAAGCAATACACCACAAGTGCGAAAAAGCAATGCAAGCAAAAAGGAAACGCCAACAGTCACATTCAAGCTGCCATCCACCTGCATCTCTTTATGTGGAAGCAGACTCGCCATTCCTACTGATGTAACAGAAGGCAGGCAACTCAGCATACACTCAAAACCAGCAGTCTCATGTCCCTTAAAATGCGTCAATGAAATAAATACGTCTGCATCCATGATTGCATGACCGATTTTAGCTTCTTTTACATATTCTCCATCAATAGGCACAATCGTCTCATCTGTCCCTTTTAAACCATCACCGATCAACACATGACAGCCTGTCTGCAGCGGAGAAAAACCATTCACATATGCCGTATCCAAATGATCAAGCGCATTCTTTCTGCTTCCCACATAAAGGGTATTACAATCTGTAAGAAAAGCTTTTCCTCCAAGCTCCTTTACATAATCCGCCACCACTTTCGCATAATTTGGACGAAGAAATGCCAGGTTTCCATACTCGCCAAAATGAATTTTGATTGCCGCGTATTTTTCATTAAAATCAATCGATTCAAATCCTGCCTGTTTCATCAAACGATGCAGTTACTGGATTAAATTCTCGTGTTCTGATGTTTTAAATGAGGTAAAATATACTTTTGTTTCTTCCATGATGTTCCCTCCATGTATTTCTTTATATACCATGTGTTTTGCATATATCTGTCCTTTTCTTGTTTATTTCACCAAGCTGGGATTTATTTGTGTCTTGCTTTGCTGATAAGTTCTTCAGCAATAACACTGATTGCCATACAAATACCACATACTGTCCCCATATAAATCTCCATTCCGCCGCCTTCGGCTGGCGGCACAAATAGTAATGAAAGTGTTTCAACTCTCTACATTATGCTTTAAAATAGTTTGTAAGAAGCTATACTACAAAGCACGGGAGGAGGAGTTGTAACAACTTTCTTCGTTTTAGACAGCATATAAATCAGTGTAAGTTCTGCCTTTTCAAGCACAAATAAGTGGCATCACGAATCCGTACACTAAGAATTGTTTAAGCGCCTTAGTTTAATTGTGTGGCAGTTCAGTCAATGGCTTCTTATCATTTACGAAAGGAGTCTGACTATGAAAGTTACTTACCAAACCTGTTGTGGTGTCGATGTTCACAAATCTTTTCTCGTTGCCACAATTGTAAAAACTACGGGTGGCATTGAACCATCTTACCAAAAGAAGCGCTTTTCCACCTTTAACAATTCAATTCTTGAGTTCAAGCAATGGCTTCTCGACAATGATTGTCGTGATGTCTGCATGGAATCCACAGGTAAATACTGGGTTCCTGTCTTTAATCTTCTGGTAAGAAGAAATCTGTTCGGATTACACGTGCCGGAGTCTACCTCAAACCTGCATTAGTACAGTGTGCTCATGCAGCCGTAAAATCTGACAAATCAGAAATATGAATCTCTTGTGAAACGTCGTGGCAAGAAAAGAGCCATTATCGCTATTGCCCGTATGATTCTTACTGCCATCTACCAGATGCTGTCTGCTGGCGAGCAGTGGAATCCGCGCTTGTGATTGCAGGAAGCGACAAACGAGGCACGATTTACGGGTTGTTTTATTTGTCGGAAAAATTGGGCGTATCACCGCTTGTCAACTGGAATCATGTGCTGCCAAAACGCAGAGAATATGTGATTTTGACAGAGAAAGATTCTTTTGTTTCAAAGGAACCGTCGGTGAAATACCGTGGATTTTTTATTAACGATGAGTGGCCGGCATTTGGCACTTGGGCAGACAAGCATTTTGGCGGAATTAATGCAACGTGTTATGAGTGTGTGTTTGAACTGCTTCTTTGATTAAAGGGAAATTATTTGTGGCCAGCCATGTGGGCGTCCAATTTTAATTTGGATGGTCCGGGCTTAAAAAGTGCTGAGTTAGCGGATGAATTAGGCGTTGTTATCGGAACATCCCACCATGAGCCGTGTATGCGGGCGGGTGCGGAATACGGAAAAATGCGGTGAAAATGATACGGCAATTCTCGGTGCAGATGCAACAATGGAGGACAATGTCAGTCTTTTGCGCCGTGTGTTGAAGACGCAGAATCAGTTAATAAGAGAAACAATCAATGAAAACTTGGATGAAGTTCCGCGCATGATGGTACTTTTTACAGAGGTTGAGGGATTCTTTTATGGGGATGAAAAGACAAAAGGATTGTTGGATGAACCGGAATTAGAGGGCGTGACTCTGATGCTTAGCAATAATAATCAGGGCGCAGCACGCACACTGCCGACAAAAGCGATGCGTAATCACAAGGGCGGTTACGGAATGTATTATCATATGGATATGCATGGTGGACCGATGGCGTTTGAGTGGATTGGTTCAACGTATCTGCCTAAATTGTGGGAGCAGATGACTGCGGCATATGAATTTGGTGTGCAGGAAATCTGGGTTACTAACATTGGAGATATCGGGACCCAGGAATACGGTCTTTCCTTTTTCCTGGATTTGGCATATGATATTGATAAATGGGGCGGAAGGGATGCAGCGATTACAAAAGAATATACGAAGAAATGGCTGCGGACACAGTTCGCTGCCTGGTTTGAGGAAAGCATGCTTTCCCGGATGACAGAAGCCTTATGGGATTATAACCGGCTGCTGGCAAGGAGAAAACATGAAGTCATGAATGAGCGGGTATACCATCCGGTACATTTTTTTGAAGCAGAGGATGTTTTGAAGTGTTGTGAAAAGCTGCTTAAAACAGCGAAAGAGGCACGAAAAGCATACCCAAAAGAAATGTTAGGTGCATTTGTTTCCTTGTTTTATTTTCCGGTATGTGGTATAGCAAACTTGATGAAAATGTGGATTCTTGCCGGGCGCAATAAACTTTATGCCAAGCAAAACCGCATGGAAGCCAATGATTTGGCAGATGAAGTTTTAGCATGTATCAAAGCGGATAAGGAGTATGTAAAGGATTATCACGAAATTGACGATGGCGCTTTTTATGGCTTTGGTTTATCCAAACATATTGGATTCCGTGATGAAAACTGGAACGATGAAAACTGCCAGTATCCGCTCCGCACTTATGCTTATCCTGCGGATGAGCTGAGGATGATTGTAGCAAAGAAAAATGATGAGCACTATCTCACCGGTGGTTTCTGGTGCGAGCGTCCGCTTGTCTGGCGGGATGCTATGCGAAAGGATGTATCAGAAATAGCTTTTGAAATAGCCTGTGGCAGTGAAAAAAAAGTCCAATATGAAATTCACACGGATTGCCCGTGGCTTCATTTTTCTAAAAAACAGGGAACGGTTACTAAGACAGAGTATATCACGGTTACAATTGACAAATCGCAGTTAAAGGGAAAAGAGACAGGCAAATTTTTTGTGAAAAATGTCGGGTATGGCGAGGCAGAAATCCATATTGAGGCAGAAGAAAAAAAGAAGTGTCCATCCGGATATTTTCTTGAGGATAATGGCTGTGTGGCGATGGATGCCGGTCACCACACAGCGAAAAAAGATGTAAAAGATGCTGGATTTATAGCACTTTCTCCGTATGGCAGAACGGACACGGCGGTAAAAGTATATCCTGTGACAAAGGATTTTTACGGCATGAGCCCGGCAATTGTTCTGGAACGGATTGTGTTATGGGAAAAAGACAAGGAACTTCCGGAATCCTATTTGGGACCAACCGAAAGTTTTTTTGAAAAATAAGAAAACAACTCGACGCAAATCCATTGCCAATTGTATATTAAGTGAAAGGAGGGATGAAAGTGGAACATTCTTTATACGACGTCGATAAGGAAGCGAGATTTCAAAAGGTATACGATTCTTATATGCAGGATGTGTACCGGCTTTGCTTTTCGTATATGAAAAATAAGATGGATACGGAGGATGCCGTGCAGGAAACTTTTTGCCGCTTTTATCAGGCAATGGAGCGCGTGAAAGAGGAAGAACATGTAAAAGGGTGGCTTCTTGTTACAGCAGGAAATGTCTGCAAAAATATTTTGAAACATTGGTGGCGGAAAAATCGAAGCTGGCAGGAAAATGAGGAGACAAAAGGGCGTTATGATGAATATGAAATTGAAATGCTTGAACTTGTGTTAAATCTCCCGGTGAAATACAAAACCGTTGTGTATCTTTATTATTACGAGGGCTGCAATAGTGTGCAGATTGCAAAATTATTGAAAAAGCCGGAATCTACGATACGAACGTATTTGCAGAAAGCAAAGAAATTATTGAAACAGGAATTGAATGAAGGAAATGCTGTCGGAGTTAATCGAGGCAGTGTATATCAGACCAGGGAGGAATAGAAATGGAGATTAAAGATATTTATCAGAAAATGGAGTGCTCGAAAGAAGATAAAGAGAAGATTTATCGAGCAATTTTACAGAAACGCCGGAGAAATTTTGCCGGCAGTCATTTTATGAAAGCAGCGGTCATTGCGTTGTGTCTGCTTGTTGGTGGAACGACGGCCTATGCAGCGGTTCATTTGCTCACGGTAAATGAGGCAGCAGAGCAGATGGGAAATGATAGGCTGGCAAAAGAATTTGCGGGATTATCGGAGCAGGTCGTAACGAAAAAGTCAGGTGACTATAAAATTAGTTATCTCGGAAAAGTGAGCGGAAAGAAATTGCTTGACGAGGAGATTAATTCCGGTGTGTCGAAGGAAAAATCGTATTATGTTGTGGCAGTAGAAAATACAAAGAAAAAGGATGAACGGATGATTGCATCGCCTTTTGTAAAGGGAAAGGCACCGTGGCAGTATAATCTTTTTGTCATGGGCGGAAGTTCGGAAAGCCAGTTAATTGATGGTATCCGCTATTATATTTATGAGTGTGATAATCTCGATATTTTTGCAAATTATGGTGTTTATTTAGGTGTGAGTGACCAGACACCGGGTGCTGAAAATTTCTGTTACGATAAAAAGACAGGAGAGATTTCGGCAAATCCGAAGTACAAAGGTGTCAGTGTTTTATTTGAAGTGTCATTGGATAAGACAAAGGCAAATGAAGATAAAGCACAGGAAGCATTCAAAATGGCGCAGGGGGAAACGCAGAGCGAGGACACGCGTGATACGCAGGTTACACAAATGCATAAAATCATGAAAAAATGGAATGAACTGCCGGAGCAAAAACGGATTCAATTTGCCAAAGAAAACGGAGTGAAGACAAAAGAAGAAACCGTTTATAATGAAAATTATGCAGAAAAGATAGGCAAAGAATTTATACCGGGCAATTCCTATACGGAGAAGTATCTGGATATAAAGGTTGCTGTTCTTGTAAAGAAGAAAACCGCAAAGATTACACATTATCAGGTTTCACTGGATGAAGTAAAAGCATTGTTTTCCTAAGTGTAAAATTTAAGCGGGCGCTTCCTGCGCCCGCTCTAGATGATAATTTCTCCTGCTGTGCTAATTAGTTGTTTTCTTTTGCTGCAAGTAAGGCTTTTAAATGAGCGATTTCGCTATCCTTTTGTGATAATTTCTCATCCTTTTCCTGAGTTTCCTTCGACAGTTCTCTTTTCAGCCGCTCAATTTTCTGTTCCTTGACTTCATTCATGCTATCCACATATTCTTCCACCGTACCCTCTGATAACAACATAGGTTCTACCTCCGCTCGGTTTCGAATCAGAAACGAGCGCAAATGGTCTGCGTCAATACAATAGTCAACTTCCTTTCATTTCGCTGTTCGAGAAATAGAGCATTGTATAAACTCAATAATTCTTTTTTCCTCAATGTTCTTTTCCGTGTTTGCAAAACAAGCCGGATATGTTACAATAAAAACCACAAGTAAGATGAAGGAAATAAGGAGGATAAACCATGTTTTGTGGAAATTGTGGGAAACCATTAAATGAGGGGGCTTTATTTTGTCCGGAATGTGGCACGCCTGTAAAGAAAATTGAAACTGAGAATGTGAATGTGGAGGAAACGACAGCATCACAGTCGCAATCGGACCCGACGCCGCAACCGAACAATCAGTTTGGACAGGCATATCAGACGCCACCGCAGCCAAATAACATTCCGATACGGAATTACGACCCGCGGTTTGATTACACACCGCTTGGCGCATGGAGTTATTTCTTATATACATTACTGTTCAGCATTCCGATTATTGGATTTATTTTTGCAATTGTATTTGCCGTTGGTGGTACAAACCGTATTAATTTGAGAAACTACGCAAGGTCCTATTTTTGCTGGCTTTTAATTACGGTAGTTCTTGTGATAATCCTTTTAATTGTCGGATTTGCGATAGCAGGAACCGTGTATAATATTTTTGACCATTCGGGATATTATCACTATTACATGTAAGAAAATACAACCAGAATCTAAGAAAATAAAATTGACCCGGGGGTATCTTAGGATGCCGCCGGGCGTTACGTGTTGGTAACGGAAAGGATGAGGAAAATGTTTTTAATTGTTGGACTTGGAAATCCGGGAACGGAATATGCAGCGACGAGACATAATATTGGTTTTGATATGGTGACTTATCTGAGTGATAAATATGGAATTGCACTTCGCAGTAAAGAAGGAAAAGCGATTGTTGGAAAAGGTGTGATTGAGGGGCAGAAGGTTATGCTTGTGCAGCCGCAGACGTATATGAATCTGAGTGGAGAGAGTGTGCGTGCACTCATGGATTATTACAAGTTGACGACGGATGAAATCGTGATTATTTACGATGATATCAGTATGCCGGTCGGACAGGTGAGGATTCGCCCAAAAGGAAGTGCGGGCGGGCACAATGGAATCAAAAGTATTATTGCACATCTGGGAACGCAGGAATTTCCGAGAATTAAAATTGGCGTGGGGGCAAAACCGGAAAATGGAGATTTGGTAAAACATGTGTTGGGACGTTTTAGCAAAGAAGATGATGCAAAAATCCGCGATGTGTTTGCATTGGCAGAAGAGGGACTTCTGGCAATTTTGCAGGAAGATGTAAAGACGGCAATGAATGCGGTAAATGGAAAGAAAGTAGGAGAGTAAACGGTGGAGACATTATTAGCACCCCTCCGTGAAATGGAGGAATATACCCAATTAAGGCTTGCGGTTGATAAGGGGGAGACTCCGGTCACCGTAGTGGGCGGTATGGAAGCACAGAAGTGTCATATGATTTACGGCATGGAAGATTTGGCTGACGTCCGCCTAATTGTCACGTACAACGAAATCCGTGCCAGAGAGCTTTTAGAGGATTATCGTTTGTATGATAAAAATGTGATGTATTATCCGGCGAAGGATTTGATTTTCTACAGTGCAGACGTCCACGGAAGTGCTATTGTGGCAGAGCGGTTAAAGGCAATTCAGGCGCTTGCCGGAGACAAACCGGTGACTATTATCACGACGATTGATGCGGGTATGGATGCCTGTGTACCTTATGAAAAATATGAAAGCCAGCGGATTCGGATTGAACCGGGTGATTTGCTTAATTTAGAAGAGATGCAGCATAAACTTTCCGCAATGGGATATGCAAATGTTTCCCAGGTGGAAAGTGAAGGCGAATTTTCGGTAAGGGGCGGGATTATAGATATTTATCCATTGACTGAGGAGTGCCCGTGCCGAATTGATTTGTGGGATGATGAAGTCGATACGATTCGCCGGATTGATGTGGAGAGCCAGCGTTCCGTGGAAGACCTTTCGGAAATCGAAATTTACCCGGCGGCAGAAGTGTTTATGACCGAAGATACCGCGGTGAGAGGCCTTAGGGAAATACGGCTTGATATGGAAAAGACCGTAAAAGAGTTAAAAGAGCAGGGGAAAAATGAAGAAGCAGCAAGACTTCGCCAGAACATTGAGAGTTTTGAGGAAACATTTCATGCTTATCACGGCATGGTAAATCTTGAAAGTTATATTTTGTATTTTGAAAAGCAGGTCGTTTCCTTTTTTGATTATTTTGTGCATCGAAAAACGCTTGTTTTTCTTGATGAGCCGGCGCGTTTAATAGAGCGTGCGGAGACGGTGGAATATGAGTTTCGAGAGAGCATGAGTACGAGATTGGAAAAGGGATATATTCTGCCCCGACAGATGGACATTTTGTATTCTTTACCGGAAGTGATGAAACGGCTGCAGGACAATCCGCTTGTTTTGCTGACGACTCTTGATACGCCGATTTCCGATTTGACCGTGAAGCACAAATTTTTCATTTCTGTGCAGGCGGCACCTTCCTATAACAATAATTTTTCGATGCTGGCAAAGGATTTACAGCGGTTTAAGAAAAAAGGATACCGTGTGCTTTTGCTGTCCGGGTCGGAGACAAGAGGGCGCAGACTGTGTGAGGACTTGCAGGATTTTGATTTGACGGCATCTTATGAAGGAAATTTTGAGCGTGAAATCATGCCGGGAGAAATCATGGTGGCAAGAGGAAATCTGCGAAGAGGATTTGAGTATCCCACGCTTCGTTTTGTCGTTGTCACAGAAGGTGATATTTTCGGCGCAAAGAAAAAGAAAAAACGAAAAGTAAAGCAGTATAATGGTGCTGCGATTCACAGTTTTAACGACTTAAAAATCGGTGATTATGTAGTTCATGAAAATCATGGCCTTGGCATTTATCAGGGAATTGAAAAAATTGAAAAAGACCATGTGACAAAAGATTATCTCAAGGTGGCGTATGCGGCAGGAAGTAATTTGTATGTGCCTGCGACGTCACTTGAAGTGCTGCAAAAATATGCGGGAAGTGATGCCAAAGTTCCAAAGCTGAACCGCTTGAATTCGCCGGAATGGAATAAGACCAAAACGAGGGTGAAAGGTGCGGTTAAGGAGATTGCCGGAGAACTTGTCGAACTGTATGCCAAAAGGCAGGCAAAAAAAGGACATTGTTTTGAAAAAGACACGGTCTGGCAGAAAGAATTTGAAGAACTTTTCCCATATGAGGAGACGGAAGACCAGTTAAAGGCAATTGAGGTGACAAAGGCAGATATGGAAAGCAGCCGCATTATGGACCGTTTGATTTGCGGCGATGTTGGCTATGGCAAGACAGAGATTGCGATTCGTGCCGCGTTTAAGGCGGTGATGGATGGCTGCCAGGTTGCCTTTTTAGTGCCGACAACGATTCTCGCGGCACAGCATTACAACACCTTTTCCCAGCGCATGAGAGATTACGGTATCAACGTGGAATTACTATGTCGTCTGCGAACACCGTCGGAGCAGAAAAAAACGATTGAGGGTTTGAAAAAGGGCAGTGTTGATATTGTCATTGGAACTCACAGGCTTCTAAGCAAAAGTGTTTCTTATAAGAATCTGGGACTTTTGATGATTGACGAGGAACAGCGGTTTGGTGTGACGCACAAAGAAAAATTAAAGCAGATGAAAAATGATATTGATGTGCTGACGCTGACGGCGACACCAATTCCGAGAACCCTTCATATGAGTTTGGTTGGAATCCGCGATATGAGTGTTTTGGAGGAGCCGCCGGTAGACCGTATGCCGATTCAGACATTTGTTATGGAAAAAAGTGAGCCGATTGTAAGAGAAGCCATTTTGCGTGAAGTCGGAAGAGGCGGTCAGGTGTACTATGTATACAATCGTGTTGGCAATATGGATATTGTAGCAAATGAAATTGCGAAACTTGTGCCGGAAGCGGTGGTTGCCTTTGCCCATGGACAGATGAATGAACGTGAACTTGAGCGGACAATGTTTCGGTTTGTCGAGGGTGAGATTGATGTTTTGGTAGCGACTACGATTGTGGAAACCGGGCTTGATATTCCGAATGTAAATACGATTATTATTGAGGATGCTGACAGGCTTGGGCTGTCCCAGCTTTACCAGTTACGCGGACGTGTGGGAAGAAGTAACCGAACGGCTTATGCATTTCTCCTTTATAAACGGGACAAATTGCTAAAAGAAGTGGCAGAAAAACGTCTGGCGGCGATTAAGGAGTTTACGGAACTTGGTTCGGGATTCCGCATTTCCATGAGAGATTTGGAAATACGAGGGGCAGGTAATCTTTTGGGTGCAAGCCAGCATGGACACATGGAAGCAGTCGGGTATGATTTGTACTGTAAAATGCTCAATGAAGCGGTGAAAAAGTGCAAAGGAGAAGAAGTGCCGGAGGAAGAATATGAAACGAGTGTCGAAATAAAGGTTGACGCATTTATTCCGGTCAGTTATATTAAAAATGAATTCCAAAAACTGGACATTTATAAAAGAATTGCGGAACTTGAGACGGAAGACGAAAAAACAGACATGATTGATGAGTTGGTTGACCGTTTTGGTGAGCCGCCAAAGAGTGTAATGAATCTTTTGAATATTGCCATTTTGAAAGCGAAGGCGCATGAAGCGTTTATTATGGAGGTGGCAAGTAAAAAAGAGCAGCTTCAGTTTGCGATGTATCCACAGGCGAAAATTGATGTGGAAGGAATTCCTAAACTCATCGCATCGATGGGGAGAAAACTTCGTTTTGTGCCGGGGGCAAAACCATATTTTGTTTATCAATATACGGGTAATGTGCTTTCGGAGGCGGAGAAAATAGTAGATGAAATTCGTGCACTTAGCATATCAAATAAAGAATGAGGAGGAACGATATGAAACGATTTATTTTGGCAATACTAGTATGTGTCGGCATGTGTATTGGTGTTGTTGGATGCGGCAGCGAGGCGGTGGAGGAAACAAGCTCTTCCGAGCGTGCGACATCGGTATCAAACAGTAACTTAAAAGAGGATTCTTCCGTTATTGCGGTAGGAAAGACGACAGTTTCTTATAAGGAATACAAGACCTACTATTATTTTATGAAGAATCAGTATGAGAGTATTTTGGGAACCGATATTTGGAAGTACAATAAAGCGGTAAAGGATAAGTCTGTCGGACAGGAAGCAATTGAGTCGGTGCTTCGCCAGATTATTCAGGTAAAGGTAATTGGCAAAGAGGCTGCTATCGAGAAGGTGCAGCTTGCAACGGATGAAAAGGAAGAGGCAGATTACCGGGCAAAGACGGTGTTTGATTCGATTCCGGCGAAGGACAAGCAGACGCAGGGAATTGAATTAAAGGTACTTTCTAAAATTTTCGAGGAAAACAAACTGGCGCAGAAAATGTACAATGTACAGATGGGGAAACTCAAAATTGATTATGCGGCCAATACACTTTCGGTGGCAAAGGTGGAATTGATTTATCAGGCAGCGAACGCGAAAAATAAGGAAACCGTGAAAAATACGATGTCACAGATTCTGAGTGAAGTGACAAGTTCACAGAATAGTTTTTACACGGTGGCAAAAAACAAAACACAGGCAGATGCGATTGAGTATGTAATTGGAAATCAGGACAGCCGAAAAAATCTTGCAAAAGCTGTCGTCAGCCTGAAAAAAAATCAGACATCTGCTCTTATTGAGGAAAAAGATGGTTTTTATATTGCACATTGTATTCAGACCAATTCTGCGGCATTGCAGCAGCAGTACCGGAACCAGCTTGTGTCTGAAAAACAGACGGAAAGTTTTCAAAAGACATACAAGACATGGTCGGATAAATTTGATGTGAAAGTAAGTAAAGCGTTATTAGCAGCAAATTAAGTGCTGCCACAGATAGAAGGAGCATAGGTTATGAAAAGAAGCAGTGGTGTTTTGCTCCCGGTTGCCAGCCTCCCCTCCAAGTATGGGATTGGCTGTTTTGACCGGTGTGCTTATGATTTTGTAGACCAGTTGGTGAAGGCGGGTCAAAGTTACTGGCAGATTCTGCCGATGGGACCGACCGGCTATGGAGATTCGCCATATCAGGCATTTTCCACTTTCGCCGGAAATCCGTATTTTATTTCACCGGATGACCTTGTGAAAAAAGGATACTTAACCGAGAATGACTGCATTCGTGCCGCCGAAGGAACGAGTGGTAAAGAAGTACACTATGATGTGTTGTTTCAGAAGCGGCTTGGTCTGTTACGGAAGGCATATGCAAACAGTAGTATTGAAGCGGATGTTTCTTATCAGGCGTTTGTGCAGAAAAATTCTGAGTGGCTTGCTGATTATGCCTTGTTTATGGCAATTAAAGATAATAAGTCCGGAAAAAGTTATTTGGAGTGGGAGGACGCTATTAGGCTTCGTTCGCCGGAGGCAATGGTGTCTTATCGAAACCGTTTGCTGGAAGATGTTAATTTTTACCAATTTGTTCAGTATGAATTTTATACTCAATGGGCGGCGTTGAAAAAATATGCCAATGACAAAGGGATTTCAATTATCGGGGATATTCCGATTTATGTTGCCTTAGACAGCGCGGATACCTGGGCGCATCCGGAACTGTTCCAGTTTGATGAAAATGGACTGCCGACGGCAGTTGCGGGATGTCCGCCGGATGCATTTTCTGCAACCGGGCAGCTCTGGGGAAATCCATTGTACCGCTGGGATGTTCACAAGAATCAGGGGTATTCGTGGTGGATTTCAAGAATTAAAACGTGTTACGAGTTGTATGATATGCTCCGCATTGACCATTTTCGAGGCTTTGATGAATATTATGCGATTCCGTATGGAGATGCAACCGCAGAATTCGGTGAGTGGGAAAAAGGTCCGGGCATTGAGTTGTTTGAGACTTTGGAGAATCAAATGGGAGAACTTCCGATTCTTGCTGAGGATTTGGGATTTTTGACTGATTCGGTCCGCAAACTTTTGGCGGATTCCGGTTTCCCTGGGATGAAAGTGTTACAGTTTGCATTTGATTCCAGAGAGGACAGCGATTATCTGCCGTATCATTATGACAGAAATTCGGTCGTTTATACCGGAACGCATGACAATGCAACAACATATAGTTTTTTTGATGAGTTGAAAAAAGAGGATAAGGATGTGGCACTTCGCTATATGAACCGCAGCCGGTTTACCTCGAAGAAAAAATTGACATGGGATTTGATTGCGCTGGCGATGGGAAGTGTTTCGGATCTTTGCATTATTCCTGCACAGGATTATCTGTGTCTGCCAAATTCGGCAAGAATAAATACGCCATCGACACTTGGCGGCAACTGGAAATGGCGAATGGCCGGTGGCGTGTTTGATGATAAACTTTGTGAAAAAATCAGAAAAATGACGAAATTATATGGCAGACTCAAAGGACAATTGGCGAGTGCTGATATTCATTAGGCAGTGTCTGATTGTATTTATGACAAAAGACTTGCCGGTATAAATCGGAAGCGAGTAAGTCCTTTGCGAAGAGTTTTTTTGCAGTATCGTCCATTTTTGGCACATCAAAGGCAAGTTTTGTGAGAATCTGACAAGAAGCATTTTCTTTTTGTGAAAGCAGGGAAGATGCTTCTTTTTTCATGCCTAAAACACGCAGATACGGCATAACCGGTTCTTCTTTTTCGATGTCAAACAGGCACTGAAAGAAGCTGCGCTTGATTCGTCCGGTTGTGAGGGACGGATTTTTAATTGTCTTTACGAATTCATTTATCTCCCGGTATTTTGGCAATTCATTTCGGATGCGGTCAGACAAATCCGGCGTAATATCTTTTATTCGGCACAAATCTTTTGCGGTTAAAAGGGAGTAGCCAATCAGGGATGAAAAATCGCTTAGCGAAAGGTTTTCCTTTTCCCCGGCTTTGCGAATTTGTTTGCGCAGAAAAGTAGCAGAAGGAAAATCGGAGAGTGCCGGTGTGTCATTGTCATGGTATCCCTGTCCTTCGCGCCGTATGGTAAAAGGTTTAATTTTAGAATGAAGCTTTTGCAGGGCGACGCAGTATTCTAAGCCAAGAATGTTGTTTGGTGAGTCCCAGGTTTGTGTTGGCAGTCCGGATTCGGCAGCCAGGGCAAGTGAGCGGGCTTTGGGATAGAGAATACCCTGTTTCACAAAGTGTTTCACGCGCGTGCGGTAGGAATCGGGTTCATCGCAAAGAAAGGTGGTGGCCTGCAAAAGAGGGGTGAGGTCACCGGTTTCCGTACCAAAACATAAATGTGTGATAAATGGAAGAGCGTTCAATGCGAGAACGCCGCCCATGGCAAAATCACCGGCGCTTGATAGACCGAACCGAACCGGCAGTTCAAAAATGAGGTCGGCACCGCCTAAAAGTGCTTCTTTTGTGCGGGTGTATTTGTCAAAAATGGCAGGTTCGCCACGCTGGACAAAATCACCGTTCATTACGACAACGGCGAATTCTGCGCCACATTGTTCCTTTGCTTTTTGAATCTGATAGGCATGCCCTTCGTGAAAGGGATTGTATTCTGCTATGATTCCTACTACATTCATATGATCGCCTCGCTTATTCTAAGATTTCTTTTACTTTTTTGGCAAGTGCTTTGGCAAGTGCCAGATGTCCTTCTTTTGTTAAGTGAAGACTGTCTTCTTTTGATGGCAGGGTGACTTTTGCGGCATCTAAAAATGGAATGTCCAGTTGTTTTGCCACTTCTTCAAGTGCACCGCCAAGTTCATGCGAAATTGCAATGGAAGATGGCGGAAAACTTGCTGCAAAGTCGGAATCTGCCATGTTATCGCCCAGATAAATCGGGCTTACTAACAGAACCGGTGCCTCGCTTACCATTAGGATTGTCTGGCATACTTTGGCGAGACTTCCTGCAATTTTTTCGACGGAAGGCGAGAAATAAACTTTCATGTCGTTGCTTCCTAACATAAGAATAGTTAAATCCAATGGCTTATGCGAGTCTAAGCAGGGAACCAGACAGTCCATTCCGTTTTTGTATGGCTCAAAAGGGTCATCAAAGGAAGAGGTTCTGCTGTTTAGTCCTTCCTCGATAATCCGGTAGTCGCTGCCGAGTAATTTGGTGAGAATACCGGTATAGCGTGTATCGTCATCATAGCGTCCGCCACCGGGAATGTATCCGTGTGTGTTCGAATCGCCATAGCATAAAATGTGTTTCATAACGGTCTCCTTTTTGTGTGGTTGAGTTTATTTTACAATGAAAGGGGGGATGGTTTCAAGCGGAGATTTTATATCTTTTTGGTATTCCTGCGCCGCTCCCGCTGATAAACGCGCAGGGGTATCGGCATGCAAGCATGCCAGATACCCGCGTGTTTATACGCAGGATACCAAAAAGATATAAAATCTCTACTGTATGAGGGAAGATGGGGCGGTTTAGCCGGGGGATTTTGTCTGGGGTGTCTAAAACAACGCTTTGGCTTTGCTAAAATATAAATATTTAATTTGCAAGAATTGTTTGCTGTCTGAAATCCAGCCGGCAAAACTTGTTATGCTCTTGTTGCTTTCAGATATGCAAGATGAGGTATCCATGATTTTCTGGCATCCGGCAAATCTCCTGTGTACCAAATCTCTAAGGAATCCCCTTTCTGCAATGCTGTTTTATCGACAGTTTTTCTGTTTAACGTGATGGCAACATTTGCACCAATTGACTGATACGAAATGGAGTAGGTTACACCGGATGAATCTTTTGTGTTTACCAAAATCCATGTGTCGGTATTGTTTTGCAGTACATTTTTAATATACAGATTAGTCAGACTTTTGACCGCACTGTCATTTGTGTTGGTGTTTGTATTTGTTGAAGTGTCCGGTGTTGACTTGTTGCCGGAATTTGATTTATCTGTTTGCTTCTTTTTGACTTTTACTGTTACTTTGCAAATATATTTTTTCTTCTTGATTTTTGCAATTACTTTAGCCTTTCCTTTTTTCTTTGCTTTTACGATTCCCTTTTGGGAAACTGAGATTATCTGTGGTTTATTTACGGACCATTTACATTTTTTCTTAGTCCCTTTTAGTTTTAATTTTACTTTTGTTCCTGTGTACATGGTAATACTGGTTTTGTTCAACTTGCTCTTTGATTTTGCACTTGTTTTCCAAGGGGCAAGCATGGAAAATAACATGAGTAAACTTAAACAAGACAAAATAATACGCTTCATATTTTCAATTCTCCTTTTAGTCAAAATAGCCATTTTGGTTAAGCCAAGTCGTAATACCATTATCAAGTTGGACAGAAAACATAGAACGGCCGTTTGCATTTCCAGAAGTTATGCCAATGGCATATCCACCTGGGAGATATAATGGTGAGCCACTCTGTCCCGGCATGCAGTAGTTGTTGGAGTCAATAACACAGTCATCGATAGAGTTAATTGTGCTTGTTGATTTATACAAGTACTCGCCATTCTCTTTATCACTCGGGTATCCTGCTGATAAACAAGTATTTCCTGAAGAGTAGGACCACGAAATTCCAAAGTGTCCCACATTATTTGCTATATCTTTATTCCAATGTAAAAAAGCGTAATCAATCTCAGGTCTCCAGTTTGTTCCGTTAAATTCGCCATGAACAACATAACCTGCCAAATCTTTTTCCGTCATTGTATAAATACTTGAACCATTATTGTATCCAAACTCGGCTTTTATCGTTTTAAAATATTGTCCATTTGAGTTTATTAGGCAATGTCCTGCTGTTGCACATAGTTTATTCCATAATTCATACCCTGTTCCTAAAGTGATATATCCAGGTGTGTCTGGAAATCTCATTGTTAACTTGCACGTTGAATAATATGGGGCTGAATTAATTTCAGAAGAACTTAATTTCGTTCTATTATCCGGTAAATAGGAATATAAACTTGTACCTGTAGTATTGACATCACTCGTGAAATTAGTATTTAGTAGTTTGGCTGGTGTATTAACGCTTTTTACCTTATGGCGCTGTATCATTTTTTCGTCTGGCTTTTGTGGTTCATAATTCATTGTCTTTTGGAACTTTTTCGTAGGAATCTCATTCTTATCGTAATATGTAGTTTCCTTCTTCTGGAAGTCGTAGTAAGCAATAAATTCACCCTTTAAACCAGCCGGTTTTTTATGCTCCTTAACTTTGTAGATTTTTGCGCTGCATACGTCAGGCTGTATAATGAACTGTGCACATAAAAAATACGATAGAGCAAAACACAGTAACGCCCTTAATAAAATACCTTTACTATTTTTCATAATAAACCCTTGTATGATAATGAGGCAATGAATTATTATACTTTCCTTTCTTTTTGTATCAATGGTTAAATACGGTTCGCGAACCATTGCGTTTATTTGCATCTATACAAAATTATTCGAAACACCCCCCTTTTTTTATTACTGTTTTGAAAAATAAACATAGTGAAAAAACACGCACAAGATTAACATAACTTAATATTAAATCATTAGAGGTTATATTGCAATGGGGGAATGTCAAGTTTTGTAAAAATTCCGTGCTGGTACGCCATGCAACTTTTTTTATGTTTTTTGGGGGAAAGGGTTGCAATTTTTTCTTGTTTTGCGATGTTTTTAGGCGAATCACGACACAAAAACAACTCTTTTTTGCTGATTTGAGAGATTGCGTTGCATTGGGAATGGAAGTTTTTTGTGTGCATGCAACGTTTTTGGACTTTGGAGACAATTTGCGTTGCATGAAGCAAGTTGCCAGGCTCGCTGGTGCGCCAAGGAATCTTCTAATCTGTCGCGTTATACTACACAAGCCATGCAACCTCGTGAGCAAAGCTCACTCGGTCACGGGCTGTCGCCTCACAAGCTGCGCCATGCAACCTCGTGAGCAAAGCTCACTTGGTCACGGGCTGTCGCATCACAAGCTGCGCCATGCAACCTCGTGAGCAAAGCTCACTCGGTCACGGGCTGTCGCCCTATAAAAAGACAATCTCCCACTGCTTCTTACGTGAGCGAGCTCCCGACGAAGCAGCGTGAGTTTGTTTTTTTGCATGGCTTGTAGCTTTCGTGAAAATTTAGCATTGCTGTCTTGACAGTGCCAGGTGGATGGAGTAAGATAGAACAAGGACAAAAGTCAGTGAAATGACAGAAGAAAGAAGGAATTCTAGATGGAAAAGAAAGATATCGATTGGTCCAATATTGGCTTTGGTTATTATCAGACCGATGAGCGTTATGTATCAAATTTTAAGAATGGCGCGTGGGATGATGGCGTGATGACAAAGGACGCCAATGTCGTTATGAATGAATGTGCCGGTGTATTGCAGTATGCACAGACTTGTTTTGAAGGTTTGAAAGCATATACTACGGAGCATGGCAAGATTGTTACGTTCCGCCCGGATTTGAATGCTTCCCGTATGGCAAATACGGCAAAGCGTTTGGAAATGCCACCATTTCCGGAAGATAGATTTGTAGAAGCAGTTGAGAAAGTAGTAGCAGCCAATGCGGCTTATGTACCGCCTTATGGTTCTGGTGCCACCTTATATATTCGTCCGTACATGTTTGCGAGCAGTTCGGTAATTGGTGTAAAACCGGCAGAGGAATATCAGTTCCGTATGTTCTGTACACCGGTAGGTCCTTACTTTAAGGGCGGTGCAAAACCGATTACGATTCGTGTTAGTGATTTTGACCGTGCAGCACCTCATGGTACCGGTCATGTAAAAGCCGGTTTGAACTATGCGATGAGTCTTCATGCAATCGTAGATGCTCATAATCAGGGCTATGATGAGAATATGTATTTGGACGCTGCTACCCGTACAAAGGTAGAAGAGACCGGTGGTGCAAACTTCATCTTTGTTACCAAAGATAACAAGGTGGTAACACCGAAGTCGGATAGTATTCTTCCATCCATCACCAGACGTTCTTTGATGTATGTAGCGAAAGAGTATTTGGGATTAGAGGCAGAGGAGAGAGAAGTTAAATTCGATGAAGTAAAAGACTTCGCTGAGTGTGGTCTTTGCGGAACAGCTGCTGTTATTTCGCCGGTTGGTAAAATCGTTGACCATGGTAAAGAAATCTGTTTCCCAAGTGGTATGGATGAGATGGGACCGATTACAAAGAAACTTTATGATACATTGACAGGAATCCAGATGGGCCGTATCGAAGCTCCAAAAGGCTGGATTCATGAAATCTTGTAATTTTAAATTGCTTACAAGTGCTTGCTTTTCAATAAATCCCTTTTTATGTGAGAAAGTTTATCCGGATATCTGGGTAAACTTTTTCGTTATTTGCGGATTGATGAGAATGGTTTTGAAAACTTACAAATTACACTTTTTTAGGAAGGAAGGTGCTGATGCGCTACTATATTTCGGATTTACATTTTTACCATGAAAGTCTGCTTACGAAAATGGATTGCCGCGGGTTTGAAAACTGTGATAAAATGCATGAATATATGATTGAGCGTTGGAACAAAAAAGTCCGGGAAAATGACGAGGTCGTTATTCTTGGGGATGTTTCTATGGAACGTGGGAAAAAGACGAATGATATTTTGCAGCAGTTAAATGGCAGGCTGTTTCTTGTGAAAGGAAATCACGACAATTATCTCGAGGACCGCCGGTTTGATGCAACCCGTTTTGAGTGGATTAAGCCGTATGCGGAGCTGAACGATAATAAAAGAAAGATTATTTTATCGCACTATCCAATCTTTTGCTACAATGGGCAGTACCGCCGTAATAAGGAGGGAAATCCGAAAACGGTGATGATGTACGGACATGTACATGATACACACGATGAAGTTCTGGTAAATGAGTTCATCCGTATGACACGAAACACGAAGCACCAGAATCCGGGGCAGAATGAACCGATGCCGATTCCATGCCGGATGATTAATACATTCTGCATGTTTTCTGATTATACGCCGTTGTCTCTGGAAGAATGGCTTGTTTTAGATGAAAAGAGAAGGCAGGCAATATGGGAAAAGGATGGACTAAATTATTGTAAAAATGCAATAGAATGATTGGATAATCCATTTTCTAGGTGTGGGGCATATGATACAATGACGATGAAAAAGGTTTAGCAGGCACTTTTTTGAATGTGGGAATAGGCTGACGGTGTTCGTTTGTTATTTACAAATAAATGCTGCCAGCTTGTTTCATTATTTATGATTGTTTGAGGGAGGTTACTATGGAAAAATATGAAGTTTATGAAAATGAACCGGTCATGTTTCACAACCGCGCATTTTCTTGTATCGGAACAGGACGCATGGATTTGGCGCTTCACAAAGAATATTTAGACCAGTTAGCGCTGGTCCAGAAAAAGATTGGATTTGACTATATCCGTGGTCATGGACTTTTCTGTAAGGACATGGCAATTTATCAGGAATTTATTACGCCGGATGGTTCCGTGAAAGAAGAATACAATTTTACTTATTTGGATATGGTGATGGATGCTTATCAGGATTTGAAAATCCGTCCATTTATTGAGCTTGGTTTTATGCCGGAACAAATGGCAAGCGGCGAAGAGACGGTATTTTACTGGAAGGGTAATATTACGCCTCCGGCGGATTATGATAAGTGGGCGCGCCTTGTGCAGAACACGCTTCGTCATCTTATGCAGCGTTATGGGGAAAATGAGGTTTTGCTGTGGCCGATTGAAGTCTGGAATGAGCCGAATCTGCCGGGGTTTTGGAAAGATGCTGACAGACAGGAATATTTTCATTTATATGAAGTTACGGCAAAGGCAGTGAAAGAAGTGGATGAAAGACTTCTGGTTGGCGGACCGGCGATTTGCGGTGTTGATGATGTATCGTGGCTGCAGGATTTCCTTGATTATGTAAAGGAGAAAAAACTGCCGCTTGACTTTGTGTCGCGGCATCATTATACAAGTTATGTGCCGGATCGGGTAGGACATTATGGCTATATTGATTTACATGATCCGGACGATGCATTTTCTGGATTGGAAAAATCGCGTGAAATTGTGGACAGTTATGAGGAGTTTGCCGGCAAAGATATTCATATCACAGAATATAACACGTCGTATATTCCGAATGCACCGGTACACGATACCTGTTATAACGCTGCGTATGTGGCGCATATGCTGTCGAGACTTGGGGATTGCCACACATCGTATTCGTATTGGACATTTGGCGATGTGTTTGAGGAACTGGGGGTTCCGTTTACTCCGTTTCATGGTGGATTTGGACTGGTAGCAAATGGCTGTATTCCAAAGCCAACGTTTTGGACATTTGCTTTTTATAAAAAATTAACCGGCACCTGTATTCACCGCTCTGCGGATTCGCTTATTACAAAGCAGAAAGATGGCAGTTATTATGGTGTTATCTGGAATCCGGACAATGATGGAAAAGGCGAGAAGAAGGAAGTCACTTATACCATTCATCTGCCGGAGAATTATGAACGACAAGAATACTGCAATCTTGTAAAAATTGTAGATGAAGAGCATGGCAATCCACTGAAAGTCTGGCACGACCTTGGGGAGCCGGCAAATCCATCGAAAGATGAGGTGAGTTTGCTGCGTGAGGTGGCGAAGCCATGGATTACAACCCAGACGGTAAAAGCGGAAAAAGACTGCTTGGAAATTTCATTCTGTTTGGAGAAAAATGCGGTTGCAGCATTTGAGTTGAAACCGGTCGAGAGGCAGCAGGACACCGGGTATGATTATGAACGTGTGATTTCGCAGAAGGTTAAGAAAGATACTCCTTGACAAGGAAACGGAAATTCGGTTACACTTGAAATAAATAAACGATAAGGAGGAGAAAAAGATGGATGAACAGATGAATAATAATGGCTACCAGAGTCAGCCAAATCCGATGCCAAATCAGAATAAGGACAATTATGCAGTTGCTATTTTGGTTCTTGGTATAGTATCAATTTGCTGTTGTGCTCCTTGTGGTATCGTGGCATTGGCCCTGCGCGCATCAAGCATAAATGATATTTCACCGGAGAAGCAGGGCATGGTAACAGCTGGTTTTGTAACTAGTATTATCGGCATTTGCCTGTGGGGAATTGGACTAAAAAATGGACGAACAGATGAATAATAATGGCTACCAGTATCAGCCGAATCCTAGTCCGATGCCAAATCCGAATAAAGATGGTATTGCTATTGCAGTTTGCGTGGTTGCATTTTGTACAGCAGCATCCGTGTACTCTACATATAAGATGTTTTTGTAGAATTGATAATATGTAGTAATTGAAACATCCCTTTTTGAGAAAAGAGGGGTGTTTCTTTGTTATAAGTTAAATCCATACTTGACGTACGCGAAAGCGTACGCTATAATATAAATGACATAAAAAATATAATGAATAATAAAAGTACAAATCGTTAAATATGATAACGTAGAACAAATGGATAATAACAAGGAGAATTATTATGTCAGCAATTAATATTACAAATGCAAGAAAGGAACTCTACAATCTGGTAGAAAATGTGAACCTTTATAGTGAACCAACTTTAATTGTGAGTAAAAAAGGAAATGCGGTTCTTGTTTCTGAGAGTGATTGGAATGCAATACAGGAAACAGTATATCTTAACTCAATTCCGGGGATGGTTGAATCCATAAGAACAGGGTTGGAAACATCGATAGAGGATTGTGTGCCAGAGGAAGATGTAGAATGGTAAACGCATGTACAAAATTGTATACACAAAACAGGCAGTAAAAGATATTAAAAATTTAAAAAGTGTACACCTTGATGAAAAGGCGAAAATTCTTATTGATGTTATAAGAGAAAACCCGTTTCAGAATCCGCCACCATTTGAGGCTCTTATGGGAAATTTACAGGGAGCTTATTCGAGACGGATTAATATTCAGCATAGACTAGTGTATGAAGTGTGTAAAAATCCAGTTTTGATTGATGAGGTTGAGTATGAGGGAACCATCAAGATTATCAGAATGTGGACGCATTATGATAAAATCAGATAAGCCTTAGCCACAATTCATAACCAAATCGCAGTACACCAAAACCAAGGAAAATCCAAACAAGTACATAAAGGATATTTGCGCTTAGGTGCATGCCGCGAAAATGAGAAAAATGATGAAGAATACATCCCTTTTTGAAAAGAGAGGGGTGTTTCTTTTTTATGCCGTTTATGAGCAATGCCAGCGTATGAGAAAGGACAAAGGCGGTATAGACAAGGACACAGTAAAAGATTGCCGGTTGAAGTTTTAAACTGGTGAGTAAGTTAAAACGAAACAGAGCGGAAACCGCCCGTGTACTGCCACAGCCGGGACAGGAAAAACCGGTCAAAGCATGGAACATGCAAGGTGGAAAAATCTTAGTAGGAATAAAAATCCCTGCCTGATACAAAAGGGAAAGACCAAGCATAATAGGAAGAAGTGCCAGACTAATGCGGTAGCATATTTGGGTTGATGATAATTTCCTTTTTGCCATGTCTGCTTCCTCCTTTTGGATTGTGTGGGGCTTTTGCTGCTCTGATAACACATTATTTTAGCACGTGAAAAAGAGAGTTGCAACAAATTCTATTGTTAAAAAAGAGTGTTGACAAAACAGGTCTATTGTTATAGACTAAACACAAGGTTTATAGTTGTAGACCAAAAGGAGGCTGTAATGGAACAATTAAAATTATGCGACAGTGATTACCGTTTTATGTCAATTGTATGGGACTATGCACCCATTCCCTCTGGCAAACTTGTGAAATTATGCAATGAAATACTTGGTTGGAAAAAGTCTACGACATATACAACGATTAAAAAAATGTCAGAAAAAGGTTACATTAAAAATGAAAATGCATTTGTGACGGTATTGATTTCTAAAGAGCGGGTGCAGAGAGATGAATCCGATTATTTTGTCGAGCGGACATTTGGAGGTTCTCTTCCAAATTTTCTTACTGCTTTTTTGGGTGGAAAGAAAATTTCTGCGGAGGAGGCACAAAAAATTAAAGATATTATTGACCGTTATAGTGATGAAAAATAGCAGAAAGGGAGGAAATGATGATAAGGGATATTTTTGAGAAAATTCTTTTCATGGGAAGTCAGGCAGTTCCTGTCATTGTGATTGTTTTTGCTTTGCGGATTTTACTATACCGCTTTCATAAAAAATATTTGTATTTTTTATGGCTTTTAGTGGCGGTACGTCTAGTGGTGCCGGTATCCATTACTTCGCCGATGAGTATGTTCCGTTTGTTTGAGTCGATTCCGATGCCGGGGCAGTCAACAGTTGTTACGGAGAAAGAGCAATTGTCGGAAGTACCAGCAGGCAGGACGACCATAAAAGAAAAGCCGACATCGGGAAATGAAAAACAAACGGAGCGGATAAAGTCAGATGCCACAGGTGACTTTTTTGTAACGAATGCCGGAAACAATTCTGACTGGGAAAATATTTGGCAGATTTTCTTATATGTATGGCTTGCGGGAATGGCAGTTTTTCTGGTGTGGAATTTTTTCTCGTTCATACAAATGCAAAGACGAACGAAAAAGGCGGTGCGGTTAGAAGATAACATATGGGAGTGTGAAAATATTTCTTCCCCTTTTGTTGTGGGGGTATTTCGACCGAAAATTTATCTTCCTTTCCGATTGCCGGAGGAAGAAAAAGATTTTATTTTGTGTCATGAAAAACATCACATTGCAAGAAAAGACAATTGGATTCAATTATTTGCCTTTTTCCTTGTGTGCATCTACTGGTTTCATCCGCTTGTCTGGCTTTCGTATTTTGCCATGATTCGAGATATGGAAATGAGCTGTGACGAGTATGTGATGAGTAAAAGTGGCAAAGATATTCGTGCCGTTTATGGAAGAGCACTTTTGGGATTTGCCATGAATAAAAGAATTTTAGCGGCAGGGTCACTTTGCTTTGGCGAGTCGGGTGTAAGAAGGAGGGTAAAGAATATTATGACATATCGAAAAAATAAAAAATGGATGGGCGCAGTAGCAGTGGTTGTTTTTCTGCTGGCAGGCTGCTCGTGTCTGACCGATGCTGTGGGACAGCAGGATACAAAAGATGCAGCCCAAACGGAAAGTGTTAGTGAAAAGGAAAAATACACAAAGTCATTAGCAAAGGCAGAAATAAAGGGTGTAACGGTAGAGGTAATGTATGCTTCTCAGAAAAAAATCGAAAACAATCCGAAATCAATGTATTATGATGATGGCGAGTTTTATATACAAACGAAAAAAGAAAATGATATTCTCGATACGATGAAATTAACGAAAGAACGGTTTGGGGTGGAAAATAAAATAGCATTCACACCGGAATTTTCATTGCAGATAAGTGATTATGATAAGGATGGAGAGAACAACGACTTTTCACTGGGACAGGGGCAGACACCGGTTACTGAACTTGGAAACTGGATGAATTATGCATTTTTTGGCATAGGGGAAAATGGCAGCATAAAACAGTATTTGCTGGGGAAAAATAAAACACCGTATATCGCTACCATTCCCGGTGGATATTCAAAGGTATTTGATAGGAAGAAAAAGAACATTTTATATTATTCCTTGGAAAAGGCTGAAGTCGCATCAACATATATTGCACTGTCCTAAATATAATAAGAATCATTCCTTCCTTTTGGGCACATCTCTTGGCGGCTCAAAATCAGAAATGTCGTCATAATCCGATTCAGTCTCGGCTATGTCGTCCTCAAAGAAATCGTCATAGTCGTCACAAGAATAATCCGTATTTTTTGGTTTCATTTTATCTTTTTTCATAAGAATCCCTCCATGAGAAATACTATTTCCTATGGAGGGTATTATTATACTCATAATCTAAAATTTTGCTTTTTATAAGGTCAAATCTTCAACATTAATACCCATGGAAGATAATTTTGCCGTGGTTGTTTTGATTTGATAATCAAGCTCTTCGTTTGGGGTGTCATTGTTTGCTTTTTTAATGCGTTGTAAATCTGTGTACTTGTCAATGAGTATGGTAATTAATTCCTTATCTGTCATTTCATCCATCCTTTCACCGCCTTTCCTAATAAAAATAGTATAGCGGATTTGGTTTATATTTACAAGTCATAAGTATAACAGAATAACATAGATAAAATAAGTGTCGTCTGTCCGATAAAACCACATCGAAACGAATAAAAAAACAATTTATGGGCATAACACAGGATAGAAAATCAGTGGCAGATGGCTTATGGATTTATTATGTAAAAATGGAGGGTGTTATGTCAGAGAAATGTGAATGTGTCAATGTCAGAAAAGTAGTAATTGTCGGCTGCGGTTTTGTTGGCTCGGCGTCAGCGTTTGCGCTTATGCAAAGCGGACTTTTTTCGGAAATGGTATTGATTGATGTGGATAAAGACCGTGCGGAAGGCGAGGCAATGGATATCAGCCATGGTGCCTCGTTTGCCGGTCCAATGAAAATATATGCGGGCGGATATGAAGATGTAGGTGATGCGTCAATTATTGTAATTACGGCGGGTGCTAATCAAAAGCCAAATGAGACAAGGCTTGATTTGGTTCAAAAAAACGCAAAAATAATGACAGATGTTGTGACACAGATAAAAGAACAGGAGTACAAGGGAATTTTACTCATTGTCTCAAACCCGGTTGACATTATGACGCAGGTTGCGATGGAAGTGAGCGGATTCCCGGAACACCGTGTGTTTGGTTCAGGAACCGTGTTAGATTCTGCGAGACTTCGGTATCATCTGGGGCAGCATTTAGGAGTTGACAGCCGGAGCGTGCATGCCTTTGTAATCGGCGAGCATGGTGATAGTGAAATTGCGGCGTGGAGCAGTGCCAATGTGTCAGGTGTCCCATTAAATTCTTTTTGTGAAATGCGGGGGCACTATAATCACGAAGGAAATACCGAGAGTATTGAGGAACAGGTAAAAAACAGCGCCTATGAGATTATTGCCAAAAAAGATGCCACATATTATGGAATTGCGATGGTGGTAAAGCGGATTTGTCAGGCAATCGTGCGGGATGAAAAATCGATTTTCCCAATTTCACTCCGTATGCATGGCGAGTATGCCCTCGAGGATGTTGTACTGAGTATGCCGGCAATTGTGGGAGCAAGAGGAATTGAGACAACGATTCCGATTTCGCTGGATGAAAAAGAGGTATCAAGACTTCATGAATCTGCGGAAATGCTGCGGGAGACAAGGAAAGAAATTCGGTGATGAATTGCCTTTATTTGCAGGTACAGGAGATTTTGCTCCTTGAGTGCCCTGCCTGTGCAAGTATAAAAAAACAATAAAGTTATTGAGTTAAGCCTCTAACAATGATATATTAGTTGTTAGGGGCTTTACATGGATACACATAAATTTTACATGACTTTACAAAACGTAGAGAGAGGATAATGAAATGTCTATATGGAATGTGATTAATTTGGCGGGTGGCCTTGCGATGTTCATCTTTGGTATGAACTTAATGAGTGATGGCTTGAAATTGGTGGCAGGCTCTTATTTAAAGAAGATTTTGGAAAAACTGACGCAGAATCGCATTATTGCTATGATTGTAGGTGCTGGTTTGACTGCCTTGATTCAGAGTTCCAATGCCATGTGTGTCATGGTGGTTGGTTTTGTAAATGCCGGTATGATGCAGTTGGAGCGTTCCGTTGGAATCCTGATGGGAGCAAAGATTGGAACAACGATTACCGGACAGTTGATTGCCTTTAATATTTCCGAAATTGCACCGGTGATTGCGTTCGTTGGTGTGGCAATTACTATGTTTTCGAAAAAACCTAAGGTAAAAAATGTAGGACAGATTATTGCCAGCCTTGGTGTATTGTTCATTGGACTTGGTACGATGAGTGCAGCAATGAAGCCGTTAGCAGGCGAGATTTGGTTCCAGAGTTTATTGCAGAAGTTTTCCAATCCGATTTTGTGCGTTGTGATTGGTGTTATTTTCACCGTTATTATTCAGAGTGCATCAGCATCCGTCGGTGTTTTGCAGATGTTGGCACTCAGTGGTGTTATGGCATTCCCGGGTGCCTTTCCACAGGCATTTTACATTATGCTCGGTATGAATATTGGTGCGAGTGTTGCACCGGCACTTGCTTCCCTTGGTGGACGCAAAGATGCTAAACGTGTAGCCTTTATTGTTATTTTGTTTGAGAGTATCGGCATGGTGCTGTTCATGATACTTACGCAGATTTTCCCGGTTATCTTCGATTGGATTTTAAATACAGCTCCGGGAAATCCGACCAGACAGATTGCCAATGCCAATACGATTTTCAACCTTGTGACAGTAGCAATTCTTTTGCCATGTGCGAAATATCTGGTTAAAATTTCTGAATTTGTCATTCGCGGTGAGGATGACAAAGAGGAAGCAGCACTTCATTATATTGATGAATCCGGTTATCAGTCCGGTACGGTTTTGATTGGACAGATTGACCAGGAAGTCGGCAGAATGCATTCTTTGGTTCGTGAAAATATGGAGGCTTCGACAAAAGTCTATTTTGGAAGTATGACGATTTCCAAAGAGCAGTTCGAGAGAAATGAGGAAGCAGTGGACTTTTTGAATAAAGAAATCGTGGCGGCACTGATTCGTACAAACCAGCTTGGAGTTTCTGAGAAAGAAGCGACCCATGCCGGTAATCTGTATCATATTGTGACGGATTTGGAGCGTATCGGCGACCATGCGGAAAATGTTCTCGGATATGCACTGCAGATGAAAGAGGACAAGCGTAAGTTCTCTGATAAGGCATTGAAGAACTTGAAGGAATTGTCACAAGCAGTTTATAAGATTTACGATTTGGCATGTGAGCATTTCTCAAATCCAAGCGAAGAATTGTACCGCGTTATTTATGATTTGGAAGCGGATATTGATAAGATGGTTGACAAGATGCGTGCATCCAACAGTAAGCGCTTGAGCAAAATGAAATGTGAAGCGGTTCAGGGCTTGTACTTTAATGAGATTTTAGTGGACTTGGAGCGTGTGGCGGATCACTCATTAAATATCGCGCAGGCAGCGAAAAAATATGAAATTTATGATGAAGATGAAGATTTATAAAGATGTCTAAAAATGTAGTCTTTTGCTAGGATAATACATTGCGCTATTGCCTCCTTGTTTCGTATAATATCCATAATGATGGATGTTATGAAACAAGGAGGTTTTTGTTATGAAGCAGATAACAAAAAGAGTTGTGGCGTTTTTTGCGGCGATGGGGCTGATGGTTTCCGGACTTTCACTGAATGAGCCTGCGTCAGCCGATGCAAAGGCAAAAGCAAAAGTAAAATCAGTAACAATTAAAAATGTAAAAAAGAAGCTGACATTGAAAAAAGGAGATTCTTTCAAACTGAAAGTATCCGTTAAAGTTAAGCCCAATAAGGCGAAGTATAAAAAGGTGACATACAAATCGTCAAAGAAAAAGGTAGTAAAAGTTTCGTCAAAGGGAAAACTTACTGCCTGTCAGGCGGGTACGGCCAAAATTACCGTGCGGTCAAAGACGAATAAAAAGAAAAAGGCTGTTCTCACGATTGTGGTAAAGAAAGCTCAGCCAGAGAAGAAAACACAGAATGTAACGGTGGCACCGACAGCAAATTCGACGGCGGGCGCGACAACAAAACCGACAAATGGCACAGAAGAAATGCCATCGCCGACCGACAAGGCGACAGCGGCTCCGACGGCAAAACCGACGGAAACTCCCGTACCGGATGGCACTAGCACATTGATGCGAAAGCCATTTGCGGCTCAGGCTGAAGTGGGACAGAAGCTTTCAGAGGTTGTGATTTCTAGTGGAGAGATTGCGGACAGCAATGGAGAAAAAATCTCTGGCTCCTACGAGTGGGAACAGCCGGATGCCGTATTAAAGCAAATGGGGAAAAGCCATGCGACAGCAAAGTTTGTTCCAAAAGACAGTTCTTTTGAGGAGATTAAAGGAATTTCACTTCCGGTTTATACGGTAAAGAAGGCGGTAGTTGTTAAGACAAAGCCAAAATATACGGGAGCCGTGACCGGGAAAAAATTGAGTGCGGTTACACTTTCCGGTGGAAAAGTAACCGATGCAGACGGTGTGACGGTGGCAGGAAAATTCTCATTTGCCAATCCGGAACTTATGCTTACAAGTCCGGGCAAAAAAGACTATATGGTAGTATTTACACCAAGTGATAAGGAAACATATAGAGAAGCATCTATTTATCTAAATATTTCCGTGACAGGGACAGCGGTTGCGAGCACAACAGCGGATAAAAAATTAGATTTGTCCGGTGGTATCTGGAAAAATGAAAATGCGTACAATGGTCAGTGGTCCGGCAGTATTTATAATTTGACATCCTATTTGTCGGGAATTGATATGACAAAGTATTCTACCGTTACGGTTACGGCAGAGGTATATGATAAAAATGGTGTCGAGATTTCGGATACTTCCGGAAATTTGGTTGGATTTAAGCTGGCCAATAAAGATGGTGACTGGGCCGGATTTTCGGATGCTTATGTAAATCGTACAGCGGAACTTTCACTTGCAGGATACGCAGGCGGTGATTTATATCTTGTGGTACAGAATGCGCAGGCATCAGTTGGTTATATTGAGATTTTGTCTGTAACTCTGGGAAATGGTGAAATTACAAACATTGTGGACGGAAGTTCTTTGAAACGAGCTTATGGTGATATGTTTGGCAAAGTGGGAAATGCGATTGGCAGTTATGAAATGAATAATTCCGGAAATATGAGTTTTGTTGCATCCCAGCACAATTCCATTACTATGGGAAATGAGATGAAACCGGATTACTTGCTTGGCAGTACAAAGGCTACGTTGTCGAACACAAATCCGGATGGATATGTAGACACCGCTAAATTTACCTACAAGTATAAGGATACAACCTATCCGATTATTAATATGGATTCCATTGATAACTGTTTAAACACCGCTTATAAAAACGGACTTAAAATGCGCTACCATGTGTTTGTGTGGCATAAGCAGACACCGCAGTGGTTCTTTAAGGAAAATTTCAGTAAGTCGGGTGCATACGTTTCGAAAGATGTTATGGATGGACGCTTGGAGTATTTAGTGCGTAATGTTATGACTCATATTTACACATATCAAAACGCGGATGGTGTTTATGTGGGACGAGAGGTAATTGATAACTGGGATATTGCCAATGAGTATTTGCACAATAACGATGGCGGCACAAAGAGTTACTGGGATGAAGTTTATTATCCGGAATATACGTATAATAAAAATAAGCATAGCGGCATTCTCACCCCTGTGTATATCAAGGAAGCATTTGCAATTGGACATTCGATTCTTGAAGATTTTGGACTTACGGATGATGTGAGTCTGCTTTGCAATGAGTATAATACCTATCAGGTGAGTGACAAAATGGTCAAGATGATTCAGTATTTTAATACGAAAGATGAGGTAAATAAAACCGGCGAAATCATCTGTGACGGTGTTGGCATGCAGACACATTTGGACATGGGATATCCGGTAATTGAGGATATTGGTACCAATGCGATTGATGTCTTTAAAGCGGCAGGTATTGAAATTCAGTTGACTGAGATGGACTTGACGGACAAGGTGCAGAGTGAAACCTCACAGATTAATCAAATTGCTAAATGGTATAATCTTATGATGCTTTTGATGACGGAAAAGGACAGTGGTGCGAAAATTACCGGCATTGTCTGGTGGGGAATGAGTGATAAGTATTCCTGGCGAAGTGAGGGAGTTCCTCTTTTGTTTAGTGATTACTGGAAAGCAAAAGAGCATTATTTTCAGGTGATTGAGGCTATTTCTTCCTATAATCAGGGAGATTCTGAATGGCAGATTTATGTATAGGAACGCCTTGCTCTAAATAGATGAATAATCCCCCTCTTTGGTGCATAGATTATACAAACACCAAATCAGGGGGATTTTTTTGAAAGGATATCATATTCAAAAAACACCGATTGAAGAGCGTGCGGTGGCGATTGCTGAATATATTGTAAAGAATAAGGCAACCGTACGGCAGGCGGCAGGCCAGTTTGGCGTGAGCAAGAGTACGGTACATAAAGATGTAACAGAGCGTTTACTTAGGATTAATCCTTCCCTTGCTGCAAAAGCAAGGAAAATACTTGATGTAAATAAATCCGAACGGCATATCCGCGGGGGAATGGCGACAAAGGAAAAATACAGCCATCTTCATGCAGAAAGATAGATGTTTCCGGGAAATCGAATGAGTTAATGAAACGGCGTTGGTCCGGTCTATCCGGGGTGGCGCTGTTTTTACATATTCAAACGGGAAAAAAAGGAAAAAATGTGTACAAACTTTGAAAATTGAGACGATAACTTGTCATTTTTGTCGAATGTGCTATAATGATAAATATGTATCAAAAACTCGGTAAAGGAGGAAGTTTCATTGGGACAGTCAACCTTTAAAGGGGGAGCACATCCTTATGAGGGCAAGGAACTCAGCATGGATTCTCCAATTCGTGAAATGGATGCGAAGGAGGAACTTGTATTTCCTATGAGCCAGCATATTGGAGCCCCGGCAACACCTGTCGTAGCTGTTGGTGATACAGTGAAGATGGGACAGATTATTGGCGAAGCAAGTGGTTTTATTTCCGCCAACATTGTAAGTTCTGTATCCGGTGAGGTCAAAGCCGTAGAGCCAAGACTTTTGTCATCGGGAGCAAAAGCAACCTGCGTTGTAATTGCAAATGATGGGGAATATCAGCCGGTTGAAGGACTTGGCGCAGACAGGGATTACACCCAGTTGACAAAGGAGGAAATCCGTCAGATTATCAAAGATGCCGGCATTGTCGGTATGGGAGGAGCCGGATTCCCGACAAACGTCAAAGTTACGCCGAAAAATGAAGAAGAAATTGATTATGTCATTGTAAACGGAGCAGAGTGTGAGCCTTATCTGACTTCGGATTACCGCTTGATGTTAGAGCGTCCGGAGGATTTGATTCAGGGACTTCATGTTGTATTATCTTTGTTTGACAATGCAAAAGGTGTCATTGCCATCGAGGATAACAAACCGGAGGCAATTGCAAAACTTCAGTATCTCACGGATTCCGATCCGGATATTGAGGTAAAAGTATTAAAAACAAAATATCCACAGGGAGCAGAGCGTCAGGTGATTTATGTAACGACCGGACGTAAGATTAACTCCAAAATGCTGCCGGCTGATGCGGGTTGTATCGTGGATAATGTACAGACGGTACTTGCTATTTACGATGCCGTATGTAAGACAACACCGTCGATGAGCCGCGTGGTAACACTGACCGGCGATGCGATGGCAGAACCACAGAATTATAAAGTTAAATTTGGTATGAGCCATGCCGAGCTGTTAGAAGAAGCAGGCGGACTCAAAGAGAATGCGAAGAAACTGATTTCCGGCGGCCCGATGATGGGTATGGCAATGTATGATTTGAACACGCCGATTACGAAAACAAGTTCTTCCATTTTGGCAATGAGCGAGGATGAAGTTGAAAAATTTGAGCCGACGAATTGTATTCGATGCGGCCGTTGTGCGACGGTATGTCCGAGCCACCTGGTGCCACAGATGATGGCACAGGCTGCTGAGCGCAATGATTTGGATTACTTCCAGAAGCTTAATGGTATGGAATGTTATGAATGTGGTACTTGTACATTTGTTTGTCCGGCGAAGAGACGCCTGACACAGATTTTCAAACAGGCAAGACGTGCGGTTATGGACCAGAACAGAAAAAAATAAGCATGTTTAGCTATGAAAATATGCTGCAAAAGCAGCAGAATGGAGGAAACAATGGAAGAGAAATTATGGAACGTTTCTTCATCTCCTCATGTACGTGACCATTCTTCTACGCAGTCCATCATGAGAGATGTCGTAATTGCCTTATTGCCGGCTACCATCATTGGTATTTATAATTTCCGGTTAAGTGCAGTATTAGTAATTTTAACCTGCTGTGTATCTTGTATGTTGGCAGAATACATCTGGCAGAGATTGATGAAACAGAAGGTAACAACAAATGACTTTAGTGCCCTTTTGACCGGCTTATTGTTAGCATTGAATCTGCCGGCTACGATGGGAAATCCAAAGTATCTGTGGATGTGTATTCTTGGCAGTGTATTTGCCATTATCGTTGTGAAACAGTTATTCGGAGGACTGGGTCAGAACTTCATGAACCCGGCACTTGGCGGCCGCTGCTTTTTGATGTTGTCATTCAGTAGCGTTATGACAAGTTTTACGGTAAAAGAAGGAAGTAACTGGTTATACGGTATTTCCGTTGACGCAGCAAGTTCTGCCACACCACTTATGGACGTCAAAGAAGGCGGTTACCCAAGTCTTTTGAAGATGTTTTTGGGAACAACGACAGGAACCATTGGTGAGACATCGACAGCAGCACTTTTGCTTGGTGCCATTTACCTTTTGCTCCGTCGTGTTATCGACTGGAAAATCCCGGTTATTTACATCGCAACATTTGCCGTATTTGACATTTTGTATATGGTAATTGCCGGTGCGGCTGCTTATCCGCTTTTGTATGAACTCTGCGGTGGCGGCTTGATGCTTGGTGCATTCTTTATGGCAACTGATTACGTGACGAGTCCGATTACCTCAAAGGGTAAAGTGATTTATGCAATTTTACTTGGTCTTTTGACCGGCTTGTTCCGATTCTTCGGTGAGTCCGCAGAAGGTGTATCCTTTGCCATTATTATCGGCAACTTGTTTGTACCATTGATTGAACGCTATACCGTTCCAAAGGCATTTGGAAAGGAGGGCAAAGCAAATGGATAAGAAAAGCAGTATGATGAAGGACGCCATTATCTTATGTGCGATTACCCTGATTCTCGGTGCCGTGTTGGCAGGTGTTTATATGCTGACAAAGGACCCGATTGACAATGCTCAGAAAAAAACAAATAACGAAGCCTGCGCTGTTGTTGTGGCACAGGGTGATTCCGTAAAGGATAACGATGCAGAAGCGGTATCCGGCGCGGCTGCTTATTTAAGTAAGCATGACCTTTCAAATGCAGAAGTAAAAGAAGGCGATTTGCTTTCCGAATATGTAGAGATTACCGAAGTACATCCAACGGCAAATGGCGGAAAAGTATATCTTGCCAACGCACTCAAAGGATATGGTGGTAAAATCAGTTTTGCTCTTGGTGTAGATGCACAGAGTGCAATTACCGGTATTCAGATTACCAGTGAGAGTGAGACGGCAGGTCTTGGTGCAAACTGTGAAAACGATGAGTTTAAGGCGCGTTTCAAAGGAATCAAAGCACCGGAGAGTACATCGGAAGAAATGTATAATAAAAATGAGACAACAGATACCCAGGTACAGGCATTATCGGGCGCTACGGTTACTTCCCGTGCGATTACGAGAGCGGTAAAGGGAATCTTGTTCTATGATGCATCCGGAAAGGAGGCTGGTCAGTATGAGTAAAAATGTTTGCGGCGAGCGCCTTATTAACGGTATCGTCAAAGAAAACCCTACGTTTGTCATGATGCTTGGTATGTGTCCGACTTTGGCGGTTACATCCTCGGCCATGAATGGTCTGGGCATGGGATTATCGACAACGGTTGTATTGATTTTATCCAATATGCTGATTTCAGCATTGCGTAAGATTATACCGGATAAAGTTCGTATTCCGGCATTTATTGTAATTGTAGCATCGTTTGTAACGATTGTTCAGCTGCTTTTGCAGGCGTACATTCCATTTTTGTACTCGGCACTTGGTGTTTACATTCCGCTGATTGTAGTAAACTGTATCATCTTAGGACGTGCCGAAGCCTATGCTTCCAAAAATCCGGTTCTTGCATCGGCATTTGACGGAATTGGTATGGGTCTTGGATTTACGATGGGATTAACGCTGATTGGTATTTTCAGAGAAATCCTTGGAAGTGGTTCCATTTTTGGATTCACAATCCTTCCAAGCGCAGTAAATATCTCGATTTTTGTTATGGCTCCCGGTGCATTCTTTGTTCTGGCAGGACTTACTGCCCTTCAGAATAAACTGAAAATGCCGAGCGCAACAAACAAAGAAGAAGAGGACGAGGAAGAAAAGGAGGTTGAAAACGCATGAGTATTTTTACCATTCTTTTTACGGCGGCACTTGTGAATAACTTCGTATTGAGTCAGTTCCTTGGCATTTGTCCGTTCCTTGGTGTATCCAAGAAAGTGGAAACCGCTGCCGGTATGGGCGGTGCAGTTGTATTCGTAATTACGATTGCCTCCTTTATTACCAGTTTATTGTATAACTTCCTGCTTTTGCCAAATGATTTGGTATATTTAAATACTATCGTATTTATTTTGGTAATTGCAGCTTTGGTTCAGTTCGTTGAGATGGTATTGAAAAAAATGATGCCGGCTCTGTATCAGTCACTTGGTGTATACCTTCCGCTGATTACGACAAACTGTGCGGTACTTGGTGTGGCACTGCTCAGCGTACAGAACAACTATGGAGTACTGGCTAGTACCGTGAACGGTATTGGTGCATCACTTGGTTTCCTCCTTGCGATTGTACTGATGGCCGGTATTCGTGAGAAACTTGAAAATTGTAACATTCCGAGCGTATTGAAAGGAACACCGATTGTGCTGGTAACGGCAGGTTTGATGGCGATTGCTTTCTGCGGTTTCGGCGGCGTTAGCTTTTAGGAAAGGAGGAAATTGAAATGACAGTATTTATTTTCTCAGTAGTTCTCCTTGCGGTGCTTGGTATCCTGATTGGTATTCTTCTTGGGGTAGCAGGTAAGGTATTTGCCGTAGAGACCGATGAAAGAGTTGAAAAAGTACGTGAGTGTCTGCCGGGAAACAACTGTGGTGGCTGTGGTTATCCGGGTTGTGATGGTTTGGCAGAGGCGATTGTAGCCGGGGATGCACCGGTAAACGGTTGTCCGGTCGGTGGAGCACCGGTAGCCGGCAAGATTGCAGAAATTCTTGGTGTGGAAGCCGGAAGTTCAGAAAAACAGGTGGCATTTGTAAAATGTGCCGGAACTTGTGATGTGGCAGCAAATAAATATCACTATGTTGGTGAGATGGACTGCCGCCGTGCAGCGATGGTACCGGGACGTGGTGAAAAGGCATGTTCATATGGCTGTCTTGGTCTCGGCTCCTGTGTGGAAGTCTGTCAGTTTGATGCATTATCCATTCAGAATGGAGTTGCTAAAGTAGACCGTGACAAATGTGTTGCCTGCGGTCAGTGTGTAGCAACTTGCCCAAATCATGTGATTGATTTGATTCCGTATTCTTCTGCTTATGCGGTACAGTGTAGTTCGAAGGATAAAGGTAAAGCAGTTATGGAAGTCTGCCAGTCCGGCTGTATCGGTTGTGGACTTTGCGTGAGACAGTGTGAATTTGGTGCCGTAACATTGGAAGACAATATTGCCGTAATTGATGGCACAAAGTGTCAGGGCTGTGGAAAATGTGCGGAAAAATGTCCAAAGAAAGTTATTCATGCGCAGCAGTAAAAAGTAAAGATAAAAAAGAAGCTACAGAGTGTCAGCCGATTAATAGGCGATGCTCTGCAGCTTCTTTTTTTCGTAGTACTTTTTGGGCTTTGTACTTGAAGTCGTACTGTCCGGAAGTACGGTTACGACGCATGATGCCGTTAAATTACGTGAAAGTAAGGTGGCAGTGATTGTTACCGTACCGGGAGAAACTCCCATTACTACGCCGCGGGAATTTACAATGGCAATACTTTCATCGGAACTTTCAAACACCGGTCTTTCGGCAGAAGTATTTGGTTTAATAATGGTTTCAAGTCTTGTTCTCTGGGAGAGAGGAACAGAAACCTGATTTTTCATAAATTTAATACTTACTGCATTTGGTGAAACACGAACTCGGCATTTGAGGTTGCGGACTACTTTTTTTCCTTTTTTTACAGTAACGGTAATGACCGAAGAACCAATGGCAAGGGCAGATACACTGGCATATCTGGCATTTTGCGTTTCGGTTTTTACTGTTGCAATCGAAGGTTTTGAGGAAGTGAAAGTAATCTTATGCTTCCTTTTTGCGTTATAAACGCGAAGCGAAAAGGTGCTTCCAACAGTCATATTTAATTTTTTCATGTTCAGCTTTGGCTTTTTTCCTGCGGCGAAAGAAGTGCCGGCCGGTAAAACCATACTGATTAGAAGTACAAATACCAAAAGAGAGGTAAACTTTTTCTTCATGAAAAGGCTCCTTTCCATTGCATATTTACTTTGTACTGTAACTATAGTATGTGCTTGTGGCACAAACTTGTCACTTTGTGAAGGGGTCTTGAAATTGGTTTTTGAAACTGTTATGATGAAAAAAAACAATAGGAAGAGATGGGAAAGGAGAAAGACCATGCAGAGAATTTTAATTGTAGATGATAATGAAGATATTCGAGAGGTTTTAGGTACTTATGTAGCAAAAGAAGGTTTTGAGCCGGTTGTGGCAAAGGACGGATTTGAGGCACTTGACCTGTTTAAGAAAGCCAATCCGGCAGTTGTACTGCTTGACGTTATGATGCCGGGCATGGATGGTTACAAAGTTTGTGAAAAAATCCGCGAGCAGTCGGATGTGCCGATTATCCTTGTTACAGCAAAAGGAGACGATTACGACCGTGTGATGGGACTGGATATCGGAGCCGATGATTACATCGTCAAACCTTTTAATGGAGATGAGGTTATGGCACGTGTCCGTGCGGTGTTACGGCGTATGGGACGTTCGGAGTCCACAGAGGAAAAGAAAATCTTAAACGTCAGTGATTTGACGGTAAATATTGAGACTTACACCGTTTATGTAGGAGCGGAAAAACTTCCGATGACGAAAAAAGAAGTGGAGACCATGTGGATTCTTGCCGGAAATCCAAGCAAGGTATTTACCAGAGATAACTTGTTGGACAGTTTGTGGGGGCAGGATTATTTTGGTGACAGCCGTACCGTGGATTCCCATATCAAGAGACTGCGTGCGAAATTAGATAAAGTACCACATCCAAATTGGGAGATTAAGACGATTTGGGGCTTAGGATATAAGTTTGAACTGACTGTGTAAGGAGCCGCTATGAAGAAAATATTTTGGCGTGTGTTCGTTGCCTTTGGCGTAGTACTTTTGGTGTTTACAATTCTGATTGGACTTATGTTTACACGGTTTAACCGCACGAATATTGTCGGGGCGTACAAACAGCAGTTAGGGGATTTGGCAGATGGCGTTGTCACTCGGACAAGTCAGGCAGTAAAAGACCATGAAGCGGATGAATTTATGGATTATCTGCGCGCAATGGAAGATTTTGGAAAGATGCAGAATGTTGACATCTGGATTGTAGCAGACGAATCGAGTAAACATAAATTATCTGACGCATATACCAATGTGCAGATGGATGGATTGGATATTCCGAAGGAAACAGAGAATATTATCAAAACGGCATTTCGGGGGAAAAAGAAAAGTTACAGCGATTACGATGAAGTTTACCAGACGGTTATGCTTCATGTGGCAGTTCCGGTTCGTGATAAGAGTGGTGACGTGTCGGGAGCAGTTGTCGTATCGGGACCGATGGAAATGCAGGAAAATACCGTGATTCAGTACGAAAAATACATGCTGATTTGCGTTATGGTAGGAGCATTTTTGGCACTCTTATTATCCTTTTTCTTTTCTAGGCAGCTTGTCCGTCCGATTATCCGGATTAAAGAGGCAGCTCTTGTGCTGGCTGCCGGAAATTATGCTCATAAAACCGGAATCCGTCGAAAAGATGAACTGGGGGCGCTGGCAGAGAGTATGGATACCCTTTCGGATAAATTGGTGGAAGCGGAAGAATTTCGCGAGGATTTAGAGCAGAGCCGCCGGGATTTCTTCTCGAATGTATCGCATGAACTCCGCACACCGATTGCTGTTATGAAAGGTTATGCTGACACGCTGGTGGCTGGTTATGTAACGGATGAAACCAAGCAAAAAGAATATTTGCAGAGGATTCAGAGCGAGTGTAACGGTATGGAACATCTGGTGTCTGATCTTTTGATTTTGTCGCGGATGCAAAATCCGGATTACGAATTAAATGTCGAAGTGTTAAATGTGATTGCTGTGGCACAGGATGCGATGCGTGGAATGCGTATTCTTATGCAGGAGAAAAAATTGACGGGCAGTGTTACCTATGACGACGAATGTTCCCTGATGAAGGGAGATTACGACAGAGTCCGCCAGTTGTTTACCGTTCTTTTGCAAAATGCCGTAAAATATTCGGACGAGGGAACAGAGATTACCATGCATGTTGCAAAAGAAGAAGGACTGATTGTGACAACAGTGCGCGATTTTGGGATCGTTATTCCAGAGAGTGAATGGGAAAATGTTTTTGAAAAATTTTACCGAGCAAGCAGCCACGGTGAAAAAGAAGGCTCCGGACTTGGACTTGTTGTGGCAAAGAATATTGTGAGCCGTCACGGCGGGCATATTTTTGTTCGAAGCGATGAAAAAAATGGAACTATTTTTACGATAGAATTTCCAGAAACTTCTGAAAATATTTCTTGATATATTTCGCTGTTTTCAGTATACTAATAGTATCAAGAAACGAACATTTCCTGGAGTGTTCGATACCTTCTGAATTTTTGAACCTACAATACTTTAAACGGGATTCTTATATCTGTAGTTGGATGTCGGGCCGTCACTGCCGCAAGGTACTATGGTGACATAGCAACGGAAGACAGAAGGCTGCATGCGGTTGCCCACCTAGCCGATAGCTAGGAGTCAAAAATCAGAAGCCGGCATTTCGGGTATTTACGAAAGAGTTGGGCAGCGATTGGTCGCTGCCCTTTTCTATATGTGGAAAAAGAAATGAGGAAAAAACGATGAAAAACGGATTTTTAAAAGTAGCGGTTACGACACCGGATTTGCGTGTGGCAGACTGCGAATATAATAAAAATCAAATGGTTGAAAAAGTGAAAAAAATGGCAGGCGAAAAAGTCTCTCTCGTTTGTTTTCCGGAATTTTCACTGACCGGATACACGTGCGGTGACTTATTTTTGCATGACACTTTAGTAGAAGGGGCAAAGGATGCTTTGGCTGCATACTGCGAGGAGACGAAATCGTACGAAATCGTCAGTGTAGTCGGACTTCCGCTTGACCATAACGGAAAACTTTATAATGTGGCAGCGGTTATTTATGGCGGTAAAATTCTTGGGTTTGTGCCAAAAAGCTATCTGCCAAACTATAGTGAATTTTATGAAGCACGTCAGTTTGTAGAAGCACCGGCAGAAAACGGAGAGCATCTCTGGAAAGAGGGTGAGAGCGTTCCGTTTGGTGCCAATCTGATATTCACGCACAAAAAATACCATCGTTTTTCCTTTGGGATCGAGTTATGTGAGGATTTGTGGACGCCGATACCACCATCCGGAGAGCTTGCTATGGCGGGAGCGCATATTATCTTGAATTTGTCGGCGAGCGATGAGCTGACCGGCAAGGCGGGATACCGCAGAGAACTTGTGAAAAACCAGTCAGCACGTACGCTTTCGGCGTATTTATATGCGGATGCCGGTGAGGGAGAATCCACGATGGATATGGTGTTTGCCGGTCATAATCTGATTGTGGAAAATGGCGTTGTTTTAAAAGAGAGCAAACCATTTGCCGGAGAAAAGGATTTGATTACGGAAATTGATTTGGGACGACTTCACAATGAAAGACGGCGTATGACGACCTTTACCAAAGGACACAAAAAAGACGATTTTACGACAATTTGGTTTGATTCAAATGTGCCGGAAAAAACAAAACTTACAAGAAGTTTTGAAAAGACACCATTTGTTCCTTCGACCCGTATTCACAGAGAAGAACGATGCGAAGAAATTCTGGCAATTCAGTCGTATGGGCTTGCCAAACGTCTGCGCCACACCGGCTGCAAACATGCCGTAATCGGGTTGTCCGGCGGTTTGGATTCGACCCTTGCGCTGCTTGTGACAGTCCGTGCTTTTGATACGTTAAATTTAGAAAGAGAAGGAATTGTCTGTGTCACAATGCCATGTTTTGGAACAACAAACCGAACTTATGACAATGCGGTTCAGTTAGCAAAGCAGTTAGGCACGTCATTACGTGAAATTCGGATTCAGGATGCGGTTATGCAGCACTTTAAGGATATTTCACATGATCCGGCGGTGCAGGATGTAACATATGAAAACGGACAGGCAAGAGAGCGCACACAGATTTTGATGGATATTGCCAATCAGGTCTGCGGTATGGTAATTGGAACCGGCGATATGTCAGAACTTGCACTTGGCTGGGCGACATATAATGGAGATCATATGTCGATGTATGGCGTGAACTGTTCCGTGCCAAAGACGCTTGTCCGCTATCTGGTACAGTTTTTTGCCGACACCTGTGAAAATGACATTTTGAAAAAAGTTCTCTACGATGTGTTGGATACGCCGGTCAGTCCGGAACTGCTTCCTCCAAAAGAGGGCGAAATCGCACAGAAAACAGAGGATCTTGTGGGACCTTATGAACTTCACGACTTTTTCTTGTATTATACATTAAGGTTAGGCTACGGACCGGAAAAAATCTTCCGTCTAGCCTGCGTGACGTTTGAAGGAGCATACGACAAAAAGACGATTGCCAAATGGTTAAATACGTTCTTTCGTCGTTTCTTTGCACAGCAATTCAAACGGTCGTGTCTGCCGGACGGGCCAAAGGTTGGTACGGTATCGGTATCGCCGCGCGGCGATCTGCGTATGCCAAGCGATGCCGGCAGGGCACTGTGGCAGACGGAGTTAGACCGGATTTGTGACCGCCTTGTTTAAGGCGGTGCGGATGCCTTCAATTAAGAGTGATTCGGTGTATTTACTTTTGTCCGAGAGAGGAACATCCTCTAATTTAGTGCCGGCAATCAACTCTTTTTCGATGGATTCCAGTGACGGCTTCACGAGTGGGTACATGGTTGTCACGGATTCTTCCAAGTTGACTAAAGCAACACTTTTTACCTGGTCGGCATCCACGGCAACTTCGAGGTTTAATGTGGTATCTCCAAGTTTAATCTGTGAAGTATAAACACCGGGCGTATAAATCTGCTTTGTGGAACCGGTCTTTTCTTTGTTTGATTTGTCCGGAAGAAACATAATAATAAGCAAAACGATGAGAAGTATACCAAGGCCGGCAAAAATTGCCGTATAAATTAATTCTTTCATTTGAATGACTACAATTTTAGTTTTTGCCATGGAAAAACCTCCTTATGGATTTTGTGCTTGCGTGTGCTTACTGTTAATATATGAGCGGCATGCTGCCGCTATGCATTCTATTTTTGAGAGGAGGAGTTTGTTTGTCATTGCACTTTATTTTAGGCGGGAGCGGCAGTGGAAAAAGCACCTGGCTGTTCAAAAAAATTCAAAAAGACGCGTCAGAAAATCCGGGTATCAATTATCTTGTCTTAGTACCGGATCAGTTTACATTAGAAACCCAGAAAACATTAGTTTCCCTCAATGGAAATAAGGGGATTTTAAATATTGATGTACTCAGTTTCCACCGTCTGGCATACCGTGCCTTTGAAGAGGTTCCGGCGCTGCGTCGAACGGTTTTGGAAGATATGGGGAAAATCATGATTTTGTATCAGGTATTTTCCAAAAAGAAAAAAGAAATGCTGTATTTTAAGCGTGGGTTAAATGCAGCGGGATTTTTGGATGAATGTAAATCCCTTTTGTGTGAACTGGCACAGTATGATGTTTCGGAAGAAGCATTGGAAGAACTTATGGAGAAAGTCGGAGAGGACTCACTGCTTGGCTTGAAACTGCATGATATCCGTCTGGTGTACCAGGCGTTTACAGAGCGGATGGGCGATACGTATATGATGGCAGAGGAACTGGTGCCACAGCTTACACGGGTAGTTTCCTCACTTGAGATGATGAAACACTGTGTGGTTTGTTTAGATGGTTTTACTGGTTTTACACCGACACAGTATGAACTTTTGCGCGAAATTTTAGGGGTATGTGAGGATATGTACATAACGGTAACAACGGACCGCACCGGACACAGAGACCGTGTGTTTTCCATGAGTGCCGATACGATACGCCGTCTGACTCAGATGGCAGGAGAACGAGGTGTTCTTGTAGAGGAGCCGGTTATCACAGGGGCAGGCAGGGAAAAAATTCCTTACCGGGTAGCGAAAAATGAGGAACTTGCCTTTATGGAGGAGCGGTTGTTTACTCATGGGTTTAAACCGTGGGAAAAAGTGCCGGAGTCCATTCACATTACGATGTGCCACAGGGAGCGGGATGAGGTTTCCTATGTGGCGAGACGGATTTACTGGCTGATGAAAGAAGAGGGGTATGAGCCGGAAGACATTGCGGTTGTGACGGCAGATGAAGCGGCTTATGAGCCGCTTTTAGTGCAGGAGTTTGAAAAACTTGGCATCCGATACTTTTTGGACAGTACGAAAAGCATTGGGGCAAATGCGATGGCTGAGTACCTCTTAGCCTTTATCCATATGGTGCAGCAGAGACTTGATTATGAGAGCACGTTCCGTTTTTTACGCTGTGCCCTGTCACCGCTTACAAGGGAGCAGACAGACTGCCTGGAAAACTATGTGATAGCCAGGGGATGCCGGGGGATGGCAGCCTATCAGAGTGAATGGGAGTATGCTGTTTCCGGACTGGATTTACTGGAAGTCAATGAATATCGGAGAATTTTTGTGAATTCCATTGCGGAGACGCTGCAGGCATTAAAAGGCGGTAAAAAGAGTGTTCGTGAATTTACGGAAATTTTTTATGGATTCGCTGAGAAAAACGGGATTTATGAGCGTCTTCTTGCCATGAGCGAAAATTTTGAAAACGATGGAAAGCTTATTTTAGCGAGAGAATATAAGAGCATTTACCGTTTGATGATTCATCTGTGGGATGAGTTTGTGGAACTTCTCGGAGATGAAATTGTCACATTTAAAGAGTATACACAAATGTTAGAGGCCGGAATTTCAGAAGGAATTGTCGGGTTTATTCCGCCAACGGCTAAGCAGGTTATGATTGGCGATGTGACAAGAAGCCGTTTGAAAAATATTAAGGTTCTTTTCTTCCTTGGTGTCAATGATAACTGTATTCCGAAGGCGAAAGGGGCACCGGGGCTTTTGACCGAGCGTGAGAGGGAGCGTATGGAAAAAGAGGGTGTGACGTTAGCACCGGATGCGGAAAAAGAATCGTATAACGAGCAGTTTTACTTATATTTAGCGCTTACGAAAGCGTCTGAGCAGGTGGTTCTAACCTATTCGGTCATGACGTCAAAGGGAGAGAGCAAAAGACCTTCCTATCTGATTAACCGCGTCAAACAGGTATTTCCAAAGCTTGTTGTAGAAAAAGAGGAAATGGATACTTCTTATGAAAAAATCATGGGAAGTGACAAGGGAAAGAGTTATTTAATTTCGCATCTGGCGGACGGCACTTATGCAAAGGATGTTATCTGGTGGGAAATTGCATCCCATTATGAAAAGAAAACGCCCGGTATTTTAAAAGATTTGCTGCGGATTCGGGAAAAACGTGCAGGAAATAATTCACTCAAAAAAGAAGCGGCAAAGCGGTTGTTTGGTGACGTTTTGTATGGAAGCGTGACAAGATTTGAGCAGTATGTGCAGTGTCCGTTTGCGTTCTTTTCGCACTATGGACTTTTGTTGAATGAACGGCAGCAGTATGAAATCAGCAGTCTTGATCATGGAAATTTATTCCATCAGGCGATGGAACATTTGTCACATGAACTGGAACAAAGGAACAAAAACTGGCAGGATTTAAGTGAAAAAGAGGCGGTTTTACTGGCGTCTGAGTGTGTCGATGCCGTGGCAGAGCGCTACCAGGGCAGAAAATATTTTCAATCGAACCGAGTGTCCTTTATGTTAAAGCGGTTGAAAAACGAGGTGGTACATTCGGTCTGGGCGATGTGGCATCAGATGCAGGAGGGGGACTTTGTGCAGACTTACACGGAAAAAGGATTCCGGGGCAATGATAAAGAGTGGGAATCGATGTGTATTCCGTTTGGTGAAGATGCAAAAATCTGTCTCAATGGTGTGATTGACCGCGTGGATTTATGTTCTCTTCCGGGAGAGGAATTGATTAAGATTATTGACTATAAGAGTAGTGACTCACAGGATTTGTTGTTAGCAAAGGTATACTATGGATTGCAGATGCAGCTTTTGACCTATCTGGAGGCGGCAAAAGAAATGGTTGAAAAGGAGCATAAGGGCAAAGAGGCGGTTCCGGCGGCGATGCTTTACTATGCAATTAAAGAGAAAAATTTGGATTGGAAGCCGGAGAGCGAAGAAGAATACGAAAAACGTGTTCTCGACAGCATGAAGTGCAAAGGGTATGTGAATGAGGAGCCGGAAATTATTGGGCATCTTGACAAGTCGGTAGTAAATGGCGGTGAGCTCATACCCGGACAAAAATCCGGTGTGGTTCCGGTGGCTGTTGACAAAAAAGGACTTTTGAAAAAAAATTCCGGAACGCTTTCCACAAAGGACTTCGAAACATTGATTGCTCACACAAAGGAAAAAATGAAAGAATGTGGAAAAGCTATTCTAGACGGTAAAATCGAAGCCATACCATATGTGTATGAAGACAACGAGGGTTGCACCTATTGTCCATATGGAAGTGTGTGCGGACATGAGTCGAAAAAAGATGGTGTACGCGAAATGAAAAAAATGAGTGATGACGAAGTATGGGAGGCATTGTATGGGGACGATTAATTGGACAAAAGATCAGCAGCAGATTATTGATATGAGAGGCTGCAATATTTTGGTTTCGGCGGCCGCTGGTTCCGGTAAGACAGCCGTGTTAGTGGAGCGCATTTTTAAGCGGATTACGGACAAAAAAGACCCGGTAAATGTGGATCAGTTTGTTGTCGTGACATTTACGAAACTCGCGGCAGCCCAGATGAAAGACCGCCTGCGCGAACGTATTGAAGAAGCACTGGCAGAAGACCCGTCAAATGAACATTTGCTGCGGCAGGAGGGGCGTCTTTCGCTTGCACACATTTCTACCGTACATAGTTTTTGCAGTGAAATCGTAAAGCGGTATTTTCACCGGATTGGTCTTGACCCGGCTTTCCGCATGGGAACCGAGGCAGAGACAAGACTTCTTATGCAGGATGTTTTGGATGAATTGTTGGAGGAGGAGTATGGAAAGGGTGAAGAAGATTTTCTGGAAGGGTTTTCGGCAGTTTCTGGCCATGATGATGAAATGGGAAATCTGATTGGAAGAATTTATAATCAAATGATGGGGCAGCCGTTTCCGCTCCGATTTCTGGATGAGATGGAGGCATTTTATGATGCCCAAACGGTGGACGAATGGGAAAACTCAGGATTTATGAAAAACTTACTGGCTTCCACGAAAACATTTCTTCAGGGAATACTTCAGGAATATAAGGCACTGAAAGATATTTGCCATGGACCAAACCAACCGCTGTTTTATGAGCCTTATCTGGATGAGATGCTGGCATTTTTGTCGGATTTGCCGGAGAACTCAGGATATGAAGAGTATCGCGCTTATTTTGGCAGACTTCCGAAACTTACAATCCGTGCACCAAGAGGCTTGACGGGAGAGGAAAAGGTAAATAAAGAAGCTGTTCGTTTAAGCTGCAAGGATGCTGAAAAACGCATGGTGGAATGGAAAGAACAGTATTTTGATAAAGAGGCAGAGGAACATCTTAATGATTTAAAGGATACGAGCCGGAAGATGAAGGCGTTATTCCGCCTGACCAGAAGGCTGCATGAACTGTTTGTGGCAGAAAAAAGGGAGCGGGGGATTCTCGACTTTAATGACTTAGAGCAGTTGACGATTTCGATTCTTTTACAAAAGGATGAGGAGAGCGGCGCATATGTCCGAACGGATGCAGCGAAGGAACTGGCGAATGAATTTGTTGAAATTATGATTGATGAGTACCAGGATAGTAACTATGTGCAGGATACGATTCTTCATGCGGTTTCGAGAGATGGGCTTGCTGGTGAAATGCCGAATATTTTTATGGTAGGAGATGCCAAACAGAGTATTTACCGGTTCCGTGGCGCACGTCCTGAATTGTTTGCCGAAAAACTTTTGTCCTACAATAAAAAAGAGGGAACGTTATACCGCAGAATTGATTTGCAGAAGAACTTCCGAAGCAGAGAAATTGTGTTAGAGAGTACGAATGAAGTATTTTCCCGTATGATGCATACAGATATCGGCGGTGTGGAATACGACGATGAAGCCAAACTGCATTTGGGAAGTGATTTTGAAAATACAGAAAAAAAAATTGCGAAAAATGTGGACGTCTATGCGATTTTAGGAAAGCAGAATATGGAGGCGGAGGGCACACTTGCAGCACTGAAAATTCAGGAAATGGTATCGGGGGAAACGCCGCTTTATGTGAAGGATAAAGAAGGGTACCGAAAGGCTGAGTATGGGGATATTGTCATCATCGTCCAGACAAATTCACAGGGACAGGCGTATTTCGATGCACTGAAGGATTATGAAATTCCGGCAGTGATGGAGAAAAAGAGAGGATTTTTTGATACGAGAGAAATCGGTCTTATGGTTTCCATGCTTCAGGTGATTGACAATCCGCATCAGGATATTCCTTTGGCGGCAGTGTTACTTGGACCAATGTTTTCCCTGACTGAAGATGAACTTGCCATTATCCGCATGGAAAATCGCACGGCAGATTTGTATGATGCCATTTTAACCTATGACAAGAGTGATGCTTTGTATGAGAAATTGCAGCACTTTCTCGAGACACTTTCATATTTTAGGAAGAAGGCGTCTTATGCGGCCGTCGGGGAAATTGTGCAGGATATTTATGACCATACAGGAATTTACGAGGCGGTCCGCCTAATGCCAAATGGTGTGCAGCGAAATGCGAATATGGACAGTTTGATGGCGATTGCCTGGGAATTTGATGGGACGACCTATCACGGATTGTATTCGTTTGTTCGTTATCTGGAAAAAATTTCACAGCAGACCGAGGAGATGGGCGAAGTAAATCTCTCAGGAGAAGAAGAAAATGTTGTGCGGATTATGACAATTCATAAAAGCAAGGGACTTGAATTTCCAATCTGCATAATCGGCGGCATGGGGCACGCAATTCATGTTCCGGATAAAAGCATCCTTACGATTCATCCGGATATTGCGATGGTAATGCCGGTTGTGGATAATGAAAAAAGGACAAAGAAGAAAACGATTTATACCCATTATCTCAAATACGTAAATGCCCAGGATGAACTTGGCGAAGCGATGCGTAAACTTTATGTTGCGATGACGCGTGCAAAGGAAAAATTGATTTTATTGGGATGTGCAAAGAATACGGATTCAGCGGCGGTAACCGGGGAAAACAGGCAGAAAATAAAGACCTTTTTCAATATGGTCTTGCCGGCGGTACATATCCGGACGGATTTATTTCATCTGGTAGAAGTCGAGACGGATGATTTGATTTTACAGGTGGAACATGGTATGGTACAAGAGACGGTAAAGGAGCAGGCTCTTTATAATTTTGACACAACCATCTGCTATGATAAACCTTTACAGGAGATGTATGAATGGATGGATGCGGCGGATGAGCCGGAGCCGGAACCACTGCCGGTAAAAGTGTCGGTATCCGATTTGAAAATTCAGTCGATGGAAGAACTGGACATGGAAGACTTTACCATTCTAACACATGAGGAGAAGGAGGAAGAAAAGCCGGTTCCTGCGTTTATGCAGACAGAGACAAAAGAAAAATCGGCAAACCGAGGTGCTTTATACGGAACAATCTGGCATCAGGTGATGGCGGTAATTGATTTTGTAAATACGGAAGATGAGGCACAGATTCGTAAAGAAGTAAAACGGTTAGTTGAGACCGGCAGACTTTGCGAAAGTGATACCGAGGTGTTAAATTATAGACGGCTGTCAGCTTTTTTTGACTCGACGTTAGGAAGAAAAATGCGACAAGCACAGAAGGAAGGACGTCTCCACAGAGAGCAGCCGTTTGTTATGGGGTATCCGGCACGTGATTTGTTTGATGAACGCGGGGAAGATGAGACAGTTTTGGTTCAGGGAATCATTGATGGATATTATGAGACCGATGACGGAATTGTGCTCATGGATTACAAAACCGATTCGCTTAAGCCCGGGGATGAAAAAGTGCTTATATCGCGTTATCGGAGACAGATGGAGTTATACCGGGATGCACTGGAAAAAATGACAGGAAAAAAGGTGGTAAAATGCCTGTTGTATTCGTTCTCACTGAGTGAGACAATTGAATGTTAGGAGGATATTGAGATGATGTATGAAGGATTTGCCAATGTATATGACCATATGATGAATCATATTCCCTATGAGACATGGTTTGAAAATCTTTTGCAGTATTTGCATGAGAAGGGCGTTTTGAACGGAAGAATCTGTGAACTGGGCTGCGGTACCGGCGTAATGACGGAGAAATTTGCGGCTGCCGGATATGACATGATTGGTCTGGATAAATCGGTGGATATGCTTGCAATTGCGAAGCAGAAAGAGAGCGGTTCCGATATTTTGTATCTGCATCAGAACATGGAAGAAATGGAATTGGACGGCCCGGTAGATGCGATGCTCAGTGTGTGCGATTCCGTGAATTATCTGCTTCATGAGGAGCAAATGAATAAACTTTTTAGCCGGGTGAAAACGTATGTTAAACCGGGCGGTTATTTCATTTTCGATTTGAAGACGGCGTACTGTTACCGAAACATCATCGGCAACCAGACATGGGTTGAGCAGGATGAGGAAGTCAGTTATATCTGGGAAAACTATTTTTATGAAGATCAGGATATTAACGAATATATGCTCACAATTTTTAGAAAACAGGCAGATTCCGAACTGTATGAGCGCACGGAGGAAGCGCATTACCAGCGTGCCTATGATATGGACACATTAAAACGACTGATTGAGAAAAATGGGCTTGCGTTGGTTTCTTTTCTGGATGAAGATATGAAACAGGTGCCAAATGAAACCAGCGAGCGCATTTATGTAATTGTACAAGCATGAGAAGGAGAGATTCGATGAACCGGAAAGTCTTTTACACCATTTTAGGAATGACAATTTTATGTGGACTGGTGTTTTTTCGCAGCGGTAATTCACTGGCGGCAAACCAGACGGGAATTGTGACGGCATCGTCATTGAATGTACGCACGGGGGCAGGTACTTCCTATGATATTTTACAGTATAACAATGCCAATGTTTTGTTGGCGAAAGAAGATAAAGTGACTATTTTAGAGAAATTGTCAGGCTGGTATCAGGTTAGTTTTGTAAAGGATAACACGACTTTGACAGGCTTTGTCAGTTCCAATTATATTGCGATTGAACAGGCGTCGACTGCGGTACCTGCACCGACAGTAACGCCGGCATCTACATCAGAACCAACGATTACCTATCGCTATGAGACATCCTACCGGCCGGTTTCAGTGGGTGCAAAGGTGCTGAAAAAATCCAAGCTTTACAAAGCAAATGGAAAGAGTGTTTATAAGGTTGGCAGGAAAAAAATGTCGCTTGCAAAGGGAAAGAAAATAAAAGTAATTGGTGAAAAGACGCTGAAAGGGAAAAAATGGTTCCATGTTTCTTTTACATATAAAAAGAAAAAAAGGAAGGCATATTTGCAGAATAAATATGTGAAACTGACAGCGGGAAAAGGTATATATGCACAGATTTTCAATGTGAAAAAGGCGGCGAATATCCGTAAAAAGAAAGGAACCGGTTCAGCATATAAAAAGGTAGGCGGGAAAAAAGTATCCATTGCCAAAAAAGCGGCAGTTACGATTGTAAGTGATGTGGCAGTAAAGAGTACCAGATGGTATAAACTTCGTTTTAACTACAAGGGAAAGACTTATACCGGATATTCCAATGCGAAATATGTAAAACTTGCAAAGAAACCGGTGACGAAAAAAGTTGCGGTAGTTGCCATGAGCGATGCGCAGTTTGAGCAGGCAATGAAAAATGAAGGATTTCCGGAATCGTATAAACAGAGTTTACGTGCACTTCATTCGGCATATCCGTATTGGCAGTTTAAAGCCTATAAAACCGGTCTTGACTGGAATACGGCTGTAACGGAGGAATCGAAAACGGGTGTGAACCTGATTTCCAATGCGAGAGCAAAGGCATGGAAGTCAACCGAAAAAGATGCATACGATGCATCTACCGGCAAGTGGAAGGTATTTGACGGAAGCACATGGGTTGCTGCATCGAAAGCTGCGGTGGCATATTTTATGGATCCCAGAAACTATTTAAATGATCGAAGTATTTACATGTTTGAGTTACTGGAATATCAGTCGCAGTACCAGACAAAATCCGGTGTCAATACAATTTTGTCCAACACACCATTTTACAACAAGAAGTTTTCCTATACGGATGTCAACACCGGTGCGGCGAAAACGATGTATTATGTGACTGCATTCATGGAGGCAGCGAAGATTAGCAAGGCAAGTCCTTATCATCTAGCTAGCCGTGTCAAACAGGAAGTCGTGACAAGTGCGACAACAACGAGTACGGCAGTTACCGGTACGGTATCTTCCTATCCGGGAATTTATAATTTTTATAATATTGGTGCGACTAGCAGCAGTACACCGGTGTTAAACGGACTGAAGTGGGCGAGTAATAAAAAGGCGGGTACCTATTTAAGACCTTGGACCGACCCATACCGTTCGATTGTCGGCGGCGCGCAGTACATAAGTTCCGGCTATATTGCCAAGGGGCAAAATACGTGTTATCTTGAAAAATTTAACGTGACAAGTTATAAACGCTATTCCCATCAGTACATGACAAATGTGGAAGCGGCGTATGAAGAATCGATTAAGACGAAAAAGGCATATGCCGGTATGATGGACAAATCTCCATTGGTATTTTCAATTCCGGTTTATGAAAATATGCCGGCGGCAAACAGCCCAATGCCCAAATAAAAAGGACAAGAAAGGGAAGGGACGATACGATGAAAAAAAGAATGACAGCAGGAATTATTTTGATACTTATGATGGCATTTTGTCTGCCGGTTACGGCAAAGGCGGCGAGCGGTTCGCTGCAGTTATCGGCACTGTCAGAGACGGTAAGCAAGGGAAGTCAGGTGACGGTAGTATGTCAGGTGGCATCTGCCGAGTCCTTTGCGGATGTTTCGTTCCGTCTTTCCTATGATGATTCGATTTTAACTTTTCTTTCCGGTGGCAAAAAGGTAAGCGGCGGAAATGGCATGCTGGAAATTGCCTCCACGGGAAATACGGCCGAAGTGCCGAAAAAGACCTTTTCCCTGCAATTCAAGGCAAAGAAAAAAGGAACCACGATAATCCGGGCAGACGGAGATATATCGGTGACAAATGCAAGCGGCGAAAAATTTTCCATGTGGAGTAACCAGGTGGCGGTTTCGGTTGTGAAAAAGAAGAAAAAGACGGGAAATACTGAGGTACAAACTACACCGAAGGCAACAAATGTTCCGGTAGTGACGGCACCGCCGGTAAAATCCAAAGAAAATCGTCTGAAAACGTTGAAACTTGATGCTGTTTCGATGACGCCGGAGTTTTCGCCGGAAGTTACGGCTTATGAGGCGACAGTAGATGCTAATTCGGATTCTTTGTATTATTCGTATGCGCTTCAGGATGAGAAAGCGAGAGTTTCGGTGCGTGGCGGCGAGGATCTTTCTGAGGGAAATAATGAGGTATCGTTTGTTGTGACGGCGGAAGATGGCAGTGTGAGAGAATATAAAGTGATGGTTACGAAAGAAACAAAGGAAGAGACCGAGAGCCGGGAAGATGAGGCAGATACAACGCAGTCTGTTGGATTTGTGGTCGAGCAGAAAGGGGATAAAAAGATTATCAAAAATTCTTATGAATTTGAGGTTGCAAATCCCGATGATTTAGAGCGGGTGCCGGAAGGATATATTCAATCGTCCGTTGTGCTTTCCGGTGTTACGGTGCCGGCTTTTACGATGGAACATGATTTGGATAACAATTATCTGCTTTTGTATCTGAAACCAAAAACCGGGGATGCAGCGCTTTACCAGTATGACCGCACGGAGCAGACGATTCAGAAATATACCGGAACGATGGTAGAACGCGTGAATAAGGGTGAAACGGCAGGAGAGGGCGGCTCATTTCCGATTTCTACGACAGTTCTTATGGCAGTGATTATTGTTTTGATTGTTACGGTATTGAGCCTTTTGATTGCCATGCTTAAGATGGCGATGAAGCGCCGGAATAAAAAGGGGAAGGAACTTGATTTTTAAGAGGCTATCTGTTATACTGCGGATAGAACAAAGGAGGAAATAAAAAATGTATATATCCATTGATTTTAACAGTGATGAAGCATTGTATCTCCAACTTAGAAATCAGATTATTTATGCGATTGTAAAGGCAGAGTTAAGAGAAGGGGAAAATCTTCCCTCCGTCCGTGATATGGCAGAGACGGTTGGGATTAATATGCACACGGTAAATAAGGCATATGCGATGCTCAGACAAGAAGGATATCTGCAGCTTGACAGGCGTCACGGTGCAATTGTGGCGGTTGATGTGGATGAAATTAAAGCGCGCATGGAACTGGCGCAGACAATGGATTTGATTTTAGCACAGGCGATTTGTAAAAATGTATCGCGTGAAGATGTACACAAGTTAGTGGACGAAATTTATAACCAATATGAAGGATATCGAAATGGAGAATCATTATGAGTAGACAGTTTACTACGGAAGCAGAAAAAGCATTGAATAAAGCTGCTAAATTTGCCATTCGTATGGGACAGAGGATTGTCGGAAGCGAACATCTTTTGTTCGGTCTTAGTGCGGCACCCGGTGTGGCAGCAAGAGTGTTAAAAGAAAATGGCATGGACAAAGAGCGGATAGACATAGAAGTTCGTGAATACTGCGGCATGTCGGATGTTGTCGAAATGGAGCCTTTGCGGGGCGAGACTTCGCCGAAACTGGAGGAACTTTTACTGGCAGCAGCAGAGGAGGCCGGGAAAATGCAGTTAAAAGAGACCGGAACCGAGCATATGCTGTTGGCAATTTTAAAAGACACGTCATGTGTGGCATATAAGATTTTGCTGGCGTCAGGTGCGCCCATTCAGAAGCTTTATACAGACATTATTCTCACGACCGGCGGTGATATGGTACAGGCAAAAAATGAACTGATTGCCAGTCGTTCCCGCAACAAGAAAAATTCGGGTACTCCGACATTAGACCAGTATGCCAGAGATTTGACGCAGTATGCAAAGGACGGAAAACTGGATCCGGTATTAAATCGTGACGATGAGATTGAGAGTGTGATTGGAATTCTCAGCCGGCGCATGAAAAATAATCCGTGTTTGATTGGTGAGCCGGGTGTTGGTAAGACGGCAATTGTGGAAGGACTGGCATCCCGTATTGTGGATGGTGCGGTGCCGGATACATTGGAACAAAAAAGAATTCTTACATTGGATTTGTCCGGCATGGTTGCCGGTTCGAAATACCGTGGCGAATTTGAGGAGCGGATTAAACGTGCTCTTCGCGAGACGAAAGCGGCAGGAAATATTTTACTTTTTATCGACGAACTGCATACCGTTATTGGTGCCGGCGGCGCAGAAGGAGCAATTGACGCATCAAATATTCTGAAACCGGCGATGGCGCGTGGTGAGATTCAGGTGATAGGTGCGACAACGAGAGAAGAGTACCGTAAGCATATTGAAAAAGATGCTGCCTTAGAACGCCGTTTCCAGCCGGTTGTCATTGAAGAACCATCTGCTGTTCAGACGATTAGCATGTTAAAGGGGCTTAGAAGCCGCTATGAGGAATTTCACAAAGTGGAAATTACAGATGCAGCCATTGAGGCAGCAGTCCAGTTGTCGGAGCGCTATCTGAATGACCGTTATCTGCCGGATAAGGCGATTGATTTGATTGATGAGGCATCTGCCAAATTCCATTTGCAGACTGTTTATGCACAGTCTGACCGCACACAGGAATATGAAAAAGAGCGGGAAGATTTGTATGAGCAGAAAGAGCAGGCCTTGATTGCCGGTGACTTAGAGCGCGTGAGAGAGCTGCTTGCTGCGGAAAAGAAGTTAGAAAAGAAAATAGAAAAAGAAGAAGAATTAAAACAGGAACAGCGACAGAAAAAAGATAAAATTCTGCCATCTCACATTGCCCAGGTGGTTGCCAAGTGGACACACATTCCGGTAGAGCAGATGGAGGAAGCGGAAAAAGAGAGACTCAAAAAACTGGATGCCATTTTGCATGAGCGTGTCGTTGGACAAAATGATGCTGTTAAGGCTGTGGCTCGTGCAATTCGCAGGGGGCGCGTGGGCTTAAAAGACCCGAAACGTCCGATTGGTTCATTTTTATTCTTAGGACCTACAGGTGTCGGAAAAACAGAACTTAGCAAGGCTTTGGCAGAAGCTGTGTTTGGTTCGGAAAAAGATATGATTCGCGTTGACATGTCGGAGTACATGGAGAAACAGAGCGTGTCGAAAATGATTGGTTCACCTCCGGGATATGTTGGTTATGAAGAGGGCGGACAGCTCAGCGAAAAGGTTCGCAGAAAGCCGTATTCGGTTCTTTTGTTTGACGAAATTGAAAAGGCACATCCGGATGTCTTTAATATGCTTTTGCAGGTGTTAGAGGATGGTCACATTACGGACGCCCACGGCAAAAAGGTGGATTTTAAAAATACGATTATCATTATGACATCAAATGCCGGCGCAAACCGGATTATTTCTCCAAAAACACTTGGCTTTGGACAGGTGAAGACGAGCGAGGAGGAATACAAGAAGATGAAGGAAGGCGTGATGGAAGAAGTGAAACATATCTTCAAGCCGGAGTTCATTAACCGTGTGGATGAAATGATTGTTTTCCATGCCCTTAATAAGGAAAATATAAAAGATATTACAAAGATTATGTTAAAGCAGTTTGCAAAACGAGTGAAAAACCAGATGGATATGGAACTTTGCATAGCAGACGATGTGGTTGATTTTATTTCCGATAAAGGCTTTGATAAAGATTACGGTGCAAGACCAATCCGCCGTGCTTTGCAGACCGAACTTGAGGACGTTTTGGCAGAGGCTGTGCTTATGGAAGATATTTCTATCGGAGATACGGTGGATGTTTCGCTTTCTTGTGAAGGAACAAAGAAGAAAATTGTAGTAAAAAAGAAGACTTTTGCGGATGAGAAAAAGTGAAGAAAAAATCACAAAAAAGTAATGGCAAAATAAGTCGAAATATTGTATACTTGAAGTATAAAAAAGATGCTGCAATGAAAAGGCGTCAACGAGTGAACGAAGGAGGAATCACAAGATGGGCGTAGTAGAAGAATTGATTCGCAAAGATGCGGATGGGACGTTAAGCTTTGGCAATTATTTGCTGGATACGAAGACGAAAAAATCGGATTTTGCATTCGAGGGTGCAACCTACAAAATCAAGACCTTTAAGGAAATTACCAAATTGGAGAAGAATGGTACGTTAGTGTATGAATCGGTACCGGGTTCTACTGTAACAAAGTTTAGGGGTAATCCGGATGTGGTTGAGTTTGAAGTAGAAGCACCAAGCGATATCAGTTTCACGCTTGAGATGGAACCATCGACCGAGTATAAATTGGTTGTTGATGGTGTGTCGGCAGGAAGAATCCCGACAAATGTCGGAGGCAAACTCAATGCGAGTTTATCTTTGAACGAAGGCGCGAAATCCAGTGTTAAGATTGTAAAGTGCTGATAAGTATGGATACCTCGGAAAAGGAAATGAAGTGATTTTTGGGCACCGGCAAGAATTTGCCGGTGCTTCTGCACATTATATCGTGGGAAAGGTGACTATGGCGAAAGAAAAGACAGTATTTTTTTGTAAGGAATGTGGTTGTGAGTCCTCAAAGTGGGTTGGACAGTGCCCGGCATGCCATGAGTGGAATACGATGGTGGAAGCACCTGCTAATGGCAAGCGGGGAAGGACTTCTTTAAGTGGCGGACGCCGCTCTGTGCCGATGGCAGCAAAGCCTGCTAAAATGAATGAGATTGAGACGCAGAAAGAGTGCAGACGACCGACCGGTATGAAAGAATTGGACCGGGTTTTAGGCGGTGGTATCGTGCCCGGCTCTTTGATTTTGGTAGGTGGTGATCCGGGAATCGGAAAATCCACTCTGCTTTTGCAGATGTGCCGTCTGGTATCCGCTGAAGGTACGAAAGTGCTTTATGTCTCCGGTGAGGAATCGGCAAGACAGATTAAACTCCGTGCCGAGCGGATTGGCAAATTTACGGATGATTTGTATTTGTTTTCAGAGACATGTATCGGTACCATTTTACAGGCGGTGGATGAGGTGAAGCCGGAGGTGTTGATTGTAGATTCGATTCAAACCGTTTTTGAGGAAAGTGTGGATGCGGCACCCGGCAGTGTAAGCCAGGTGCGCGAAATTACTTCGATACTTTTGCAGTTGGCAAAAAGTCAAAATATTACGATTTTTATTGTCGGTCATGTGACGAAAGAAGGAAATGTGGCTGGTCCGAGAATGTTAGAGCATATGGTGGATACGGTGCTTTATTTCGAGGGTGATAAAACGGCGATGTACCGGATGCTCCGGGGTGTCAAAAACCGTTTTGGTTCGACAAACGAAGTCGGTGTTTTTGAAATGCAGAATCAGGGCTTAGTGGAGGTGCCAAATCCTTCGGAATATCTGATGCAGGGACGTCTCCCAAATGAAGCCGGTTCTGTGGTTGCCTGTACGATGGAAGGCAGCCGGCCGTTTCTTCTGGAGGTTCAGGCTCTCGTCTGCCAAACCAGTTTCCCGATGCCAAGGCGTACGGCGGTAGGGACAGATTATAACCGTGTGAATCTTTTGATGGCGGTACTGGAAAAGCGAATGGGCGTGCGGATGGCAGACTGCGATGCCTATGTAAATGTAGCCGGCGGCATGAGAGTTGTTGAACCGGCGTTAGACCTTGCACTTGTGGCGGCACTTTTGTCGAGTTATCATAACCGGAGTCTCCAAGACGGCATGCTTTTGTTTGGTGAGGTCGGACTGGTTGGTGAGGTGCGTGCGGTATCACAGGCGGAGCGTCGTGTAACAGAGGCAATCAAAACGGGCTACACGGTGTGTGTGCTGCCGGAGAGTAACCGTGTCTCTATTGAAAAAGCGGGCAATCTTGATACCCAAAAAATTAAACTTATTGGCGTTAGGCACGTGAGAGAACTGTTAGACTGCGCAGGTTTATAGAATTGTGTGTGCAGCTTGTGTAAAATATGATTGGATAAAGGAAGGATAAAAGAAATGAAACAACTTAAAGAATTATGGACACTTGTAAACAACTGGCTTGGCAATGGGAAAAAATGCATCATTGGTTTGGCGTTTCTCCTCGTTGGTTTTGTCATGAACTGGTTTTCTCATCCGGTAGAGGGACTTTCTCAGATTCCGTTTACCTTGATGACTGCCGGAGGTTTGTGCCTTGTCAATGCGTTGTTTTCGAAGTGGACAGATAAAAATATCAATTTGTTGTTCTTTGTCCTTGCTTTTATTTGCGTAATGGACCTTGGAATTGTTCTTCTCGATGGTGATTTCTCACAGTTTACCACGATGGTTACTGTTACCTGTGCCTGCACAGTTTTTTCATGGGCATTAAACTTTGCCCTTTTGCAGTCGGTAGAAGTAGACGGTGCTGCCAAGAAGATTGTAATGTCGTTTTTGGCAACGGTTTGCAGTGCCGTGATTATGGCAGCAGTGTTTGTTGGTTCGATTTGGCTGGCATCGTAAAAACGGGGATTACCTTGGCGAGACAACGTTATTTGGGTTAAAAGTCGAAAAGGGTTGCATATTTAAGAGAAAATTCTTCTAAGAACTTCCTGAAATGCAACGCTATGTACAAAATCAGTCAAAAAAAGTTGCAAAAAATAAAATAGTAATGGAAACAAACGCAAATAAAACAACGCTTTTCCTTCAATTGATGAGAAAGCGTTGTTTTTTGGCGGTTCTAAACTTGTTGGCTCCTCCCGCTGCGCGGGTCCCTCCTCATAATATTAATTATCAGGGCTCCTCCCGCTGCGCGGGTCCCTCCTCATAATATTAATTATCAGGGCTCCTCCCGCTGCGCGGGTCCCTCCTCATAATATCAATTATCAGGGCTCCTCCCACTACGTGGGTCCCTCCTCATAATATTAATTAATATCATCGAAGAAGATAGGGAGTCTTTTTTTGAATAAGTCGAGGGCAATATTTGCTACTTCGCGCATCTGTGGGTGTGCATGGGAGTCACAACGCAGACGGAAGAAGTTACGCCAGGAGCGAAGATTCATTGTTACGACGATTTCTGTCTTTAAACTGTTTGGAAGTACCGAACGGGCTTCCTGTGGTGTGGCACCCAGTTCAATCAGCTCAAAGTAAGATTTCTCTGCATTTTCCATGGCGCGCATCCATGCTTCGTATTTCTGTAAATCAGTTTCGTTGTTTAAATCATAAGAAAATCCACCGGCGATATCGATAACAGTAATTTCGTTGCCGAATTTGTCACCGGAGTAGTTACAGTAACGTGTACTTTCCTGACTGTAGCTGGCAATGCGGTGGCGTACAATTTCATGGGTAATACCGCGGTCACAAATCATACGGACTGTAACAGCCTCATGTTCGATGACAGATTCATGTCCTCTTTTCAAAATATTGCGGATAAAACGTTCCGCGGACTCTTCCGTAATATTTCCCTCGCTCTTGTAGCATACACGTCCGATTTTCTCTATTTTACGAATCATTTCATCGTAATCTTTCATATCAATGATTTCTACACTGGGTTTTGTTACATTCATGATTCTTCTCCATTCTGTTCATCAATTTCTTAAGGCTTAGTATATAGTATGTGTCAGTTTTTTGCAAGCATAATACATTGACCGGGTTTTTAATTATAGATAAAATATTATCAGGTAATAAACAAATTAATGCAAAATTATATGTAAAGGGGAAGTGTTAGAATGAAAAGTAGAACCAAAGAAATGACGGCAAAAGCAGTACTTATTGCACTTTTGGTAAGTACAGCAGCCAGTCCGTTCCAAAGCAATATGGCATCATCAAAAGCTGTAGCAAAAAAAATTAGCGTGACGCTTAATAAAAAAAGACTATCGCTAAAGACCGGACAAAGATTTCGATTGAAAGCGAAAAAGAAACCGGCAAAGGCGAAAGTTTCTTTTTCATCGTCAAAGCGCTCGGTGGTGTCAGTAAATAAAACGGGACTTGTCAAAGCGAAAAAGCCTGGAAAGGCTTCGATTACCGCGACTGTTAAATACAAAGGGAAAAAGAAAAAGGCAGTTTGTAAAGTGAGGGTTGTATCAAAAAGGAAGACAATCAATAAGCAGATACAACCATCTGCACCGGCAGCAAATACACAGCAGCCAACACCAACGGCAACTGCAAAGCCGGTAATAACTGATCCGACTGCAACACCAAGTGCTGCGCCTAAAAGAACACCGCGTGCAACGAAAACACCATCGCCTACGCCGGTAGAAATTACATATAAGGCCGATTATACAGTAGAACTTGGAAGTACCCTTGATGTGAAGAAAGAAGTAAAACCGTCGGAGGGAGTCATTACGGATTATAATGTTTCTACGTCGAATAGTTATGTAGCAATTATTGATGCAAGAGGAAAGATAAAACCTCTGCACATTGGAAAGTGTACTCTCATTTTGACATCAAAGGCAGATGATACAAAAAAAGAAACTTATAAACTTTGTGTAACGGATGAATTTGTTGCGGAGGATGGTTATAACTTCTATAAAGAAGATATTGCACATGGCGAGGTGTCAGATTTTACATATCCTTCCCAATACCGTGAAAGCGGTGAAGGGCATGCCAAGATTTATTTTCCGCCGGATTATGATCCTAAAAAGAAGACATATAATTTGTTGTTCTGTCTGCACGGTGGCGGACAAAATGAGGATTATTGGACTTGCGGAAGAAAGACTTCAGCCGGAGCCGGATGTCATGCAAACAATATTATGGACTATTTGTATGATACGAAAGAGGCGGAAGAGTGTATTGTAGTATTTCCGAATGGCAACATTAACTATGATAAAAGTAAAACATATCCAAATACAGAGCCTAATCCGGTTGTTCAGAATTCGTGGAGTAACTGTTATTTGTTCGAATATGAAGTGATTTATGATTTACTTCCGTATATGGAAAAAAATTATCCGGTAAAAAAAGGCGCTGCTCATACCGGCGTGTGCGGGCTGTCTATGGGCTGTGGAGAAGCCATTGAACTGGGGTTAAAACATCCTGATTTGTTCCAGTATATGGGATTCTTCTCGGCTGGACCATTTGCTTCAACCAAGCAGACGATTGTAACAACACAAGAGGATGCCAATCGTCTGAACAGTCAGATTAAGTTGTGTTTCTTTATCACCGGACAGCAGGACCATATGATGGATGATAGTGCAAGAAGATTTGTTAATCAGTGTGATTTGCTTGGATTAAATAATATGTTTTTTGAAGTAAAAGGAACCGGTCATGATGACAGGTGCTGGGATCGTGCCTTTTACACTTTTATGCAATATGCTTTCAAATAAAAATTATTTCAGAAAATGATTGACATTGGTTTTGTTTTTTGGTAATATATTATTCGCTGGCAGTGGTTGTCGGCGAAAATGCGGAGTTGCTGGAATTGGCAGACAGGCATGACTAAGGATCATGTGCTCGTAGGGCGTGTGGGTTCAAGTCCCATACTCCGCATGTCATATAGATGCTGTATAGACGATGAAATCGGCTGTACAGCATTTTCTTATTTTAAGGAAAATGAGTGGCGTAATACGCTGTCGATGTTTCTTTACAGATAAGGCGTGATATGATACACTTTTTTATGTGGTACAAGGCTTTTGTATCACGAAAAAAATTAAGAAAATGGATAAGCAGCAAAATAGGAGGAACAGGATGAAACGAATTATTTCTATGTGTTTGTCAGCAGTGCTTTTGTTATCCCTTTGTGCGACGGGAGCAGCAAAGACAGCACAGGCAGAAGAAAAACAGAAAGTGATTGTAATTGATGCAGGACACCAGACTCGTGCGATGAGTGCAACGGAGCCGATTGGACCGGGCTCAAGTCAGAGAAAGGCAAAGGTGACCGGAGGAGCGAGTGGCTGTGTGACACATCTGCCGGAATATAAATTGAATCTTCAGGTGGCTAAAAAGTTACAGAAAGAATTGGTAAATCGTGGCTATAAAGTAATCATGGTGCGTACAAAAAATAATGTCCGTATGTCAAATGTGCAGCGTGCTAAAGTAGCGAACAAATACAAAGCGGACGCTTTTATCCGAATTCACGCAAACAGTGCGGGAAGTTCGAGTGTCAAAGGAGCATTGACGATAGCACCGGCGTCTAATAACCGTTACATGACAAAAGCAAACCGTAAGGCAAGCCAGAAGCTCTCTAAGAAGGTTTTAAAAGCTATGTGTAAAACGACAGGAGCAAAGAACCGTGGTGTTATGTATACGAACAGCATGACAGGCATCAACTGGTGTAAGGTTCCGGTTACAATTGTGGAAATGGGCTTTATGAGTAATCCAAGCGAGGACAGAAAGATGGCAAAAGCTTCTTATCAGAAGAAGATTGTCAAGGGAATTGCAGACGGAATTGATAACTTTTTTTAACAGAATATAAGTCCCTAAAGCACAAAAACCGCTTGCGAATCTCTGCCAAAATGGTAAAATAGATAGTATAAAAAATGAGTTCTTTTTTACAGAAAGGCGGGGATTATCATGAATAAAGTGATTACGATTACAAGACAGTTTGGCAGTGGGGGAAGAGAAATCGGAAAGAAGTTAGCAGAGGCTTATGGAATTCCATTTTACGATAATGAAATCATTTCCCGTGCGGCAAAAGACACCGGTTTTGCAGAGGCGGCTTTTGAGCGCGCAGAAGATAAAGCAAGCAACAGTCTGCTTTATTCCATTGCGATGGGAATGAATGTATTTTCCAGTCAGGATGTCGGATTTTCCGGTTTGTCGTTAGATGACCGTATTTTCTTAGCGCAGTCGAAGGTAATTCGCAATGTGGCAAAAGAAGGTCCTTGCGTAATTGTTGGCAGATGTGCGGATTACATTTTGAAAAATCAGGAAAATGTAGTCAATCTGTTTATTCGCGCAACACTCGATTTCCGCATTAAACGTGCGATTGAGGTAGAGGGAATTCCGAAAGAAAAATCAGCAGAAATGGTTATGAAAAAAGATAAAAGTAGAGCGAACTATTATAAGTATCACTCTGGTGAACGCTGGGATAACGTGCTTAATTATGATTTTGCTATCCGTAGTGACTTGTGCGGAATTGATGGCACCGTTGCGTGTCTGAAAGCATATTTAGACCAGATGTAATAAGATTAAAGGAGAACGAAGACAATGAGTAAAAAAATTAGAACAAGATATGCACCGAGCCCGACCGGTAAAATGCATGTAGGCAATTTAAGAACAGCGTTATATGAGTACTTGATTGCAAAACATGAAGGCGGAGATTTCCTTCTACGTATTGAGGATACCGATCAGGAGCGTTATGTTGAAGGTGCTCTTGATTTGATTTATAAAACGATGGACCAGGCAGGACTTAAGCATGACGAAGGTCCGGACAAAGATGGCGGCTATGGCCCTTATGTACAGAGCGAGCGTGTAAAAACCGGTATTTATCTTGAGTATGCGAAAAAACTCGTAGAAAAAGGAGAGGCTTATTACTGTTTTTGTACAAAGGAAAGACTGCAGAAACTTCATGATGAAGCAGAAGCAAGAGGGGAAAAGGCTGCAAAGTACGACAAACATTGTCTTCACTTGACCAAAGAGGAAATTGAGGCAAATCTGGCAGCAGGTGTGCCGTATGTTATCCGCCAGAACAACCCGACGGAAGGAGAAACATCCTTTGATGATGTAATTTATGGAAAAATTACAGCACCAAATGATGAATTGGATGATATGATTCTGATTAAGTCAGATGGTTATCCAACCTATAACTTTGCCAATGTAATTGATGACCATTTGATGGAGATTACACATGTTGTCCGTGGAAATGAGTATCTGTCTTCCGCACCGAAGTACAATCGCCTGTATGAGGCTTTTGGATGGGAAGTGCCAGCCTATATTCATTGTCCGATTATTACGGATGAGGAGCATAAAAAGTTATCCAAACGCCGTGGTGATTCTTCCTTTGAGGATTTGGTAGAACTTGGTTTTCTGCCGGAAGCAATTGTAAACTATGTTGCTTTACTTGGCTGGAGTCCGGCGGATGACCGTGAGATTTTCAGCTTGAAAGAATTGGAAGAAGTGTTTGACTATCATAGAATTAATAAATCACCGGCAGTATTTGATATTGTGAAACTTCGCTGGATGAATGGTGAATATATCAAGGCGATGTCCGATGATGCGTATTATGAACATGCACTTCCGATTATCAAAAAAGTGATTACCAAAGATTTGGATTTGAAAAAAATTGCGGATTTGGTAAAAACACGAATTGAAGTATTCCCGGATATTACAGAGAAGATTGATTTCTTTGAAGAATTGCCGGAATATGATGTGGCGATGTACACTCATAAGAAAATGAAAACAAACAGTGAAAATTCATTGGAAGTATTGAACGAGATGCTGCCACGATTAGAAGCATTACCGGATTTCTCATTTGAGAATGTAGAAAAAGTAGTAAAAGATTATGTGGCTGAAAAAGAATGTAAGAATGGATTGGCACTGTGGCCGCTTCGTACAGCGGTTTCCGGTAAACAGATGACACCGGGTGGTGCTTATGAGATTATGGACATTCTTGGAAAAGAAGAGTCATTAAAGCGAATTAGAAAAGGAATTGAGTTGCTTAATGGAGTGCAATAAAGAACAAGAAGAGGCAATTATGCACAGGGATGGACCTGCTATGGTATTAGCGGGTCCCGGTGCAGGAAAAACCTATGTTATTACCAATCGTGTGAAAGCATTGATTGATGAATATGGAGTTAAGCCGGAACAAATTCTTGTTGTAACATTTTCAAAAGCAGCGGCAGTGGAGATGAAGGAACGTTTTGAAATGCTGACAGGTGGACAGCGTCTGCCAGTCAGATTTGGAACGTTCCATTCTGTTTTTTTTCAAATTTTGCGGCTGGCGTATCATTATGAGGTAAAAGACATTGCAACTCCGGCATTAAAATACCGTTTTCTGGAAGAAACACTCAATGAAACCGGATACGAGGTGGACGATAAAAAGGAATTTCTTTCCGATATTGAAAAGGAAATCAGCCGTGTAAAAGGGGAAGGAATCGAGATAGACTGCTATTTTTCCTCGGCGTGTTCCGCTGAAATTTTTCAGAAAATGTACCGGGGATATCAGGAAAAACTACAAAGACACCGTTGTCTTGATTTTGATGATATGGTAGTATATACATATCAGCTTCTAAAAGAGAGAGAAGATATCCGCAGACGCTGGCAGGCACAGTTTCGGTATTTACTGATTGATGAATTTCAGGATATCAACCGTTTGCAGTACGAGACGGTTTGTATGTTGGCAGAACCGGAGAATAATCTGTTTATTGTTGGGGATGATGACCAGTCAATCTATGGATTCCGCGGTGCTAAGCCGGGTATCATGCTTTCTTTCCCGAAACGCTTCCCGGACACAAAACAGATTGTGCTTGGCGTAAATTACCGTTGTTCGGATGAGATTATGAAAGCGGCAGAACGGCTGATTGGAAAAAATAATGAACGGTACGAAAAACATATTGTTGCAAACAAGGGCAAGGAACAGCCGGTGCATATGAAAAAATGCGAGAATTTACCGGATGAAGCCGAGAAGATTGTGGCACAGATACAGATGTATCAGAAAGAAGGCATTGCGTATCAGGAGATGGCGGTGTTATTTCGGACGAATATGCAGATGCGTTTGCTAGCCGGGAAACTGATGGAACATGGAGTTCCATTTACCATGCGGGAAAATCTTCCGAATTTATTTGATACTTGGATGGCAAAAGATATTATGTGCTATTTGCAGCTTGCACTTGGAAACCGGAGCCGTGAGAAATTTTTAAAGATTGCAAACCGCCCGGTCAGATACTTAAGCCGTACGGCTTTTACAGAACCAGAAGTAAGTTTTGATAAACTCCGTGCCTATTATGCGGTGAAAAATCAGGAGTGGATGGAAGAGCGAATCTGGAATTTTGAGTATGATTTAAAAAATCTGGCATCGCTTTCACCCTATGCGGCAATTCATTTTATACGAAAAGGCATTGGTTACGATGAATTTTTGAAGACTTATGCCGATGAGAGAAATGTAAATGCCGATGACTGGTTTGATGTGCTGGATGAAATGCAGGAGATGGCACGCGACAAAAAGAGCATTCCGGAGTTCCTTTCTTTTGTAGAAAATTACGGGGATACGCTGGAGGAAATGCGGCAGGAGCAGAAGAAGCAGCAGGTCAAAGAAGAACCGGGTGTTTCATTGATGACGATGCACGCCTCCAAAGGTTTGGAATTTCCGGTTGTGTTTGTGCCGACATTAAATGAGGATATTGTACCGTACCGCAAGGCTGTTCAAGAGGGAAATTTAGAAGAAGAAAGACGTATGCTTTACGTGGCAATGACACGTGCAAAAACATATTTGCATCTGTCATTTGTGAAAGAGCGTTTCCATAAAGAGGCGGAGCCGTCACCATTTTTATATGAAATTTCGCCGGCTCTGAAGAATAAAATAAATAAGAAGCGAGGTAGATGAAGGTGAAAAAAGCAATAGCTTATGTGCTTGCCGGAGTAATGATGTTTGAAGCGGCAGGGCTGACAGCATCAGAACAGGCACAGGCGTCTGTAAAGGGAAAATTAAATGTGAAATCGGTTACCTTGGCAACCGGAAAATCGGTTACGCTGAAGGTGAAAAATAAAGGAAAGGCAAAGGTGCGCTGGAGTTCATCCAAGAAAAAGATTGCGAGTGTTTCTTCACGTGGTAAAGTGAAGGCAAAGAAAAAAGGAAAAGCAACCATAACAGCAACCGTTTCCTACCGTGGAAAAAAGAAGAAATTAAAGTGCCGTGTTACGGTTTTGCAGGGGGCAAAGAAACTTCGTATTGTGGACGAAGACAAAAAGAGTGTCAATTCCATTGTTTTAAATAAATTTGATTCTGTGAAATTGACCGGTGTAGTTTCACCAAAGAAATCAAACGACAAAGTGATGTGGAAGTCTTACAATCCGGAAGTGGCTACCGTTACAAGCAAAGGTGTTGTAACCGGTCAGTATGTCGGAAAAACGACGGTTCGTGCAAAGACCTACAGCGGCAAGCGCATCAAGGTAAAAGTTACGGTAAAAGCACCGGTGCTTAGTGATACGTTAAAGACCGCTTACATCAAAGATTTTAAGATTGGTGCAGCGGTGAATACGTGGCAGCTTGAGGGAGCCGGAGCCTACGCAAAAGCGAAGGCACTGATTACCAATCAGTTTAATTCGATTACAATGGAAAACCAGATGAAACCGGAGTCACTTCTGAGCAAAGAAAATCAGACACGCGGAACCGACACCAATGTTTTGATTAATGAAGAAATTCTTCAGAAAGTATTGAAGCTTGCCAGTGATAACGGATTAAAACTGCGTGGACATACGCTTGTATGGCACAGTCAGACGCCGGAATGGTTCTTCCATAAAGATTATAATGTTGACAAGTCACTTGTTTCTAAGGATGTGATGCGTCAACGAATGGAAAGCTATATTAAGAAGGTTCTCACATACTGCCAGGAAAATTATCCGGGTGTTGTCTATGCATGGGATGTTGTAAATGAGGCGGTCAATGATGATGGTACGATGCGCACATCATCCAACTGGTATAAAGTATATGGTGATGCCGGCTATGTGACAGATGCGTTTACTTTTGCCCGTAAATATGCAGATAAAGATGTGAAACTTTTCTTAAACGATTACAATGAGTATGCAGCGGCAAAAAGAGACCGTATTTATCAGGTGGTAAAAGACTTGTATGACAAAGGCTTGTGTGACGGCGTTGGTATGCAGTCTCATTACTCCATGACAAGTCCGACAATTGCTGCGGTAAAGGTAGCAATTCAGAAGTACAACCAGATTGATCCGGGCAAGATTGAAATTCAGTTGACGGAGTTAGATATTCATAATACATTCCGGACAGCAGCTGACCAGAAAAGTGTAGCGACAAAATACCAGTCATTATTTAACATGCTGGTAGACAGCAGAAGAAATCAGAAAATCAATATTACCGGTGTTACCTTCTGGGGGCTTACCGATGGAGATTCCTGGTTGTCTGATTTCAAAGGAGAAACGAGTTATCCATTGCTCTTTGGAGCAGACTATGCAGCGAAATCAGCTTATTTTGCTGTGCTGAACGCTGCCAAATAAGGAGGGATTGGTTTGAATCCAATTAGTGTTCTGATTCTTGTATTAATTGTGGTTGCGGCTATCTTTGTGATTACTTATGTGGCGCATGACCGTGGTTCCTCGATGTGTTCCGGATGCCATGGCGATTGTGCAAACTGTGGCAAAAAGCCGAAAAAGAAATAGAAAAAAGAGTTCCCTTGTGCAGAGACGAGATAACGCTTTGCGTTATAGTCTCTCACAAGGGAACTTCTTTTTCTATTCTTCTACTTCAAAGGTAACGAAGATATATTTTTTGTCTTTGTTAAATTTTGAATTTTGAACTTGTGCTCCTGTTAATTTCTGGTGTTTTACTTTGATGTTTACAGATTTCTGTGTTCCATCATTAAATGTAGCAGTGCAGGTTATGGTAACATTGCCAAGTGCTTTGTTTCTTGCTTGTAATTCTGAATCGCTTTCTGCTTTTCCATCGAAAAGTGCCGTTGCATCGGCAGAAGAAATTTTACAGTCGTTATCGGTTATACTTACAGTAAACTGTTTTTCCGGTGTTTCTTTTGCGTTTACGGTGAAGAAACGGTAATTTGATTGAGAGCTTCCTTTGCACAATTCGCCCTCCTTGAAATATTTGGAGTGTTCTGCTTTTGTAACAAAGAAATGCCCCTTATTGATGCGGTATGTGACCGTTTTAATGTTGTTTCCCTCAAACTGCAACGGGGCTTTTATATTGTAGGAAACAAACTGTTTGCCTGCATCGCCTTCACACCAGATCGAGGTATAACCGGGATTGGCATAGACCCTCATCTGATTTTTCTTTGTGTGTTTGATTTCTGCTGCGTTGACTTTCACAACAAAGGAATTTGTGACGGCTGTGTTCTGTGCTTTTTCCGGTTTAATAGTTTTATATCCAATGCCCCAAATAAGTGCCAGACAAGCGGCTGCGGCAACGGCGCTTTGTATTATTCGATGTTTTCTCATAGTGCTTTTTCTCCTTTTTGACTTAGACGGAGTTTTCTTTACGAGGATTTCCTCATCGGAAATATCCGGTCTCAGTGCTTGTTTTAAGATGTGTTCCAATTCGGTATCATTCATCATAAGGCAGCCTCCAATTTCTTTTTAAGAATCATTTTTGCGCGGCGCAGTCGGCTCTTTACCGTATTTTCTGAAACTTGCAGACAAGTGGCAATTTCTGAAATTTTTAAATCGGCAGAGTAGAATAGTTCGATTACTGTGCGGTACTTTTCCGGTAAATCAAAAACCATTTTTTGCACCAGTGCATTGGTTTCATTTTGCACTACCGTTTGCTCCGGTGTTTTAGTGTCAGCCGAAATAACTTTCAAATTGCCGCTCTCATCCTGTGCTTCATAACTTTCAAAGGATGCCAGCCGCTTTCGCCTTGCATATTTTCTTCTTTGATTTTTCCAGAGGAAGATGGCTACAGACAGCGTGTAACTTTTGAGGTTTTTATCAACATTCAAATGCTGTAATTGTTCCAGCAATTTCAACATCGTATCTTGATAAAGTTCATCCCCCTCTATTTTGCTCGCTGTTGTCATGCGGCAGAATCGAAGGATGTCAGCACCCTGCGCCTGCACATATTCATCAAACTCCTGTTTTGTCACATGAATCTTCCTTTCTTTTGCTCAAAAGACATCTTTCACAAGTATATTGTCATGGGAGGGGAAAAAGTTTCAAGAAAAAACTTTCCCTTTATTTTAGTCAATGAAAAGTGTACATAAACAAATAAAAAAAGCCCCTTTGTGAGAGACTATATCGCAAAGCGATATCCCGTCTCTGCACAAAGGGACTTTTTTTAGTCCTCTAATTTTTTATTAATAAATTCATCCCAGATGCTGTCGTCTTCATCCTCTTCTGCATCGTCCTCATCTTCGACATCGATATCCGACATCTCGGAATCAATAATCTGCTGTAAAACATCGACAAGCTGTTCTAACAGGGCATCATCTTCGACCGGCGCAATTTCTAACTCGGTTTCTCCTTTCCAGTTTGTACTGCCATCAATGGAGAAGAAATAAAACTCACCGGTTTCATTCTCTGCCTCACAAAAAGCACCATAATCCTGTCCATCATATTCAAACACAAACTGAAGTTCACACTCTGTCGTTGTGCCGTCTTCATCTTCCATGGTAAGTGTCAAATCTTCTAATTCTTCATAATTAATATCTGCCATAATTTCCTCCAATTCAGATTTCTAATTTGTTTCTTAAACTGTATCATGTTTTTAGCGGAAATGCAACTATTCTGGCGCTAACATTGTATTTTAACCCCTTGCGTCCGTGCCATCCTCGTTTTATACTATAGGTATGAGCAAAGAAAAGACGATTAAAATATCCGTAAGAAACTTAGTGGAATTTGTTTTCCGCGAGGGAGATATTGTAAGTGGCGGCGCGGGTGTGAGAAATGTAGAGGCGATGCAGCTTGGCAGCCGCATTCACAGAAAAATACAAAAAAGTATGGGCGTTGGGTATGAATCCGAGGTTCCTTTATTTACGATACAAAAATTTAAGAGTGCCGAATATGAAGAAGATTTTTCCTTGAAAATTGAAGGGCGTGCGGACGGCATTTTTACCGATGGTGATTTGACGGTAATTGATGAGATTAAGGGCGTGTATCTGCCGGTGCAGGATTTGGAAAAGCCGTTGTTTATCCATCAGGCACAGGCAATGTGCTACGCCTATATCGTGGCAGAAAATGAAAATCTGGATGAAATTGGAGTGCAACTTACCTATTGTCATCTGGAGACCGAGCAGGTGGTGCGGTTTCGGGAGACATTTTCGCGAATTGAGATTGTACAGTGGTTTCGGAATTTGATGGATGAATATGAAAAATGGGCGGTTTATCAGTATGACTGGAAAAAGCAGAGAGATGCATCCATTACGGAACTTACCTTTCCATTTTCCTATCGTCCGGGGCAGAAAGAACTAGCGGCGATGGTTTATCATACGGTGGAAAAAGGAAAGCGGCTGTTTGTTGAAGCACCGACGGGGGTAGGGAAGACGATTAGTACAGTCTTTCCGGCGATAAAGGCAATGGGAGAGGAGGTCTGCGACCGGATTTTTTATCTGACGGCAAAAACGATAACAAGAACGGTGGCGGAAGATTGTTTTGAACTGCTTGGAAAACAAAAACTGCTTTTTAAAACCCTAACGATTACTGCAAAGGAAAAAATGTGTGTAATGGACACAGTTTCCTGCAATCCGGGTGAGTGTGAGCGTGCGAAAGGGCATTATAACCGAGTGAATGAGGCGGTTTACGACATGTTAATTCATGAGCATAAAATGAGCCGGGATATGATTGAGAAATATGCCGAAAAACATCAGGTTTGTCCGTTTGAAATGGCGTTGGATGCCGCCCTTTTTGCAGATGCCGTGATTTGTGATTACAACTATGTTTTTGACCCGAATGTGTATCTGCGGAGATTTTTTTCAACTGAGAAAAAAGGAAATATGGTGCTTTTGGTGGATGAGGCACACAATCTTGTGGAGCGCGGCAGGGAAATGTACAGTGCGAGGCTTGTGAAAGAAGATTTTCTTGCAGTAAAGAAGATTGTGAAGGCGATGGAACGACATGAAAAACGTCCGGAAGTACATTATATACTGCGGAAATTTGAAAAATCGCTGGAGGCGGCGAACCGTGTGCTGCTTGCATGGAAAAAAGAGTGCGATGAATTTGAAGTGATTTCGGATGCGGGAACGCTGGAGTTTGCTCTTCTTCGTGTGGCAGGAGATTATGAATTGGTGGCAAAAGAATATCCGGTACTGCCAGAGCGTGACACGATTTTATCGCTTTATTTTGATGTCCGCCGGTTTCTTGCAGTGCTGGAAAAATTTGATGAGAGTGACCGGATTTATCTAGATTATGATGAGGAGCGGAAGTTCCGCATTAAAATCCAGTGTATGGATCCGTCCGGCTGCCTGAAAGAGGTGATGGAACGGGTGCAGAGCACCATCTTTTTCTCGGCGACTCTTTTGCCAATTCGCTACTATAAAGAACAGCTTGGCGGGGAGAAGGAAGATGCCGCGGTTTATGCAAAATCCGTATTTTTGCCGGAACAGAGAAAAGTGATGATTGCCCGTGATGTGACGACAAAATATACGAGGCGCGGGGCGGCAGAATACGAAAAGATTGCGGCATACATTGACAGTTTTATCTCAGCAAAAGAGGGAAATTATCTGCTCTTTTTCCCATCGTACCGTTTTATGGATGAAATTGTAACAAGGCTTCCTAATAGAGAGAATCAGAAGATTCTTGTACAGATGCCCGAAATGCGTGAGCGGGAGAGAGAAGAGTTTTTGGAGGCATTTTCTGAAGAAACAGACAAAAGCGTGATTGGATGCTGCGTTATGGGAGGCATTTTCAGTGAAGGAATTGATTTGAAAGAAGAATGTCTGATTGGCGCGGTCGTAGTAGGAACCGGGATTCCGATGGTTTGCCATGAAAGGGAGTTGTTCAAGGATTATTACGAGGAGAAAAAAGGGGATGGGTTTTCGTATGCTTATTTGTATCCGGCAGTAAATAAAGTGTTTCAGGCGGGTGGACGAGTGATTCGTACAATAAACGACAAAGGGGCAATTCTTCTTTTGGATGAGCGGTTTATGCAAAAGCAGTATCAGGATTTGTTCCCGAGGGAATGGTATCCTTTTGATGTTGTAAATTGTGAGAAGATGAAAGAATTGCTTGCAGAGTTTTGGCAGGAATAAAAACGACGGATTCCATATTCTTTGGAGTCCGCCATGATTTTAGTATGCATTTTTATTTACGAAACCTTTGAAAATTGTCAGGAATAAAATTTTAATATCCAGTCCTAACGTCCAGTTTTCAATGTAATACAAATCACAGTCGATTCGCATGCGGATGGATGTATCACCGCGGTAGCCGTTTACCTGCGCCCAGCCGGTGATGCCCGGACGAACCTGATGTTTAATCATGTAACGAGGAATTTCTTCCTTAAATTTTTCCACAAAGAACGGACGCTCTGGTCTTGGTCCGACAAGGCTCATATCGCCTTTTAACACATTGAAAAACTGTGGTAATTCATCCAAACTGGTTTTTCGGATGAATTTGCCGATTGGTGTTACGCGGGGGTCGTTCTGCACCGTCCATGCCTGTTTTTCTTTTGAGGCGTCCTGCACTTCCATTGAGCGGAACTTAAACATTTTAAACGGCTTATTGTGAAGACCAACACGCTCCTGCTTGAAAATAAGTGGTCCCGGCGATGTGATTTTAATAATCGCTGCCACCACTGCCATCGGAATGGAGAACAGGATAATTAAAAGCAGTGCACCTACAATATCAATTGCACGCTTGCAAAAACGGTTAAACGAGTTTGAAAGCGGAATATTTCTCACGTGGATGACCGGCAGTCCATCCAAATCTTCAGTATACGGACGAGTCGGAATAATATTGTTGTAATCCGGAATAAACTTTGTGTGAACGCCGGATTTTTCTGTTACGGCAACAATCCCTTCCAGACTGTCGTAGTGGTCGATGCTCAGCGTAATTGCTGTTTCATCATAATCATTTTCAGACAGCATTTTCTCTAACTCGTCCACTCGCCCAATCACATGAATGTCGCGGTAAGAATAGCCAAGCGGTTTATGGTTGTCCAAAATACCATGAATGGAAATACCCCATTCCGGATGTGCCAACAGTCTGTCGATGTAACCTTCTGCGGCACGGCTGTAACCGATTAATAAAATATGTTTGTGGTTCATTCCTTTTCTGCGAATCTTGCGAAGAAGTGTTGTCGTGCAAAAACGGAATAAAACTTCCAGTATAAAATTCAGCGTAACAAAAATAATAATAAACAAACGGGCGTAAGTACCATTGCGAATAAAAAACAGAAAGGCAACGCAGTAGAGAATTCCTACAACATTGGATTTTAAAATGTTAAAAATTTCTGATTTTCTGCTCTTGGTACGTTTTGGGTCATACAAGTGGAAAAAATAATAGGAAACGAGGTAACAAGGAATCAGCATAATCAAAATTTGCATGTAATCCTTTAACGAGCCGTAAATACCGACCGGTTCCTCAATCCATTCCCACCGAATTAAAATGCTATCGTTGCTAAAGCGCAGGTAATATGCGCGGATGAACGAAAATACAATAATTGCCGTGTCTATTAATATACGAAAAAGATTTAGGAGCTTTTGATTTCCCTTAATCAAACCAATCCAGTCCTTTCTATTTTATAGTTTAGTATGTCCACAAGTATAGATAGTATATCTCATTTTTGCCTTTTTCACAAGAAAAATGTCAGCGGCTTTTTTATTTTCGCAATTTACCGGGAAGGATTGCTACTCATGTGCCGCTCCCGCTTAAGGTACGCGCAGAGGTATCGATATGCAAAATTCGCATATCAGATACCTGCGTGTACCTAGCACATTCTTTGCAATCCTTCCCGGTAAACTACTGGAATATTAAAAAAGTCACTTGACAGCATTAAGTAGGAAAGGATGAAGAGGTGCGAAAATACATTTAATGGTTTTTAATTTGCACAGAACAACGCTTTTGGCTTGATTTGGCTCATAAGGTTGCATTTCAGCCGTGTTATTCGAGTTTGGCAGGACAAATTCGTGGATAAATGCAACTCTTTCCCTTAATTGTAGTCGTTTTGGTTGCATGATTTTGAAAAAAATTTAAAATCATGCAACGTTTTTGGGAGTTTGTAAGGATTTTGGTTGCATAACCTTCCTGCCGCCACATCAGAGCTATTTGATTGCTTATAGATGATTTATAACATTTGTGGATTGTGGGTACAAATGCGTGGGTATCCGGCATGTGTATTTTACATGCCGATACCCTTACGCAATTTGTCAAGCGAGAGCGCCCACAAGACGCAAATATTATAAATCATTCACATTCTCAACACAATTACTGTCTATAATAAACCTAACTTAAGACGAAAGGAAGTTTTAGCATGGACGAAAACAACATGGGAAATAACAATAGCATAGAAAATAACAACGATGCCAATGGATTTGTCATGGTTGACAATCCGGCACCGCAGGCTTCTCAGGAACCACAGGAGCCGCAGACTGAGAACCAGAATCAGAACCAGCCGGTGCAGCCGGAAGCAGCATCTCAGTATACACAGCCAGAACCGGAGGTAACTCCACAGTATACACAGTCGCAGCCGGAACCGGCACAGCAGCAGAATACCTATTATGAGCAGCCGGTGCAGCCATCACCGATGCCATCTGAAGATAATACGTACCGATTCCAAAATGTAGAAGCGCAGAACGTGAAAAAGAAAAAAGAAAAGAAAGCAAAAAAAGGAATGTCAATTCCTAAAATTTTAGTCAGTGCAGTTTTATTTGGCGTGATTGCAGCGGGATGTTTCTTTGGAGTAAATAAGGGATTATCTGATTTGTTCGGAACAAAGAGTGAGATTCAGGGCGTGGATAACAGTTCCAATAATGGTGTTGCCCTGACAACGGTATCTGGTTCAGCAGCTACGGTTGCCGATGTGTCCGGTATCGTGGAAAAGGTTATGCCATCGATTGTTGCGATTACAGAGAAGAGTACTCAGACTTCTTACTTTGGACAGACTTATTCTTCCGAGGGAGCAGGTTCCGGATTTATTGTAAAACAGGATAATGACCAGCTCCTGATTGTGACAAATAACCACGTTGTAGCTGACGCGGATAAAATTTCAGTTACTTTTAACGATAATGAAGTGGCGGATGCAATGGTAAAAGGAACAAGTGAGTCGAATGACCTTGCGGTTATTACCGTTAAATTAAGTTCCCTTAAAGAATCCACGAAGAAAAGTATTCGCGTTGCTTCCTTAGGAAATTCAGATCAGGCAAAAGTCGGACAGATGGTAATTGCCATCGGAAATGCTCTTGGCTATGGACAGTCTGTAACCGTTGGTTATCTGAGCGCGAAAAACCGTGAAGTGTCTGCATCGGATGGAAGCGGAAAGAGTACGACACAGGTTTTGATGCAGACAGATGCAGCGATTAATCCAGGTAACAGTGGTGGTGCTTTGATTGATACAAACGGAAATGTAATCGGTATCAACTCGTCCAAATATTTCTCCTACGGTTCAACAAATGTTGAGGGTATGGGATATGCGATCCCGATGAGTGATGCAGTTTCTGTTATCAATGACTTGATGGACCGCGAAGTTTTGAAAGACAGCGAAAAAGGTTATCTGGGTATTACCGGAAGAGACATTTCAGAAAGTGTAAGCAAAGCATATGGTATTCCGGTTGGCGTGTATGTTGCTGCGGTATCTGATACCGGTGCTGCTTATAAAGCAGGTATTAAACAGGGCGATGTTATTACAAAGATCGGTGACCAGACGGTTAAGACTATTCAGGAAGTACAGGAAAAGGTAAACAGTACAAAAGCCGGTACGACCATTAAAGTTACCGTTCAGCGAAGTAACGACGGAACTTATAAAGCGAAACAAGTAGATGTTGTACTCAAAGGTAAAGATACATTAGATGGATTGGATGATGGTTCAACACAACAGCAAAATGATTCCAGTCAGGATTATAATAACGATAATTATAACAACAATTATGATAATGACAATTCTCAGGTAGTACCTTGGGGCGGAAGTATTTACTAATTGAGTGAAATCGGGTATAATAAGTCCCACCGCATATTTGTGCGGTGGGATTTGTGCTAAAAATGGAGGAAACTATGAGTGAAGAAATAAAAGAGATGAATCCGGATGATAAGAATCATAAAAAGGATTCCGATGGTTACGAAAAAATTTGTTATTTGTGCCATCGTCCGGAAAGTAAAGTAGATAAAATGATTACCATTCCGAATCAAATTACAATTTGTTCGGATTGTATGCAGAAAACGTTCGACCAGATAGGAATGCAGGGAATGCCAAGTTTTCCGGGAATGGATATGATGAATCTTGGCAGTATGGGTTTAGAGCCACCGAATGAATTTCAGGAGCGCCATCAGGTGAAAACGAAAAAGAAGAAAAAACAGGAAAAACCGGCACTGGATATTAACAAACTTCCGGCACCTCACGTCATTAAAGGAAACCTGGATGAATATGTGATGGGGCAGGAGCAGGCAAAGAAAGTGCTGTCTGTTGGCGTTTATAATCATTATAAGCGTGTGCTTGCCGGGCAGACCGATGACGGTGTGGAAATTGAAAAGTCGAATATGCTGATGTTAGGACCAACCGGAAGTGGAAAAACATTTATGGTTAAGACGATGGCGCGCCTTTTGCAGGTACCGCTTGCGATTACAGATGCCACAGCATTAACAGAAGCCGGTTATATTGGCGATGATGTAGAGAGTGTTATTTCCAAACTTCTTGCCAATGCAGATAACGATGTAGAATTGGCAGAGCGAGGCATTGTTTATATCGATGAAATTGATAAAATTGCGAAAAAGCAGAACACCAATAACCGCGATGTAAGTGGAGAATCAGTGCAGCAGGCACTTTTGAAATTGTTGGAGGGTGCCGATGTGGAAGTGCCGGTTGGCGCAACCAATAAAAATGCAATGGTTCCGATGACAACGGTGAACACGAGCAACATTTTATTTATCTGTGGTGGAGCTTTTCCGGGGCTTGAAGACATCATAAAAAAACGTCTTACCAGTCAGGGAACGATTGGATTTGGTTCGGAACTTCGGGATAAGTATGACCATGAGAAAGATTTGTTCCGTTTAGTAGAAACCGAAGATATCCGCGAGTATGGTTTAATTCCGGAGTTTATCGGACGTCTGCCGATTGTATTTTCCTTACAGGCGATGGATGAGGAATTGTTAGTTCAGGTGTTGAAGAAACCGAAAAATGCTATTTTGAAACAGTATCGCAAACTTTTGCAGATGGATGAAGTGGATTTGGAATTTGAGGATGATGCCATGATGGCGGTAGCGAAAAAAGCAGCGGCAAAGAAGACCGGTGCCAGAGCACTCCGTTCCATTATCGAGGAATTTATGATGGATATTATGTATGAAATTCCGAAAGACGAAATGATTGGCAAAGTTATCATTACCAAAGATTATATTGAAGGAAAAGGTTCTCCTACCATTTTGATGCGAAGTAATGGCTGATGGATAAAAGTAAGACCTTCTGCGTAAGATGAAACAAAGCGCAGGAGGTTTTTTTATGCAATGCAGGGAAGCAGTTTTTGCAGAGGATGTTCTCGTTTACGTTTTGGATAATTACCGTGGTGAGGAGTATATAAGGGAAGTGTACAACCCGGATTGTTATATTCGACTGGATGACAGGCAGGCAATTATTTACCAGCAGGTTCAAAATGTAAATGGTGAGGCGATACAAAAATATGGTTTTTCAGCAATTCCAAATGTCTTTGGTCTGATGAGTGAAGAAGCGCTGGAAGCCAGTGGTGTGCTTCGGATTCGCAGGCAGCCGTCCCTTGATTTATATGGACAGGGTGTACTGATTGGGATTGTGGACACCGGAATTGATTTTACACATAAGGCATTTGTGGCGGCGGATGGAACTTCAAGGATTGTGTCAATCTGGGATCAGAGTGTAGAAGAAGGGGTTGGAAATGAAAATTTTCCATACGGACGGATGTATTCAAGGGAGCAGCTGAATCAGGCACTTTCGTCCAAAAATCCGTTTGAAATTGTGCCAAGTCAAGATGAGATTGGTCACGGAACATTTATGGCGGGGGTAGCGGCAGGAAACGAGAACCGGGCCGAAGAATTTTCCGGGGTGGCACCATTATCTGAATTGGTTGTTGTTAAATGCCGTCAGGCGAATGAAAGTTATCGAAATTATTATAGAATCCCGTCGGATGTGCCGGCTTATCTGGAAAGTGATGTGATGACCGGGCTTGCTTATTTACTTTCCGTGGCGGCGCAGGAGAGAAAGCCAATCATTCTCTGCCTTGGTATGGGCAGCAGTATGGGAAACCACAACGGAAGTACAGCGCTTGGCGTTTATTTGAACCGGTATTTGTCGGTAGGCAGTGTGGCAATTGTAACGTGTGTGGGGAATGAGGGAAATACAAGACATCATCACACAATACGCCGCAAAGAAGATACGATAGATATCAGTGTATCCGCAAATATGAATGGATTTATGGGGCAGTTGTGGTGGCAGACGCCGGGAAGCTTGTCGGTGGATGTCATTTCACCGAGCGGGGAGACAATTCGCGAAATCCGTGCGGTTTCAGGAATCCGCTATGAGCATCGGTTCGTGCCGGAAAATACAACGGTCGAAATTTATTTTGGTGTAGCGCAGCAACTGACGAGAGAGCAGGTTGTCGTTTTTCGCTTTCAGAATCCAACGACCGGAATTTGGAAAGTGCGAACACAGTTTGATTACGAAGTTCCTAAGTTTTCCATGTGGCTTCCGATTCAGCAGTTTTTGGAAAAGGAAGTTGTATTTTTAGATCCGGACCCCGATATGACGGCTACAAATCCATCGACAACGCCATTTGTGACGGGAGTGTCGGCATACGACGTAAGAGATGGTGCTCTGTATCTGCAGTCAGGGCGAGGTTTTACTCCTTTTGGCTACATTAAGCCGGAAGTTGTTGCGCCCGGCGTGGAACTGACGGGAACGTATCCGGGAAACCGATACGGCACAATGACGGGAACAAGTGTAGCAGCGGCTTTTGTGGCAGGAATCAGCGCACTTTTTATGCAGGAATATGCAGATGACGGTGCAAACAGTAATACGGTGCGTGAGGCGCTCATCCGGGGGGCCGTGCCAAGAGGAGAACCCTATCCGAATACCGAGTGGGGTTATGGCATTGTTGATGCGTACCGGAGTATAACAGACTATTGACGGCAGAGAGCGAAAGGAGTATATTTAGGGAGAAAAAAAGAGGAGGGTACCAATGAAAGCTTGGGAAGAAAATATTCGAAAGGTTGTTCCTTATGTTCCGGGTGAACAGCCTCAGGTAAAAGATATTATAAAGTTAAATACAAACGAAAATCCATATCCGCCGTCACCGGGGGTAAAAAAGGCTCACGAAGAAATGGAAGTTTCACGGTTTGCCCTATATCCGGATCCGGCAGCAAAAGAATTAGTGACAGCACTTGAATCGTATCATGGACTGGATGCCGGACAGGTGTTTGTCGGTGTTGGTTCAGATGATGTTCTGGCACTTGCATTTCTTACGTTTTTTAATTCCGATAAGCCGATTCTCTTCCCGGATATTACATATTCGTTTTATCCTGTTTGGGCTAATGTTTACCGGATTCCGTACGAGTGTCCAAAATTGACAGACGATTTTCGAATTTGTCCGGATGATTATAAAAAAGAAAATGGCGGCGTTGTTATTGCAAACCCGAATGCCCCGACCTCTCTTGCGTTAAGCCGGGATGAAATTGAGGAAATTATTGCGGCAAATCAGGATGCCATTGTGATTGTGGATGAAGCTTATATTGACTATGGCGGAGAGAGCGCACTTTCGCTTCTGCCAAAATATGAAAATCTGCTTGTTGTGCGTACGTATTCGAAATCACGTTCCATGGCAGGTATGCGTATCGGTTATGCGATGGGAAATAAACGTTTGATTCAGGCAATGACCGATGTAAAAGAGTCAATTAACTCATATACGATGACGAGAGAATCCATTGTGTTAGGGGCGGCCTCTCTTGCTGATGAGGAGTATTTTCAGGAAAAGAAACAAATGGTGGTTGCAACTCGTGAGCGGACAAAAGAAGAATTGAGACGCCGTGGATTTGAGGTGCTTGATTCCAGCGCAAATTTTTTGTTTGCAAAACCGAATTCAGTGGATGCCGGCTGGTTATTTGAAGAACTGAAAAAAGAAAAAATCTACGTTCGTCATTTTAATGGGGAGCGGATTAAGGATTATCTTAGAATCTCGATTGGAACAGATCAACAGATGGATTGTCTGTTGCAGGCAATCGACCGTATTATGGCATAAAAAGAACGAAAGATTGGCACGACAGAGCGACCAAGGAAAAAAGTCTTAAAATTTTTGAGAATTTAGTTGACAAGCAGGTGGTTCTATAATATAATAGGTCTTGCGTCACGGCTTAGAGACGCTGGAAAGACACAAAAATATGTGTTCAATCCGGGGTGTGGCTCAGCTTGGCTAGAGCGCTTGATTTGGGATCAAGAGGCCGCAGGTTCGAATCCTGTCACCCCGACTGCGACTGTTTTATACAGTCGCTTAATTGTATAAAAAACCCTATGCGGGTGTAGTTCAATGGTAGAACACTAGCCTTCCAAGCTAGATACGTGGGTTCGATTCCCATCACCCGCTTTTGTGGTGCAAACAGCATTGCTACGTGTCAGTAGCTCAGTTGGATAGAGCAACGGCCTTCTAAGCCGTGGGTCGGGGGTTCGAATCCCTCCTGACACGCTGTAGGAAATGCCGTATGCGGCTTATCCTTTATGGTGGGTATAGCGCAGTTGGTTAGCGCGTCAGATTGTGGCTCTGAAGGCCGTGGGTTCGAATCCCATTACCCACCCTTCCCTTTACGGGATGTTGGGCTATCGCCAAGGGGTAAGGCATAGGACTTTGACTCCTACATTCGCTGGTTCAAATCCAGCTAGCCCAGTTATTAATAGGACTTGACTTTTAAGTGAAACACTTGGAAGTGGGTCCTTTTTTGTGTTAGATATTCTTTTTCTTTTCAAATTTAGGAACAATAGGAAACTCCCGCATGGGCGCTTTCGCTCGTTAAGCACGTAGCGGTATGGGATTGTCAGAAAAACATCGACAACCCTCATACCGACGTGCTTAAAACCCATGCGGGAAGCTTCCTGTTGTTCCTAAGTTTGATAACAAAAAGATTAGTAATCATTACGGGAAAAATGTAGAGTTAGTTTCATTGAAGATGTGTGTGCAGGGCAGGCATGTGTAAATAGTTGCTGCTAATCTTTTAAGAATTCCAGTGATTTGTTTAAGAAAAGATTTGTATCACGTGGGTACAAATGCGCAAGTATCTGGCATGCGTAGTTGGCATGCCGATACTTCTGCGTATTTGTCTTAGCGGGAGCGCCCACGTGATGCAAACTTTTCTTAAACAAAACACGGAATCTAAAAAAATAGCAGCAATTAATTACCCATCTGCCGTCACCGCTTTGTATTGAAAAACCAATCCAATTGTGTTATCCTATACTATGTGGGGTTACAATGAAAAGGAGAAAGTCTAAATCGTTCATCTCAAAGATTTAAGCAACACCGGATTTGCCTTTATTCACAAGGAAGAATTAAAGGATGTAGATGGTGCATTCGTCTATATGACATACATGGCGCAGTACGAAAAAAAGTTACGGAAATTGCCTTGTTTGGAAAAATCGTAAGGACGATGCCGCTTGACGACAGACGTTTTTTGTACGGATGTGTTCTAATGAAGAAAAATGAGATGATTGGGCATTATATTAATCAAAAGCAAATGGAACAGCTGGCGAAGAAAAATGAGCGTTTAAAAAAATAAAACAGCGAAAAACTTCCCATCTGTCTAAATAAATGAAAACGGAGGAATTTATTATGTTAGTTTCAGCAGAGGAAATGTTAACCAAAGCA